>Ga0209050_1001048_pt1 | contig 34107 bp, 24 predicted proteins | sample Araplavi_mTSA_r2_FD_184276 | JGI IMG/M metagenome (GOLD analysis project Ga0209050, IMG submission 184276) | Arabidopsis root microbial communities from North Carolina, USA - plate scrape MF_Cvi_mTSA_r2 (SPAdes) (version 2) | ecosystem: Host-associated > Plants > Roots > Endosphere | place: USA... | reverse complement strand
AATCGCCAAGGATCGCCGCAGCCGCTGCGCCTGTCCCTGTGCCGAGGGTCTGCTCGGCCCATTGCCGCGTCCATGCCTCGGCGGACTGGCCGCGCGTCCCCTCGATATCCCAGGCGAGGCTGAGGAAGTAGTCGATCGCAAGTTCGGCGGGTTTGATGTCGCCGACATTGGCGATCCATATCCGGCGCGCGCCCTTGTCCCAGGCGCGGCCCATTTCCTCGCGGATCAGGGCAGGCGGGGTAGTCGAGAGCCAGAGATAGGAGATCGGCGCGCCGAGGTAGGAGAGGTGGTAGTAGACGCCGTTTCCGCCGCTGCGCGCGCGTTCGGCGGGATCGGGGAAGTGGCGGATATAGCCGAAGTTGTCGTCGGTCCACAGGAGGGTCACGTCGTCCGGCACTTTCAGCCCGGCGCGGTAGATGTCGAGCACTTCCTTGTAGGGCGTGAAGACTTGCGGCGCCTGCGGAATTTCGGCCTCCCGCAGCATAGCGCGCTGATCGGCGAAGACCTGTTCCAGCGTGCTGCGACGTTCTTCGTCGGTCTTCGGGCCGATCATGCCGCTGTCGTGGATGCCGCGCAGGCCGAGCGTCCAGATCGTCTCGTCGGCGGCATTGCTGGCCACCCGCTGGCGCCAGTATGCGCGGATGCCGTCGCGGTTGGTCAGGTAGTTGAAGTCTTCCGCCTTGCCGGTCCACTCGCCGACATTGTTGCGCAGCATCGGTTCGGCGTGGCTGGTGCCCATGACGATCCCGTAGCGCTCCGCCAAAGCCGCATTTGAGGGATCGGCATTGAAGGCGCGGCTGGCCTTGTGCATCGCGGGCCAGAGGGTGTTTGCCCGCAGCCGCAGCAGGAGATCGAAGACTTTCGTGTAGGTCTTCGGTCCCGGTGCAGGCTCATCGGGAAACGTGCCTTGCGCCCAGGGGACGAGGCCCCAGTCCTCGTCATTGATGAAGATGCCGCGATACTGGACCGAGGGCGGCCCGAAGCGCTGTGCTCTGCCGGAAACATAGAGCGCATCGTGGTGCTCGGGCGGCACGTCGGCCCACCAGTGCCATGGCGATACGCCGATGGCGCGGGAGAGTTCATAAGTGCCGTAGGCGGTGCCGCGCCGGTCGCTGCCGAGGATGACCAGCGCCTGCCGCACGCCGGGCGCTGGATTGGCGACCGGCACGATCAGGAAACTTTCCCAAGCGCCGCGCAGCTTTTTCGCATCGATCCGGTCGGTTGCGACCAGCCGGTCGATGGCAGGACTATGGTCCAGCGTGCCGATCCAGACTTGCGTGTCGGACTGGCCCTGCGCGCCGGTGACGGACGAGAGGTCGGCACGCAGGCTCTCGGCGGCGATGTGGACGAGGTCGTGATCCTCGGGCGCGGTCACGACTTGCGTGACCCGGCCCCCTGCCGCCAGCGCGAAGTCTCCGGGCATGGGTTCGTAGTGCACCCATGCGGCATCGCTCTGCGCGGCAAGCCCCTCTGCCGGGCAGGCGAGTGCAAGACCCGCCGCCAGCAAAAGGGCGCTTGCCGCGCGCATCGTCAGATATAGGTCCGCAGGAATTCGGCCAACGCGCAGATGGCGAGGCTCTGTCCGTAGGGCATCGAGGTGAGCGCGATATCCTTGTAGAACTGCAGCGTATCGCCCATTGCGGTGCCGAAGCTGACTTGCTGAAGTTCACCCGCATCGTCGATATTGGCAAGCACGCCGCGCACCGCCCGGATGCCCACCGCCTCGTATTCGCGCGGGAGGTAGCCTTTGCGGACGGCCTTCAGGATGCCATAGGCGAAGCCCGCCGTGGCCGAGGCCTCCAAGTAGCTCGTCGGATCGTCGATCAGCGTGTGCCACAGGCCGGTTTCGGCGTCCTGCGTGGCGGCAAGGGTGCGGACTTGCGCCGCCAGCGTGTCGATCAGGAACGAGCGGAAAGCATCGCCCGGTTCGAGATCGAGCAGTTCGATGATCTCGGGGATGGCGATCGTCACCCAGCAATTGCCGCGCGCCCAGAGCGCTTCGGCAAAGTTGTGGCGTCCGGTGAAGTCCCAGCCGTGGAACCACAGGCCGGTCTTGCGATCGGCCAGATACTTGATGTGGACGAGGAACTGGCGCTTGGCTTCCTCGATGTACTGCGGGCGGTCCAGCAGCAGGCCGATCTTGGCGAGCGGCAGCACGCTCATCATCAGCGTGTCGTCCCAGAGTTCGCCGGGATTCTCGTCGTTGTAGACGATATGCTGGAAGCCGCCTTCCTCGGTCTTGGGCAAGCCGTCCGGCGCCATCAGCCACTCGGCCCAGGTGTCGAGATAGGGGATGTAGCTGGGATCGCCGTCCAGTTCGTAAAGGTAGGCGAGGGTGATGAAGGGGGCCACCGTGTTGATGTTCTTGGTGGGAGTCCCCTCCGCGAACCGGTCCTCGAACCACTGGCGGATGATGTTCAGCGCGGTCTCGTCGCCGGTCTGCTCGAAATAGCGCCACATGCCGAACAGGCCGACGCCGTGGGTCCATTCCCAGCCGGCCCAGCCCTTGGTGTCGATCACCCGGCCGTCTTCGAGGTGGAGCAGGAACTCGCCGGTCTCGTCCTTGATATGGACGAGGTTGTGCATCAGCTTGCCGATGGCGTCGGTGACTTCCACGCGCGGAATATCGTGCGTTAGCGCGGCCAATTAAGGTCTCCTGGTCATGGTTCTGGGGGCGCTTGCGGAGCGCCGAATGAGGGGGTGGCGGCTCATTTGAGCTCTGCCGGGGTCTGCGGAGCGGGCACCATGCGGACGGGTAGCCCTCCCCTGACATTGTGCAGGGTGACGAGCTTCACGGCCTCCAGCGCATCGCCGGGGGCGCCGTCGCTGGTGACCGCGAGGGCGACGTGGTTGGTGCCATGGTGGTTCAGGATGCCTTCGGGGATCGGGAACACGCGCTGCGGGCCGACATGGGCGATGAACTGGCCCATGTTCCAGCCGTTGACGAAGATCAGCACGCGGTACTTCGCGGCCGAGCGCGGCGTCTCGGTATCGCCGAAGGCCAGCGCGATGGTGGCGTCCTGTCCCTTGGGCACGGCCAGATCGAACGCGGTGCGATACCATGTCGTGCCGGCCTCCACGCTGGTTGCTGGTACTTGCGCGGCGGTCCACCGGCTGTCGTCGAACAGCGGCAGGTGCCAGCCCATGCGTTCGCCATAAAGGCCGCCACTGTTGGCGGGGCCGCGCACGGGGTCGGCAATGTCCTCGCCGCCGCGCTGGCCTTGAATCTTCCACGCGATCGGTACGGCGAAACTACGCCCGCCGGGCTGGGAGATCGAGGCGGAGATCAGTCCGCGCGCTTCCTTGTGGAAGTCGTCGGAATCGAGGTCCCAGTTGTGGCCGTTGTTGCGGACCATGACCGAAAGGACATGGCTGCCGCCCGCCTGCGCCTCGGGCGGCAGGTCCAGCGTGACGGTGCCGGTGGTGATCGGTCGGGGGAGGCCGCTCGGCGTCTCGGCCTGGCCGATGAACTTGCCGTCCAGCCAGGCCTGCACCAGCCCCGAGCCGCCCGCGCCGTAGAACAGCGAGACGGTCTTGGCCCCGGCATTGCCTTCGAAACGGCCGCGATACCAGACGTCGCCCTCGTGGAAGCCATAGGCGTCCATGGCCATGTTTGGCTGGCCGTCCGGGCGCTGGGTGATCGTGGCATTTGGGCGATTACCGCCCACGGCCTGCCATGTGCTGTCGTCGAACTTCGGATCGGCCTCCGGCGAACCTTTGGCCATGCGCCAGCTGGTGAGGGCGGGAAGCACGACCGCGGCAGGGCTGGGCAGAGGCGCTGTGGAGGCGAGGCTGCCCAAGGTGGACGCCTTGGCAGGCACACGCGCGCCGTTCCATGTCAGCGCGCGGACGGTGCCGGGTGTCCAGATTTCGAGTTCGCCCGCTTCGCCGGTGTCGCCGTTCAGCGCCAGCGCGCCGGATTTAAGCGAAGCATGACGGACCAGCTGGGGACCGCGCACCAGAACGGGGCCTGCGGAGGATTCGACGCGCGTGTAGCGGGTGCCTTCGGCCTCGTCGGCAAGGATCAGGATCAGGTCGTCGCGTCCGCCGCCGGTCAGGTGCAGCACGGTGCGGCCTGTATGCGCGTAGGTGACTTTCAGGTCGCCCTTGGTATCGTTGAAGGCGGTTTGTGCCGTGCCTTCCAGAACCGTGACTTTCGGGGCCGAGGCATAGCGCAGCACGGTCTCGCCCGGCTCCCCGGCACGGCCGTAAAGCAGCAGCAGATCGGCGCTTCCGGCCTTGGATGCAGATTGCAGTTCGGAGGTCGAATAGACTAGCCGCTGCCCGCCAAGGTTCACCCCGGCGACCAGCCATTTGGCATCGAAGCCATTGAGCCGCATCGGGAATGTATAGCGCCCATCGGGCAGCGTGGCGGTGACGGCGAAGCTGTCGTCGGTCTGTCCATTGGAAGGCTTGTGCGCCACCAGCAGGAAGCGCGCGTCGGTCTCCGGGCTCTTGTTGTGATAGACCTGAATATTGGGCGAAGAGACTTCGGGCGCGCCCGCCGGAATCATGCCCGCAAGGTCCGGGACGGAGGCGATGAGCCCGCCCAGTTGCTTCATCTCCAGCGCCTTTTCGCGCAAGTTCCGCGCTTCGGAAATGGCGGCGCCATAGTCGTAACTGGTGAACACCACCGGCGCGGGCAGCCAGCCCCAACTGGTGCCGCCATACGTCATGTAAAAGCTCTGGATGCCGATGCCGTTGGCGAGGTTGGTGCCGTAGAACACCCGCTGGAACCGCTTGCCGCGCTGGACCGCGTTGCATTCGTAGCCGCCGTTGGAACCCCAGTAATCGAACCAGCCGCCGCCGAATTCGGCAAGGAACCCGGGCGTCTTCGGCGAGGCGGAAGCACCGCCCTTGGCGCCGCCGGGGCCGTAGAAGCCCCAGTCCGGCGCGGCCACACTGCGCGTCGGCTTGCCTTCCACGGTGCAGGTGCCGCCGGGGTAGCCGTCGAACGCATACATGTCGTTGGGGCCGTGGACGACCTTCTCGACCGACGAGCCTTCCGGCACCCAGTAGCCGTTGCGGCCCTGATCGTTGTGGAAAAGCGGGACGGTAATGCCGTCCGCGCGCGCCTTGGCGTAGAGGTGGTCCATGTAGCGGCGCTGCGCGGGCGTCGTCAGCGCCAGTTCGTTCTCGATCTGGTGGAGGATCACCGATCCCTTATGGCCCTTGCCGTCGCCGTTGATCTGGTGGCGGGCAATGATCGCGTTGATCTGCATCAGCCACTCATCGGCGGCGGCCAGATATTCGGGGTCGTCGGTGCGGGCGCGGGCCTTCTGGTTGACCAGCCAACCCGGAAAGCCGCCGCGCGAAAGTTCCGCGTTCACGTAAGGTCCGGCGCGGGTCATGACCCAGAGGCCCTCTTCCTCCGCCATCGTCAGCAGGCGGTCGAGGTCGCGAATACCGCTGAAATCGTAGACGCCCTGCTTGGGCGAGTGGTAGCCCCAGTCGAAATAGAGCGCGACGGTGTTGAACCCGCTGGCCTTCATCTTCTGAAGCACGTCGCGCCAGAGGTCGGGGCTGGGGAGGCGGAACGGGTGGAACTCGCCCGACCAGATCACTTGCCGCTTGCCGTCGATCATCAGCGAACGCGCATCGAACGAGACGCGTCCGAAGGTCTGGACCGGGGCGGAAAGGTCGGCGGTCGGCTTCGCATCCTGCGCCAGCGCGGGCAGGGGAGCAGCGGAAAGCAGCAGGGCCGTCAGGAACGTGCGTTTCATCGGGTCAGTCCATGTGGAACAGCAGCGGGAGCGGCCGTTCGACCGGCCGGTTGCCCGGTTCCACTTCCATGAGCGGCGCCATATAGTCCCACCAGCGGCGCATCACCGGATGATCGGGCAGGGTCTCGCGGCTGTTCTGCGGCAGCAGGCGGAGTACCGCGAAGAGGGCAAGACTGCCCTCGTCCAGAAAGATCGAGTAGTCGCGGATGCCCGCTTCGGTCAGCAGGGCGGAGAGTTCCGGCCAGATCGCGTCGTGCCGACGGCGGTATTCCTCGACCGTGCCGGGCTTCAACTGCATCCTGAAGGCGTGGATGGATCCCGTTCCAATATCCGGCACGCCGGCTCTCCCATTTGTTCCATTATATGGATATAAATACCGATATTTGGTAACCTGTCCTCTCGCTTTCGTCAATCGAGATTCTGGCGCCATTCGTTCTTAGCTTCCTTCCGGTTTGTTTTCCTCCAGCGGCAGGCTTGGCGCGATCGTCAGGGTCTCGGGGAGAGGCGGATGGGCCGGGTCGAAGTCGCGGACCGTGACGTAAGGCGCGAGTTCGGGAATCTTCTCTGCCACCTGGCGGGCGATGGCGGCGGCGAAAAGCCAGGCGCCGTAGTTGTCGTTATGGGTCCGGTCCTTGCCGTTCTCGGCAAAGGCACGCGGGGAAATGTCCGGTCCCAGTGCCTGCATGATCGCGATACTGTCGCGGTTGAGATCGATGAGCGGCACGTTCTCTTCGGCAGCGACCTTGCGGACGGCTTCGGCATAGGCGCCGAGCGTATCCTTGATCTTTCCGCTCGCGTCGAAATTGCGGCGCTCGGGCGAAGTTACCAGCACGGGATGAACCCCGCGCCGAAGCGCTTCGGCGATGGTGCTGCGCAAGTAGGCCGGATACGTCAGCTCGGGATCGAGATAGGTCATCGGCCACTCGGCCTTCTGGTCGTTGTGGCCGAACTGGATGAACAGCCAGTCGCCCGCGCGCACCTGGGTCAGCAGCTTGGAGAAGCGGAGCTGGGCGATGAAGGACTTCATCGTCGCGCCCGACTTGGCGTGGTTGGCGACGACGACGCGGTCGTCCAGCATGGCGGGAAGCATCTGGCCCCAACTGGCGAACGGTTCGCTGTACTGGTCCGCTACGGTCGAATCGCCTGCAAGGAACAGACGCGAGGCCGTCGCCGGTTCGATATGGATGGCCGAGACGCGCGGCTGGCCGAGGAACTCCAGGGTCAGCTTGTTGTCCCAGTTGAAGCTGGCGAGATCGCGCTCGTCTAGCAGCACGGTGCCGCCGAAGCGCGGCGCATTGGCTGGCTGGGCGGGCAGGCGGGCATCGCGCACGTCGACAAGGAAGCTGCGCTTCACCGTCTGTCCGCGCCGGGTGGCAACATCGCGCAGGAACAGGCGGCGGCTCTCGGCCTTGACGGTGGTTCGACCTGCGGCATGCCTGTCGCCCAACGTTAGCGTCACGCGGTACATGCCTTCCGGCAAGGCGATCGAATAGAGAAAGCCGCCCGAGGCATCGCGCTTTTCGATGCCGCTGCCGCCGGGGCGGTAGTTTGGCATTTCCTCGGGCCGCTTGCCGGCCAGATCGATGTCGATCGCAGGCGGCGCGGCCGGAGCGCTCGCGGCGAGGGCCAGGGCGAGTGCCGAACTCAGGGACATTTCGGATCATCCTCTCTGGGGACATCTGCCAGAATTATCGCTTCGACATGTCCCATATAACGGTTTGTTTCAGCATATATTGGGGGATATTAGAGTCAATCACCGCCTGCCGGTTGAAGGGCGACCGTCGGTGCCGGCTTCGTGGAAATTTCGAGTGAGGACGGATTTGAAGCGATTTTGACTGGAACTGAGCGGAAATGCGGTATATTGCAGAACTCAATCCCACATAGTGGGCAATGTTCGAAAAGAACAGAAATTGGGAGTGAGGAAATGGGAAGGGCTTTCTCGAAATCCGTCATGTGCAGCCGTGCTTCGGTTCCGGCGCTGATCGCCGCATGTCTTGTTGCAATGCCGCAAGCCGCGTCCGCGCAGGAAAGCAGTTCGCCCAGTCCTTCCGAGATCATCGTCACCGGCTTTCGCGCCTCGCTGAATGCGGCGCTTGCCGACAAGCGCGTCGAAACCGCCGCGATCGACACCATCAAGGCCGAAGACCTCGGCAAGTTCCCCGATTCCAACCTGGCGGAATCGATGCAGCGCATTCCCGGCGTGGCGCTTCAGCGCGGTGACGGCGGCGAAGGCAAGAACATCTCGGTGCGCGGCCTCGGTGCCGACTTCACCCGCGTTCGCATCAACGGCATGGAAGCCGCCGCGCAGACCGGCGGTTCCGATATCTACGGCGCGGGCAACAACGGTCGCAGCTTCGACTTCAACGTGTTTCCGACCGAAATCTTCTCGGCCCTGACCGTGCGCAAGACGCCTTCGGCCGATGTCGAGGAAGGCTCGCTGGGCGCGACGGTGGACCTCAGCGCGCCCAAGCCGATGGACCAGAACAAGGACTTCGTGCTCTCCGCCACGGGCCGCGGCGTGTGGAACGAGCTGTCGAAGAAAGTCGACCCGCGCGCTTCGGTGCTCGTGTCCAAGCAGTTCGGGGACAGCGGCTTCGGCATTCTCGGCTCGCTCGCCTATCAGCGACGCCATACCCGCGAAGTCGGCTATTCGGCGGTGGATATCCTTTCCGCCAACCAGAACGGCATGTTCTGCTCGCCTCTCGGGGTAACGCCGCAGAACCCGGCGAACAGCGCCGCGAGCGGTGCCAGCGCGACGAACTGTTCGACTGGCAATCCGCGCACCAGCGACCCGGCGGCCTACCAGACCGTCTACGATGCCCGCCGCGACGATCTGCCGAACACCCCCGGCAGCGGCGCCTTCTTCCCGCGCATCCCGCGCTACCTGAACTCCGCGCAGACGCAGGAGCGCATCGGCGGCACGCTGACCCTGCAATACAAGCCGGACGACGATACCGACATCTCGCTGGACCTGCTCTACTCGCGCTTCAACGTGACTCGTGACGACAACTATATCGAGGCGATCTCGTTCGGCCGTTCGGCGTCGAACCAGGGCTATCCGATGATGTCGCTGAAGGATGTGCAGCTTTCCGATCTCGGATCGGTGGAATATGCGCTGCTCGATGGTGTGGACGTGCGTTCGGAAGGCCTGCACTCCAAGTATTCGACCACGTTCAAGCAGGCCAATCTCAATTTCATGCACCGGTTCAGTGACCGGTTGACCGTCGATGCCAAAGTCGGCCTCAACGAGTCGGTGTGGAAAGACAAGGTCCGCATGCAGTACTTCATGGATGCGCTCGATACCGACAACTTCTCGATCGACTATACCGGCGGCGGGCGTACCCCGGTGCTCGGCTTCGGCTTCGACGTGTCCGATCCGAACAACTTCCTTTACGGCCCGACGCCCGGTGCGGGCGTCGTCACCGGCGGTTTCAGCCTTCAGGGCAAGCCCGCCAGCAATACCACCAAGGGCATGCTCGGCGAGTTCAACGCGCATTATGAGTTCTCCGACGCCTTCAAGCTGCACTTCGGCGGCCAGTTCCGTTCGAGCGAATTCCAGCAGCGCTTCACGACATACTATACGGCCGATACGCTGGTTCAGGCGCTGCCTGCGGGAACTTCGCTGGCCAGCCTGACCAAGCAGATCACCGGAGTGGACAGCCTCTGGGGCAACGGCGCCCCGGCGAGTTGGGCGACGCTCGACTGGCAGAAGCTGGCCGATACCTACAATCTCTTCGATGCCCGCACCTGCACCGGCTGCGGCGAGACCAACCCCGGCGTGAAGGAGCAGCAGAGCAGCGCCTTCGTGATGGGCACGTTCGATTTCTCCGATGCGGTGGGCTTCGGCCTGCGCGGCGACGTGGGTGTCCGCTATATCCACACCTGGCAGCGCTCCTCGGGCTTCATCAACTTGTCCGATCCGACTTCGCCCACCGGCCTTACCGGGCAGTATCGCTCCGTCGCGCGCAGCTATGACGACTGGCTGCCTTCCGCGAACATCGTGATCGAGCCGGTGCAGAACCTGCTGCTGCGTCTTTCGGCGGCCAAGGTCCTGTCACGACCGGCGCTGACCCAGCTGGTGCCGACGGTGGCGATCAATGCCGTCACCCGTTCGGGTTCGCTAGGCAATCCGCTGCTCGAACCGATCCGCGCCAATACCTTCGACGCGGCAGTGGAATGGTACTTCCGCCCCGGTTCGCTGCTCTCTGCTGCGTTCTTCTACAAGGATATCAAGACTTACGTGCAGAGCGTGAACGCGCTGGTGCCGTTCAACACGCTGGGCCTACCCAATGAACTGCTGACCGGCAGCAACACCACGCCGGACGAACTGTTCAACATCGCCACGCCCACCAATACGCCGGGCGGCCCGCTCAAGGGCATCGAACTCAACGCGCAGATTCCGTTCAACTTCACCTCCGGCTTCATCAGCCACTTCGGCGTGCTGGCGAACTACACGCACGTCATGTCGAAGATCAATTACTGCCTCTCCAGCGCGAACGGCGTCTGCACCGTTACCGTGAAGGACGATCTGGTGGGACTGTCGAAGGACACGGCTTCCGGCACGCTCTACTGGGAGAACGACAAGTTCTCGATCCGCGGCACGATCAACTATCGCGGTCCGTTCATTCGCGGCATTCCGGCCTCGCCCGGCAGCGATCTGGTGGGCAACCATGCGACGACTTTCGTCGATGCCTCGGCCTCGTACAACCTGACCGACAATGTGAAGCTGATCGTCGAGGGCACCAACCTCACCGACGAGCAGAACAGCCTCTACACCGACAGCCAGCGGCAGGACACGCTGTTCCAGACCCGTGTCGGACGCACGATATCGGCGGGCGTCAACGTGAAGTTCTGATCTTGCAAGGTACGGCGGGGCCCTCCCACGCCGGAACTGACGGCTCCCGGATCCTCCATCCGGGAGCCGCTTTTTCAGGATTCCAGAGCAGCGAGGAGCTTGCGATCGATCCGCACAAGCGATCCGTGGCGCGCGCCTTGCGGCAGGGAGAGGCGGTTGCTGACGTCCTGCCATGTCACCATGTCGCGCGTGGATTTGGCGCCCCAGCGGCCATCGCGATAGACGTCGTAGTAGCAGATCAGGTCCTCGCCGATCCGCGTCGTCATCGGGCCTTCCACCCAGGAGGGCGTGAAGGGCTCGCCCAGCGGCGCGAACGGCCCCAGCGGTCCGCGTGCAGAGGCTGCGCGCAGCCACTTGCGCGGCGGGGTGACCGTCTCGTCCTTCACCACCAGCCAGAGACCGCCGTCCGGCGCATGGGCGAAAGTGCCGTCGATCACGCTGAAGCCGGGATCGTAGAGCACTTGCGGCGGGGCGAAAGTCTCGAAATCGGCGGTCGTCGTGTACCAGAGCCGGTGGTTGTAGCTGCTTTCCGACGTACCCGCCGTCTCGGTGAAACGGCCATCGACCGTGCTCGTCCAGAAGATCACGGTGCGGCGCGTGGCCGGGTCGTAGATCGCCTCGGGCGCCCAGCAGTTGCGGGTTCCCGGCACCGAGGCCATGACTGGGATCGCCCGCTGGGGTGTCCAGTTCACGAAGTCGCGCGTGGTGGCATGGCCGATGGTCACGCCCTCCCAAGAGGTGGTCCAGACGCAATGCCACGGCGCGTTCGGCCCCTCGCCGCGCCAGAGGAAAGGATCGCGCAGCAGCTTTTTCTCGCCCACTTGCGGCACGAGGAAGGGCTTGCCGCCGCCGAGCATGCGGAAGGCGAAGCCGTCCTCGCTCACGGCCAGCTTCAACCCGCCCGCCTCGCCCTTGCCGGTGCTGAAATAGGCGAACAGCAGGGGGCCTTCCGGTTCGGACGGTGCGATGCCCGTGGTGGCGCAGCCGGCCAGTGCCGTGGCGCCGAGGCAGAGCGCGCGGCGATCCAGCAGCAGGCTCATAGCGGTGCCTCCTTCGGCGGGGCTGTCGCGGTTCACGGTGACCACGCGGTCCTTCTCATGATAATTCGGCACTATGCTTCGTTTCGATATGTGGAAATCAATTCCTTAATATGATTGACCGACCAGTCTGCGCAAGCCATCAATGCGCTGGCGGATGAGAGGAGTAGCGACGGTGCGGATATCCCGGCAACAGGCAAAAGGGACGTTGGCGGCGATGGCCCTTGCCAGCTTTGCGGTTCCGATCGGCGGCGCGGTTGCGGAAACGGGCAGGGCGACTACCGAGCTTCGTTCGCAAGTTGCCATCTCGGCATCCGCGACCGGTCCGACGATCGATCCGAACATCTATGGCCAGTTTGTCGAGCATCTCGGGCGCGGCGTCTACGAGGGGATCTGGGTTGGTCCGGATGCCGCGATCCCCAATGTGCGCGGTATTCGATCGGATGTCGTCGCGGCGCTGCGCCGCATCAAGGTGCCGGTCGTGCGCTGGCCGGGCGGGTGTTTCGCGGACGGCTACCACTGGCGCGACGGCATCGGCCCGGCCGACAAGCGCCCGCGCGGCCTCAATGCGGCCTGGGGCAAAACCCCCGAGACCAATGCTTTCGGCACGCACGAATTCATGGACTTCCTCGGCCAGATCGAGGCTAGGCCGTTCGTTTCGGTGAATCTGGGTAGCGGCAGCGTGCGGGAAGCGGACGACTGGCTGCGCTACATGACCGCTCCGCAAGACAGTGCTCCGGGGCAGGAGCGGGCGGCCAATGGCCGCGCCTTGCCCTGGGAAGTGCCCTTCATCGGGGTGGGCAACGAAAGCTGGGGCTGCGGCGGCAACATGACCGCCGACACCTATGCTGCGGCTTTCCGGCACTATGCGGCCTTTCTGCGCACGTATTCCGGAGAGCGCGCCAAGCTCATTGCGGTGGGGGCAGACACCGACGATTACGCGTGGACGGACCGTGTGATGGCGCAGGCTATGGTGTGGCGCCCGCAGCCCACGCCGCTCGCGCTGACGATGGACAAGCCGCTGATGTGGGGGCTGTCGCTGCACTTCTATACGTTTGCGGGCAACGACTGGCATGCAAAGGGGCGGAATGTCGGTTTCGATGAAAACGGCTGGGCGGCGGCTCTCGCCCGCGTCGACCTGACCGACGAGATCATCCGACGCCATTCCGAGATCATGGACCGTTACGATCCGGGCAAGCGCGTCGCGCTCGCGGTGGACGAGTGGGGTGGCTGGTTCGAAAGCGAAAAGGATGCGCCTTCGCAACTCTATCTGGAAAGCACCCTGCGCGATGCACTGGTCGCGGCGAAAAGTCTCAATATCTTCCAACGGCATGCCGACCGGGTGAAAATGGCGAATCTGGCGCAGATGGTAAACGTCATCCAGTCGCTGGTGTTGACGCGGGGGGCCGAGATGGTCGTCACCCCGACGTATCATGTTTTCGACATGTACAAGGTGCATCAAGGGGCGCAGGCATTGCCTGCCACGGTCGAGACGCCGGATTACGTTCAGGGCGATGTTCGCCTGCCCGGCATCGACCTGTCGGCCTCCCGCGATGCGGGCGGTAAAGTGCACGTCACGATCGCCAATCTCGATCCGGCCCGGCCGAACCGGGTGACCGTCCACCTGGACAGTGGCCATTGGCGCGGGGCCACTGCGCAAGTGCTCACTGCCGATCGCATCGATACCCGTGTCACGTTCGACAAGCGCGATCCCTTCCTGCCGCGCCCATTGCCGGTGCGCCTGTCCGGCAGCGACGTGGAACTGGTTCTACCGTCGAAGTCGGTGACCGTGCTCGAAGTCGAGTGAAATGCCCAATACGTCTATCAAGCGGAGAGGTGAAATGAAGGCTAAGGTTGTCGGGCTGGTCGCGGCTGGACTCACCGCATTGTGCGTTACGGCCGTGCCGGGCACCGCACAGCCCGGCGGGGTCGGTTCCGGAAAGCAGCTTGAGATCGTACCGAGCGTTGCCGCCCGGAAGGCATTGCCGATTCCATCCGACCGCGCGCTTACGGCGTATTTGCTGGTCTATTTCAAGGACGAGACGCATTCGCTGCATATCGCCGTCTCGCGGGACGGTTACTCCTTCACGGACGTGAATGGCGGCAACCCGGTGCTGAAGGGGCGAGACATCGCCGAGCAGAAGGGCATTCGCGACCCGCATATCGTGCGCGGTCCGGACGGTGCCTTCTATCTCAGCATGACCGATCTCCACATCTACGCCCAGCGCGAGGGCCTGCGAAAAACGGAGTGGGAGCGCCCGAAGGAAGCTTATGGCTGGGGCAATAACCGCTCGCTGATCTTCATGAAGTCCCGCGATCTCATCCACTGGACGCACGCGATCGTCCATGTCGACAAGATCTTTCCCGAAACCGCCAACCTGAGTGCGGCCTGGGCGCCGGAAACGATCTACGATCCGAAAACCCGCAAGATGATGGTTTACTACACCACCCGCGATGGCGCGGGCACGGAGCACATGGTCTATTCCTACGCCGACGATGCCTTCACGACGCTAACCCAGTCGCCACGTCCACTGTTCACCTATCCGAAGCCGAATGTCGGTTCGATCGACGGCGATATCACCCGGATCGGAGGTAAGTTCCACTTGTTCTATGTCGCGCACGAGCGGCCCGGTCATCTTAAACAGGCGGTTTCGGACAGGATCGATGGGGGATACAAGTTTGATCCTACGCCCATTGATCCGGAGACGGTGGGAACCGAAGCGCCCAACCTCTGGCGTCGCTCCGGTACGAATACGTATGTGCTGATGTATGACGTTTTCGGCGCCAAGCCCAACAATATGGGATTTTCCGAGACGACTGATTTCAAACACTTCCGCAACCTCGGTCGATTTAACGAGGCCGGCTCTCCGATGAAGGCAACCAATTTCACGGGGCCGAAGCATGGGGCGGTGATGCCGATCACGACAAATGAAGCGGATCATCTTGAGGCGTATTTTCGGGATAAATGATAAATTATTCCGACAGCTTACCCATGTAGGCTGGCACCGTCGCCACCAATCAGTTTTGCTGGGACCGGGGGCGCCATAGATTTCTTGGCAAGGCGTTTTGATAACCACCTTGACCTCCAAAGCGATCGCCGCGATATTACGGGTACAAAATAGCGGGGGTTAGCCTCGCCAGGCATACAAGCGTAAATTACGCTGCGGGGCCGTAGAATGGGAAGGGGATCCTATGTCTGCGGGCTACGAACTTTCGTCCTGCATCGAATGGCAGTTCACCGAATGCGGTGAGCTTGACGCCCGGCTTCGAGCGGCAAGCGATGCGGGGTTTACGTTGGCTGAATTTCATCTTTGGCGAGACAAGCCAGTCGATGCGCTGGCGGAGGCTCTGGCTGACACCGGCATGCGGCTTACCAGTATCTGCGTCGATCCGCGTAAATCGATTGTTGATCCCAATGAGCGACCTGTGATGGTCGACAGTCCCAATCTGCACTTACTGTTCGATGTCTGGCACAGCGCGGCCATGGGCGAAGATCTCGTTGACGCTCTAGATGGTCGAATCCACGTTCAGGTCGCCGATCTAGACGATCGCCACGAACCCGGTGCAGGTAGCCTCAACTAAGAATACAACATGTATGTATTGCGTCGATTAGGATATTTCGGCGCAATAGGACTGGATTACATCCCGTCGCTACCGATGAAACAGTCACTTGCGTTGTCGTGGCAAAAGATTTGCCAATAAACAAAATGACTTTGCCAGTGCAGTAACGGGTAACACGGCGCACTCCTGGTCGGTCAAGGATATTCTTTCGTCCAGTGCGCGTTCGATGATTGGGTACAAGATATGAAATCTGAAAATATTGCGATCAGTCTCGATTTAATTAACCGCCATTATCAGGAGCCCAACCGTAACCGTTATGAAAGCCGGTACTTTTGGGAGGAGCTCTACAGCCTCGTGGCAGCGTCCGGCTTTTCCTCGGTCGAAATGCCCTACGAACCCGTATGGCAATTCGGAGGGCGGAGTGGTGTCCCATTCAATCGATATTGCATCAACACCAAATACGGTGATGTGGACGCGTATAGAACATTGTTGAAGGAGCGCGGCATCTATCGCGTTAGCGGCATAACATTCGATTCCAATCTGTTCATGCGGAATGCAAGCCTGGACTTTTATTTTGGCGCAACCGGCCACTTCGCAAGGGAAGCGCTTGGTTATGCCGCCGAAATTGGTGCCAGCTATTTTGCCATCAGTCCGTCACCGTTCTATGGGCGCATCGCACAGTACCATCCTGATCTCCAGAACGTCATGCAGGACTTTACCGCACGTACCGTCAAGCTTTTGAGCGAGTTGGCCGAAATTGCAGCAGGATCGGGCGTCGAACTCGTGCTTCGAAATGAGTATTGGAGCTTATTCGGTCCGCAAAAAATATTTTCCTTGCTGGAGGCTCTCGACGGCAAAGCGAAAATGGATGTGGATTCAGCGAATCTATTTATTGCGGGTGTTTCAGCTGAGGGGTTCATTAAGAACAATATCCGCCAAATTGGCTGCGTTCATTTGACGGATACAAACTTCACTGACGAAAACAACATCTGGAAAACGGCTAATCCCGAGTTTCCAGAAGACCGAGCCACTCAGGTCTTCCGAGATCCAGGCACGGGATCGGTGAATCTAGAGAGTATAACTACTCTTCTACTGGATGAATTGGATTATCGCGGGCCGATCACCTGTAGTGCGCGTCAGACGAGAGATCCGTTTCGTGCGCTCACCCGTACTCGCGCCTTGCTCAACCAGCTTGAAAAATAAGACGAACGGAGCATCCGTCATGCGGAATATTCGATATGCCAATATGTGCCACTGGAAATCAATTCCTTACAGGAAAATAGACAATTTTCGGGATTTTTATTACGAAGATAGATCGAATATCGCATATTATTCGGATTGGAATAATATTCTTAAATATCAATCGGCTTTGGGTTTTGAGGGTATCGAAGTTGCCCCATGGGATTTGGCAGATATTTTGCCATTATTCGGCTCACCGGAAAAATTTGCAGAATTTGCGAAAGAGCGCGGCGTCGAAGTAATCGGAATGTTTCACGGTGCGCACGCCTCTCATGCGGCCGACCATTTTGAAGAAGCTGTCAGTGCTGGGCGCGAGGCTGTCGATACCATCGTCAAGTTCGGCGGTACTTACATGAACACCTGTCCTACTCAGAACTACTATGGCGTGGGGCCTTTGACGCGGGACGAGGTTCGGCAATGCGCCAAGGTTATGAACGAAATTGGTAAATATGCGACTGATAAGGGCGTAAAAATTGGCCTTCACAACGAATTTTTCTGTGCAATAAATTTCGACAATCATCGTGAGTTGATCGAATCCACCGATCCTGATCTGGTTCATTATTGCGTGGATACCGCTCAGATAGCGATTATGGGTGAAGATATTTTAAAATTCTATGAGGATTATCATGACAGAATTAGTACATTCCACTTAAAGGACACTGCGTCGCAAAACCTACCCGACGCAGTTCGCTACTCCCAAGATCCTGAAATCGCTGATGATGGCACGCGCTGGTTCTGGGAGCCCGGGCAAGGTAATCTCGACTTCAAGGGACTCTATCGCTTGCTCAAGCAGTATGAGTTCAAGGGTTGGATTTCAGTCGAGTACGACGGATCACCAGATTTACTGGCTTCCATGGCGATGATCCGTTACTTTCTCGACAACGAACTGCGGCCGATTTACGACTGAATAGGGTCAGTATCGGACTTGGAAACCGGCATCCTGGCTCTGTCTGGGCGTTAAGTGGAATCGCCCAGCGCTCAACCCGTCCATTCCCTCTGGATCGCCTTATCTCTGGCGGCTGGATTGCAGGAGTGATTATGACGGCGGGCCAAATAGCTCTATGAGTACGAAGCATAGCATGTTGTTAAGGCATCGGATTGGTGCCGGTTCCAAGAATATAGTACCAGAAAGTGACTGGACACGTATTTGACGGACGTTTGGAATTCCGTACGGTCGGGCTGCTGCAAGATCAAATGCTTCTAATATAATAATGTCTGTGGGGGTTTGTGATGCGTTCCAATGTGCGAATTGGTCATTTACTCAAGTCGATTGGTGTAGGGGTGTTTTCAACGGTACTCGCGCTATTCTTCTTGTTTGTCGGCTTCATGAAGGCGTTTGCTCCGTTGGCGGAGTTGGCTCAGCACCGAGCCTGGACGGTCCATTTACCGGTTTTGGTTGGCCGAGGAGTTGGTTGGACTGAGATAATTTGCGCTCTCCTATTATTATTCGGCATGTTCCGCCCATCTATTGGCATTGTAGGCGCATTGGCGCTGTTGCTTAATCAAGTTGGGGCAGGAACAGTGCATGCGTGGGCGGGAGAACTTCAATCGCTGCCGCAAAATGGCGTTATAATTTTTATTTGCGGTGTCGTTTGCTATCTTCAATTTCGCCGAATAGACCGAGGAAGTGTCACGTCTTGAGCGGGGCAAGGCCATGCACATTTGAGGGCGCGATTCACTCTGGCGGTGGAAAGTACGGCCAGCGGCGAACGTGCGGAACGAACCGATTTTCCGGTGGGGATGTATGGTAGGTTCCGGCCATTCCACAATGGAAATATCGCGGGGGCGTTTCCATTGTGGAGACATCAAAATCCCGGCGTGTAGCGAAGACCAGCACCATAGAAGCGAACGATGCCTGGGCCGTCGACCTGAACGCAAAGCTGGAACCCTGCGCTTGTTTCGATTGCCGGTACGACAGCGAGATCCGTTCTTAGCCGGTCGCACGAGGGGTAGAACTCCCGCCATTGTTCCGGGGGAGAGTATGGGACTGGAGTACCGTCCAGTGCGATGTTGGGTTCGCAGACATGTTGTCGGTGCATGCCCCCGTGATGCACGCAAACCCAACTGATGGCCGCACCGTCACTGGTTTCCCAAAGTAAAGACACCTGGTCCACCACGCCGCCCGCAGGCAACTGAAACGGAAAGTGGAACCACACCTTTCGATCGGGCCTCACGCGGAAGCTGGAGGAAAAGCCGCGATGAAAGCCGCTTGCAACGGACCAGTCCTTGCCATCGACAACATCCAGCCACTCGGGACCGGTTTCCTGTACCTGAACGGCGGCAGGTGCCAGCCAGATTTCCTGAAAGTTCATCGCTATCCGTTCTCCCGAACTACTGCGCCTTCAAAAATCCATTGGCCTGGAGCCAGATCATGAAACTACCGGTCCACCCCACACTGGTCGTGTCCGGTCTGCCCAATCCAAAACCGTGCCCGCCGTTTTGATAGAGGTGGAACTCCACCGGACGTCCCGCTTGCATCCACGCATCGACCAGACCGGAACCTTGACTGGCGAAGAAGTGATCGTCCGCGGCAAGCACCGCGAACATTGGCGGCGCGTCTTTGGGGACCGCTTTCGACGTGAGGCGGCCGTAAATCGGAGCTATGAACGCGGGCCGCTCGCCCGGCTTGGCTTCGAGTGCCGTCGTCAGCGTGGTGAATGCACCCGCGGAAAAGCCCATCATTCCGATCCGGGCGGGGTCGATGCCCCAATCCTTTGCACGTGATCGGACGAGTGCCAAAGCGGCCAGACCATCGTCTCGCGCGAAAGCCGGCGTATCCGAAGGGGGGCGCAATGAAGAGGGTTTGCCGCTACGGCCGAACACCATTTCGCGGGTGAAGACATCGAAATCGCCAGGGGTCGGCACCAGCCGGTATTTGAGCACGAAGGCGGCAATGCCGTGCTCGGAAAGCCAACGTGCCACTGCGAAGCCTTCGGTCTCGATCGCCAGTCCCAGAAAGCCGCCGCCGGGAGCCACTATGACGGCCGTGCCGGTCGCTTTGTCCGGAGTTGGCAGGAACGGCATGAGAGTGGCGGCAGAAACGTTACGCACGTTGATATCGCCGTTCATGCGAAACCAGTCCTCTTCGGGAACGTCCGGTGCTTGTGGCCCGGTGCCGAGCGGGATGGCGTCTTTCTGCTCTGGAGGCGTCATCCGCTCGAATTTGAACGTCGGCGTTGCGATGGCCGGACTACTGGTCTGTGCCGTGACTGGCGCATGCATGCTTCCCAGCAGGAAAGCGTAGCTCAGCGTGAGGCTCAAGGCCTTCAAATTCATATCCTTCCCCCATCTGTTATGCGGCGCGTCTGATTGACGGTTCTTCAGCCGAGTCTTGGTCACGCGGCGAGTTGCAATTCCCTCCGGGTCTTCGTGGTCGGGACGAACGGCAGATAGGATACGCGCATGCGAACGGCGATTTCCACCTCATGTCCGCCCTGCGCGAGCCCGCCTGCACGAAGGACCGTCACTTTGGCTTTCTCGCCGAAGTTCCAGCGATCATCGTACACCGTCTCCATCTCGTCCAGCGTCCACGAGCGGCCTCGAACCGAGAAGCGCACATCTTCGCGTCTGATCTGTTCACCGTCGATGGTGAGCGCGATGTCCTCCACCATCGAAAGACCAAGGCCGCGATAATAGGGCAGGCGGGCGAGCAACGCGAAACCGGTCGTCTCGCCGTTCTCGACGACGTTCTCGAAGCCCTCGTCGCACAGCATCATCTTGTCGAACATCTTTACTCTCCTCAGGCTGCCAGGGCGGCGGGGTTGGGTTCGCCGAGCAGGCCTCTGAGCATTTCCTGCTGGCGGCGCACCTGTTCCACGGAATCGACTTCGTGGGCGTCTTCGATCCAGCGGTTCCCTTCGTACTCCGAGCAGATGTAACCCTTGTAGCCGCCCTGCTTGAGAACCCGGACGATCTCGTCGTAGGGAATGGAGGGTTCCACCAGATCTTCGTCCATCTGGTAGAACTTGCCGTGGACGTTGTGGATGCGGTGCATGTAGTCCAGCATCCGCTTGGGTTCGAACGCGGCGTTGTGCCGCAACGTCTCGGCCATGCCCAATGCAGGTCCTTCGCCGCCCATCTCGCGGACGTTCAGGATCACGTATTCCGAAAGGACGCGGTCCTCGTAGGCCTTCCCGATGTAGTCGGCGATGTTGCGCGGTACGCCGTTGCGGATGAAACGTTCCTTCCAGACCGGCGGGAATTTGAACAGGAACATGCCCATGTCCGGGAGGAAGCCGAGCGCGTTGGAACCCGATTTATCGAAAGCCTCGGCATGGCGGATGATCCACGGATGGTCGAAGTGCAGTGGTGCGTGAACTTCGATCAGGATCTTGATGTTCTTCTCTTCGGCATGGGGGGCTGCCGCGACGAGCACTTCGGGCGCGATGGAGACGAGCGCGCGAATGTACTTCATGCCGAGGCGGGCGCCGAAGTCGATATCCTTCTTCACGCTGGCGACCTGTTCCTCGAAAGGCATCGGGCGGCCCTTGTAGCGCTTGTAGTCCAGCATGAAATCGTGGCTGACCGCAGTGGCGCCGTATTTCTTGATCAGCGCGTGCCATTCCTCGATCCGCGCTTCATCGACGCTCGCTTCGGGCCAGCCCCAGAAGGTCTGCTCGCCGATGATCTCGATGCCCAGCGCGCCCATTTCGGCGCAAGTGCGGAAGCAGTCCTCAAGGGACATCTTGCCTTGGAACGTCTCGTGCTGGAAGCTGTAGAGGCTGACGCCTCGCTTGATATCGCTGCTCATTGTTCACTCCGAAAGGAGAAGGCCCGCGCCACGAGGCGCAGACGTTTTATGGGACGGCGGGAAAGCATACCGGAACGACGGCAGACGTGACGCCGCGTGCGGTTAGGGCATGGTATTCAGTTCGCCGGAACAGACCTTCGCGCATCACTTTGTCGGGTAATCCATGGCCTCCTCTGGAACAGGTAGGGTGACCTGACCGGTGGCCGCCCATTCAGTGCCGCGCAGAATGAGCGACTGCAGTCCCGCAAAGTGGAGGGAGACCTCATCATGGCCGAGAGTCATCGAAAAGACGCGGCCTTTGCCGTAATCCGCCGTCCAGACTTGCGGATGGTCGGCGTCCATCCCCTTCATGGCCTTCAGCTTTTCCGGCGTGTAGGCCGCCGCCGGGTACTTGTGTCCGGCGATCTTGGGGTCGTAGCTGGCGGAAGCATCGCGCGCGGTAGCCAGGACGTGGATCCTGGCGTCGGGATCCATTTTCATGTTCGTGTACATGTCGTCATTGTAGGTCCAGACGTATTCGCGCATGCCTGCGGTTATCGGGTGCGCGCGATCGACGATGTGGACCGGAAACGCTCCGGGCGGCGAGCGCCGGCTTGAACCGGGCTCCATGACAGCGCCCACGAGCTGCCGATATTCCGGCCAATTGGCGCCGAAGGTAAAGGATGAGTGATAGGCAACCAATCCGCCGCCCTGCTTCACGTAATCGAAGAGGGCCTGTTCGGCGGATTTCGACCAGCGATGTTCCTGCGGGTCCGCATAGTTCCACCGACTGGAGTAGTTCAGCAGGACAACATCGTAATTCTTGAGCGTGGCGAGATCGCCGTTGTCGAAATCTTCCGTGATGCGCACGTCGAACCGGCCGGTATCCTGCATCATGGTGCGCAGCATGTTGTTCACCCCGGTCCAGTCGTGCTCGTAGCTGTTCTGGCCGCTGATGATGAGGACTTTGAGCCGCTTCTCGGCGGGGTCGACGGGAATGCTCACGCGCTGCACGGTCTCGGGCGGGCGATACTTGACGTTGACGATGACTTGCGATGCGGCTGGCGCGGCACTTACAGCGAGTGCGATTACGGATCCAAGCAGTGCCCGTTTCATATTCATTCTCCCCTTGTTTTTGTAATGGCGGCGTATCGATCTGCCCGGTCGCTCAGCGCCTCGCGTCGATTTCAGCCCGAATGCGGCCATGCAGGCCGTCCATCGGCCAGAACAACATGACGGCGATCTGCACGACCATGATGCCGATCGGCCAGCCGTAATAGGACCAGCGGATCGCCGCGCGGGCGACATCGGTGACGTTCTTGGGTTCGTAGCCGGCGCTGCCCAGCACATAGGCGATGATCGCCGTGCCGAGGGCCATGCCGATCTTCGTGGAAAGGCTTATCCCCGAGGACAGCAGGCCCTCGTTGCGGATGCCGGTGCGCCATTCGTGATAGTCCACCGCATCGGCCGCCATGGTGAAGATCGCGGTCATGGTCAGGCTTATGAGGATCGCTGCGACCAGGAAGAGGGCGAGAAACAGGACGTGCTGTCCCTCCAGCGCGGGAAGCGCGACATGGATCGCGATCCCCACCAGCAGCGCGCCGATGCAGCCTTTGCGGATGCCGGTGCGCTTGAAGACGAAAGGTGCGATGAAGGCGCTCAGCAGCAGCGTACCGGAAACGGCAGGCAGCAGGATGCCGATCATCCAGGGCGCTTTCATCACTTCGATGGCAAAGAACGCGGTGACGGAAATCACGCAGCCGAAGCGCAGGAAGTTCAGCGTGCAGAACAGGAAGGTCACCAGCCAGGCCCGGTTACGCACCATGGCGCGGATCTGGGGCCAGATTGCCGTGCCACGCGGCACTTCGTCATGATGCCGCTCCTTGCAGTTGAAAAAGAGGTTCAGGAGAGCGGCCAGTGTCAGGGCGGCGAAGATGCCGGCGGCCAGCGCAAAGCCCAGTCGCTCGTTGCCGCCGCCGAGCAGGCCGACCAGCGGCATCGTGGCTGCCGTGGCAAGGATGACGGAGATGGATGTGCCGATCGCACGGGCGCTGCCAAGCTGCATGCGATCGCCGTGATGCCGCGTCATCATCGGCATCAGCGCCGAGAACGGCACGGCAAGGAACGAGTAGAGAATACCCAGCAATGAGAACGTGACGTAGGCATAGGCCAGCCTTGCGCCGACCGAACCCTCGATGGTGGTGAATGTCAGGACCAGCAGGATGGAAAAGGGCAAGGCGGTGAAAAGGAAATAGGGGCGTGTCCGCCCCCAGCGACTGCGGGTGCGGTCCACCAGCAGGCCCACGCCCAGGTCCACGCCGGCGTCGAACAGGCGAGATAGCAGGAACAGCGTACCGACCGCCGCAGCCGGCAAGAATGCGACATTGACGTAGAAATAGAGCAGGAAGGCACCCACTACGTTCCAGCTCAGGCCGCAAGCGAAGTCGCCCAATCCATAGCTGACCTTCTCAAGCGAACGCAGCCGATCGCCTGAAGGGCTTGCCGTCGGCAAAGTGCTCTCGGGAATGGCATCGGCAGTCGCGGTTGCTGTCGTCATAAGGCATCCTCACCGATATGTGCAGGCTACTTGCATGGAGGCCGTCGGATCCCGCCGCACTCGGCCTTCGCGGCTCTTTCCGGTCGGGACAAGGCAGGGCGCGGAGGTCAAAGTCCGGTGGCGGCTCGAACTTTTGCGATCGACTTCTCGGCCGGGAGGGTAGGCAGGTACTCCAGCCCGATCGCGCCGTCATAGCCGAGCTTGCGCAGCTTGCCGACCGTCTCGGCCCAATCGATGGTTCCGCTGCCGGGTTCGTTGCGCCCGGGATTGTCCGCGAACTGCACATGGCGGACGAGATGGATGCGATCTTTCAGCACGTCTTCCATGTCCTCGCCCATGACGGTAGAATGGAAGACGTCGTAGAGCAGGCGCAGGTTCGGGCTGTTCACGTCCTCGATGATGTCCAGTGCCAGTTCGGTGCTGGACAAGAACATGCCGGGATGGGTGACGACCGTGTTGAGCGGTTCCAGCACCAGGACGACACCCGCCTCTTCCGCAAGTGCGGCCGCTCTTTTCAGGGCCTTGACCGCCTCGGCACGCTGCTCGCCAAGGTCGACGCCCTCACGGGTGAAGCCGGATGCGACGACGAGCGGTGGATTGCCCAGCATCTTCGCGGTTTCGAGCGTGGCCTTGATGGCGTCGATGAATTCCTCATGTTGCGCCGGGTCCACCAGACTGCGGCGGGGTTCGACGCAGAAGCTGGTCAGGGTGAGGCCCGTTTCGTCGAGAGCGGCCTTGATGTCCTCGATCGGCTTGTCGTTCCAGAGATGGAATTCGACACCGCCGAGACCCGCTTCCTTGGCTGCACGGATGCGATCTGCGAAATCGGGCGCTTCTTCCTTGAAAAGCCATTCGATGCAGGCTGACAGGAACATCTTCTTCTCCAATGCAAAGCGCCTTGCAGGGATGAAGGCTGGGCACGGTGCTCGGGTGAGGGCGGTTCCGCCGGCCTAGCCGGAACCGCCCGTTGGGAATTGGTTGCTCAGGTGTCTCCGATCAGAACCGCATCGTTCCGCGAATGCCGTAAGTGCGCGGGGTGCCATAGACGTAGTTGATCAGCAATTGCCCGCCCGCATTGACGTATCCGGCGAAGGCATAAGGCCGATAGTCCTCGATGTTGCGGACATAGGCCTGGACGCTGAACTTGTTGCCGGGCAGAGCCCAGTCCAGGCTGAAATCAGTCTGCGTGAAAGCCTCCTGACGCTCGGCCCGCTGGTTGCCGGGTTGCAGATAGTAATCCGACTTGAAGCGGCTGAACAGGCTGGCGGTGATCTTGTGGTCGCCGATATGGAAATCGTGATCGTATCCCAGCGCAATCGTCCACTTCGGCGACTGCACCGGACGGTTGCCGCTGAGATCGAAAGGCTGCAATCCCGGCGTACTGGGATCGCTGTCCGTCAGGGTGCCGCTGAGGCCGAGAAGGTTGGCCTGGAATTTGGTCAGCTTGGCGTTGAGGTAGTTGGCGGTGAGCGTGAAGCGGTCGTTGGGCGAGAGCAGGATAGTGGTATCCGTCTCGATTCCCCAAACCCGCGAGGCACCGGCGTTGACGACTTCGGCACCGACATTGGTGTCGAGGAAGATCGGGATCTGCTGGTCCTTGTAGTCGTAGTAGAAGGCCGCCGCGTTGAACTGGATCGTCCGGTCGAGGAAGCTGTTCTTCGTGCCGATTTCGTAGGAGGTCAGCTTTTCGGCGCCGAATGTACCCACATTGTCGAAACCGCCCGCCTTGTAGCCGGTGCTGACCTTGCCGTAGATCAGGTGGTCGGTGGCTGGGGTATAGTCGAAGCCCAGCGTCCACGTGAACTGGCCGTCATCCAGCGGCGTGGGATTGAAGGCCACCCGTCCCGGACGCGTGGTGTCGTCCTGGGCAGGGGGCGTGGGGCCGCGGCCGAACTGCGGGCCATAATTGATGAAGAGGGCGTTCTTCTTATCCTTGGTGTAGCGCATGCCGCCGGTGACGGTCAGCTTGTCTTCCACCAGCGGAACGGTGACTTGCGCAAAGCCGGCCAGCGACTTGTTCTTTACGTAAGGGCGATAGAAGTAGTTCAGATAACTGCCGCCCGCCGCCAGTGGCAGGAACAGGCCTTGCGCCATGTACTGGTCTTCGTGGAAGTAGAAGGCCCCGACCTGATAGATGACCCCGCCCTTGTCGCCGCCGGACAGGCGAAGTTCGTGGCTTTGGGTCTTCGAGTTCTTCTCGTAGTTCTGGATGAAAACGGTAGGAACGAAGCCGTTCAGTGGCTGGCTCACGTCGGACTGCACGTTGCGGTAGCCGCCGATATAGCTCAGGGTCCCGATCGAGCCGACATCCACGTCCAGGCGGCCGCGCACGGCATATTGCTTGATCCGGGTGAAGCCCAGATCGCCTAGCGGGAAGGATTTCTTCGGCGGATCGAACCGCAAGTTGCGGGGAACGCCTCCGTTTTCCAACTGCGGCGTGGATGGGATCGCATCGACGATGCCCGAAGCATAGGCGGGGTTCGTCAGGACGCCGTTGACGGCGATGACCTGACCGTATTGTGCGACGCCTGTGGTGTCGACATCGACATACTCACCGGCCAGATAGGCGCGAACGCCTTCCACGGGTTCAGCGTAGATGGAGAGGCGGGCGGCATCGGTATTGCCGGCACTGCCGCGCCCGGCCGGGGCATTGTTGAAATAACCGTCATGCTCGGTATGCATGCCGCTGGCGCGGATGGCCACTTTGTCGCCGAGCGGAATGTTGATGGCCGCTTCGCCGGTGATGGCCTCGAAATTACCATAGCCTCCCGTGGCATAGCCGGAGAATTCACCCAGACGCGGCTTCGCGGCGACGATGTTGAGCGCGCCTGCCGTGGCATTGCGGCCATAGAGCGTACCCTGCGGCCCGCGCAGCACTTCGATGCGTTCCAGGTCGAAGAAAGTGGCATTGAGAGCGATCGGTCGATTGATGTATTCGCCGTCGATGTTGATCGTCAGGGCCGGGTCGGCAGTCTCGCCGTGGTCCTGGCTGGAAATACCGCGCACGGTGATCTTGGTATATTGGGTGTCGTTGGTGATTCCAAGATCAGGCGCCAGTCGAGCCAGGCCGTTGACGTCGCTTACACCGGCATTCAACACGGTTTCACTGTCGAAAGCGCGCATCGCGATCGGCGTATCCTGGATGTTGGTAGCGCGCTTCTGAGCCGTGACGATGATTTCGCCGATGCCGATTGACTGTTCTCGGGCTGGCGCATCTTCCTGTGCTTTCGCTGATGTCGGAACGGCCAGGGCCGCTGCAGTGCCCACCATAAGGAACGACGCATATCGCGATACAGTCATAGATCCTCCCCTTCAGCCTCGCTTGATGCCGGTCTGAATTACAATCCTTGTTTTAATTATGGATGGGGTAGTCGTCAAGTTTCACGTCTTCGGCTAATATCGTTGTAAATCAGATATATAAATCTGAATGATGGTTTTCTTTCAGGCCAGTTTCGGGGCCTCATGAAGCCATGCGAATCACATTCTCGTCGTGGCTGGAGGGGAACTCACGGTCCCGACGCGTAGCCCGATGGATAAAGAAGCGACCCGGCTATCGTCGGGCCGCTTCCAAAGAAAAACTTCCGTGCGGGAGAATGGTCCGGAAGGGGCCGCTAACTGATCCTGACGACGGAGACGCATTGTTCGATCGTCCCGAAGGGGTTCCAGCCCGCCGCCGTGCGGCCTTCCATGCGGATGGTGTCACCGCAGGCCATGAAGGGCGTTGTCGGCTTGCCATCGCGGATGATTTCGATGGCGCGCACTTCGGAGATGCAGCTTGATCCGACTTCGGCATAGTTGGCGTTGGAGACGGTGCCGGAGCCGATGATCGTTCCGGCGACGAGATCGCGCGTGCGCGCGGCGTGGGCGATGAGATCGTGGAAGCCGACGTCCATCGCGGCGCCGTTGGCGCGTCCGAAGGGCCTGCCGTTCCATTCGACGTTGAGGTCCATGCAGACCCGCCCCTCGCGCCAGGCCTCGCCCAGGGCATCGGGCGTCACCGCGAAGGGGGCCATCGAGCAGGCGGGCTTGGCCTGGACCCAGCCGAACCCGGTCTTCATCTCGATGGGCGCGATAGTGCGCAGCGACCAGTCGTTGATCTGCACGACCAGCTTGATGTGGTGAAGCGCCTGCTCGGGGGTGACGCCCATCGGCACCGCATCGACGATCACGCCGAACTCGCCCTCGAAGTCGATCCCGTCCGCTTCGCTGGGGAACGGGACCGGATCGTTCGGGCCGTGGAAGCGGTCGGACATGCCCTGATACATCAGCGGCCGGTCACTCTCCACCGGCGGCAGGCGGAAGGCGATCTGCATGAGTTCGCCGTGGGTGCCGAAGGCGGAACCGTCGAGCCACTGCCAGGAACGCGGCAGCGGGGCGCGCAGGAGACCGGCGTCGAGCGCATGGCCCTGACCCGTCTCTACCCGTTCCGCCAGGGCGAGCAGGAGCGGTTCCGCCGCGCGCCAGTCGCCGATGGCGGCGAGCAGGTTCGGGATGTCGGCCGGGAGCGCGCGCTGCCCATCCTGCGAGACGACCGCGAGCCGGCCATCGGGCGCCCCGTTGGCAAGCGTTGCAAGGCGCATTCGTTCAGTCCTCGATGATCGCAACGGCGCGGGTCCAGCCTGCCGAGGCGCCCTTGATCTTGTGCGGGAAGCACGAAACCGTGAACCCATGCGGCGGCAGCGCTTCCAGATTGTGCAGCTTCTCAAGGTGGCAATAGCCGATGTCGCGGCCCGCCTTGTGGCCTTCCCAGATCAGCGAGGTATCGCCGGTTTCCTTCACCTTCTGCGCCGTGTGGGCAAAAGGTGCGTCCCAGCTCCAGGCATCGGTGCCGGTCACCCGCACGCCCCGCTCCGTAAGATACATCGTCGCCTCGTAGCCCATGCCGCAGCCGACGTTCACGAAGTCCGGGCGGCCCAGCGCCTTGCCCGCCGCGGTGTTGACCAGCACGATGTCGAGCGGTTGCAGATCGTGTCCGATCCGCGCCAGCTCCTCCTCGACCTCCTTGGCGGTGACGACATGGCCGTCCGGCAGATGGCGGAAGTCCAGCTTCACGCCGCGCTGGAAACACCACTCCAGCGGCACTTCGTCGATGGTGATCGAGCGCTCCGGCTCGCCGTCTTTGCCGTTCATCGTCGGGTGGAAGTGATAGGGCGCATCGAGATGCGTGCCGCTGTGGGTGGTCAGTTTCACCCATTCCGACGCGGCGAAACCGGCGCCGTCCGGCGTATCCTCGGCGGTGACGCCGGGGAAGAACATGTCGAGTTCGCCCGCCGTGTCCATGTGGGTCTGATAGGTGATCTCGGGTTTCAGGAACGGCGGATCGCTGACGACATCGTTGCACAGCGTGATCGACAGATCGACGAAACGGCGGGTCATGGGCATCCTTCCTTATCCTGTCGACGCGCCGCCCCGGAGGAGAGGGTGGGCCGGCGCGTCGTTTTTACCGGCGGCTTGCGCGGCCGGAAGCTATGATCCCCTCAGGCGGTCCTGCTGCCAAGCGTTTCGGCGAACCAGTCGCTGATGAGGTCGCGGCCGTAGGCCATGTTGTCCGCGCCGACGTGCTCCACGCCGCCCTCGCGCGGGGTGAAGATCACCTTCTCGCGGCGGGGTGAATTGACCAGCTGATCGTAAAGATCGTCGGCATAGGCTACGCTGATCTGGCGGTCCTCGGCGCCGTGGGTGACGAGGAACGGCACGCGGATGGCATCCATGTGGCCATTGAGGTTCATCGCCTCGGACTTTGCCAGGAAATCGTCCTGGTCCTTGGCCCCGAACGCCCAGTGGACGTGTGCCCAGTAGTGCGGCACCGGGTTCTCGCCCTCGCGCGCCATGCGCTTGTCCTGCACTTCGCGCCAGTTGTGGTTGGCGCCCCAGACCGCGCCCGAGGCGAAGCGCGGCTCATAGGCGACCGCGCGCGGCGCGAAGTGGCCGCCGAGCGAAATGCCGGTCATGCCGATGCGCTCGGGATCGACTTCGGGCTGCTGCTCCAGCCAGTCGACCGCCTTGCTCGCCCAGCTTTCCGCATGCGGATCGACGGGCAGGTCCTGAAGCCGCAGCGCCTCGCCCGAGCCGGGCTGGTCAACGCAGAGCGTGGAAATGCCCCGGCGCGCCAGTTCGTGAGGCAGGCGGGTCCAGTAGAGCAGCTCCTTGCAGCTATCGAGACCGTTGCAGAACACCACGACCGGCTTCCTGCCCTCACCGGGCGCGCGCGTGAACAGCGCGGGCATCGTGCCGATCTCCAGCGGGATCTCGACCCGCTCGCGGTTGAGCTTGCCCAGTTCGGTCGAGCGGTCGAAAGCCCGGCGCGCCCGCGCATAGGTCTCCGTGCGGCCGGGGTGGCCATGGCCCTGCATACGTTCGGCGGTGATGAGATAGAGCGAGGCGCGCTCCAGCTTGTTGGAGGCGGAGAATGCCCGGCCCCTGGCCTCGTCCTCGGCGGCAAGGTCGAGCAGCTTGTCGCCCATCGCCGCCCAGGCCTTCATGAACTGCGGGGTTCCGGCATCGGCGCCGCCTGCCGCCGCATCGCGGATCGGCTGGCACATGTCGATGATCTCGCCAAGCTGCGCGCCCGATTCCATCGCGATCGCGACCGACAGATTCCAGATATAGTTCGGGAAATATTCGAAAAGGGCCAAGGGGGGCTCCTGTAATCAGAAATAGGGATGCGGATTGACGGTCTGGGTCTGGATCGGCTGGAGCACGTCCCAGTGCTCGACGATCTTTCCGTCCTTCAACCGGTAGATGTCGGCCACTGCGCCGCCGGGATTGTCGGGCGAAGGGCGGCCGTGGAGGTGGATCATCGCCATGTCGCCGTCGACGAGAATGCGCTTGATCTCGAAGGAAGCCTGAGGGGCCGAGAACTTCGGCGCGAGCGCTGCGATTGCCGGTTCGCGGCCGTCGGGAATACCGGGATTGTGCTGGATATAGTCCGGCACGACGTAGCGCTCGAAGGCGGCGCGCACGTTGCGCTCGGTGTAGAACACGTGGGCGAACGCGGTCACGATCGCCCGGTTGCGTTCGGTCCGGTCGTCCGGTCCCCGCGCCGCGACGAACGCAACGGCGCAGAGAACCAGCCCCGTGCCCCGCAGACCGGCCCTCATCAAACCTCCGCCGCTTGGAACAGCCGGGCATCGGGCTTGGGATGCGGCATCGTCTGCGGGCCGCCGACGCCGATGCCCCACTGGTCCATGACCTGCGGGCCGGGGACGTGGACCTTGTGCTGGTGAGTCTCGAAATCGACCTCTTCCAGCTCCGAGGTGTATTCGACCGCGAAACCGGCCGGCGTCGTGAAGTAGCTGAAGGTGTTGTTGCCCGCGGTGTGGCGTCCCGGCCCCCAGCGCAAGTCCGTGCCGCGCTGCTTGAGGCGGTGGACGCCGCGCATCATGTCGTCGACCGTCAGCATGTCGTAGGCGACATGGTTGAGGCACGGCGGTCCGGGCAGGATCGCCACGCGGTGATGCGCCTCGTTGCAGCGCAGGAAGCACATGAAGTCGCCCAGCCAGTCGCTCACCTTGAAGCCCAGCACATCGGTGAAGAACTTCACCATGGCCTGATGGTCGGGCGAGTGCAGGACGATGTGGCTGATCTTGACCGGCACGCCTTCCCAGCGCGCCATCGCCCGGCTGGTGGACCGTGCGACTTCCGCCGAAATCTCGAACGGCAGGCCGTCGGGCGAGAAGAAGCGGAAACCATAGCCGCCGCCCGGTGCAGCGAGTTCGCGCGGGGCGAAGATCACCTTGCAGCCCGCGGCCAGGACCTTGTCGTGCAGGGCCTCGACATCCTCGCGGGTGCCCGCCGCCAGAGCGATCACCTCGACGTGATCGGCGTCCGACTTGTGCAGGCGCACGACGTGATGTTCGTCATGGCCATGGGTCTTGAACCAGGCGAAATCGTCCTGTTCCGCGACTTCGACCAGTCCCCAGTCATCGGCATAGAATGCGCGTTCCGCGTCGAAATTCTCAACGCCATATCCGACATAGCGGATCTCGGTAACTCGGCTCATGGGTTTTGCTCCGAAGTTTCGGTAGTGAAAGTGAGTTCGAATGCCGGATCGGCGGCATTGCGGCCGAGGAAAAGGCGCGGCGCCTCGATGTCGCACCAGCCATCCTGCCAGATCTGGAGGCGGCGCCTCGGCACGGAAATAGCAACCTCGCGCCGTTCTCCGGCGGCGAGATGGACCTTCGCAAAGGCGACGAGGGCCAGTTCCGGCTCGCGGCGGTAGATTTGCACGACTTCGCTACCAGCACGCCCGGACGCGTTCGCTATCGTGACCGAAACGGTCAGGCCGCCTTCGGCCAAGACGGTAACGCTCGGTTCGGACAGACCGATATCGGCGTAACCGAAGCCGGCGCCAAGCGTATGGCGGGGATCGGCGATGCCGCGATATCCAAGGCGGGTGCCTTCCGCATAGGCCAGATCGCCGGCGGCGTCCGGCGCCAGCGCGAAGGCGGGATAATCGGCTTCCTCGCGGGCGATCGAGACGGGCATGCGGCCGCCCGGCTCGCGGTCGCCGGCCAGAACCTCGGCAAGGGCGTGGCCGAAGCCTTCGCCGGGATACCAGGCGACGAGCAGGGCCGCGCCGCGATCCTCCCAGGCGGTGTCGAAGGCGTGCCCTACATTGGCGACGATGACGGTACGCGGGTTTGCAGAGGTGACTGCTTCGATGAGCCGGATCTGCTCCTGCGGAAGATGCGTGTCCGCGCGATCCTTGCTTTCCACGCTGGCGTCGGAGGTTTCCCCGACGACCAGAACCACGACATCGGCGCGGGCAGCGAGATCGACGGCGCGTTGCAGCATGGCTGCGGGGGTATCGGGGCGGCGAATGCCGTACCACAGCCCGTGAACGCGCGCGGGTTCATAGGCGAAATCAGCCTCGACCAGCACTTCCTGTCCGGCAGCAAGATCGACTACGGCGCTGTCCGCATCGCCGCTTTTCAGCTTGCCCATCACGTCGGAGGATGGAATCGCCGCATTGCGAACGACCACTTCGCGTCCATCCACGCGCAACCGCACCGGCCCCGTCGCGCCGAGGTAGAAGCGATGCGGTCCCGCCTGTTCGGCCCGGAAGCGACCGCGCGCAACGATGCGGGCCGGTTTGCCGAGCACGGCGGTATCGTCGTGCACACCGGCGAACCAGACCAGCGAATTCGTGTCCCGCGTCTCGCTGGCGACAAGCACGGCGTCCTCGCCCTGGCCGTCGTAATAATCGACAGTCATTCCGAGCAGCGCGCCGTCGCCGATATCCCGCGCCGGAATGGCGGGCATTGCCGGCAGCCGGGGCTGGGGATCGACACCCGGCTCGTAGTCGAGCTGGGCGTGCCCCTGATAGCGGGCCAGGATCGCTTCAAGCGGGCGCACGGCGTCCGGCGCTACGGCGATCTTGGCGAACGTGCCGCCCTGGTAGCAGGGGGCGGCGGCGTTCGGGCCGATCACCGCGACATGTGCGTCGCGGCCCGGCGTCAGCGGAAGGATGTCGCTTTCGTTGCGCAGGAGCACGAATCCGGCAGCTGCGGCTTCCACCAGCAGTGCGTCAGCGTCGGGGCCGACGATCGGGCGTGACTTTTCCGCCTTGAAGCGGCGGGCTGCGCGGATCAGGCGATCCGAAGCGTCGATGATGCGTTCCGGGGCGACCTGGCCGGCGTCACAGGCCTCCTGCGCCTTGATGCCCATGAACCGCGCCGGACCCGGCATTTCAAGATCGAGGCCCGCGTTCAGCGAACCCGCGCCGGAATGCGTACCGAACCAGTCGCTCATGATCGGGCCGTCGAAGCGCCATTCGCCTTTCACGATCGTCGTGATGATGTGGTGCTGCTCGGCGCACCAATCGCCGTTGACGCGATTGTAGGCGGCCAGCATGCCGCCGGCGCCCGCTTCGGCGCAGAGTTCGAACGGGAGCAGGTAGACTTCGCGAAGCGTTCGCGCGTCCACGACGACGTTCATCCGGTCTCGCTCGCTCTCGCTGTCGTTACAGACGAGATGTTTGACCACGGAGGCTGTGCCGGTGGATTGCAGGCCGGTGGCCCAGGCCGCACCCAGCACGCCTGCCAGCAGAGGCTCTTCGGAGAAGTATTCGAAAGCGCGGCCTGCGAGCGGGCTGCGGGCCAGGTTGACGTTCGGAGCCAGCACCATGTCCACGCCGGTACGGACGGCCTCGCCGCCGATCAGGGCGCCGACGCGCTGGCAAAGGTCCACGTCCCAGCTGGCGCCGAGGGCGGTGGGGCAGGGGCTGAGCAGGGCGACGTCGCGCTCGTCCACCCGGCCGCTGGCGATTCCCATCGGCCCGTCCGCCATTGTCAGCGACGCTACGCCTGCCTCGGGGTAGCTGACGGTCTGCCACATGGCGGCGCCCGCCGTCATCGCCAGCCGCTGGTCGAGAGAGAGTTCGCCGCTCATGCCGCGAACTGCAT
>Ga0209050_1001047_pt1 | contig 34127 bp, 36 predicted proteins | sample Araplavi_mTSA_r2_FD_184276 | JGI IMG/M metagenome (GOLD analysis project Ga0209050, IMG submission 184276) | Arabidopsis root microbial communities from North Carolina, USA - plate scrape MF_Cvi_mTSA_r2 (SPAdes) (version 2) | ecosystem: Host-associated > Plants > Roots > Endosphere | place: USA... | reverse complement strand
TGCGTTCAGTCGCACGCGAGGCAGTGCCTCGCAAGCAGTGCGCCTTCACCCCTGTAGGCTTGGTCGCGGCATCCATGCCGCTCACACCCCCACAAACCCGCCCCGACCCACCTTTTGACAGTGTGTCGTTGCCACGGGAAAAGCCGATGCCGGCCGCTGGCCGGCGCTGTCACGTCGACTGCCGACAACGTCGGCAGTTCCGCGTTTCCCGTGGCCACCGCCAGGCTGTCGAAGGGTCGGCGGGGGTGGGTTTGCGGGACCGTAGAAAACATGGATGTTTTCTACGAGCCTACAGGGACGTATTCACGGCGTGTCCCGCAAACCCACACCCGACGGCCCAGCTCGGGACATGCATCAGCCCAAGGCTGTTCGCCTGAATCCAACAGCAGTCGGGCAACGCCCGACGATACGGAAATGCTCGCAGAGGGTTGTTGAACGCGCGGGCGCTCTGCGAAGCGGCAAATAAAAAATCCCGCCGAAGCGGGATTCTTCTGTTGCCGGAGCAGCCGGGCAGAGCGGAGTGCGGCCTTACACTTCGAGAGAGGCCAGGTCGCCCTTGTTTTCCAGCCACTGCTTGCGGTCGCCAGCGCGCTTTTTGGCCAGCAGCATGTCCATCAGCGCGCTGGTCTGCTCGCCGTCGTCGACGGTCAGCTGTACCAGACGGCGCGTATCGGGGTGGATGGTGGACTCGCGCAGCTGCTGCGGGTTCATTTCGCCCAGGCCCTTGAAGCGGGTTACGCTGACCTGGCCCTTGATCTTCTCGCGCTCGATCTTGTCCAGCAGCGAACGCTTTTCTTCCTCGTCCAGCGCATAGAACACCTGCTTGCCCACGTCCACGCGGAACAGCGGCGGCATCGCCACGAACACGTGGCCCGCATCGACCAGGGCCGGGAAGTGCTTCAGGAACAGCGCGGTCAGCAGCGTCGCGATGTGCAGGCCGTCCGAGTCCGCGTCGGCCAGGATCACCACCTTGCCATAGCGCAGCCCGCTGATGTCCTCCTTGCCCGGGTCGCAGCCGATCGCGATCGCCAGATTGTGGACTTCCTCCGAGGCCAGCACGCTGCCCGAAGAGACCTCCCACGTGTTCAGGATCTTGCCGCGCAGCGGCATGATCGCCTGGAAGTCCTTGTCGCGAGCCTGCTTGGCGCTGCCGCCTGCCGAATCGCCCTCCACCAGGAACAGCTCGGTGCGCGACAGGTCCTGGCTGATGCAGTCGGCCAGCTTGCCCGGCAGGGCAGGGCCCTGCGTGACCTTCTTGCGCACCACCAGCTTCTCGGTCTTCAGGCGCGCGCTCGCGCGCTCGATCGCCAGCTGCGCGATGGCCTCGCCCAGGGTGACGTTCTGGTTCAGGAGCAGGCTGAAAGCGTCATGTGCGGCGCCTTCGACGAAGCCCGCTGCCTGACGCGACGACAGCCGCTCCTTGGTCTGGCCGCTGAACTGCGGGTCGGTCATCTTCAGCGACAGCACGAACGAGACCCGGTCCCAGACGTCTTCCGGGGCCAATTTCACCCCGCGCGGCAACAGGTTCCGGAAGTCGCAGAACTCGCGCAGCGCCTCGGTCAGACCCGTGCGCAGGCCATTGGCGTGGGTACCGTGCTGCGCCGTCGGAATCAGGTTGACGTAGCTTTCCTGGACCAGCTCGCCTTCCGGCAGCCATGCCACTGCCCAGTCCACCACCTCGGTGTCCTTCTTCACATGGCCGACGAACAAGTCGGCCGGCAGCATCTCGCGCTCGCCCAGCTCGGCCTTCAGGTAGTCGCTCAGGCCATCCTCGAAGTACCAGGTGTCCTGCTCGTCGGTGGCCTCGTCGCGCAGCTTCACCGTCAGCCCCGGGCACAACACCGCCTTGGCCCGCAGCAGGTGGCGCAGCGCACGCAGGTTGTACTTGGGCGTGTCGAAGTACTTCGGGTCGGCCCAGAAGCGCACCCGGGTGCCGGTGTTCTTCTTGCCCACGCTGCCCACCACTTCCAGCGGGGTGGCGCGGTCGCCGTTGCGGAACGTGATGCGGTGCTCGCTGCCCTCGCGCTTGATGTGCACTTCCACCAGCGTCGACAGCGCATTGACCACGCTTACGCCCACGCCGTGCAGGCCGCCGGAGAAGGTGTAGTTCTTGTTGCTGAACTTGCCGCCGGCATGCAGGCGGGTAAGGATCAGCTCCACGCCGGGGATCTTCTCCTCCGGGTGGATGTCCACCGGCATGCCGCGGCCGTCATCGCTGACCTCGCAGCTGCCGTCCTTGTACAGGGTGACCTCGACCGTCCGGGCGTGCCCGGCCAGCGCTTCGTCCACGGCGTTGTCGATCACTTCCTGCGCCAGATGGTTCGGGCGGGCGGTGTCGGTATACATGCCAGGGCGGCGCTTGACCGGGTCCAGGCCGGACAGGACTTCAATATCGGCGGCGTTATAGCGGGTGTTCATCTGTTTTCATAAAGCGCGAAGCGACGGCGAAGTTTGCGGTCTGGCCGGCTTTTTTGCACGCCGCACGTTCAGGGGGCGGCCGACCAGCCCGCGATACAATGGCGCCGGTGGTGAAAGCCGGTTGCCGGCCATGCCATCCCCAGCCATAGCGAGGAGACCTCCCATGAAGAAGTTGCTGACCATCGTTGCCATTGCTGCCGCCGTCCTGGCCGTGCCGCTGGCGATGGCCCAGAACGCCGGACAGGGCCAGTCCACCGCGCAGCAGGGCGACCAGGCCGAGGCCAAGGCCCAGGCCGACGCCGATGCCAAGGCCAAGCGCCGCGCGGCCGCCACGGCCGAAATGAAGGCCAAAGGCCAGCCGGTCCCGCAGCAGGAAGAAGAGGAAGAGGCCAAGAAGAAGCGCTGAGTCCGCTTCCTGCCCCTTCAACGCCCCGGCCGGTCCGGGGCGTTTTCGTTCGTGCCCCTTGGGCTTGGGCGCTTCACTCTGTAAACTATGGCTTTCCGGGAGCAGTGCGTGTCATCCATCAGCGAATGGACTGGTCTGGTCGTGCGCGGCCGCCAGCAGGGTAGGCAGAAGGTGACGGTCCCATCGGCGACCGGCACGGCCCTCCCGACCTCGCAGGATGCCCCGGCGCGTGACCATTCCGCCGCCGCCCGTTCCCACCCCGATTTCCCCTTCACGTCGTCCGCCGCCCCCCGCGCCGGCGTCGTTTCCCCCTTCCTGACAGGACACCCCCAGCCATGACTCCCTTGATCTTCGTAACCGGCGGCGTGGTCTCCTCGCTCGGCAAAGGCATTGCCGCCGCCTCGCTGGCCTCCATCCTCGAAGCCCGTGGCCTGAAGGTCACGATGATGAAGCTCGACCCGTACATCAACGTCGATCCGGGCACCATGAGCCCGTTCCAGCACGGCGAGGTCTACGTGACCGACGATGGCGCCGAGACCGACCTGGACCTGGGCCACTACGAGCGTTTCGTGCGCACCCGCCTGAGCCGCAAGAACTCGGTGACCACCGGCCGCATCTACGAGAACGTGATCCGCAAGGAACGTCGCGGCGACTATCTCGGTGCGACCGTGCAGGTCATCCCGCACATCACCGACGAGATCCGCCGCTGCATGGACGAAGCCACCGAAGGCTTCGACGTGGCCCTGGTGGAGATCGGCGGGACCGTCGGCGACATCGAATCGCTGCCGTTCCTGGAGGCCATCCGCCAGGTGCGCACCGAACGCGGTCCGGAAAAGGCGCTGTTCATGCACCTGACCCTGGTGCCGTACATCGCCGCCGCCGGCGAACTCAAGACCAAGCCCACCCAGCATTCGGTCAAGGAACTGCGCTCGATCGGCATCCAGCCGGACGTGCTGCTCTGCCGTTCCGAACAGCCGGTGCCGGAATCCGAGCGCCGCAAGATCGCCCAGTTCACCAACGTCTCCGAACGCGCCGTGATCAGCGTGCCCGACGTGGACGTGCTGTACCGCATTCCGATGGGCCTGCACGAACAGGGCCTGGACGAGATCGTGATCAACCAGCTCAAGCTCGGCGACAAGGCCGGCCCGGCCGACCTGCACGAGTGGGAGGCCGCGGTGGACGCCACCCTGCATCCGCTCGATGAAGTCACCATCGCCGTGGTCGGCAAGTACGTCGACCACCAGGATGCCTACAAGTCGGTGGGCGAGGCCCTCAAGCATGGCGGCCTGCGCCAGCGCACCAAGGTCAACCTGAAGTGGCTTGAGGCGCAGGACCTGGAAGGCACAGACATGGCCGCGCTCAAGGACGTGGACGGCATCCTGGTGCCGGGCGGCTTCGGCGACCGCGGGTTCGAGGGTAAGGTGCTCACCTCGCAGTTCGCCCGCGAGCAGCGCATGCCGTATTTCGGCATCTGCTACGGCATGCAGGCCGCGGTGGTCGATTTCGCCCGCAACGTGGTCGGGCTGGACGGCGCCAACAGCACCGAGAACGACCGCCAGTCGCCGAATCCGGTGATCGGCCTGATCACCGAATGGCGCACCGCCACCGGCGATGTCGAGAAGCGTGACGACAAGAGCGACCTGGGCGGCACCATGCGCCTGGGCCTGCAGGAACAGCGCCTGAAGCCGGGCACGCTGGCACGCGAGCTGTATGGCAAGGATGTGGTGTCCGAACGCCATCGCCACCGCTACGAGTTCAACAACCGCTACCGCACGCAGCTGGAAGACGCCGGCCTGGTCATTGCCGGCAAGTCGATGGACGACACGCTGGTGGAAGTGATCGAACTGCCGCGCGACCAGCACCCCTGGTTCCTGGCCTGCCAGGCGCACCCGGAATTCCTCTCCACCCCGCGCGACGGCCACCCGCTGTTCATCGGTTTCATCCGTGCCGCGCGTGAGCGCAAGGCCGGCGGCGCGCTGCTGCAGGAAGCACGCGCCTGAGCCAGGACCCCTGGGCGGCGCAGCACGCGCGCCGCCAACGTCGCCACTGGCGGGCCTGGCCGTGGGGCTGGTCAGCGCTGCTGCTGTCCGTCGCCAGCTGGGCCTGTGCGGGCGTGCTCACCGTGCTGGTGCTCGCGGCCGTCGGCTCGCCGGGCGATGGCCGTCATGCCATCCAGGCGGTGGCCACCCCCATCAACCTGACCCTCGCGCTGGGCACGACCTGCGCGCTCGGCACCGTCGTGGCCAGCGTGCTGGCCCTGCGGCTGCGCCGTCAGCCTGCCGGTGGGGGGGGCGCACTGGGCCTGCTCGGCCTGCTCCTGCTGGTACTGCTGCTGCCTTCGCTGCTGTAGTCCCGACGACGCCGCGCATGGAGATTTGGCAAGTGGGGGGCAGGTGGGGATAATCACGCGGCACGTTTTACGCGTTTCCTTTTTTGGCGTTCCCCCTTTCTGACTGGTAACCGGCCCGCTATGACCACGATCCGCAGCATCCACGCCCGTGAAATCCTCGACAGCCGTGGCAATCCCACGCTGGAAGCCGAAGTCACCCTGGAGGACGGTTCGTTCGGCCGCGCCGCCGTCCCGTCGGGTGCCTCCACCGGCACCAAGGAAGCGGTGGAGCTGCGTGATGGCGACAAGACCCGCTACCTGGGCAAGGGCGTGCGCAACGCCGTCAACAACGTCAACACCACCATCGCCTCGGCACTGAAGGGCTTCGATGCCGCCGACCAGGAAGGCCTCGACCGCCGCCTGATCGACCTCGACGGCACCGAGAACAAGGGCCGCCTGGGCGCCAACGCGCTGCTCGGGGTTTCCATGGCCAATGCCCACGCGGTGGCCGCCTCGAACAAGCAGGCGCTGTGGCAGTACCTGGCGCAGGGCCGTGACGTGACGCTGCCGGTGCCGATGATGAACATCATCAATGGCGGCGCCCACGCCGACAACAACGTCGACTTCCAGGAGTTCATGGTGCTGCCGGTTGGCTTCACCTCGTTCTCCGAAGCGCTGCGCGCCGGTACCGAAATCTTCCATTCGCTCAAGTCGGTGCTCAAGGGCCATGGCCTGAGCACGGCGGTCGGCGACGAAGGCGGCTTCGCCCCGGACTTCCGCAGCAACGTCGAAGCGCTCGACACCATCCTCGAAGCGATCGGCAAGGCCGGCTACACCGCCGGTGAGGACGTGCTGCTGGGCCTGGACGTGGCCTCCAGCGAGTTCTACGAGAACGGCAAGTACAACCTGGTCGGCGAGAACAAGCGCCTGACCTCCGAGCAGTTCGTCGACTTCCTGGCCGACTGGGCCGCACAGTACCCGATCATCACCATCGAAGACGGCCTGGCCGAGAACGACTGGGCCGGCTGGAAGCTGCTTACGGACCGCATCGGCAAGAAGGTGCAGCTGGTCGGCGACGACCTGTTCGTGACCAACCCGAAGATCTTCAAGGAAGGCATCGAATCGGGCACCGCCAACGCGATCCTGATCAAGGTCAACCAGATCGGCACGCTGACCGAGACCCTGGAAGCGATCGCGATGGCGCACAACGCCAACTACGCCGCCGTGGTCTCGCACCGCTCGGGCGAAACCGAAGACACCACCATCGCCGACATCGCCGTGGCCACCACCGCTACCCAGATCAAGACCGGTTCGCTGTGCCGCAGCGATCGCGTGGCCAAGTACAACCAGTTGCTCCGCATCGAGGAAGCCCTGGGCGCCGGCGCGCGTTACGCCGGGCGTGACGCGTTCGTCTCGCTGAAGCGCTGACCGGCATGCGCACCTGGCGCTGGCTGCTGCTGGTGCTCGCGGTACTGCTGGTATGGCTGCAGTACCGCTTCTGGTTCGGCCCGGGCAATTCGGGAGAAGTGATGATGCTTGAAGCCCAGGTCGAAGCCCAGAAGCGCGACAACGCCGGCCTGCAGCAGCGCAACGATGCGCTGGCTGCCGAGGTCAAGGACCTGAAGGAAGGCGAGGCGGCCATCGAGGAGCGCGCACGCAGCGAGCTGGGCATGATCAAGCCCGGTGAAAAGTTCTACCGCGTGGTTGAAAACGCGCCGGTGGCCGCGCCGCCGGCGCCGGTGCTGCCGGCCGACCCGAACGCGCCGCACCAGGAAGTGCCCTGATGGGCAGTGTCTGGGCCGTCGTCCCCGCCGCAGGCCGTGGCACCCGCTTCGGGGGCGCGGTACCCAAGCAGTACCTGGTCGCCGGTGATCGCGTGCTGCTCGCGCACACCCTCGAAGCGCTGCTTTCGCACCCGGTCGTGGCCGGGGTGATGGTGGTCATCGCCGACCAGGACGCCGACTGGCCCGGTTGGCAGTCGCTGGATGACAAGCCGATCCTGACCTGCACCGGCGGCGCCAGCCGTGCCGACTCGGTGCTGGCCGGCCTGCAGGCGCTGCCGGCCAGCGTGCGTGCCGACGACTTCGTGCTGGTCCACGACGCCGCACGTCCCAACCTGGCCGCGGCCGATCTGGGCCGGCTGCTGGAGGTCGGACGCAATGATCCGGTCGGGGCGATCCTGGCCGCCCCGGTGCGTGACACCCTCAAGCGCGCTGGCGACGATGGCGGCATCGATGGCACCGAGCCGCGCGCGCGCCTGTGGCGTGCGCTCACCCCGCAGCTGTTCCGGCGCCACCAGCTGGTGCGTGCGCTGCAGGACGCGGCCACCGCCGGCGTGGAGGTGACCGACGAGGCCATGGCGATGGAACGGCAGGGCCTGCGTCCGTTGCTGGTCGAGGGCAGCGAGGACAACTTCAAGGTCACCACCCCGGCCGACCTGTCCCGATTCGAATTCGAGCTGTCGCGCCGCGGGGCCTGACGCCGCGCGCTGCTCCCCTATTGCCATGCCGGGCTGCGCCCGGCGCTACCGTTGGGCTTCCACCATGAATACTTCGTTTCCTCCGGTCCGTATCGGACAGGGCTATGACGTCCATGCCTTCGGCGAGGGCGATCACATCATGCTCGGCGGCATCCGCGTCGACCACAGCTGCGGCGTGCTCGCGCACAGCGATGGCGATGTGATCCTGCATGCGCTGTGCGATGCCATGCTCGGTGCCCTGGCGCTGGGCGACATCGGCCAGCACTTCCCCCCCTCCGACATGCGCTGGAAGGACGCCGACAGCAGCCGCTTTCTGGCGCACTGCAATGACCTGCTGCGCGAACGCGGCTGGCAGGTGGGCAATACCGATATCACCGTGATCTGCGAGCGACCCAAGGTCGGCCCGCATGCGCTGGCCATGCGCGAGCGCATCGCCGGGCTGCTGGGCATCGCGCTCGATGCGGTGAGCGTCAAGGCAACCACCTCGGAGAAGCTGGGCTTCACCGGGCGTGGCGAGGGCATCGCCGCACAGGCCATCGTCCTGCTGGTGGCCCTGTGATTCCGCTGCCGCTGGCCTTCGGCGACGCGCTGCTGCACGCCGACATCCGCACCACGCCCGAGGATTTCCAGGTCGACGAACTCCCGGCCTTCGAGCCGAGCGGGGAGGGCGAGCACCTGCTGCTCACCGTCCGCAAGCGGGGTGCCAATACCGTGCACGTGGCCAAGCTGCTGGCGAAATGGGCAGGCCTGCCGGAGATGGGGGTCAGCTATGCCGGCATGAAGGACCGGCACGCGGTGACCACCCAGCGCTTCAGCGTGCACCTGCCCAAGCGGATCGCGCCGGACATCGCGGCGCTGGCGTCCGATGAAGTGGAGGTGGTCGACGCCACCTGGCATAACCGCAAGCTGCAGCGCGGCGCGCTGGCCGGCAATCGTTTCAGGCTGGTGCTGCGCAACGTGCAGGGCGACGCCAAGGCGATCGACGAGCGCCTGTCACTGATCGCCGCGCGCGGGTTGCCGAACTGGTTCGGCGAACAGCGCTTCGGCCGGGATGGCGGCAACGTGCCTGCTGCTCTGGCGATGTTCGGCGGCCGGCGTGTACGTCCCGATCAACGCTCCCTGCTGCTGTCTGCCGCGCGCTCGGCATTGTTCAACCAGGTGCTGGCCGAACGGGTGGCGCAGGGCACCTGGGACAGCCCGCTGGAGGGCGAGGTGTGGATGCTGGACGGCAGCCGCAGCGTGTTCGGTCCCGAGCCGTGGACCGACCTGCTGGCCGACCGCCTGGGCCGCTTCGACATCCACCCCAGTGGCCCGTTGTGGGGCGAGGGCGAGCTGCGCAGCGGAGGGGCCGCGGCCGAACTCGAGCTGGGCGCGATCAGCGATGAACAGTCGCTGCAGCTGCGTGCCGGCCTGGAAGGCGCGCGCCTGAAGCAGGAGCGCCGCGCACTGCGCCTGCGCCCGGCCAATCTGCAGCATCGCTGGCTGGACACGGATGTTCTGGAGCTGACCTTCGCACTGCCGCCCGGCTGTTACGCCACGGCCGTGCTGCACGAGCTGGGGCCGGTGCAGGATGTCGGCGGGGCCGAGCGCAGCTGAGCGCCAGCGGCGAGACCGGGTGCATCCGACCGGGAGCATCTGACGGGGTGCATCCGACCGGGTGCATCCGACGGGGTGCATCCGACCGGGTAGAGCCGACTGTTAGTCGGCTGGGCCTTTCGCGCGGAAACGCGGCGGCGCTGCGCGCTTAGCCGACTAACAGTCGGCTCTACAGGTTAGCCGACTAACAGTCGGCTCTACCGGTCGGCGCGCTAGCGGTTCGTCAACAACACCAGTACCGCCCCGGTACCGCCTTGCCCGGGCGGTGCCGAATGGAACGCCAACACATCGTTGCGCTGGCGCAGCAGCCGGTCCACCAGATTTTTCAGCACCGGCGCCCCGCCGTCGGACTGCAGGCCCTTGCCGTGGATGATGCGCACGCACCCATGGTCGTGCGCGTGCGCTTCCAGCAGGAACTGGCGGAGCAGTGTCTCGGCCTGGGCCACCGTGGCCCCGTGCAGGTCCAGCTCGTCCTGCACCGAATACTGGCCGCGCTTGAGCCGCTGGAACATCCGCGCCGGCAGGTTGTCGCGGCGGTAGCTGGCGGTGTCGCCGGCTTCCAGCGGGCTGCTGTCGCGCAGCAGCCGGGCGAACTCCCCGCGTGCGGCGTCCTCGTCCTGTTCGGCCATCCGCGCGCGCGGCTTCGGCCGCGGCGTCGCCGGCGGCGCGGCGACCGGCTTGCGCAGCGGGGTGACCTCGCCGATGGCGGCACGGAACAGCGCCGCCGGATCTTCGTCTTCAGGATGTGACATGCGTACAGCCTAATGCCCGGAATCGGCCCTGCCTACCTCCGGGCGGGGTAGGCCGATCTGCCCGCTTGCGGCACAATAGCTGACGCACTTGCGCGGTCGGTGATCCCGGAACGGGTGAAGGCCGGCCCCGCCAACGCTGGAAAGTGATGGAAATGAAGTCTTGAACAATCAAGCGGTTACAACCTCGATGCGGATCCTGGTCAGCAACGACGACGGTGTCGATGCCCCCGGCATCAGGATGCTCGCCTCGGTGCTGCGCGACGCCGGCCACGACGTGATGGTGGTCGCCCCCGACCGCGACCGCTCCGGGGCCAGCAACTCGCTGACCCTGGACCTGCCGGTACGGGTCAAGCGGATCGACCACTACACCTGCTCGGTGGCCGGCACGCCAACCGACTGCGTCCACCTGGCCCTGACCGGCATGCTCGAGTACGAGCCGGACATCGTGGTGTCCGGCATCAACAACGCGGCCAACCTCGGGGATGACGTCATCTACTCCGGCACCGTGTCGGCGGCGATGGAAGGGCGATTCCTCGGATTGCCCGCCGTGGCGATGTCGCTGGTCACGCACAACCACGACCCGCGCAACTTCGACACCGCCGCGCGTGCCGCGGTGGAAATCGTCACCCGGCTCAAGGCCGATCCGCTGCCCGCCGACACCATCCTCAACGTCAACGTGCCCGACCTGCCGTGGTCGGAGGTGCGTGGCTTCGAGGTCACCCGCCTGGGCAACCGCCACCGTGCCGAAGGCTGCATCGCCCAGCGCGACCCGCGCGGCAATGAAGTGTTCTGGATCGGCCCGGCCGGTCGCGAACAGGACTCCGGCCCGGGCACGGATTTCCACGCGGTGCGCAACGGCTACATCTCGATCACCCCGATCCAGGTCGACCTGACCCGCTACCAGGCGCTGGAGAAGGTCGCCAGCTGGGTAGGCGGGCTGACCGCCGCGCTGGATCGCCCCGCATGAGCCAGCGCCTGCGCCTGCAGCCCGAAGCGGTTGGCATCGGCATGACCTCGCAACGCGTGCGCGACCGCCTGGTCGAACGCCTGCGCGAAAGCGGCATCGTCGACGAAGACACGCTCAACGCGATCCGCGTGGTCCCGCGGCATCTGTTCATCGACGAGGCCCTGGCATCGCGTGCCTATGAGGACACCGCGCTGCCGATCGGCCACGGCCAGACCATTTCCCAGCCGTGGGTGGTGGCGCGGATGACCGAGGCGGTGCTGCAGTCGGCACCGAAGAAGGTGCTCGAAGTAGGCACCGGCTCGGGCTACCAGGCCGCCGTGCTGGGGGCGCTGGGGCTGGAGGTGTACACCGTCGAACGCATTGGCGACCTGCTGCGGCAGGCGCGCAAGCGCTTCCGCGCGCTGGGCATGAACATCCGCAGCAAGCATGACGACGGCCGTGTCGGCTGGGCCGAACACGGCCCGTTCGATGCCGTGGTCGTCACCGCGGCCGCGCCGGCGCTGGTGGATGCGCTGGTCGAGCAGCTCGCTGTCGGCGGGCGCCTGGTGGCGCCGGTGGGTGGGGCAGGGGCGCAATCGTTGATCCAGTTGACCCGTCGCGAAGACGGCAGCGTCGAGCAGCAGGTACTGGCGCCGGTCACGTTCGTGCCGCTGCTGTCTGGCATGCTGGACTGATTACAAGGAGCATGGCGTCATGAAGATCTTCGGTCCGCTGTACGAGCGGGCAATGAAATGGGCCGCGCACGAGCGCGCTCCCACCTATCTGACGGTGCTGAGCTTCATCGAGGCGATCATCTTCCCGGTGATGCCCGAGGTGATGCTCGCGCCGATGTGCGTGGCCCAGCCCAAGCGCGGCTGGTGGTTCGCCACGCTCAGCCTGGCCGGCTCGATGGCCGGCGCGCTGGTCGGCTATGCACTGGGCCACTACGCCTTCGAAGCAGTCAAGCCGCTGTTCGCCGCCATGGGCATGCTGACCAGCATCGAAGGGGGCATCGCCATCGTGCAGGCCAAGATGGCCGAGTCGCCGTGGGCGGTGTTCACCTTCCTGGTGCTGGGCGGCTTCATGCCGATCCCGATGAAGGTCTTCACATGGGCGTCGGGTATCGTCGGCGTACCGCTGCCGCAGTACTTCCTCAGCATGCTGATCGGTCGTGGCAAGCGTGTCTACGTGCTGGCCGCGGTGATCCGCATTGGCGGCGCACGTGCCGAGGCGGCGCTGCGGCGTTGGATTGAACCGCTGGGCTGGATCGCCACTGTACTGGTGGTGGGTCTGGTGGCCTGGCTTGTCTGGAGGTCGAAGTTCGCATGAGTGTTGATCGTATGAGCGGGGCCGCGCGGCTGACCGCGCTGCTGCTGGTGGTGTCCACCCTGAGTGCCTGCGGCACCGCCACGGTGGTCAAGCCGTCCGGCGGGCGCACCGCGCACACGACGCCGCAGACCTCGGTGGCCAAGCCCGGCCAGACCGCGGTGGTGCGCCGGGGCGACACCCTCTACGCGCTGGCACGCATCCACAACATCACCCCGCGCGACCTGGCCGCGTGGAACGGGCTGAGCGAGCCGTACACCATCTACCCCGGGCAGTCCCTGCGCCTGTATCCGGGTGGCAGCCCGGGCCGGGCACCGACCACGGTGGTCACCGCGCCGCGTCCGGGCACGTCGACCCCGGCGCCCGCACCGACCCCGTCGCCGACCACCGCCATCAAAAGCAACATCAACTGGCGCTGGCCGGCCGATGGCGCGCTGGTCGGGCGCTTCGTCGGCGCCGACGTCACCAAGCAGGGCGTGGATATCGCCGGCAGCAGCGGCCAGCCGGTGCGCGCGACCGCCGCTGGCGTGGTCGTGTATTCGGGCGCAGGCCTGGTCGGTTTCGGCGAGCTGATCATCATCAAGCACAACGACCAGTGGCTGTCGGCCTATGGCCACAACCGCAAGCGGCTGGTCAATGAAGGCCAGAGCGTGAAGGCCGGCGAGCAGATCGCCGAAATGGGCCGCACCGGCACCACCCGCGACATGCTGCACTTCGAGATCCGCTACAACGGCAAGCCGGTCGATCCATTGCTGTACCTGCCCCCGAAGTGATCGCGCAGCCACGCAGGGCGTGGCGCTACGGGGCAGAACCCCACGAAAAAGGCTGCCAACGGCAGCCTTTCCTGAATGGAATCAACCGATTTCAGCCCGGCAGGAGGATCGCCGCAGCCACGTTGCGGCCTTCGCCGGCCAGCAGGTTGAAGGTGCGTGCGGCCGCCGGGTTGTCCATCACTTCGATGCCGATGCCAAGGGTCAGGCAGGCCGCCATGACGGCGGCGGGCGGAAACTGCTGGGTCCTGCCGGTACCGAGGATCACCAGCTCCGGCTTCAGCGCCAGCACCGGTGCCAGGTGCTCGGCGGTCATGTCCCGGACCGCGGCCGGCGCCGTCCAGGTATCCAGCAGCGACTGCGGGGTCAGCGCGAAGCTCTGGACCAGCGTCCGCGGCGCGCCGTTTTCGCGGTCCTCGAGGAGGACCGAACTGTCGCCCACCGCGCGGAACGCATAGGCGAAATCCGGGATTTCGTGGTTCAGCTGCATGGTCGGCTCAGCCGCGCGGAAGCACGATCTGGCGCTGTTCACGGCTCGGGCGATACAGCACGGCGACATGGCCGATGCGCTGCACCAGCGCGCTTTCGGTCGCCTGCACCAGTTCGGCGATCATCGCCTCGCGGGCCTCACGGTCCTCGGCGCCCACCTTGATCTTGACCAGCTCGTGGCGCTCCAGCACCTCGTTCAGCTCGGCCAGGAAGGCCGGCGTGACCCCCTTGCCGCCGATCTGCAGCAGGGCTTTCAGATCATGGGCATGGCCGCGGAGGAAGCGGGTCTGGGCGGAGGTGAGGACAATAGACATTCAGGAACAAGCGGTTAACTGGGGCGATCAGGGTATCATGGCCACCCCGTCCGGCCCTATCCCCAATGGTTTCCCGCAGCAAGAGCAGCCAACGCTGGTTGAAAGAACACTTCGCCGACCCCTTCGTGAAGAAGGCCCAGGCCGAGGGCATGCGCTCGCGCGCGGCCTACAAGCTGGAGGAGCTGCTCCAGCGCGACCGGCTGCTCAAGCCGCACATGGTGGTGGTCGACCTGGGCGCCGCCCCGGGCGGCTGGTCGCAGCAGGTCCGGCGCCAGATCGGCGACACCGGCCGGGTGCTGGCGCTGGACATCCTGGAGATGCCGCCGCTGGCCGGGGTGGAGTTCCTTCACGGCGACTTCAGGGAGCAGGCCGTCCTATCAGCATTCGAAGCCATGCTGGGCGACCAGCCGGTAGACCTTGTGCTCTCGGATATGGCCCCCAATAAGAGTGGAGTGGATGCGGTGGACCAGCCGCGGATGATGCACCTGGCCGAGCTGGCGATGGAGTTTGCCGACGCCCATCTCAAGCCGGGTGGCGCGTTCCTGATCAAGCTGTTCCAGGGCGTGGGCTTTGATGACTACGTGCGCGAGATGCGCCGCCGGTTCGACAAGGTCGTGATCCGCAAGCCTGAAGCGTCCCGGAAGCGCTCGCCCGAGGTGTATGCCCTGGGGCAGGGCAAACGCGCCCAGATCAAGTAAGCTCAACCATACCAATAGCGTCAGGCATTAGAGGAACACCGGAGCCAATGAGGATGAACGACTTGACCAAGAACCTCCTGCTATGGGTGGTCGTCGCCGTGGTGCTCATGGTGGTGTTCCAGAGCTTTTCGCCAAAGAGCAGCGGCGCCGGCGCCCAGGGATCGACCTATTCGCAGTTCCTGGACCAGGTGGACAGCGGCAACGTCCAGAAGGTCACCTTCAGCGGCGACCTGCGCAGCGGCACCAACCAGCTGACCTACACCACCCGTGGCGGCCAGTCGGCCACCATCAACGCGCCGATGGATCGTGACCTGATCAACGTGCTGCGGGGCAAGAACGTGGAAATCGTCCAGGAGGAGCCGTCCAGCGGCATCTCGCTGGGCGCCATCCTGATGAACTTCCTCCCGGTGATCCTGATCATCGGCTTCTGGTTGTTCATCATGCGCCAGATGCAGGGTGGCGGTGGCGGCGCCAAGGGCGCGATGTCCTTCGGCAAGTCCCGCGCCAAGCTGCAGGGTGAGGACCAGATCAAGGTCACCTTCGCCGACGTCGCCGGCTGCGATGAAGCCAAGGAAGAGGTCAGCGAGCTGGTCGACTTCCTGCGCGACCCGACCAAGTTCACCAAGCTGGGCGGCAAGATTCCGCGCGGCGTGCTGATGGTCGGCCCGCCGGGTACCGGCAAGACGCTGCTGGCCCGTGCCATCGCCGGCGAGGCCAAGGTCCCGTTCTTCTCGATCTCCGGTTCGGACTTCGTGGAAATGTTCGTCGGCGTCGGCGCCAGCCGTGTGCGCGACATGTTCGAGCAGGCCAAGAAGCAGGCCCCGTGCATCATCTTCATCGACGAAATCGACGCCGTCGGCCGTCACCGTGGTGCCGGCCTGGGCGGCGGTCATGACGAACGCGAGCAGACCCTGAACCAGCTGCTGGTGGAAATGGACGGCTTCGAGGGAGGGGAGGGCGTGATCGTCATTGCCGCCACCAACCGTCCCGACGTGCTGGACCCGGCGCTGCTGCGTCCGGGCCGCTTCGACCGCCAGGTCGTGGTTGGCTTGGCCGACGTGAAGGGCCGTGAGCAGATCCTCAAGGTGCACATGCGCAAGCTGCCGCTGGCCGACGACGTCGAGCCGATGGTGATCGCGCGCGGTACCCCGGGGTTCTCCGGCGCCGACCTGGCCAATCTGTGCAACGAAGCCGCCCTGTTCGCGGCGCGCAGCAACGAGAAGGAAGTGCGCATGGAGCACTTCGACCGTGCGCGCGACAAGATCCTGATGGGGGCCGAGCGCCGTTCGATGGCGATGAGCGAAGAGGAAAAGACGCTCACCGCCTACCACGAGGCCGGCCATGCCATCGTCGGGCGCCTGGTGCCGGAACATGACCCGGTCTACAAGGTCACCATCATCCCGCGCGGTCGCGCGCTGGGTGTGACCATGTACCTGCCGGAAGGCGACAAGTACTCGATGAACCGCGTGGCGATCGAATCGCAGTTGTGCTCGCTGTACGGCGGCCGTGTGGCCGAAGAGCTGATCTTCGGCGCCGACAAGGTCACCACCGGTGCCTCCAACGACATCGAGCGCGCCACCAAGATGGCCCGCAACATGGTCACCAAATGGGGTCTGTCCGACGAGCTCGGCCCGATCGCCTACGGCGAGGAGGACGACGAAGTCTTCCTGGGCCGTTCGGTGACCCAGCACAAGAGCGTGTCCGACGACACCGCGCGCCGCATCGATGAAGTGGTGCGCAGCATTCTTGACAAGGCCTACGCGCGGACCACCGAGCTGGTCACCGCCAACCTCGACAAGCTGCACACGATGTCGCAGCTGCTGCTGCAGTACGAAACCATCGACGCGCCGCAGATCGACGCGATCATGGAAGGCCGCGATCCGCCGCCGCCGGCCGGCTGGGGCAAGTCCAACAAGGACGGTGGCAGCAACAACGACAAGGGCGGCGACGCCCGACCGCTGCCGCCGATCGCCGGGCCTGCCGAACAGCTCTGACGATGAACAGGTAACGCACGAAGGCCGGGGAAACCCGGCCTTCGTCGTTTCCGGGGGCGGCGTTCCGGGCCACAATGGCGATCCTGCCTGACTGTCGTTCCGGAGCTGCCATGTCCACGCCACCGCCCCCGGTGTCGCACACCACGGAAATCGTGATCGCCACGGTGGTCGGCGCCGCTGTCGGCCTTGTCAGCGAAAACTACCTGCTGGGCGGTATCGTCGGCATCCTGCTCGGGATCGGCCTGAGCGTGGCCAAGACCCTGTACCTGGATCGCAAGCGGCGCCGTCGCTGAACCCTTGCGCTGGTGCCCTGCAATGGGCACGATGCGCGGGCGCGGTTGCATGAGGCGGCCGGCGACACCATTCCAGGGGGAATACCATGCGTCATTCGATGCTCGCGGCTGCGGCCGCGCTGCTGTGCTGTGCCACGCCCGCCATGGCGGACACCATCCATGTGCAGGACCCGATCCCGTTCTCGGACGCGGCCTACATCGCCGACAACATCAAGGCCGAATGTCGGATGGGTGCGCAGCTGGCCACCTCGCTGGGTGCCAACGCCGGCAAGTTCGGCAACACCATCGCCTTCGACGCCGCAGCGGGTGAGCAGGGACGGGTGCTGAAAGTCGAGATCGTCGAAGCGCAGAGCGCCGGCAATGCCTTCACCGGGCACCTGAAATCGGCCACGGTGCGCGGCGCGCTGTTCGACAACGGCCAGAAGGTGGCCACGGTCACCGCGCGCCGGATGTCCCGCGGCGGTGCGATGGGCGGCTTCAAGGGGTCCTGCGACGTGCTTGAGCGGGTCGTCACTGCGATCGGCAGCGACCTGGCCGAATGGCTGGGCAACCCGGTCGACAACGCCAAGCTCGGCGACCTCTGAGGGCAGCCCACGCCGTACGCCAGCGTAAACTACGCGCTGGCGTACTCCGTGGATGGCCCATGTTCGACATTTCTCCCCAGCTTGACTGCGCCGGCCGCGTGCTGCGGCTGGACCGCCCGCGCGTGATGGGCATCGTCAACGTCACCCCGGATTCGTTCTCCGACGGCGGCGCGCACGACACGGTGGAGGCTGCGGTCGCGCATGGCCTGCAACTGGTGGCCGAAGGGGCCGACCTGCTCGACATCGGCGGTGAATCGACCCGTCCCGGCAGTGCGCCCGTGGCGCTGGAAGAGGAACTGCGGCGGGTGGTGCCGGTCATCGAGCAACTGGCCCGGCAGACCCCGGTGCCGATCAGCATCGACACCTTCAAGCCCGAGGTGATGCGCGCAGCGGTCGCCGCTGGCGCCGGGATGATCAACGACATCCACGCGCTGCGCCAGGACGGAGCGCTGGCCGCGGCCGCCGAGCTGGGCGTGCCGGTGGTACTGATGCACATGCAGGGCGAGCCGGGCAGCATGCAGGACACGCCGCACTACGACGATGTCGTCGCCGAGGTGCATCGCTTCCTGGCCGAGCGCATGTTTTCGGCGGAAATGGCCGGAATCGCGAAAAAGAACCTGGTGATCGACCTGGGCTTCGGCTTCGGCAAGACCACCGACCACAACATGATCCTGCTCGCCCGTTCGGCCCGGTTTCTGGAGCTGGGCGTGCCGATGCTGGCCGGCCTGTCGCGCAAGCGCAGCATCGGCGAGCTGACCGGGCGCGAGGTGCCGCGCGAGCGGGTGGCCGGTTCCGTGGCCGCGCACCTGATCGCCGCGCAGCGCGGTGCACGGATTCTGCGCGTGCACGATGTCGCGGCCACCGTGGACGCGCTGAAGGTATGGGCTGCAGTCGAGGCGGTGCCGATGCCGCGCGTGGACGCCGCCCCGGCCATGCCGCGCTGGCCGGACGAGGACTGATGGGCGCCGACCAGCGCCCCTTGGCAATCGCGGTGATGGGCCCGACCGCGTCGGGCAAGACCGCAACCGCCATCGCTCTGGCCCGTCAGCTGGGCGGGGAGATCGTCAGCGTGGATTCGGCGCTGGTCTACCGCGGACTGGACATCGGGTCGGCCAAGCCGGATGCCGCCGAGCGCGCCCAGGCGCCGCATCACCTGCTCGATCTGCGCGATCCCTGGCAGACCTATTCGGCTGCCGAGTTCGCCGCCGATGCCGCGCGCGCGGTGGCCGACATCGTCGCCCGCGGCCGCATGCCGATCCTGGCCGGCGGCACCGGCCTCTACTTCCGTGCGCTGCTGCAGGGGCTGTCGCCGATGCCGCCGGCCGACCCGGCGCTGCGCGCCCGGATCACCGCCGAAGCGGGCGAGCGTGGCTGGCCGGCCCTGCACGCCGAGCTGGCCGGCGTCGACCCGGCGGCCGCCGCGCGCATCCACGCTACCGACCCGCAGCGCATCCAGCGGGCGCTGGAGGTCTACCGACTGACCGGGCGACCGATCAGCGACTGGCAGAAACAGTCCGGCGTGGACCGGCTGCCGGTGCGCTGCCTGAAACTGATCCTCGCCCCGCGAGAGCGCAGCGTGCTGCACCGTCGCATCGAGGCGCGCTTCGACAGCATGATCGCCCAGGGCTTCCTGGACGAAGTACGGGCCCTGCGCGCGCTGCCTCAGATGGCGGCCGTGGCGGCGCCGCTGGACCTGCCGGCGGTGCGTGCAGTCGGCTACCGGCAGGCCTGGGAGTTCCTGGACGGGCAGGGCAGCGCCGCCGACTTCCGCGACCGGGGCATTTACGCCACCCGGCAGCTGGCCAAGCGCCAGCTGACCTGGCTGCGCGGCGAGCTTGATGCGCGCTGGTTCGATCCCCATATAGACCACGCCTCCCTGGCCGATGCCGTCGCAGCCTTTACTGCGCGCTGAGCCACAGCGCCGCCCCCCCGGCCCGTGTACCATCGGGGGTTCCGGCGGCGGGGGCCGTGGCAACTGCCGGAAGACCATAAAAACAATAATGAGGAGTGTGCAATGTCCAAGGGGCAATCGCTGCAGGATCCGTTTCTGAATGCACTTCGGCGCGAACGTGTGCCGGTGTCGGTGTATCTGGTGAATGGCATCAAATTGCAGGGAACGATCGAGTCTTTCGATCAGTTCGTTGTCCTGCTGCGCAATACGGTGAGCCAGATGGTGTACAAGCACGCCATTTCCACCGTGGTGCCGGCGCGGAACGTGCGGGTCGGGCCCGGCGGCGGTTATGTGCAGTCCAATGAAGGTGGCGCCGACGGCGCCCAGGAAGAAGACGACGTTGAATGAAGTAAGCCATTGCGGAGACGCGCGTGTTTGACCGTTCCAAACGAGGCGAACACGCGCTCCTGATCCAGCCGCACTCCGGCCGGCTGGAAGAAGATGTGCTGGAGGAGTTCACCGATCTGGCCCGCTCGGCAGGGGCCAGCATCGCGGCCACGCTGACCGCGCGGATCGACCGGCCGAACCCGTCGATCCTGATCGGGTCGGGCAAGCTGGACGAGATCAAGGCCGCAGCCGACGCTACCGGCGCCGATCTGGTGCTGGTCAACCATGCGCTGTCGCCCTCGCAGGAGCGCAACCTCGAGCGCTTCCTGGAGCGCCGCGTGATCGACCGCACCGGCCTGATCCTGGACATCTTCGCCCAGCGTGCGCACAGCCACGAAGGCAAGCTGCAGGTGGAACTGGCCCAGCTGCGTCACATGGCCACGCGGCTGGTTCGCGGCTGGACCCATCTGGAGCGCCAGCGCGGCGGTTCGATCGGCCTGCGCGGCCCGGGTGAAACCCAGCTGGAGACCGACCGCCGCCTGCTGCAGAAGCGCGTGGAGCAGCTGCAGAAGCGTCTGGAAAAGGTCGAAGTGCAGCGCACCCAGATGCGCCGTGCCCGCGTGCGCAGCGAATTGCCGCGCGTGGCGCTGGTGGGCTACACCAATGCCGGCAAGTCCACCCTGTTCAACGCACTGACCGGCGCCGAAGCGTATGCCGCCGACCAGCTGTTCGCCACGCTGGACCCAACCGTGCGCCGCATCGCGATACCGGGCGGCAATGTGGTGCTGGCCGACACGGTGGGATTCGTGCGCGATCTGCCGCACGAACTGGTGGCCGCGTTCCGCGCCACCCTGAGCGAAGCGCGCGAAGCCGATTTCCTGCTGCACGTGGTCGACGCCGCCGATCCGCACCGCGAAGAGCGCATCGCCCAGGTCGATGAGGTGCTGAACGAGGTCGGTGCCGGCGAACTGCCGCAGCTGCTGGTGTTCAACAAGATCGACCGCATCGAGGGCAGCGAGGTCCGCCACGACGGCCAGGACGGCATCCCCGATACCGCCCGCCGCGAACGGGTCTGGATGTCGGCCCGCGACGGGCTTGGTCTGGACCTGCTGCAGTCGGTGCTGGGCAAGCGCCTGGGCCTGCAGCATGTCAGCGGCGACCTGCGCCTGCCGCCGACCGCCGGTCGCCTGCGTTCGCGCCTGCACCAGCTGGAAGTGGTGCGCGGTGAGCAGAGCGATGAGGACGGCTGGCTGCTGCAGGTTGAAATCCCGATCGCCGAAGCAGAGAAACTCGCCGCCGGCGACGACGGTGGTCCGATCCGTGCGCTGCTGCCGGAGAAGCTTCCGGAATGGTGAACCCCATGTCTGTTCCCACCGACGCCGAGCTCGACGTCCTCGCCCGCGACGTGGGTCGGCGTCTGCAGCAGGCTGCCCTGCAGCTGGTGACGGCCGAGAGCTGCAGTGGCGGCTGGATCGCCAAGGCGATGACCGATATCGCCGGCTCCTCGGCCTTCTTCGACTGCGGCATGGTGGTCTACAGCTACGAGGCCAAGCAGCGCCTGCTGGGTGTGCGCGCCCAGACGCTGGAGCAGTTCGGTGCGGTCAGCCGCGAAACCGTGCTGGAAATGGTTTCCGGCGCGCTGGTCAATTCCGGTGCCGGCATGGCCGTGGCGGTGACCGGCATCGCCGGTCCCGGTGGCGGCAGCCCGGACAAGCCGGTCGGCAGTGTCTGGATCGGCTGGAAGCAGCGGGGCGGCTATGCGCGCGCGCAGCTGTTCCACTTCGACGGCGACCGCGAGGCCATCCGCCGGCAGACCGTGCAGCAGGCGCTGACGGGAATTTTCCCGGCGGTGTGACATCCTGAGCCCGGTTGTCGAACGAGGGTGCACCGATGTGGGAAACGCTGGGAACCGTCCGTGACCTGGGACGCCTGCAGGAAATCGCCTCGGTCCTGATCCGCTACGGCTTCGGCGACCTGGTGCGCCGGATCGGCCTGGCCGATGTGCTGGAACGCGCCGGCCGCCTGCTGCACTGGAACGACACCCAGCAGATCCTGCGCATGACCGCCCCGGTCCGGGTGCGGCGGGCCATGGAAGACCTGGGCCCTACCTTCGTCAAGCTCGGCCAGGTCCTGGCCACCCGCGTGGATCTGTTCCCGCCGGACTGGATCGCCGAATTCTCCGAACTGCAGAACGCGGTGCCGCCGGTTCCGTATGCGCAGGTCCGCGACCAGCTGGAAGCCGACCTGGGCGCGCCGGCCGCCGAGGTGTTCGCCTGGCTGGACGAAACCCCGATGGCCGCCGCCTCGCTGGCGCAGGCGCACCGTGCCACCCTGCATGACGGCCGTGAGGTCGTGCTGAAGATCCGCCGCCCCGGGATACGGGAGGTGATTGAAGCCGACCTGCGCCTGTTGGCGCGGCTGGCCGAGATCGTCGAAGCGCGGCTGCCGGACATGCGCCGCTACCACCCGGCCGAGGTGGTCCAGCAGTTCCAGGTGTCGCTGCGGCGCGAACTGGATTTCGCGGCCGAATGCCGCAACGCCGAGCGCATCGCGCGCAACTTCGCCGGCCGCCGCGACATCCTGATTCCCAGCGTGCACTGGCAGTGGACCTGCGAAAGTCTCAACGTGCAGGACTTCGTCGACGGCATCCCCGGCCGCGACCTGGCCGCAGTGGATGCTGCCGGGCTGGACCGGGTGCGGCTTGCCCGTACCGGCGGCCGCATCGTATTGAAGATGGTGCTGGAGGACGGCTGTTTCCACGCCGACCCGCACCCGGGCAACATCATCTACCTGCGCGATGGCCGGATCGGCGTGATCGACTTCGGCATGGTCGGGGCGATTTCCGAACAGCGCCGCTTCCAGGTCGCGCAACTGCTGCACGGCCTGGTGATGCAGGAGCCCGAGTCGGTCACCGACATCCTGCTGGACTGGTCCGGCGGCGTGGACGTGGACGAATCGCGGTTGCAGCAGGACATCAGCAGTTTCGTCGACCAGTACCGCGGGGTGCCGTTGAAGGACCTGCACATGGGCCTGATGCTGGGCAACATCACCCAGCTGCTGCGCCAGTACGCGCTGACCCTGCCGGCCGACCTGGCCTTGATGATCAAGACCTTCCTGACCCTGGAAGGCATGGGCCGCCAGCTCGACCCGCAGTTCGACATGGCCAGCGCCGCGCGCCCGTTCCTGGAACGGGTGATGTGGCAGCGCTTCGCGCCATCGGCCCTGCTCAAGCGCGGCAAGCGCAGCGTGGCGGGGCTGGTCGACCTGGTGGGCGATCTGCCGCGCGACGTGCGCCAGTTGATCCAGATGGCACGCCGCGGGCGGCTGCAGCTGAAGGTGGAAACCACCGCGCTGCAGGGCTTCGGCGAGCAGGTCAACCGCGCCGCGAACCGCCTGGTGGTGGGGATCGTCACCGCCGCGCTGATCATCGGCTCGTCGATCGTCATGCACAGCGTGGGCGGGCTATCCAGCCGCTGGCTGCTGGCGCTGGGCGTGGCGGGGTTTGTTGGCGCGGGTTTCTGCGGTGTGTGGATCCTGATCTCGATCTGGCGGAGCGGACGGTGACGGGTGGACGGCTGTAGAGCCGACTGTCAGTCGGCTGCTCTTCGTTCCGGGGGGGCACGAACGCTGACGAGCGGGCTTCGTCTGGCGTAAACGTCGGATGCGGCGCCAGCCCGGTGGTTGATCGGGCTTCGGACGCTTGCGCCGCTGACCGGCGGCTTCGGCACCTCTAAACGTTGGACGGATGGCCGGAAGAGGGGCGGGTGCGGCTTCGGACACCCGGCCGCGCTGCGCGCGGTTGCCGACTAACAGTCGGCACTACGAATTGCTACGGGCCTTCGTTGGGATCTGGATACGGTGGGTTCTGCTTCGCTTTTTCGTCCGGAGCCTTGAAACTTTCGGTTGTTAGTAGTATTACTACTAATCATGGACCTTACCGATACCCAGCAGGCGATCCTGCAGTTGATCGCCGAGCGCATCGAGACCGACGGCGCGCCGCCGTCGCAGACGGAAATCGCACGCGCGTTCGGCTTCAAGGGCGTGCGCGCCGCGCAGTATCACCTGGAGGCGCTGGAGCAGGCCGGGGCGATCCGTCGCATTCCCGGCCAGGCCCGCGGCATCCGGCTGGTGCAGGCGCCGCCGCTGCAGGAAGGGCTGCCCGGCTCGCTCGCGGTCCCCGCGTTGCCCGACCATGTGCTGCGGCTGCCGGTGCTGGGCCGGGTCGCGGCCGGTCTGCCGATCGGCGCGGACATCGGGTCGGACGATTTCGTGGTGCTGGACCGGGTCTTCTTCTCACCCGCGCCGGACTACCTGCTCAAGGTCCAGGGCGACTCGATGATCGACGAGGGCATCTTCGACGGCGACCTCATCGGCGTGCACCGCACCCGCGACGCCCGCTCGGGCCAGATCGTGGTGGCGCGGATCGATGACGAGATCACCGTCAAGCTGCTGAAGATGGGCAAGGACCGGATCCGGCTGCTGCCGCGCAATCCCGACTACCAGCCCATTGAAGTGCTCCCGGATCAGGACTTTGCCATCGAGGGGCTCTACTGCGGTCTGCTGCGCCCCAACCGCTGATCCCTACAACGCGTCAAATGCACGGTCTTTTGTGGCGATTCTCTGGTTCCGCTGAGGTTGGTACGGATGTCCGATAATTTTTTTCCGAACGCCGGGCAGAATCTCAGCCTGTGCGATACGCCAACCTTAAAGTGACCCCGTGGCCAAGAAGACTTCCAAAGACAACACCTCCAACGACATGACCTCTGCAAGGACCAATCCGATGGACGAGAACAAAAAGCGTGCCCTGACCGCCGCCCTGAGCCAGATCGAAAAGCAGTTCGGCAAGGGCTCCGTCATGCGCATGGGCGACCGTGTCATCGAGGCCGTCGAGGTCATCCCGACCGGTTCGCTGATGCTGGACATCGCGCTCGGCATCGGCGGCCTGCCGAAGGGCCGTGTCGTGGAGATCTACGGTCCGGAATCCTCGGGCAAGACCACCCTGACCCTGCAGGCGATCGCCGAATGCCAGAAGAAGGGCGGCACCGCCGCCTTCATCGACGCCGAGCACGCACTGGACCCGATCTACGCCGCCAAGCTGGGCGTGAACGTGGACGACCTGCTGCTGTCGCAGCCCGACACCGGTGAACAGGCGCTGGAAATCGCCGACATGCTGGTCCGTTCCGGCTCGGTGGACATCGTGGTGGTCGACTCCGTCGCCGCGCTGACCCCCAAGGCCGAAATCGAAGGCGAAATGGGCGATCAGCTGCCGGGCCTGCAGGCCCGCCTCATGAGCCAGGCGCTGCGCAAGCTGACCGGCAACATCAAGCGCTCCAACACCCTGGTGGTGTTCATCAACCAGCTGCGCATGAAGATCGGCGTGATGATGCCGGGCCAGAGCCCGGAAGTGACCACCGGCGGCAACGCGCTGAAATTCTACGCCTCGGTGCGTCTGGATATCCGCCGTATCGGCGCGATCAAGAAGGGTGACGAGATCATCGGCAACCAGACCAAGATCAAGGTCGTCAAGAACAAGCTGGCGCCGCCGTTCAAGCAGGTCATCACCGAGATCCTGTACGGCGAAGGCATCAGCCGCGAAGGCGAACTGATCGACATGGGCGTGGAAGCCAAGCTGGTCGAGAAGGCCGGCGCCTGGTACAGCTACGGCGAAGAGCGCATCGGCCAGGGCAAGGACAACGCCCGCGGCTACCTGCGCGACAACCCGCAGGTTGCCCAGCGCCTGGAAGCCGAGCTGCGTGAGAAGTTCCAGCCGGCCGAGGCCGTCCGTGAGGGCGGTGACGACAGCGACGACGGCGACGACGAGTAAGTTTCCTGCGGGGCAGGGCAGCGCCGTCAGTGACGCTTGCCCTGGCCCGCAGTTTCAGTTGAAGGGTTCCCATGCACGACTCCGACGCCCCGGCACCCGGCCGCAAACGCCGGGTACGTGAACAGACCCCGGTCCAGCGGGCGCTCGGCCTGCTGGTTCGCCGCGAGCACTCGCGCAAGGAGCTGACCCGCAAGCTCACCGCCCGCGGCATTGAATCCGAGGCCGCCACGGCGGCGGTGGACACCCTGGCCGAGGCCGGGTGGCAGAATGACACCCGGTTTGCCGAGAATCTGGTCCGGATCCGCGCCAATACCGGCTATGGACCCCTGCATATCCGCGCGGAACTGGGCACGCACGGCCTGGACAGCGAGCAGATTGCGGCCGCCATGGACACCTTCGAAGGCGACTGGACCGAGAATGCGCGTGATCTGGTCTGCCGGCGGTTCGGCGATGCCGGTCCGCAGGAGCTGCCGCAGCGGCGCAAAGCCGCCGACCTGCTGGCCCGGCGGGGTTTCGACGGCGACAGCATCCGCCGGGCGACCCGATACGACCCGGATGACTGAGGCGCGGCGTGTCCCTTTGCCCCGGGCCTGTTACCCTTGGTGGTTTCGGCGGTCCTGTAGTTGACACCCGGCCATAGGGGCTGCGTGCCAAGGGCCGACCGGCACGCAGACAGCCAGCCCCCCATGACCGAATCCGCCACATTCACCACCTCCCAGATCCGCAGCGACTTCCTTGATTTCTTCAAGGGCAAGGGCCACACCATCGTGCCGTCGGCACCGCTGGTACCGGGCAATGACCCGACCCTGCTGTTCACCAACTCCGGCATGGTGCAGTTCAAGGACGTGTTCCTTGGCGCCGAGAAGCGCAGCTACGTGCGCGCGGCCGACGTACAGCGCTGCCTGCGCGCGGGCGGCAAGCACAACGACCTGGACCAGGTCGGGTACACCGCGCGCCACCACACCTTCTTTGAAATGCTCGGCAACTGGTCGTTCGGCGATTACTTCAAGAAGGACGCCATTGCCTGGGCCTGGGAACTGCTGACCCAGGTCTGGAAGCTGCCGGCCGACCGCCTGCTGGTCACCGTCTACCAGACCGATGACGAGGCCTACGCGCTGTGGCGCGACATGGTGGGCATTCCCGAAGACCGCATCGTGCGCATTGGCGACAACAAGGGTGCGCCGTTTGCGTCCGACAACTTCTGGCAGATGGCCGACACCGGCCCCTGCGGCCCATGCACCGAGATCTTCTATGACCATGGCGCCCATATCGCCGGGGGCCCGCCGGGCTCGCCGGACGAGGATGGCGACCGTTATATCGAGATCTGGAACCTGGTGTTCATGCAGTTCGACCGCCAGCCGGACGGCACCCTGGTGCCGCTGCCGGCACCGTGCGTCGATACCGGCATGGGCCTGGAGCGCCTGGCCGCGATTCTGCAGCACGTGCACACCAACTACGAGATCGACCTGTTCCAGGCGCTGATCCGCAAGGCCAGCGCGCTGACCGGCATGGCCGATCTGGAAAACAAATCGCTGCGCGTGATCGCCGATCACATCCGCGCGTGTTCGTTCCTGATCGTCGATGGCGTGCTGCCGTCCAATGAAGGCCGCGGTTACGTACTGCGCCGGATCATCCGCCGCGCCCTGCGTCATGGCTGGATGCTGGGCGTGCGCCAGCCGTTCTTCAGCAAGCTGGTGCCGACTCTGGTCGAGCAGATGGGCGACGCCTATCCGGAACTGCCGGCCCAGGCCGACACCGTGGTGCGTGCGCTGCAGGCCGAGGAAGAGCGCTTCGCGCAGACCCTCGATTCGGGCATGAAGATTTTCGACGACGTCGCCGCGCAGGTGAGCAACGGCATCATTCCGGGCGTGGATGCGTTCCGTCTGTACGACACCTACGGCTTCCCGCTGGACCTCACCCAGGACATCGCGCGCGAGCGCGACCTGACTGTGGACATCGACGGCTTCAATGCGGCGATGGAAAAGCAGCGCGACGACGGCCGCAAGGGCGGCAAGTTCGGCGGCGGCGTGACGCTGTCGGCCGAACTGGTCGCCACCCTGACCCCGACCACCTTCCTGGGCTATGACCGCCTGCAGGCCGATGGCCTTGCCGTGGTGGCGCTGCTCAAGGAGGGGCGCCCGGTGGACAGCGTGCAGGCCGGCGACGAGGTCATCGTGCTGACCGACAAGACCCCGTTCTACGCCGAATCCGGTGGACAGGTCGGCGATATCGGCCAGCTTGCCGGCAACGGCGTGCAGCTGAAGATCACCGACACGCAGAAGTTCGCCGGCCAGTTCCATGGTCATGTGGGCACGGTGACCCAGGGCAGCCTGAAGGTCGGCGATGTCCTCAGCGGCGAAGTCGATGGCGAGCGCCGCAACGCCACCATCCTCAATCATTCCGCCACCCATCTGCTGCATGCCGCCCTGCGCGAAGTGCTCGGCACGCACGTGCAGCAGAAGGGCTCGCTGGTCGCGCCGGACCGCCTGCGCTTCGACTTCTCGCACTTCCAGCCGATCAGCGCCGACGAACTTGCCATCATCGAACGCAAGGTCAACGCGCAGGTACGCGCCAACAACGCGGCCGAAGTGCACAACATGGGCATGCAGGAAGCCCTCGATTTCGGCGCGATGGCCCTGTTCGGCGAGAAGTACGGCGAAAACGTGCGCGTGCTGAAGATGGGCGACTACTCCACCGAACTGTGCGGCGGCACCCACGTATCGCGCACCGGTGACATCGGTCTGTTCAAGATCACCTCCGAAGGCGGTGTCTCGTCCGGCGTGCGCCGCATTGAAGCGGTGACCGGGCAGGGTGCGCTGGACTACGTGGCGCATGAAGAAGCGCAGCTGGCCGAAGCCGCTGCGCTGCTGGGCGGCAATGCCGGCGATGTGGTCGACAAGATCCGTCAGCTCGGCGAGCGCCAGAAGAGGCTGGAACGCGAACTGGATGCGCTGAAGGCCAAGCAGGCCGCCGGCGCGACCTCCGATCTGGGCGCCAGCGCAGTCGAGGTCAAAGGCGTCAAGATTCTGGCCGCACGTCTGGAAGGTTTCGACGCCAAGGCCCTGCGCGAAGCGATCGACCGCCTCAAGCAGCAGCTGGGCGATACGGTGATCGTGCTGGCTGGCACCCAGGACGGCAAGGCCGCGCTGGTGGCGGGCGTGAACGGCAGCGCAACGGGCAAGGTCAAGGCCGGGGAACTGTTGTCCCACATCGCCAGTCAGATCGGAGGCAAGGGCGGCGGTCGCCCGGACCTCGCCCAGGGTGGTGGTGAGGACGGGCCCGCCCTTGCATCTGCACTCGCCGCCGTGGTGGACTGGGTCACCCCGCGTATCTGAACGCCTGCAGCCTCCTGCTTCTTGATGGCGCGGGAGCCCTGACGGTACTATGGCTAATCCTTTCCCTTTGTCGTGTGGCGTTCCCGGTGGGGGCGCCGAGCCGGTGGGGAAAATTCACCGGTTCCCTGGAGACTTGCAAAAATGTTGATCCTGACTCGCCGTGTAGGCGAAACCCTGATGATCGGTGACTCGGTCAGCGTGACCGTACTCGGCGTCAAGGGCAACCAGGTGCGTATCGGTATTACCGCCCCGAAGGACGTGGCCGTGCACCGCGAAGAGATTTACCAGCGCATCCAGCGCGGCGACGAGCCGAATGCATCCGGAAGCGAAAATTCTTCCGATTAAGGCTTTACGTTGGGGTGTGAAAAACGTTATTCTTCGCGCCCCCGCTGAGAAGAAACACGCAGCGGCGAAACACGGAATCTGGAGCGGTGCCCGAGTGGCTGAAGGGGCTCCCCTGCTAAGGGAGTATACGGCCAAAAACTGTATCGAGGGTTCGAATCCCTCCCGCTCCGCCAGTAGGCAAAAGGCCTTCGTACGAAAGTACGAAGGCCTTTTTCTTTGGCCGCTGCAGCACGGCGCGGTGTTGCCGCCGCCTTGACGCGCTCGCCGCATGCTGTGCACCACGCACCTGCGAGGCTGGTCGCTCCCCCGCATCCGGAGTCGCCGTGAACGCACGTCGCCACTTCCTTTCCGCCGCCGCCGCTGGAACCGCGGCATTGGCCAGTGCGCCGCTGCTGGCGCAGTCCTCCGCGCCCGGCAGCGTGCTGCCCACCCGGGGCCGCAGTGCGGCGCAACCACTGGCCACCAACGCGCCAGGCCAGCACCAGCGGTTCCGTCCGCACACGCGGCTGGGGCTGGGCGGCGTCGCGGTGGGCAATGGCTTCGCCCCCGCCACCGACGCGCAGAGCGAACAGACCCTGGCGGCGGCCTATGCCGCTGGCGTGCGCTACTTCGACACGTCCCCGTGGTACGGGCTGGGCCTGAGCGAGCGGCGCTACGGGCATCACCTGCATAACCACCCGGCCCGCGAGTACACGCTGTCGACCAAGGTCGGCCGGCTGCTGACCGCCACCGCCGGCGAACTGCAGGACACGATGTGGCAGGACCCGTCGCCGTTCCGCTACCGCTATGACTACTCGGCCGACGGCGTACGCCGTTCGGTGGAGGACAGTCTCAACCGCCTGGGCGTGGCCCAGCTGGACCTGGTGTTCATCCACGATCTGTCGCCCGACAACGAGAAGGACCTGGGCATGCCCTGGGAGCAGCGCTTCGCGGAAGCAGCCAAGGGCGCGATGCCGGCGCTGACGAAGATGCGCGAGGAAGGCCTGATCAAGGGCTGGGGCTTTGGGGTCAATCGTCCCGAGCCGGCCCTGCGTGCGATCCAGGAGGCCGATCCGGACATCTTCCTGCTGGCCTGCCAGTACTCGCTGCTGGACCACGCGCAGGCATTGCACGAGACCTTCCCGGCCATCGCCCGGCATGGCGCGTCCGTGGTGGTCGGCTCGCCACTGCTGGCCGGTTACCTGGCCGGTCGCGAGCGGTATCTGTATGACGGCACCGTGCCGGAATGGGCGCCGAAGAAGCGTGCGGCCGTCCAGGCGATCTGCGACCGGCACGGGGTGGACCTGCGCACGGCGGCGCTGCAGTTCGCCGATGCGCCGGACGTGGTATCAGCGGTCATTCCCGGGGCGCGCACGCCGGAACAGGTGCAGGCCAACGTGACCTCGATGGCCGTCGCCATCCCACCGGCATTCTGGGCCGAGTTGAAGCAGGCGGGCCTGATCGAACAGGACGCCCCCGTGCCCTCGGCATGAGCGCCGGCCGGTAGCACGGAAACCGCAACGCCCCGACCAGGTCGGGGCGTTGTCGTGTGCCATGGCGGTTACAGCGGCAGGTCGAACACCAGCACTTCCGCGTCGCTGGCGTTTTCCAGGGTGAGCTGGGCCTCGTCGGTGATCTGCAGCGCGTCGCCGGTGTCCAGGGTGATGCCGTTGACCTGCAGCTGGCCGCGGGCGACCTGCACGTAAGCACCGCGGCGCGGCGCCAGGGCCAGCTGGGCACGGTCGCTGCCATCCAGAATGGTGGCGTAGATGTTGGCGTCCTGGTGGATGAGCAGGGAGCCATCGCGCCCGTCCCTGGAGGCGATCAGGCGCAGCTGGCCACGCTTGGTCTCCGGGGCGAAGTGGGTTTCCTGGTAGCTCGGGGTGATGTTCTCGGCGTCCGGGAACAGCCAGATCTGCAGGAAGTGCACCGTTTCATCGGCCGAATGGTTGAACTCGCTGTGGCTGACGCCGCTGCCGGCGCTCATGCGCTGCACATCACCGTAGCGCAGCACCGAGCCGGTGCCCATCGAATCCTTGTGTTCCAGTGCGCCGCCCAGCACGTAGGAGACGATCTCCATGTTGCTGTGGCTGTGGGTGCCGAAGCCCTGGCCGCCGATGACCTTGTCTTCGTTGATCACGCGCAATGGGCCGAAGCTGGTGTAGCGGGGGTCGTAGTAGCCGGCGAAGGAGAAGGTGTGCTGGGAGTTCAGCCAGCCATGGTTGGCCTGGCCACGGGTAGCGCTCTTGCGGATCTGCAGCATGATGTTCTCCTCACGTGTTCGATGGTTTCGATGGCGGTCCGGGGGTCTGATCTGCGTCCCCGTTCCTGTTGGTGGCCAGTATCCGCTTGCACCCCGGGTTTGAAAAACGGATAGTTTTGCAAGCCATCATCGAAAAATTCGAATGCTCAAGCTCAGCCTCGAGGCCCTGCAGATCCTGGATTCCATCGACCGCCGCGGCTCGTTCGCCTCGGCCGGCAAGGAGCTGCACAAGGTGCCGTCCACCATCTCCTACACGGTGTCCAAGCTGGAGCAGGACCTGGGCGTGCAGCTGTTCGACCGGATCGGTCCGCGTGCGCACCTCACCGAGGCCGGGGTGGCGCTGCTGGAGGAGGGGCGCCATCTGCTGCGGGCCGCGCGCGAGCTGGAAATGCGGGTGCGGCGGGTGGCCTCCGGCTGGGAGGCCGAGCTGACCGTGGCGATCGACTCGCTGTTCCAGCCGGCGTTGCTGGCCGAGGAGGTACGCGCCTTCAGCGCGGTCGCCGAACAGACCCGCGTGCGCCTGATCAGCGAGGCGCTGTCCGGCACATGGGAGGCGCTGCTGGACCGGCGCGCGGACCTGCTGGTTGGAGCGGCGGGCGAGGGTCCCAGCGGTGGGGGGTATGTGGTGGAGCCACTGGGTGTGGTGCGCTTCGTGTTCGCGGTGGCGCCCGGTCACCCGCTGGCTGCCGTGTCCGGGCCGCTGGACCGCGAGCATCTGGGGGCCCATTGCGCCATCGCCGTGGCCGATTCGGCGAGGCGCCTGCTGCCCCGCACCGTCGGCCTGCTGATGGGGCAGGAGACCGTGACGGTGCCCGACACGGTGAGCAAATTCCGCCTGCAGTGCGCCGGTCTGGGCTTTGGCTTCCTGCCCGAGCCGTATGTGCAGGCCGCCGTGGCGCAGGGGCGGCTGGTGGTCAAACAGGTAGCCGAGCCCAAGCCGGAGGAGACGCTCTGGCTGGCCTGGCGGACCGGGGAGGAGGGCGCGGCGCTGCGCTGGTGGCGCGAGCGGATGCGGCAGCCGGGATTGATGGAGGCATGGTGGGGGGAAATGCAGGGGTGGTTGTGATTGGCTGAACCCTCGCTGGGCTGTCATGGATTGGTCATCTGGATGCGGTAGAGCGCGCGGCGCGCGGTCGCTACCCTGCGCGGCTCAATGTGAATCCCTGCGCCCATGAAACGCCTGCTGCTGTTGCTGCTGGCCGGGGCCGGCCTGTGGCTGGCCGCGTGCTCATCGCTGAACTCTTCCGCTGCCTCGACCTCGCTCAGCGACCGGCTGGTCGCACCCGGCGGCGTGTCCACGCTGCTGGACACCGCGCGCATCGCCGAAGCGGTCGACGCGGTGCCGAACCGGCATGGTTTCGTGACCGGTCGTGCGGGTGTGCCGCTGTTCTGGCGTGCCTTCGATCCGGGGCGCTATGGCCTGCGTTACCACTACCTGGCGCAGCAGCACGACAACGGCGCGCCGTTGAACACCGGGCTGGAGCTGGCACTGCCGCACCCGTTCCAGCCGCAGGCACCGCGCGGGACGGTGGTGCTGCTGCACGGCTGGATGATGAACGGCGATGCGATGCTGCCGTGGTCGCTGCAGCTGGCCGAAGCCGGCTACCGGGTGGTCACCATCGACCTGCGCAACCATGGGCATTCCGGTGCCGGGCCGTCGGGCTATGGCACGTTCGAATCCGAAGACGTGATCGATGTGATCGACGCCTTGCAGCGTCGCGGTGAAGTGGTGGGCCCGCTGTACCTGTTCGGGGTGTCCTACGGCGCGGCCACGGCGCTGTTCACCGCCGACAAGCTCGGCGACCGGGTCACCGGCGTGGTGGCGATGGAATCCTTCGCCAATGCCGGAGATGCCATCCGCAGCATGATTCCGCACCTCCTGTCGCTGCAGCCGACCGCGTGGAAGGCACAGGCGATGGCCGCCTACGGACGCTGGCGCTACGGCGGGCAGGACATCGACAAGGTGATCGCTGCGGCAAGCCAGCGCCTGGACCTGGATCTGGACCGCGTGGATGTCACCCGGGCGGTGGCCGACACCCGCGCCTGCGTGCTGCTGCTGCACGGTCAGGACGACGCGCACGTGCGGGTGGAGCAGGGGCGGGCACTGGCCGCCGCCAGTCCGCGCGTGCATTACATCGAGATGCGTGGCGAAGACCACATCACGCTGCCGCTGCGGCTGGACCTTCTGGGGGGAGTGGTGGACGACTGGTTGGCGCATGATGCGCATGCCGCAGGCGAGTGCCCCTCGCCCACGCTGCCGCGGCAGGCAGACCGGATGGCGATGGCCGCCCAATAAAAAAGGCAGCCGATGGCTGCCTTTCTTCTCGATGCAATGGTGCGCCCGGAGAGATTCGAACTCCCGACCGCCTGGTTCGTAGCCAGGTACTCTATCCAACTGAGCTACGGGCGCAGTTGCATCGTCAGTCTGTAGCGTGAGTGTAATGGTGCGCCCGGAGAGATTCGAACTCCCGACCGCCTGGTTCGTAGCCAGGTACTCTATCCAACTGAGCTACGGGCGCATTTACATCACGTTGTCTACTGCTACCGGCAGAGGCGAAACTGCCAGCCTGTTGATGGTGCGCCCGGAGAGATTCGAACTCCCGACCGCCTGGTTCGTAGCCAGGTACTCTATCCAACTGAGCTACGGGCGCGTCAACAGGAGCGGAATTATGCGGATCGACGCCGCATCCGTCAACGTTTTTGTGAAGG
>Ga0209050_1001046_pt1 | contig 34171 bp, 32 predicted proteins | sample Araplavi_mTSA_r2_FD_184276 | JGI IMG/M metagenome (GOLD analysis project Ga0209050, IMG submission 184276) | Arabidopsis root microbial communities from North Carolina, USA - plate scrape MF_Cvi_mTSA_r2 (SPAdes) (version 2) | ecosystem: Host-associated > Plants > Roots > Endosphere | place: USA... | reverse complement strand
AGTTCATCAAGAAGGTCAAGGACAAGAACTCGAACGTCAAGCTGATGGGCTTCGGCCACCGCGTGTACAAGAACTACGACCCGCGCGCCAAGCTGATGCAGGAAACCTGCAACGAAGTGCTGACCGAACTCGGCCTGGAGCAGGACCCGCTGTTCAAGCTGGCCAAGGAACTCGAGAAGATCGCACTGGAAGACGAGTACTTCGTGTCGCGCAAGCTCTACCCGAACGTCGACTTCTACTCGGGCATCGTGCAGCGCGCCATCGGCATCCCGGTGCCGCTGTTCACCGCGATCTTCGCACTGGCCCGCACGGTCGGCTGGATCGCCCAGCTGAACGAAATGATCGGCGACCCCGAGTACAAGATCGGCCGCCCGCGCCAGCTGTTCGAAGGCTCGCCCAAGCGCGACGTGCAGCCCATCGGCAAGCGCTGATCGCGCTGCCCGCGCTCAATACGGAAAGCTGCCCTCGGGCAGCTTTTTTGCGTCTTGGCTGACATGCGACGCTCGGGAATCGGCGATAGCCTGCAACGCACCTAGTCGAAGGAGTTTCATCATGAAGTCGCTCGTCGCATTGTTCGCGGTCGCATTTACTCTTGCCGTGCCACTGTCGGGTTGCAACACCTGGAGAGGAGCCGGCCAGGACGTCCAGAAGGCAGGGGAAAAGATGGAGGATTCGGCCAAGAAGCGTCAGTGACGCCCCCTTCGCTCATCGCGCGACGACAGCAATGCCATCGCGCATGGCGATGACCAAGACCTGAAAACAAGGGGAAAATACGGGCTTCCATCTCCATATGAGATGCCAAGACCCGTATGACCTCTTCCGAACGCAACTTCGCCCGGCGCATCGACCTTACGTCGCTGCAGCTGTTCGTGGCCGTTTGCGAACTGGGCAGCATCGGGCGCGCGGCGGAACGCGAATTCATTGCCGCTTCGGCCATCAGCAAGCGGCTTTCGGACCTGGAAGCCACCCTGGGCACCACCCTGCTCTACCGCCACGCGCGCGGCGTGGATCTTTCCCCCGCGGGCGAGAGCCTGCTGCACCATGCGCGCTCGGTGCTCTACAGCCTCGAGAAAATGCAGGGCGAACTCAGCGAATACGCCGAGGGCGTGCGCGGCCATGTCCGAGTGCACGCCAACATCTCGGCCATCGTGCAGTTCCTGCCCGAGGATCTCGGCGCCTTCACGCGCGAGCACGACGCGATCAAGATCGACCTCGAAGAGCATCTGAGCAACGAGGTGGTGCGCGCGATCCAGGAAGGCGCCGCCGACCTCGGCATCTGCCATATTCCCGACGGCACCAACGAGTTGCAGACGCTTCCCTACCGCCACGACCGGCTCGTGCTGATCGTGCCGGCCGGGCACCCGCTGGCCACGCAGGAGCCGATCGATTTCTCCGCCTCGCTGGACTTCGACCATGTCGGCCTGCACACCAACAGCTCGATCTACGTGGCCATGCACCAGGCCGCGCTGGAGGCGGGCCGCAGCGTCAAGCTGCGCATCCACGTGACCGGGCTCGACGCCATGTGCCGCATGATCGACAACGGGCTGGGCATCGGCGTGATGCCGCAGCGCGCATTCGAACTGCTGCAGGCAGGCATCGGCAGCCGCCTGCGCAGCGTGGCACTGAACGACACCTGGTCCAGGCGCGAGATCCGACTGGTGGCACGCGACTTCTCCACCTTGCCGGTGGCCGCGCGCACATTGGTCAACCATCTGCGCACGTCGGCGGCAGCCGCCGATGCTGCCGAGCCTCTCGCCGCATAGAACACAAGACAATTCACCTCCCCACGAAAGACAGAAGAGACCGACATGGCACGCACGCTCTACGACAAGATCTGGGACGAACACGTCGTCCACACCGAGGAAGACGGCACCGCGATCCTCTACATCGATCGCCACCTGGTCCACGAAGTGACCAGCCCGCAGGCCTTCGAAGGCCTGCGCGAGGCCGGCCGCAAGCTGTGGCGCATCAGCTCGGTCGTGGCCACGGCCGACCACAACACGCCGACCACCGGCTGGGAGCGCGGCTACGAAGGCATTGCCGACCCGACCAGCAAGGAACAGGTCACCACGCTCGACCACAACATCGCCGAGTTCGGCGCGGCGGCGTTCTTCCCGTTCCTGAGCAAGCGTCAGGGCATCGTGCACGTGATCGGCCCTGAATCGGGCGCGACGCTGCCGGGCATGACGGTGGTGTGCGGTGACTCGCACACCTCTACGCACGGCGCGTTCGGCGCGCTGGCGCACGGCATCGGCACCAGCGAGGTCGAGCACGTCATGGCCACGCAGACGCTGCTCGGCAAGAAGGCAAAGAACATGCTCGTGAAGGTCGAGGGCAAGCTGCCTTTGGGCTGCACGGCCAAGGACATCGTGCTGGCCATCATCGGCAAGATCGGCACGGCCGGCGGCACGGGCTACACCATCGAATTCGCGGGCTCGGCCATTCGCGACCTGAGCATGGAAGGCCGCATGACGGTCTGCAACATGGCCATCGAGGCCGGCGCGCGCGCCGGGCTGGTGGCGGTCGACGAGAAGACCATCGCCTACGTGAAGGGCCGCCCGCTCGCGCCCACCGGCATTGAATGGGACCAGGCCGTGGCCTACTGGCGCACGCTGCAGTCCGACCCGGGTGCGAAGTTCGATGCCGTGGTCGAGCTCGACGCCACGCAGATCCAGCCCCAGGTGACCTGGGGCACCTCGCCCGAGATGGTGGTCGACATCAACGGCCGCGTGCCCGATCCCGACAAGGAAAAAGACGCCAGCAAGCGCAGCGCCATCGAGCGCGCACTCGTCTACATGGGGCTGGAGCCGAACAAGGCGATGAACGACATCTTCATCGACAAGGTGTTCATCGGCTCGTGCACCAACAGCCGCATCGAGGACATGCGCGAAGCCGCTGCCGTGGTGAAGAAGCTGGGCCAGAAGGTCGCGAAGAACGTGAAGCTCGCGCTGGTCGTGCCCGGCTCGGGCGTGGTGAAAGAACAGGCCGAGCGCGAAGGGCTCGACCTGATCTTCAAGGCGGCGGGCTTCGAATGGCGCGAGCCCGGCTGCTCGATGTGCCTGGCGATGAACGCCGACCGTCTGGAGCCCGGTGAGCGCTGCGCCTCCACCAGCAACCGCAACTTCGAAGGCCGCCAGGGCGCCGGTGGCCGCACCCACCTCGTGAGCCCGGCCATGGCCGCCGCCGCCGCGGTGCACGGCCACTTCGTCGACGTCCGTACGTTCGCCTGAACCCAGAGAGATTCACATGCAGAAATTCACCGTGCACAAGGGCCTCGTAGCCCCGATGGACCGCGAGAACGTGGACACCGACGCGATCATTCCGAAGCAGTTCCTCAAGTCGATCAAGAAGACCGGCTTCGGCGTGAACCTGTTCGACGAATGGCGCTACCTGGACGCTGGCTTTCCGGGCCAGGACCCGGCCAGTCGCAAGCCGAACCCCGACTTCGTGCTGAACCAGCCGCGCTACGCCGGCGCCTCGGTGCTGCTGACGCGCAAGAACTTCGGCTGCGGCTCGTCGCGCGAACATGCACCGTGGGCGCTCGACCAGTTCGGCTTTCGCGCGATCATTGCGCCGAGCTATGCCGATATCTTCTTCAACAACAGCTTCAAGAACGGCCTGCTGCCGATCGTGCTACCCGAAGCGCAGGTGGCCCAGCTGTTCGACGAGACCTTTGCCTTTCCGGGCTACACGCTGACCATCGACCTGGAGCGCCAGGTGGTCGTGAAGCCCGACGGCCAGGAGTTTGCGTTCGACGTGCAGGCCTTCCGCAAGTACTGCCTGATCAACGGGCTGGACGACATCGGCCTGACGCTGCGCCACAAGGACAAGATCAAGGCCTTCGAGGCCGAGCGCCTGGCATCGAAGCCTTGGCTGGCGCACACGATGATCTCGTGATCGACCGCATTTCCGTTTTCAAGAAAAAACCTCGGACCAACTTATGAAAATCGCAGTTCTCCCCGGTGACGGCATCGGCACCGAAATCGTGGCGGAAGCCGTCAGGGTGCTCGAAGTCCTCGACCTGAAGTTCGAGATGGAGTCGGCGCTGGTAGGCGGTGCCGCCTACGAGGCCCACGGCCATCCCCTGCCCGATTCGACGCTCAAGCTGGCAAAGGAATCCGACGCGGTGCTGTTCGGCGCGGTCGGCGACTGGAAGTACGACAAGCTCGACCGCCCGCTGCGCCCCGAGCAGGCCATCCTGGGCCTGCGCAAGAACTTGGGGCTGTTCGCCAACTTCCGCCCGGCCATCTGCTACGAGCAGCTGGTGGGCGCATCGAGCCTGAAGCCCGAGCTGATCGCAGGCCTGGACATCCTGATCATTCGCGAACTGACCGGCGACATCTACTTCGGCCAGCCGCGCGGCCGCCGCACCGCGGTCGACGGCCACTTCCCGGGCGCCGAGGAAGCCTTCGACACGATGCGCTACTCGCGCCCCGAGATCGAGCGCATCGCCCGCGTCGCCTTCGAGGCCGCCCGCAAGCGCAGCAAGCGCGTGACCAGCGTGGACAAGGCCAATGTGCTCGAGACCTTCCAGTTCTGGAAGGACGTCGTCACGGAGGTGCACAAGGACTATCCGGACGTCGAGCTCGACCACATGTACGTCGACAACGCCGCCATGCAGCTCGTGAAGGCGCCCAAGAAGTTCGACGTGGTCGTCACCGGCAACATGTTCGGCGACATCCTCTCGGACGAGGCCGCGATGCTCACCGGCTCGATCGGCATGCTGCCCTCGGCATCGCTCAATTCGAGCAACCAGGGCCTGTACGAGCCCAGCCACGGCAGCGCGCCGGACATTGCCGGCAAAGGGGTTGCCAATCCTTTGGCTACAATCCTGTCTGCTGCCATGATGCTTCGCTTTTCACTCAACCAGCCCGAAGCTGCCGACCGTATCGAGTCGGCAGTCAAGGACGTGCTCGCTTCGGGGCTGCGCACGGGCGACATCTGGTCGGAAGGCACCAAGCGCGTCGGCACCCGCGAGATGGGCGACGCGGTCGTTGCAGCAATCACCAAAAAGACGATTACCGGCTAACCGCAGCCCGCTTCGTCACGCCCCTCCCCGGCTCGACGAGTCGGGGGCAAAAAAGACAACTTTTCTTTTTTCATAAGGGCAAACTGAAATGGCGAACGCATCTCAACCTCTGGTCGGCCTCGTTGGCTGGCGCGGCATGGTCGGCTCGGTCCTGATGGACCGCATGCAGGCCGAAGGCGACTTCGGCCTCATCGAGCCGGTCTTCTTCTCGACCTCCAACGCCGGTGGCAAGGCCCCGGCCATGGCCAAGAACGAAACCGCGCTGAAGGATGCGAACGACATCGAGGCACTGAAGAAGTGCGACATCGTCATCACCTGCCAGGGCGGCGACTACACCAGCGAGGTCTTCCCCAAGCTGCGCGCCGCAGGCTGGGCCGGCCACTGGATCGACGCCGCCTCCACCCTGCGCATGCAGGACGACGCGGTCATCGTGCTGGACCCGGTCAACCTGCCGGTGATCCAGAACGCGCTCGCCAACGGCGGCAAGAACTGGATCGGCGGCAACTGCACCGTGAGCTGCATGCTCATGGGCGTAGGCGCCCTCTACAAGGCCGGCCTGGTCGAGTGGATGACCAGCATGACCTACCAGGCAGCCTCTGGCGGCGGCGCGCAGCACATGCGCGAACTGCTGACCCAGTTCGGCACCCTGAACGCCGAAGTGCGCGCGCTGCTGGACGACCCGAAGTCGGCCATTCTCGAGATCGACCGCAAGGTGCTGCACAAGCAGCAGAACCTGAGCGCAGCCGAAACGGCCAATTTCGGCGCGCCGCTGGGCGGCTCGCTGATCCCCTGGATCGACAAGGACCTGGGCGACGGCATGTCCAAGGAAGAGTGGAAGGCCGGTGCAGAAACCAACAAGATCCTCGGCCAGGGTGCGGGCTTCGGCACTGCCGCCGTGCCGGTCGATGGCTTCTGCGTGCGCGTCGGCGCGATGCGCTGCCACAGCCAGGCCCTGACCTTCAAGCTCAAGAAGGACGTCCCCCTGGCCGACATCGAAGCGATGATCGCCGCGGACAACCCGTGGGCCAGCGTGGTGCCGAACACGCGCGAAGCCACCGTGAAGGACCTGACGCCGGTGGCCGTGACGGGCACCATGAACATTCCGGTCGGCCGCATCCGCAAGCTGGCGATGGGCCCTGAGTACGTCGGCGCCTTCACCATCGGCGACCAGCTGCTGTGGGGCGCCGCCGAACCCCTGCGCCGCATGCTGCGCATCCTGCTCGAAGCCTGATGCAGGCAGCTCAGGGCCTTTTGAAACACAAACTGTTGCCTTTCAGCAACGGAAGATGTGATCGTAAGTATGCGCGCACTGGGTAGAACACGCGCACTGCCTTGTCAGTACCCGGTGATGGTGCTAACGTCCTCTTACAAATTCTGGGCCTGAGCCGCCCCCTATCAGCATGACAAGACATCTGTTGCCTGCGGCCAGCCCATCGGCCGCTCGCCCGCTTCTGCCATCGAATGGCTGGCGGCTTTCCATCCTCGGTGCGGCGGCAGCCGTGGCCCTGGGCATCGCCAGCACCGACGCCAGCGCTTTTGCGCTGGGTCAGCTGAAGGTGCAATCGGCCCTGGGCGAACCGTTGCGCGCCGAGATCGACGTGACCGAAATCGCCGCCAACGAGGCGGACGGTCTGAAGATCAACATCGCCACGGCCGAAGCCTTCAAGAACGCAGGCGTCCCGTACAACTCCGCACTGAGCGACGTCAAGGCGACGCTGCAGCGTCGCGCCGGCGGCCAGTACGTGGTGCGCCTGAGCGGCAACCGCCCGTTGAACGACCCGTTCATCGACCTGCTGCTCGAAGCCAACGGCGCCTCCGGCCGGATCGTGCGCGACTACACCGTGCTGCTCGATCCGCCGGCCACGCGCCAGCCAACGACCAGCGTGCCGGCCACGCCCATCGCACCCCAGATCGCCACGCCGACCGAACGCGCTGCCCCGGCAGCCCGTGCGCGCCGCGAGCGCGCCCCTGTGGCGGCGCCATCGGCAGCACCCGCGGCGCCTGCGCCGGCACCGGCCGCAGCAGCGCCCGCGCCGATCACTGCGGCCGCACCTGCTCGCAGCAGTGGCGGCGAACAGGTTACGGTGCAGCGCGGCGACACCGCCAGCAAGATCGCGGCCGCCCACAAGCCCGCCGACGTGTCCCTGGACCAGATGCTGGTGGCGTTGCTGCTCGCCAATCCGGATGCGTTCTCGGGCGGCAACATCAACCGCATGCGCGCCGGCGCCGTGCTCGATCTGCCGAGCGGCGCCGAGGCGGCCGCTGTCCTGCCGGACGAAGCCCGCCGCACGGTCACGGCACAAAGCCGCGACTTCGGCACTTATCGCCAGCGGCTGGCCGACAACGCGCCGACCTCGAACGTGGCGGCCGCGAGCCGCAAGGCGTCGGGCAAGCTGCAGGCCAACGTCGAAGACCGCAACGCAGCGGCCAGCACGCCCGACAAGCTCACGATCTCGCAAGGCAGCGCGGCCTCCCGCGCCGCCGACGAGAAGGTCGCCCAGAGCCGCCAGGCGCAGGACAGCAGCAACCGCGTCGCGGAACTGTCGAAGAACATCAACGAGCTGAATAAGCTCAAGGCCGCAACGGGCACCGGTTCGTCGGCACCTGCTGCCGCCGGTGCGGCTGCACCGGCACCGGCGAAGCCAGGCATCCCGGTTCCGACACCGGCCACCAGCGCGACGGTCGCGCCTCCAGTCGCCGCAAGCCCTGCCCCCGTTGCTGCGCCGGCGCCAGCCCCGACCCCGGCCCCCGCTCCTGTCGTCGCGGCCGCACCTGCCGTTCCTGCAGCAGCCACGGCCGCACCGAGCCCCGCCGCTCCCACGCCCGAAGCAACGCCTGCCGCACCTGCTGCTGCCCCGACGGCAGAGGCCGCCGCTGCCGCTCCGGCAGCAGCCGCAACCGATGCAGCTGCTGCCCCCGCAACCCCGGCTGCAAGCGCCGCCGTGGCCGCCACGGCACCCAAGCCGGCCGTGAAGAAGCCGGCACCGCCGCCCCCGCCGGAGCCCACTTTCCTCGAAGAGCTCCTGGACAACCCGCTGATGCTGGCCGGCGGAGCGCTGATCGCGCTGCTGATCGGCTTCCTGCTGTACCGCGTGCTGGGCCGCCGGCGCGAGGAAATGAGCGAGAGCGTGTTCCTCGAAAGCCGCATCCCGAAGGACTCGTTCTTCGGCGCCAGCGGCGGCGAATCGGTCGACACCAAGCATCGCGGCGACTCCACCGTCTCGTCGCTGTCGTACTCGCCGAGCCAGCTCGACGCGGGCGACGTCGATCCCGTGGCTGAAGCCGACGTCTACCTGGCCTATGGCCGCGACCTGCAGGCCGAGGAAATCCTGCGCGAAGCGCTGCGCCTGAACCCGGACCGCACCGCCATCCACCTCAAGCTGCTCGAAATCCACGCCAAGCGCCGCGACGTGCGTGCCTACGAAGGCCTCGCCACCGAAGTGCACAAGCTGACGGGCGGCCTCGGCTCCGACTGGAACCGTGTGGTCGACATGGGCAAGGATCTCGATCCGGGCAACCCGCTGTACGAATCGGGCGCTCCCCGCAGCGGCGGCGCCAGCGCGGCCGAGACGGCCGCCTTCGCGGGCGCCCTCGCCGCGGCCGCCAAGCCGGCAGCACCTGCGCCCGTCGCGCCGCCGGTTGCCGTTGCACCGCCCGCCTTCGTGCCTTCGGTGGCACCGCTGGACTTCGACCTCGACCTGACCACGCCGCCGGCACCCGCCCCTGCACCGGCCCAGCAACATGCACCGGTCAGCGCCAGCCTGCCGAAGTCGATCTACGCGTCCGCCCCGACGACGGCACGCCCCCCAGCCCCCCTGTCGAACGGCCACGCCGCAACGCCTGTCGATCTCGAAAACGATTTCGACACCGCCCCCGGTGCACTGTCGGCCGACACGCTCCCCGGTTCGCTGAGCGATGCAGACAACACCCGCCCCGCCATGCTGCGCAATGCGCTGCCGGCCGACTCGGGCTTCATCGAGTTCGACATGAGCGCGCTGGCAGGCCTGCCGGCCCGCCCTGCCGAAACCGCGAAGCCCGCCGCAGCCGCCACGCACGATGACGATGAAGGCGACGACAGCCCGCACGCCGTCAAGCTGTCGCTGGCTCGCGAACTGCAAGCCATCGGCGACGTCGAAGGCGCTCGTTCGCTGGTCGAGGAAGTCGAAGCCGAAAGCGCCGGCGATCTCAAGTCGCAAGCCCGTCAACTGCTCGCAGAACTGCGCTGAGCGGTTGTTGTTGTACCGTCCCTGAATTCGTGAGGCTGGCGCTCGGCATCCGGTACAACGGCCAGGCGTACGAGGGCTGGCAAAGCCAGCGCTCGGGCCGCACGGTGCAGGACAAGCTCGAAGCGGCCCTCACGAAGTTCGCCGCACAGCCCTCCGGCAAGATCGGCACGCTGTGCGCCGGCCGCACCGACGCTGGCGTGCACGCGCTGATGCAGGTGGTGCACTTCGACACCGATGTCGAGCGCGAACCCTTCTCCTGGACGCGCGGCACCAACCGCTTCCTGCCCGACGACATCGCGGTGCAGTGGGCGCACCCGGTGCCCGACGAATTCCACTGCCGCGCCAGCGCGCTGGCACGCCGCTACCTCTACGTGCTCTCGCAGTCGCCGGTGCGGCCCAGCCTGGATTCGGGCCGGGTCGGCTGGTCGATGCATGCGCTCGACGGCGATGCAATGCGCAAAGCCGCCGCCGTGCTCATCGGCACGCACGACTTCAGTTCGTTCCGTGCCTCGGCCTGCCAGGCCAAGTCGCCCGTGAAGAACCTGCGCCGCATCCAAATCACGCGGGTTGGCGAAGGCGAACGCTGCCGCTGGCATTTCGAGTTCGAGGCCGACGCGTTCCTGCACCACATGATCCGCAACCTGATGGGCTGCCTCGTGCGCATCGGCCGCGGCGACGAACGGCCCGAATGGATCGCCGAGGTGCTCGAGGCGCGCAGCCGCAAGGCGGCGGCGCCGACCTTCTCCGCGGACGGCTTGTACTTCCTGGGCCCGTTGTACGACGCCAAGTGGGGTCTGCCGGCCGAGGCGACGCTGCAGGCCGGTGGCGCTCCTTATGATGGACCTCCATGACGTCTCCCCGCACTCGCATCAAGATCTGCGGCCTCACACGTGAGGCCGATGTGGATGCCGCGGTCGAAGCGGGTGCCGATGCCATCGGCTTCGTGCTCTATGCGAAAAGCCCCCGCGCGGTGACGGTCGAACGCGCTGCCGAACTCGCCTCGCGCCTGCCCCCTTTCGTCACGCCAGTGCTGCTGTTCGTGAACGAGGATGCTCCTGAAGTCATAGCATCACTCGCCCACGTGAAGGGCGCCATCGCCCAGTTCCACGGCGAGGAAACGCCCGAGCAGTGCGAGGAAGCCACCGGCCCAGGCCGCTTCCGCTACATGCGCGCCGCCCGCATTCCACTGGGGACTGCCGGCGCCGGCTTCGACCTCGTAAAATACGCGTCCGATTACTCCCACGCCCAGGCCATCCTGCTCGACGCCCATGTCGAAGGTTATGGCGGTGGCGGCAAGGCATTCGATTGGTCACTTCTACCACCCGCCGTCGACGCTCACCTCGTCTTGAGTGGTGGGCTCACACCTGCAAACGTGAGCGATGGCATTCGCATCCTGCGGACGCGCTGCAAGACGCTGTCCGTTGATGTGAGCTCGGGCGTCGAAATCGACGGTCCCGGGAACAAGGGCCTCAAGGACGCCGGAAAGATCCGGCAATTCGTCGCAGCCGTCAGGGCGGCCGACGCGTCCTTCTCCAGTTAGCCGCCGCAGCCGATCGATGTCGGGCTGTGGCCCACCGATCGGAAATCATGCAAAGCAACTACCAGCAACCCGATGCCACCGGCCACTTCGGCAACTACGGCGGCACCTTCGCGAGCGAAACGCTCACCCACGCGATCAACGAACTGCGCGACGCGTACGCGAAGTTCAAGGACGATCCGGCATTCCTCGCCGAATTCCACTACGAGCTGAAGCACTTCGTCGGCCGTCCCTCGCCGATCTACCACGCCGCGCGCACCAGCCGCGAGATGGGCGGCGCGCAGATCTACCTGAAGCGCGAAGACCTCAACCACACCGGCGCCCACAAGATCAACAACGTGATCGGCCAGGCGATGCTCGCGCGCCGCATGGGCAAGCCCCGCGTGATCGCCGAAACCGGCGCCGGCCAGCACGGCGTGGCCACCGCCACCATCTGCGCGCGCTACGGCCTCGAATGCGTGGTCTACATGGGCAGCCAGGACGTGAAGCGCCAGAGCCCGAACGTCTACCGCATGAACCTGCTCGGCGCGACCGTGGTGCCCGTCGAATCGGGCAGCAAGACGCTGAAGGACGCGCTCAACGAGGCGATGCGCGACTGGGTCACGAACGTGGAAAACACCTTCTACATCATCGGCACCGTGGCCGGTCCGCACCCCTACCCGACCATGGTGCGCGACTTCCAGAGCGTGATCGGCACCGAGTGCATCGAGCAGATGCCCGCCATGCTCGCGGCCGACGGCATCACCGGCGAGGCCGAGGGCAAACAGCCCGACGTGGTGGTCGCCTGCGTGGGCGGCGGCAGCAATGCGATGGGCATCTTCCATCCGTACATTCCGTTCGCGGGCACGCGCCTGATCGGCGTCGAGGCGGCGGGCGAAGGGCTCGACAGCGGCAAGCACTCGGCCTCGATCCTGCGCGGCAGCCCGGGCGTGCTGCACGGCAACCGCACCTACCTGCTGCAGAACGACGACGGCCAGATCACCGAGACCCACAGCATCAGCGCGGGCCTCGACTACCCGGGCGTGGGCCCCGAGCACGCGTACCTGGCCGACATCGGCCGGGCCGAATACGTCGGCATCACCGACACCGAGGCGCTCGAAGCCTTCCATTATTTGTGCCGAACGGAGGGCATCATTCCCGCGCTCGAATCCAGCCATGCCGTGGCCCACGCGATGAAGCTCGCGAAGACCATGCGCCCCGACCAGTCGATCCTGGTGAACCTCTCGGGCCGCGGCGACAAGGACATCGGCACCGTGGCCGACCTGTCGGGCGTCGACTTCTATGACCGCCCCTCGATGCGCGGTCTGAGCGTGAAGGGAGGCAAGTGATGAGCCGCATTGCTACCGCCTTCGACGCCCTGAAAAAAGACGGCCGCCGCGCCCTCATTCCCTACGTCACCGCAGGCTTCCCGTTCGCCGACATCACGCCCGAGCTGATGCACGGCATGGTCGAGGCCGGCGCCGACGTGATCGAGCTGGGCGTGCCCTTCTCCGACCCCATGGCCGACGGCCCCGTGATCCAGAAGGCCGGCGAGGCCGCGCTGGCGTTGGGCATCGGCATGAAGCAGGTGCTGGCCATCGTCGCCGCCTTCCGCCAGAAGGACGCGACCACGCCCGTGGTGCTGATGGGCTATGCCAACCCGGTCGAGCGCTACGACCTCGTGCACGGCAAGAAGGCCTTCATCCGCGATGCGGCCGCGGCCGGCGTCGACGGCCTGCTGGTGGTCGACTACCCGCCCGAGGAATGCGAAGCCTTCGCTGCGGACCTGAAGGCGGCCGGCATCGACCTGATCTTCCTGCTCGCGCCAACGAGCACCGACGAGCGCATGGCGCAGGTCGCGCGCATTGCGAGCGGCTATGTCTACTACGTGTCGCTCAAGGGCGTGACCGGCGCCGGCCACCTCGACACCGAAGCGGTCGGGCAGATGATTCCGCGCATCCGCCAGCACGTGAGCATTCCGGTCGGCGTGGGCTTCGGCATTCGCGATGCGCGCACCGCGCAGGCGGTCGGCTCGGTCGCCGATGCGGTCGTGATCGGTACGAAGATCATCCAGCTGATCGAAGACCAGCCCCGCGAAAAGGTCGTGCCGGCGGTGCGCGAATTCCTCGCCGGCATCCGCGAGGCGCTTGACGCGCTGCCGGCGGCTATCCCGAAAAATGCGGCTGGCCGATAATCACGGCTGCCCCTCACCCCCAGCCCCTCTTCCGCATGCGGGAGAGGGGAGCTAATTCGGAGTCCTATGAGCTGGCTTGAAAAACTGCTACCCGCCAAGATCGCACAAACCGACCCATCGGAGCGCCGCCAGGTGCCCGAGGGCCTGTGGATCAAGTGCCCCGCCTGCGAGACCGTTCTCTACAAGACCGACCTCGAGCACAACCAGAACGTCTGCCCCAGCTGCAGCCACCACCACCGCATCGGCGCCCGCGCGCGGCTCGACGCGTTCCTCGACGCCGAGGGCCGCTACGAAGTCGGCCAGGAAGTGCTGCCGGTCGACGCCCTGAAATTCAAGGACAGCCGCAAGTACCCCGAGCGGCTCAAGGAAGCGCTGGAGAACACCGGCGAGACCGACGCGCTGGTCGTCATGGGCGGCTCGGTGCACAGCATCAGCGTGGTCGTGGCCTGCTTCGAGTTCGAGTTCATGGGGGGCTCCATGGGCAGCGTGGTCGGTGAGCGCTTCGTGCGCGGCGTCGAAACCGCCATCGAGCAGAAGGTGCCCTTCATCTGCTTCACCGCCACCGGCGGCGCGCGTATGCAAGAAGGCCTGCTCTCGCTGATGCAGATGGCCAAGACCAACGCCGCGCTCACGCGCCTGGCGAAGAAGGGCCTGCCCTACATCAGCGTGCTGACCGACCCGACCATGGGCGGCGTCTCGGCCGGCTTCGCCTTCGTGGGCGACGTGGTCATTGCCGAGCCCAAGGCGCTGATCGGCTTCGCCGGCCCGCGCGTGATCGAGTCGACCGTGCGCGTGACGCTGCCCGAAGGCTTCCAGCGCGCCGAGTTCCTGCAGACCAAGGGCGCCATCGACTTCATCAGCGACCGCCGCGAACTGCGCAAGACCATTGCCAGCTCGCTGGCCATGCTGCTGCGCCAGCCGGCCGACGCGGTCAGCTGATCGAACAACAAGCCAATGCAAAGAGCCCGGGTGCGATGCACCCGGGCTCTTTTGCTTGTGAGATTCAGAACGTCAGTTGATAGGCAAACACCAGCAGGTTGCCCAGCACGATCGCGATCACCTGCAGCACCACGATGGCCGCCAGCGGCGAGAGGTCGACGCCGCCGATCAGTGGGATGAAGCGCCTGAAGGGCCGCACCAGCGGCTCGGCCAACCGGGAGATCAGGTCAAGCAGCATCGGCGACGCGCCCGGAATCCAAGACAGCACCGCATAGACCACCAGCAGCGCGGTCAGGCCTGAGACGGCCAGCTGCATCAGCCCGACCAGCGACACCAGTGGAAGGGTCGCGATCCGTCCCAGGTTGCCGGCAAGCAGCCACAGCAGCAGGAACTTCAGCAACACCAGCAGCCAGGCCGCTATCAGGCTGGCCAGGTCCCAGCGTTTCACCGACGGCACGATGCGCCGCAGCGGCAACACGATCCAGTCGGTGATGGCGAACACGAAGCGCCCGAGCGGATTGCCGAACGGCACCCGGTGGTACTGCATGTAGAGGCGCAGCAGGCAGGCGCCGCCGAGCAGGCCGACGATCACGTCGAGGAGGAACGAGGGAATCTGATAGAGCATGGGGCGCAGCCGTGAGCGGAATGCGATGATAGCCACGCAAGGCTCTTCGATGACGACACTACCCCTTTTGCATTCACTGCCATTGTTCCCGCTCGGTACGGTCCTGTTTCCGGGCGGCCTTCTTCCGCTGCGCATCTTCGAGGTCCGCTATCTCGACATGATCGGCAAGTGCCGCAAGGCCGACGCGCCCTTCGGCGTGGTGAGCCTCACCAGCGGCAGCGAAGTGCGCAAGGCCGGCGCCGATGCGGAGAGCTTCGCCGCCATCGGCACGCTGGCGATGATTCGCGAGTTCGAATCGCCGCAAAGCGGGCTGCTGCAAATCGAATGCGTGGGCACGCAACGCTTCCGGGTGCGCGACACCGAGTTGCAGAAGCACGGTCTGTGGGTCGCCGAAGTGGAGGCCGTGGCCGACGATGTCGCGCTCGAAATTCCCGACGACCTGAAGCACACCGCCACGGCGCTGCAACGCCTGATCGACACGCTCGAGGAGCGGCGCCGCGAACAGGGCGAATCGGTACGGTTGCCCATCGGCATGCCGTACCTGCTCGACGATTGCGGCTGGGTCGCGAACCGGTGGTGCGAGTTGGTGCCGATGCAGCTCGAACTGAAGCAGCGCCTGATGGAGCTCGACAGCCCGCTGATGCGCCTCGAACTGGTCAGCGATCTGCTCGCACGTACGGGCATTGCTCAATAGATCGCTATATTTTTCGTAGCGCATTACGCAGGATCGGCGGGCATTGGACAGCGGCTTCGCCTGAATTCGATCGGCTAAAATGCCGGGCTCGCGCACGCTCCCGTTGCGCCTCACCCGCTCCCCATGTCCGATCACCTGACCCCTCCCATTCCCACGCCCGCTGCAGCGCCCGCCTCTGCGCCAGCCGTCGACGACAACCAGCTCATCGCCGAACGCCGCGAGAAGCTCAAGCTGCTGCGCACAGCGCAGACCGAGGGCAAGGGTGTCGCGTTCCCGAACGACTTCAAGCCAGGCCACCGCGCCGCGGCACTCGTCGAGGCACACGGCGCCACCGAGGCCGAGGCCCTCGAAGCGCAAGCCGTTTCCGTGAGCGTGGCCGGCCGCATGATGCTCAAGCGCGTGATGGGCAAGGCCAGCTTCGCGACCGTGCAGGATGCCACCGGCCGCATCCAGCTGTACGTGACGCGCGACGCGGTCGGCGAAGACGTCTACGCCGATTTCAAGCGCTGGGACCTCGGCGACATCGTGGGTGCCGAAGGCACGCTGATGAAGACCAAGACCGGCGAGTTGTCGGTCAAGGTCACGAAGCTGCGCCTGCTTACCAAGAGCCTGCGCCCGCTGCCCGACAAGTTCCACGGAATGGCCGACCAGGAGCAGAAGTACCGCCAGCGCTACGTCGACCTGATCACCGACGAAACCGCCCGTGTGCGCTTCACCGCGCGCAGCAAGGCAGTGAGCGCGCTGCGCGAGTTCATGGTGGCCAACGATTTCCTCGAAGTCGAGACGCCCATGCTGCACCCGATTCCGGGCGGCGCGAACGCCAAGCCTTTCAAGACGCACCACAACGCGCTCGACCAGGAAATGTTCCTGCGCATCGCGCCCGAGCTGTACCTCAAGCGCCTGATCGTCGGCGGCTTCGAGCGCGTGTTCGAAATCAACCGGAGCTACCGCAACGAGGGCATCTCGGTGCGGCACAACCCCGAGTTCACGATGATGGAGTTCTACGCGGCCTACTGGAACTACCGCGACCTGATGGACTTCACCGAGACGCTGATCCGCACCATCGCCGACAAGGCCGTGGGCACGCAGCAGCTCACTTACGGCGGCAAGGCAGTCGACCTCACGCAGCCCTTCGAACGCCTGACGATCCGCGAAGCGATCCTCAAGCACACCGACGCCGGCGACGGTGTGGACGACAGCGCCTGGCTGATCAATGCATTGCGCAAGATCGGCCTCAGCGAAGAGAAGGACAAGCTCTCGCAGCGCAGCCTCGCGAGCCTGCAGGTGATGTACTTCGAGGAAACTGTCGAAGAGAAGCTCTGGCAGCCGACCTTCATCATGGAGCACCCGACCGAGATCTCGCCGCTGGCGCGCGCCAACGACGAGCGCCCCGAGGTCACCGAGCGCTTCGAGCTCTACATCACGGGCCGCGAATTCGGCAACGGCTTCAGCGAGCTGAACGATGCGGAAGACCAGGCCGCACGTTTCAACGCGCAGGTCGCAGCCAAGGACAGCGGCGACGACGAAGCCATGTATTACGACCATGACTTCGTGCGCGCACTCGAATACGGCATGCCGCCCACCGGCGGCTGCGGCATCGGCATCGACCGGCTGATGATGCTGCTGACGGATTCGCCGAGCATCCGCGACGTGATCCTGTTCCCGGCGCTGCGCAGGGAATCTTGAGCGTGCAGTTACCGTCGTCGCTGCCGACGATCGGCATCGACTTCGGCACCTCCAACTCCGCCGTGGCCTGCCGGGTCGACGGCGAGGCCCGCTTGCTGCCCATCGAAGGCGCGGCCACCACCCTGCCCACCGCGATCTTCTTCAACGCAGAAGACCGAACCACGCATTTCGGCCGCGACGCCATCGGCCAGTACCTCTCGGGCACCGAAGGCCGGCTCATGCGCTCTCTGAAGAGCCTGCTCGGCAGCGCCCTGATGCAGGAGAAGACCGCCATTTACGACGGCCTCGTGAGCTTCGAGGACATCATTGCGCGCTTCTTGCGCGAGCTGGCCGTGCGCGCCAGCCGTGAACTCGGCCAGGTGCCCGAGCGCGTGGTGATCGGGCGACCTGTGCACTTCGTGGACGACGATCCGAAGCGCGACGAGCGTGCCGAGGAAAGCCTGCGCCACGCGGCACGCGCAGCGGGGTTCCGCGAGATCGCCTTCCAGCTCGAGCCGATCGCAGCCGCGTTCGACTACGAGCAGCGCATCGCCAAGGAATCGATCGTGCTCATCGTCGACATCGGCGGCGGCACCTCCGACTTCACCGTGGTGCGCGTCGGACCCGAGCGCGCGACGCGCGAGGACCGCAGTGACGACGTGCTGGCCACCAGCGGCGTGCACATCGGCGGCACCGACTTCGACCAGCGCCTGAACCTGGAGCGCGTGATGCCGCAGTTCGGCTTCCGGCACCACGGCCCGCAGGGGCGCGAAGTGCCCAGCAAGGTGTTCTTCGAACTCTCCTCCTGGCACCTGATCAACTGGCTCTATGCCGCCAAGGCCGTGCGCCAGGCGAAAGACCTGCGCACGAGCTACAGCGACGCGCGGCTGCACGACCGGCTGATGACCGTGCTCGAAGAACGGCACGGGCATCGCATCGCAAGTGCGGTGGAAGCGGCCAAGATCGATGCGTCGATCACCGACGCCGAAACTGCCATCGACCTCGGTTGTGCCGAGCGCGGGCTGGTGGCCTCGCTCACGCCGGCCGACATGGCTCAACAGTTGGCCGGTTCGCTCGAGAACGTGATCGCCTGCGCGCACGCCTGCGTCAAGCGCGCGGGCCTGCGCAGCGGCGACCTCGACGCGATCTACCTCACCGGCGGCTCTTCCGCACTTCGGCCGTTCCAGCACGCCCTGCGCAGGAGCTTCGCGGGCGTGACCCTGGTCGAGGGCGACCTGTTCGGCGGCGTGGCTACGGGGCTGGCCTGCGCGGCGCGCACTGGGTACCGGGCATGAAATACCTGGCGGGCTATCCGGCGCCCCTGCTGGATCAGGTCCGCCAGCTGATGGCCGAGGACAAGCTGGCCACGATGCTCGTCAAGCGCTATCCCGACGGGATGCACAGCGTGCAGACCGACCGCGCGCTCTACGACTACGTGAGCGACCTCAAGAGCGAGTTCATGCGCAAGGCCGAGCCACTGTCGAAGGTCATGTTCGACAACAAGCTGCACGTGATCCGCAACGCGCTCGGGACACACACCACGGTTTCGCGCGTGCAGGGCGGAAAGCTCAAGGCAAAGCGTGAAATCCGGGTGGCGAGCCTGTTCAAGGGCGTGCCGTTGGCTTGGTTGCGGATGATCGTTGTGCACGAACTCGCACATACCAAGGAAAAGAGTCACGACAAGGCCTTCTACGCGCTATGCGCGCACATGGAGCCCGACTACCATCAGCTCGAATTTGACCTGCGGCTCTACCTGACCCACTTGGACACCGGCGGCGAACCGCTCTGGTCGACGGCCTCGAAGGCGCCGTGACCGCCCGCCTTTCCCTTTTCCACGGATCGACCGCACCCATGTCCACCCCGCCGACCGAAGCCATCTGCGAGACGCTGGCGCGCATCGGGCGCTGAAGACTTCCCGCGTCTTCCTCAGTCCACCGCGGCCCTGACCTGCTCGACGTCGGCGACGGCCAGCCAGTGGCAGTAGCCGCCCGAGGTGCGCCGGTCGATTTCGTCGAGCGCCATGCCGGCATATTTGCCAGCGCGGTACTGGTGCTTGGACCAGTACTGGTCGGTGTGCCACGCATGGATGTGCAGCACGTCGCTGCCCAGCGCGCGGCTCGCATAGGGCAGATGGTCAAGCAGCCCCAGTGAACATTGCTGGGGGTAAGTGCGACGCAGGGCCAGTTCGCCCGCGTACATCGTGACGACGTTCTTGCACCAGCCCGGCCATGTACCCTGGAAATGGCGAAACTCCTCGTCGAGCAGCTTGTTGCAGTAGTCGAGTTGGGACTCCACGAAATTGCAGACGAACTCGGACGGCCCGAGCACCGAAGCGCCGACGTTGTGCAGGCCGGAATGCGGGAAGCCCCAGCGCTGGCTGCACTCGGACAGCTTGCGGCGAACCTCTTCTTCATAGGCGTATGCGCCGAAGCCGAAGCACAGGCCGGTCGGCGTGAAGTTCGTGAGCGCCGGCGTGACGAAGGTATCGCAATCGGTCTTCAGCAGGGTGTCGTACTTCCGGCACTCCTCGATCACGGCCGGCTCGCACAGGTTCGCCACGGAATTGATGTAGCCGTAGCCGTTCCAGTCGGCATTGCGCTGCGCGTAGGGCTCGCTCGGAATCACGACGATCCGCTCGTCCTGGGGCAGTGCGCCGACCGCGTCCGGATGGCAGACGGCGATGATCCTTGCACGCGAGAACAGGTTCGAGAAGATCATGCTTTTGTAGAGCCATGAAAACTCGTCGATGATTTCCCGTTTGTTGTCGATGTAGACCAGCACGCCCATCGTCATGTCGTTTCCTTTCGCCAGCTGCTATCGGATCCGTTGCGAGCGGGCATCCATCGCTGCCATGTACACGGAGCGGTAAGGCTCGCCAAGATTGATGAAATGCACCAGCAGGGTGTCTTCGCTGGCCAGATGCGGCGGCGTGTTGATGCTGAGGTTGTCAAGGATGTTCTGCTCGCCGACGAGGCCCTCCTCCATCAGCACCTCGTTCGTGTAGTACTGGTCGCCCTGGCTGCTGTAGACCGCCGACTTGTCAGCCACGCCGCCGATGCGCTCCCAGATGCGGTCGAGCAGGCGCGCGTTGCCGGGCGTGTTCCGAAAGCCCATGACGCCAGAGTTGAACTGCCAGGCGCCGACGTCCTTGGCGAGCAGCAGGTCGCGGCCTTCGAGCAGTGGCTCGATGCGTTTCGCCTGGTTGTAGAAAACGACATCCGCATCCACCCAGATGACCCACTCATGACGGGCCAGGTGCTGGTTGATGAGCCAGCTCCGGATCCAGGAGCCGTTGATGTTTGGACCGATGGATGCGGGAATGTCGCGGTACACGTGGTACGCATGGCCATGCCTGTCGCAATAGCGGCGCACATTGTGCTCGGACACGCGAGCGTAGCTCCGGATATGCGGCGTATAGAGCGTCAGAAAGGCGATGGACGCCTCCGGGTTGTAGCTGTCCACCGCCGCCGGCGATACCTCCGGGTACGCCGGCTCCTGCAGGACCGGGCGCCCCTGGGTCAGCGCCTCGTTGACCTGCTCTGCCAGCAAGCGCTGCAGGTTCAGATCGTGCAGCATGTCCTCGCGCAGTTCGCCCTCCACTTCGACCGGCAGCGGTCCCAGGTTGACCACGAAGATCGACGCCTGGTACCACTGCGCAATGCGCCAGGACACGTTGACGTAGAGCCCCTGCTCCATGGCATTGCACCCCAGCAGGCCGGCAGGCCGCAGGCGCGCGGCCTCGTCGATGCGTTTCGCCGCCAGCGCGATCACATGCCCTGAATCGACGATCAACTGGTGCAGCATCGACCGGTTGGCAGCCGTGTTGCGCACGACCATCATGTTGGTCATGGCCAGGCCCGTCTGGCTGCCCACGGGAGGACTCTCGACCGCGAGCAGGTCACGTCCCTGCATCAGGACGTCGATCGCCACCGGGTGGAAGACCACCGAATCGCCATCGATGAAGAGCAGCCAGTCTCCTTCAGTCAGCGTGCGCAGATGGCGCAGGATCTCGCTGTACTTGGCGCTGGCGCGAAGCGCCGGGTGAAGGATGCGGTCGCTCTCGATCCATTTGTGGGGATAGCCATAGAGCCTGCAGTAGTGCGCGTGGTTGCGCAGCACCGCTTCGTCCTGGCGCTGAAGGATACTGAGGCACAAGGGCATGGCTTACTCCACAAGGCCGGGCTGGGCCAACGCGCGCTTGGCGTCACGGTAGGCCGCGGAAGCCAGCAGTGCGTCCCAGGCAATCAAGGGGCCGCTTGGCAACAGGCCCCTGCGGCGCGCTTCGCTGCGCATGTCGGGCTTCCAGCGCTCAGTGCGCGCCGCGAGAGCAAAGCCGTCGAGCATTTCATCCAGCGGCGCGCCGTCGCCAACGCTCTGGTTGCACAGCATCGCCAGATCGCACCCGGCTTCGAGCGCAGCGAGCGCCGCATCGGCATAGCTGAGCAGCCGGCCGTCGATGTAGCGGCCCGCCTCCATGCTCAGGTCGTCGCTGAACACGGCGCCGTCGAAGGCAAGGCGCTGCCGCAGGATCGCCTTGAGCCATTTCGGCGAGAAGCCCGCCGGCCTTTTGTCGACCTTCGGATAGATCACGTGCGCAGGCATCACCGCGGCGAGCGTGCCCGACAGCCAGTCGTACGGCTTGGCATCGTCGTCCAGGATGGCCTTGAGGCCGCGCTTGTCTACCGGAATCTCGACGTGCGAATCCGCATGCACGAACCCATGCCCTGGAAAGTGCTTGCCGCAATTGCGCATGCCCATCTGCAGCATGCCGTGCATCACGCTCTTGGCCAGCAGCGCGACCACGCGCGGGTCGCGGTGAAAGCTGCGGTCGCCGATGACGCTGCTGCCACCGTAGTCCAGGTCGAGCACCGGTGCGAAGCTGAAGTCGACGCCGCAGGCGCGCAGCTCGCCCGCCAGCACCTGTCCGGCAGCGGTCGCGGCCTGGGTGGCGCGCATGGCGTCGCGCATCCACAATTCGCCCAGCGCACGCATCGACGGCAGACGCGTGAAGCCGTCGGTGCGAAAGCGCTGCACGCGGCCGCCTTCGTGATCGACGCAGACCAGCAGATCGGGGCGGATTGCCTTGATCTCGGCGTTGAGCGCGGTCATCTGGGCGCGATCCCGCCAGTTGCGGGCGAAATGGATCACGCCGCCGACCAGCGGATTGGCGAGGCGCCGGCGGTCGGCGTCGTTGAGTTCGGTGGCCGCCACATCGATGATCAGCGGCGCGTGGGGGCGATCGGCAAGCCCGGCAGTCATGTTTTCTCCACCACCACGAAGCTCGCGGCGTATTCGGTTTCGTCGGTCACGGTCACGTGGGCCGTGAGGCCCTGTGCCTCGAACCAGTCCTTCAGGTCGCCATGCAGCACGATGACGGGCTTACCGCTGCGCAGGTTCGCGATTTCGCACAGCCGCCAGCTCATGGGCGAACGCATGCCCAGGCCGATAGCCTTGCTGAAGGCCTCCTTGGCGGAGAAGCGGGTCGCGAGATAGCTCAGGCCGCGCTTGGGCCAGCGAGCGCGGCGGGCTTCCCAGACCTTGAATTCGGCTTCGCTCAGCACCTTGCGGGCAAAGCGTTCGCCCTGCCGCTCGAAGGTCGCTGCAACGCGACGCAGGTCGCAGATGTCGGTGCCAATGCCGTAGATCATGCGGCGCCGGTGTTCATTGCTGCGCCTCGTCGATGCAGCGCAGGTAATCGCGCGTGGCGGCTGTGTAGCCAAGCTCGAGCGCGTCGGCCACGAAGGCATGGCCGATCGAGACTTCCTGCACGCCGGGCACCGCGCGCAGGAAGGCGGCGAGGTTGTCGCGGCTCAGGTCGTGCCCGGCATTGACGCCCAAACCCGCGGCCAGCGCCGCGCGCGCCGAATCGGCATAGCGCGCCAGCACGGCCTGCTCGTCGGGCGTGCCGCGTGACGCCGCGTAGCCTTCGGTGTAGAGCTCGACGCGGTCGGCGCCCACGGCCTTGACCGCGGCCATCATCTCGGGAATCGGGTCCATGAACAGGCTGACGCGCACGCCCAGCGCCTTGGCTTCGGCGATCAGCGGGCGCAGGCGCTCGGCGTCGTCGGGGAAGGTCCAGCCGTGGTCGCTGGTCGACTGGGTTTCGCTGTCGGGCACGAAGGTGGCCTGGTGCGGCTTCAGCGCGCGCACGAAATCCATCAGGTTCTGGAACGGGTTGCCTTCGATGTTGAACTCGACGGCCGGCCAATCCTTGGCGAGCAGCGCCGACAGGTCACTGACGTCGTGCGCGCGGATGTGGCGGGCATCGGGCCGCGGATGCACCGTGATGCCGTGTGCGCCGGCGGCGAGGCAGGCCTGGGCGGCCTTCACCACGCTCGGAATGCCCAGGTGGCGCGTGTTGCGGACCAGGGCGACCTTGTTGAGGTTGACCGACAGCGAGGTGGCAGTGGCGGTGCCGGCGTGGCCTGAAGTGCTCATAGTGCTTGCAGATCTCTCATCATTTGCCGCGTGCGCAGCGTGGACACGCCGCAATGGTAGTTGAGCAAGGCGCGCAACTGGTTGCGCAGGGCACTGTTGCTACCGGCGTTCATGGTGGCAATTTCACGCAACGTGGCGGTAAATGGAGCCCGGTCGTCGAGAATGGCCTGCAGGGCCTGCCACTCGGCCCCGGTCAGTGCAGCCTCGTCGGCGGCAGCCTGGCACAATCCGGCTTCGGGCACGAGGCTGTAGCGCTCGCGGGCGGCGAGCGGTTCCAGCGTGAGGGTCTGCGTGTCAAGCGATGGCAGCAGGCCGACCCCGCGCAGCAGCAGCAGCTCGAAAGCGCGCAGCGCCGCCGCCTGGGTGGCCGCCTGGGCCTCGGCGTGGTCGCCCGCCAGCACCTGAACGACCCCGGCGTAGGCATCGAACAGCGCTTCGTGGGCGTCGTCGCGCGCCAGCAGTCGCAGCAGCAGTTCGTTGACGTAGTAGCCCGACAGCAGCGCCTCGCCGGTCGGCATGACGTGGCCGCCCATCCATTCGGCGCCCTTGAGCGTGCGGATCTCGGCGTCGCCGCCGTAGTTGAGCTGCAGCGGCTGCAGCGGCAGTAGCACGGGACGGAAGTTGGAGCTCGGCCGCTTCGCCCCCTTGGCCACGAGCGCGATGCGCCCGTGGTGGCGGGTGAAGACCTCGAGGATCAGGCTCGACTCGCTCCAGTCGTAGCGATGGAGGACGTAAGCCGGCTCGTGAGAGACGCGGTGGGCAGCGGCCACTTCATTCGTAGCCGAAGGAGCGCACGCGGGCTTCGTCGTCGGCCCAGCCCGAGCGCACTTTCACCCACAGTTCGAGGAACACCTTGGCGTCGGCCAGTTTCTCGAGCTCGACGCGGGTTTCCATGCCGATGCGCTTGATGCGCTCGCCCTTGTCGCCGATCACCATCGCCTTGTGACCATCGCGCTCGACCACGATGGTCGCGGCAATGCGCAGCAGGCGTTTCTGGCCCTTCTTCTGGGGCGGCTCTTCCTCGAACTTGTCGATGATGACAGTCGAGGTGTAGGGCAGCTCGTCGCCGGTCAGGCGGAACAGCTTCTCGCGCACCAGCTCGCCGGCGAGGAATTTCTCGCTGCGGTCGGTCAGCTCGTCCTCGTCGTAGAACCAGGGCTGTTCGGGCAGGTATTTCTCGCAGATGCCGAACAGGCGCTCGACATCCTTGGCGTTCTTCGCCGACATCGGCACGAACTCGGCGAAGCTGTGCTTCTCCTGCATGGTCTTCAGCCAGGGCGCGATGTCGCCGCGGCGGTGCACGTTGTCGAGCTTGTTGGCCAGCAGCACGGTCGGGATGCCCTTGCCGAGCAGCTTCAGCACGCGCTCGTCGGCCGGCGTGAAGCTGCCGGCCTCGACCACGAACAGGATCAGGTCCACGTCGCCGACCGCGCCTTGCACGGTCTTGTTGAGCGACTTGTTCAGCGCGTTGGCGTGCAGGGTCTGGAAACCCGGCGTGTCGACGAACACGAACTGCGTGGCGCCCAGCGTGCGCATGCCGGTGATCCGGTGGCGCGTGGTCTGCGCCTTGCGCGAGGTGATGCTGATCTTCTGGCCGACCAGCGCGTTGAGCAGCGTCGACTTGCCCACGTTGGGCTTGCCGACGATGGCGATGAGCCCACAGTGCTGGGGACCGCCGGCACCCGCGCCGCCTTCTGCGTCTTCGGGTCCGGCTACGGGATTGATAGCATCGTTCATAGTGATTTCACGCGGCACCGCGTGCCTTGAGCCGGATCAACATGGCAGCCGCGGCCGCCTGCTCGCCGGCGCGGCGCGAGCCGCCGATGCCGCGTTCGCGAAGCCCCAACTCGGGCACCTCGCACTCGACATCGAAAGTCTGCTTGTGCGCCGCGCCCAGTGTGGCAGCCACGCGATACACCGGCAGCTTCATTTTGTGGCCCTGCAGCCATTCCTGCAATTCGGTCTTCGGGTCCTTGGCCGCGGCTTCCATGCGCGGGTTGATTTCGACCGACTCGTAGAGCCGGTGCACCAGGGCCTCGGCGGCGGCAAAGCCGGCGTCCAGATAAACCGCGCCGATCAGCGCCTCGAGCGCATCGGCCAGGATCGACGGCCGGTTGGGCCCGCCGGAGCGCGCCTCGCCCTCGCCGAGCCGCAGCAGCGGCGACAGCGCCAGCCCTACCGCCAGGCGATGCAGCGTGTCCTGCTTGACGAGGTTGGCACGCACGCGCGACAGATCGCCTTCGGGCAGAGCCGACAGGCGCATGTAGAGCAGGTGCGAGACCGCCAGGTTCAGCACCGAGTCGCCGAGAAACTCGAGGCGCTCGTTGTGGTCGGCCGAGAAACTGCGGTGCGTAAGCGCGAGCTGGAGCAGCCGCGGATCGGAGAAGGTGTGCTGGAGGCGCGCCTGCAACGCGGCGAGGCTGCCGTCCACCTTTTTTGGCGCCGTGTTCAGCGGGTTTCGCCCTTGTACTTGAGCGTCAGGAAGGCGGGGCCGAACAGGGGGATCTCGCGCTCGTACGAGTACGACACGACCACCTTGTCGCCGACCTTCTTGATCTCGAGGTCCCTGCCGCTGACCGACTTGAAGTCGTCGATGGCCTGGGCGCGATCGAAAATCGCGCGCACTTCGGGCACGGTTGCCCCTTCCTTGGCCTTGTTGGCGGCCTTGTCGATGGCCTGCCATTCGATCAGCGTCGGAATGACCTGCGCGACGACGATGCCCAGGCAGCCGAGCACGGCCGCGACGAACACCAAGCCGATGAACGAAATGCCGCGTTGTTGCGCAGCCCTGCCGCGAACGAACCGATGTGTTCTCATGCCCTCATACCCCTCGAACTATGCTGATGAATGCTTATTGAAATGGACCGATGCGACCCAGATCGCCGAAGTTCATCCAGACGAAGAACGCCCTGCCCACGATGTTCTTGTCCGGAACGAAGCCCCAGAAACGCGAGTCCGCCGAATTATCGCGGTTGTCGCCCATCATGAAATAGTTGCCGGCCGGCACCTTGCAGACCACGCCTTCGACCGAGTAGCGGCAGTTTTCGCGAAACGGAAAGTCGCTGGCGCCCGGAACGAAGGACGGCGCGGCTTCGTCGTTGAGCAGCTTGTGCTGCTTGCCGCCGAGGTCTTCCCCGTATTGCTTGAGCAGGCGCATCGATTCGCTGTCGAGGTAGTCGGCATCCGCCACCTTGGATACCGGCTGGCCGTTGATCGTGAGCTTCTTGTTCAGGTAGGCCACTTCGTCGCCGGGAATGCCGACCACGCGCTTGATGTAGTCCATGCTCGGCTTGGGCGGGTAGCGGAACACCACCACATCGCCGCGCGCCAGCGGCGTTCCGTCGGTGATCTTGGTGTTGATCACGGGCAGGCGCAGGCCGTAGGTGAATTTGTTGACCAGGATCAGGTCGCCGGTCAGCAGCGTGGGCATCATCGAGCCCGAGGGAATCTTGAAGGGCTCGTAGAGAAACGAGCGCAGCAGGAACACCACCAGGATCACGGGGAACAGGCCCGCGGTCCAGTCGAGCCACCAGGGCTGCATCAGCAGCCGCTCGCTCGCCTTCGCGTCGGCCGTATCGACCTGCTTGATGCCCTGTTCGGCCAGGCGCGCATTGCGCTCGGTCAGCGAGTCTTCGAGCCTGGCGGCGGCCCGTTCGCGCCGGGGCAGGAAATAGAAGCGCTCGGCCAGCCAGTACAGCCCGGTGACCACCGTGGCCAGGAACAGCAGCAAGGCGAAGTTGCCTTCGATCGCGTTGAAATACCAGGCGCCGACATAGGCGGCAAATGCCGCGAGGACCAGGGAGGTGAGGAATGCCATTTTTGATCAGTCTTCGACTTGCAGAATCGCGAGGAAGGCCTCTTGCGGGACCTCGACGGAGCCGATCTGCTTCATTCTTTTCTTGCCCGCCTTCTGCTTCTCGAGCAGCTTCTTCTTGCGGGTGATGTCGCCGCCATAGCACTTGGCCAGCACGTTCTTGCGAAGCGCCTTGATTGTCTCACGCGCAATGATGGTGACCCCAATGGCCGCCTGGATCGCCACGTCGTACATCTGGCGCGAAATGATCTCGCGCATCTTCGACACCACCGCCCGGCCGCGGTACTGCGACTGGCTGCGGTGCACGATGATCGACAGCGCGTCGACCTTGTCGCCGTTGAGCAGGATGTCGACCTTGACCACGTCCGACGCGCGGTACTCCTTGAACTCGTAGTCCATCGAGGCGTAGCCGCGGCTCACTGATTTCAGCTTGTCGAAGAAGTCGAGCACGATCTCGCCGAGCGGCATCTCGTAGGTCAGCATGACCTGGCGGCCGTGGTAGGCCATGTTCATCTGCACGCCGCGCTTCTGGTTGGCCAGCGTCATGACGGAGCCGACGTATTCCTGCGGCATATAGAGATGCACGGTGACGATGGGCTCGCGGATCTCCGCCATCCTGCCGACGTCGGGCATCTTGGACGGGTTCTCGACCATGAGCACTTCGCCGTCGTTCTTGACCACCTGATAGACCACGCTCGGCGCGGTCGTGATCAGGTCCTGGTCGAACTCGCGCTCCAGGCGCTCCTGCACGATCTCCATGTGCAGCAGGCCGAGGAAGCCGCAGCGAAAGCCGAAGCCGAGCGCCTGGCTCACCTCGGGCTCGTAGCGCAGCGACGAATCGTTGAGCTTGAGCTTTTCGAGCGCGTCGCGCAGCGAGTCGTACTCGCTCGCTTCGGTCGGGTACAGGCCCGCGAACACCTGCGGCTGGATCTCCTTGAAGCCGGGTAGCGCCTCGGTGGCCGTGGCCGCCGCGCCACCGCTGCCGGGCTTGATCAGCGTGACCGTGTCGCCGACCTTGGCCGCCTGCAGTTCCTTGATGCCCGCGATGATGTAGCCCACCTCGCCCGCCTCGAGCGACGCACGCGCTTCGTTGGCGGGCGTGAAGACGCCGACGCTGTCGGCGTTGTACATCGCTCCGGACGCCATCATCTTGATGCGATCGCCCTTCGCGAGCCGGCCGTCGACCACGCGCACCAGCATGACGACGCCGACGTATGCATCGAACCAGCTGTCGACGATCATCGCGCGCAGCGGACCGTCGGGATTGCCGCGCGGCGCGGGCATTTTGGCGACGATGGCTTCGAGAATGTCGTCGATGCCCACGCCGGTCTTGGCCGAGCACGGGATCGCATCGGTCGCGTCGATGCCGATCACGTCTTCGATCTCGGTGCGTGCGTTGTCGAGATCCGCGTTGGGCAAATCGATCTTGTTGAGCACGGGCACCACTTCGACGCCGAGGTCGAGCGCGGTGTAGCAGTTGGCCACTGTCTGCGCTTCGACGCCTTGCGATGCATCGACGACGAGCAACGCGCCTTCGCATGCCGACAGCGAGCGGCTCACTTCATACGAGAAGTCGACGTGGCCCGGCGTGTCGATCAGATTGAGGTTGTAGACCTGCCCGTCGCGTGCCTTGTAGTGCAGCGCAGCGGTCTGTGCCTTGATGGTTATCCCACGCTCTTTTTCGATGTCCATCGAGTCGAGCACCTGCGCTTCCATCTCGCGTTCTGCGAGGCCGCCGCAACGCTGGATCAAACGGTCTGCGAGCGTCGACTTGCCGTGGTCGATGTGCGCAATGATCGAAAAGTTTCTGATGTGATTCATCAACGGGAACGCTTAAGTACTTGAATTGGCTCGTGCGCAGAGTGCGACAGGCAAGAAAAAAGGGCGCGTCTTCTGGAGACGCGCCCTGAACCAACAAGCAATGGCAACTGCAGTAGTTGGAACTTCATTGTAGGCAAAAAGGGAAGCACGTACATCCGGGAACAGGGTCCAAAGGGGTCGTTGCAGGTCCACAACATTAAAGATACGAACAGGTTATCCACAGGATCGGTGGAGCAGTTGCTGAACAACTTGTGGGCGATCTGTGGAGCACCGGTGGACTGCTGTCTGACATCTCGCATCGTGAAGGTCAGGGCACTCCTTATGCGCTGACCGCCCGACGAGGGTGCCCTATTCTACCGAAATCCGTCCTTAGCCTTCCAATAAGTTAGTGGCTGCAAACAAATATTGGCATTTCCAGGCCGTCAGATTTTTTTCGAGGCTGGCGTCAGAACGTCGCAAACACCTCAAAAAATGGCCCCAAACCCGACTACCGGGTGGGGCCACTTGACGCAAACGCCGGATCAGCGTGCGGGACGAATCAGCGCGTACTGCGCCCAGTCGCCGCGCCGGAACAGCACGCTGAGCGGCTTGCTCTTGTCGGCCTTGCCGACGGCCGACTCGAATTCGCGCACGCTCGAAACCTCGACATTCGCCACCGCCAGGATGATGTCGCCTTCGCGCAGGCCCGCACGAGCCGCGGCGTCGTTGGCGGCATCGACCTTCACGCCGCCCTTCAGCTTGAGCTCTTTCTTCTGCGCGTCGGTGAGATCGCTCACGGCCAGGCCGAGCGACTTGAGGGCAGCGGATGCCGACGGCTTCGGCGCCGGCTCGTCGCGGTCGCTCGCGCGCTTGCCGGGCTTGTCGGGCTCGATCTCGGCAATGGTCACGTTGAGATCGCGCGAAGCACCGCGGCGAAACACCGTGAGCGTGCTCTTGGTGCCCGGCTTGGTGTTGCCCACCAGGCGCGGCAAGTCGCTCGGCTTCTCGATGGCCTTGCCGTCGAACTTGGTGATGACGTCACCCGGCTCCACGCCGGCCTTCTCGCCCGGCGAACCGGCTTCGACGCCGCGCACCAGTGCACCCTGCGCCTTGCCCAGCCCGATGGCTTCGGCCACGTCCTTAGTCACCTGGTCGATCTGCACGCCGATGCGGCCGCGCGAAACGCGCCCCGAGGTGCGCAGCTGCTCGCTCACGCGGATCGCCTCATCGATCGGGATCGAAAACGAGATGCCCATGAAACCGCCCGAGCGCGAGTAGATCTGGCTGTTGATGCCAACCACTTCGCCGCGCATGTTGATCAGCGGGCCACCCGAGTTGCCGGGGTTGATGGCCACGTCGGTCTGGATGAACGGCAGGTATTCGCCGGTGTCGCGCTGCTTGGCGCTCACGATGCCGGCGGTGACGGTGTTCTCGAGACCGAAGGGCGAGCCGATGGCCATCACCCATTCGCCGACGCGCAGCTTGGAGATGTCGCCGACCTTCACCGCGGGCAGGCCCGTGGCCTCGATCTTGACGACCGCGACGTCGGTGCGCTTATCGGCGCCGATGATCTTGGCCTTGAACTCGCGCTTGTCGGTCAGCGTGACCAGCACTTCGGAGGCGTCCTCGACCACGTGCGCATTGGTCATCACGTAGCCGTCGGCCGTGAGAATGAAACCGGAGCCGACGCCGCGCGGACGCTCCTCTTCCTGCGGCTGCTGCGGCCGGTTCGGCCGCGGGGTCGAGCGCGGTGCGCCGGGCAGCGGCTGGCCGAAGAAGCGGCGGAAGAACTCCTGCATTTCCTCGTCCATCTCGCCGTTGCTGCCGCGCTGTGCGACCTTCTCGACGGTGCGGATGTTGACCACGGAGGGGCCTACCTGATCGACCAGGTCGGTGAAATCGGGCAGTGTGCGCGTCTGCGCATGGGCCGGCTCGACCGGCAGGAATGTGGCGCCAGCTGTCACTGCGAGCGCAAGAGCCAGCAGGCCGGAACGAAACTTGTGTCCCTCGACTTTGAAGATCATCGGTTTTCTTTCAAAAGAACAGAGCGGCTGAAAAACAAGTGCTGTGAGTCTGCACCGTGCGCTTGGTTCAGCGCAACTGGGCTTGTGCGGCCCGTCAGCGCGTACGCGCGAGGCTTTGGGCGAACGCATTGAGCGTCTGCTGCGGCACCTCGCCGACCGCGGTCAGCCACCAGTCGCTAGCCGGTTCGGGCAGACGCCGGCGGATGGCATTGGTCGCGCCGATGGTCAGCACGCCGTCGCGCGGCGCGCGCGCCGGGTCGTAGCGCTCGATGAAGAGCGACACCGAGGCCAGGCCATCGGAGAAGGTCCACTGGACCGTGGCCGCGTCCTGCTTCGGCTTGCCGCTGCTGCCTTCACCGCCTGCCGTCGGACGGCGGAAGAAGCTTCGGGGCTTGAATCCGGCCACGGGTGTTCGCAGCATCCAGCCTTCGTCCTGCGCGTTGCTGCGCTCGAGCTCCAGCTTCTCGACGCGGTAGCCCGAGGTGTTCGACATCATCTGCGAGAGCGCCTGCGCCTTCACCGGCGCGTCGAGCTGCAGTTCGGAGAAGGCCGATTGCTCCACCACGCGGGATTCGCTGTCGATGGTCTGCAGTTTCACCACCAGCCCCGAGCGGCGCTCGCTCCAGATGCGATAGCCGAAGCGCAGTCCGTCGTGCGGCACCAACTGCACCACGTCGGCGTCGAAACCGGCCACGCGGTCCTTGCCGATCGCGCGCACGTCGTAGAAATCGCCGATCGATGAATCGGGCTGGTCCGGCAGGTTCGGGAAGAGATCGAGGTTCTCGCGCTTCTCGACCTTCACAACTTTTGCTTCCGGCAGGAAGGTCATGACATTGCGGTTGCGCCGGAAAGTCGAGCGCTGCGGCCCCGACAGGGCTTCGATGCGTTCGATCTGGTGCTCACCGTCGCGCACATGCCAGATACGCGCGCTCGACAGATCGCCGCCCGGCGCCGACACCACGAAGGTGCCCACGTAGTTGCGCTGCCGGGCCCCCGCGTGCATGCGCTGCAGCCACTCGGTCACGCCCATGGCCGGCGGCTCGTCCGTCTGTGCGGTGGCCGCACTCTTCGCATTTGCAGCGCCCGAGCGGGTCTGCGCGGTGGCAGCCTGCGCAAGGCAGAAAGCGGCAAACACAAGCACGCAGGCGCGTGCGGAGATCGGCATCTGAACGGTCATTGCGGGCGGCGGGTAGGAGTTGCGCGCACTCAGCGCGTCGGTCCCTCGAAAGTGGCATTGCGCAGGAAACCCGAAGGCATTTGCGATGCGCCGCCGGCCTGCTGGTGCGCCTCGAGCAGTTGGTCGAGCCGCGGATCGCGCAACATGACTTGAGGATTGCCATTGCCCACGAGCACACGCGTCGGGGTCAGCACGCTGCCGGCGGGCTGCGGGCTGTTGATCGCTGCTGCCGCCAGCACCGAATTCACCGCCGGCTGCTGTTGCTGCGGGACCGACGCCAGCTGCGCGCCTCCCTGCGGAACCGCGGCGCCGTTGCCGACCAGGGTCCAACTGATGGCGGCCACGGCCATCAGCGACGCCGCACCGGCCACCAGCTTCCAGCGGAACACCGGCTCGTTGGCCGCTTCCGCCCTGCGCTGCACAGGCTGTGTCACCGATGCGGCAACCGGCGTCGACGCAGGGGCGACCATCACGGGCTCCGCCGCCAACCGCTGTTGGAAGCGCGCCAAGAATGTGGAGGTGTCGCTGCACGGCGAATGCGAACCCGAACGCAGCACGTCGCCCGCGACGTGGAAGGCCTGCCATGCCGCCCGCGCCTCGCCATCGGCGCAGATTGCCTCGATCGCCTGCGCGAACACCTCGCCCTGCAAATGACCATCCGCAAGTGCGGACACCTGTTCCCGAACCGTCATCGTCTGATTCATTTCATTCACCTGCTTACTTACCAACGCTTGCCGGACTGGTTGTCCAGCAGTGGCTTGACCCTGGCCGAAATGGCCTCGCGCGCCCGGAAAATACGCGAACGCACCGTACCGATGGGGCAATCCATGACCTCGGCAATCTCTTCGTAACTCATGCCCTCGATCTCACGCAGCGTGACCGCCTGGCGCAGCTCGACAGGGAGCGCTTCCATGGCTGCCTCGACGGCACTGGCGATTTCGTTCGCTGCCATGACCGATTCGGGGGTTTCGTCGGTGGTTGGTTCGTTTCCGGGACGGTAAGTTTCATCGTCGTCCTCAGAAGAAGGCCTCAGGGCAGCCTCGGAAATGGTTGGATCGCGCTTCATGTCCACCAGCGCCTTCTTGGCGGTGTTGACGGCGATCCGGTAAAGCCAGGTGTAGAACTGCGCCTCGCCGCGGAACTGATGCAATGCGCGGTAGGCGCGAATGAAGGTTTCCTGCGCGATGTCCTCGATCAGGTCGACGTCGCGCACCATCCGCCCGATCAGGCGCTCGATGCGGCGCTGGTATTTGATGACCAGCAATTCGAACGCCTTTTGGTCGCCCGCGACGGTACGTTGGACCAGTTGGAAATCGACCTCGCCCGGACGCGGCGCCGCGGCGGGCACATCGGTCAGGCCGGATTCCGGCGGCACGGGAGGCACGGAAGTGGTCATCGACGAGAGTTCAGGGCGCGTCGGCCGGCGCCGTCGCGCGCCAGGGATCGCCAGCAGGTGCCGCCGACGGGGCGCGCGCATATAGCGCGCGGCGCACGTCGCGCCAGCGCTCCGGCATGGCCCTCTGCTCGATCCAGAGCCAGCGCCTGGCGCGGCCCGGTTCGGTCAGGCCGACCAGCATCAGCGACTGGAAATCGAGCGCCGCGAATGCCCGGGCGGCATGCACGGTGCGGGAGGCAGGGCCTCCCGTCAGCGACCAATGGAGACCGTCGAAATGCAGCACGCCCGCGCCATCGCGCCGCAAGCCGAAGCCCGCGGCGACGCCTGCGAATACGACACTGAAAACCAGCAACAGCTGGCGCCATCCAGCGCTATCGAAGAGATAGCAGGACGCGCCCGCACAGCAAGCGCCCAGGGCCCAGAGAACAACGAGAATCCGGGTTGCGCCACGCGAGCGCCCCGCCGGATAGGTCACCGACGGCGCGCTGTGCATGAAAGAGCAATGCTGCTCAAGCGCGCTTGAACACCAGCGTGCCGTTGGTGCCGCCGAAGCCGAAGTTGTTCTTGACCGCGACATCGATCTTCAGATCGCGCGCCTCGTTGGCGCAGTAGTCGAGATCGCACTCCGGATCCT
>Ga0209050_1001044_pt1 | contig 34198 bp, 25 predicted proteins | sample Araplavi_mTSA_r2_FD_184276 | JGI IMG/M metagenome (GOLD analysis project Ga0209050, IMG submission 184276) | Arabidopsis root microbial communities from North Carolina, USA - plate scrape MF_Cvi_mTSA_r2 (SPAdes) (version 2) | ecosystem: Host-associated > Plants > Roots > Endosphere | place: USA... | reverse complement strand
GTCCTTCCGAATAGGCCATCGCCGCCGGTTCAATATTCGCCAGGACCGGCGCATCGTTGAGCGGGGTGATGTTTATGTTGCGGGCCACGCTATTGCTCCAGCTTGCGCCGTCGTTTACTCGAAAGCTTATGCTGCGCGCCAGGTTTGACGGATTGCCCGTGTTGGTGTTTTGATAGCGCACGGCACGCAGGGCCGATTGATAGTTTGCCAGCGTTGTTACACCGGTCAAGGTCAGGGTACCGGTCGTGGCATCGTACGATCCGGTTATGCTGGCCGTATTGGTAAACGAAAGCACATCCTCCGTATCCAGATAATTACCGGTCACCTGCACGGTCGCGCTGCTGATCGTGGTGTTGTCCGGGTCGGCTATGGTGGTGGCGTTGGTGATCTGGATCGATGCAGCGCCTTCTGCAAAGGTGAGCGCGCCCACTTCCATCGCCGCCAGTCCCGGCGGGTTGTTCACGGCCGTCACACTGATATCACGGGTCACGGTATTGCTGTTCGCTGTGCCGTCGTTTATGCGGAAGGTTACCGTGCGGGTCAGTGTAGAGGGAGTAGCGCTGCCGTTGCTATACGTCACCGAACGCAAGGCGGTTTGATAATTGGCCACGGATGAAGAACCGCTAAGCGTGAGTGTACCACTGCCGGCAGCAAATGCGCTGGTGATGCCCATCGACGGTGTAAACGCCAGTACATCCTGGCCCGTCAAATAGTTGCCGGTAATTTGCACCGTTGCACTCGTCATATTGGCATTGTCCACGTCGGCTACGGTGATGGAAGCCGATAGGGCTGCAGCGCCCTGGCCCTCCGTGTAGGCGAGCGGCGCCGCTTCAACATTGGCCAGCACGGGGGCATCGTTCGATGTGGTGATGTTGATGTTCCGGGTCACCGCGACACTGTTGGCATTGCCATCGTTCAACTGAAAGCTAACGGTGCGCGCCAGTGTTGACGGGTTGCCCGTGTTGGTGTTCTGATAGGTGATCGTGCGCAGCGCGGCCTGATAGTCGGCCACCGGGGCGCTGCCGGCAAGCGTGAGGGTGCCGGTGCCGGCATTAAACGTTCCCGTGATACCAAAGGCATTCGTAAACGCCAGCACATCTTCGCCGTTCACATAGTTAGACGTGATCCGGATGGTAGCGCCTTGTGCCGTGGCGTTGTCCCAGTCGGTGGCGGCAAGCGACGATGTCACGGCAACGTCCCCTGCATCTTCGGCAACGCTCAGTGCGGTGGCTTCCATCGACGCCAGCACCGGCGCATGCAGCGTCAGGCTGATGAAGGCCGACGGTGTGTTCTGGTTGTTGTATTCAGTGCATATCCAATCGGCCGAGTGCACGGTGTTGGCCACACGCACTTCGTCTACCTGACCATTAAAGAAACGCGACGCTGCACCGGGGCGACCAATCCGGAGATTGGTGTTCCACAAGTTACGGGCGGTGATCGTTCCCGTCACGCCCGTGTTGGTGGCGACCAGCGTGCCATTCAAAAAGAGTTGTGCTACAGGCGACGTATCCAGGTTGGAGATGGTGGCCACGACATGCTGCCAATCGGTGGTGTTTGTAAACGGTGTTTCGGCGGTCATACCGTCGGTAGAGGCTTGCTCTTCGCGGTCGCCTAAAAAAAATGAGAGGTTATCATTTTGTGCGAGGCTGCCGGGGCAACAGGTGCCCATGCTCACGTTCATTTCCTGGGCACCGCCTACGCCGTTACCCCAGCCATTTTCAGAGCCCAAACCTTGCCACAAAATATGACCCGGTGTCGTGGCGTCGGCTTTAAACCAGGCTGATAAACTGAAGTTGTTCTCCGTCGCCAGGTCGTTGCTGGCGCTTTGAATGTAATCGTCAACGCCGTCAAGATCGCGGCCCTCGCCGATCTTCGCGGTGGTGTTCGCGCTGCCGTTGTCGGTCGCGTTTATGGCGTTGACCGTGGCGTCGGCAAACGAATTATTTTCGAAGTGATATACGGTGCGGTAGTTGGCATTCCATACGGCGGTGGTCGAGGGGTCCGCCACAATGCCGGCGTTACCATAATACATATAGATGTCTGTATCGGCGCCCCCGGCAAGCGTTGGAATGTTCACCCAGGCGGAGTACGTGCCGGCAGCACTATTATAATAGTCAACCTGGTGGCTGAGGATCGTGGTTTGATCGGCGGCGGTAAAGATGATGTCATAGCCGTTGGCGTTGGCCACCAAACCGGTGGGAGCTGTTTTCAGAAAATTTGCTGTGAGCTGCACCAGCACGGGGAAGTTTGTGTGGGTGCCGGCACCGCAGATCTGCGATCCGTTTAGCGTGATCTTGCTTTTGTAGGTGTAGCCCGGCACCCATTGCGCATCGGCTTCGGCGGTGGCAAGCATGTAGAACAATACCAGCAACGCGAAATGAAAACCGATCTTGTGGAGGGGAAGTCGGCGTCCCGGTCTTGCAAACTTTCGCACGCGCGTATGGGGCAGCCGTGCAAACCTTACAGTACTCATAGAGGGTGTTAATAGGTTAGGTGCGTAGGTTCAAGGCCTGTACCAAAAGAAAAACCAACCCATGAAACACTCTAGGGAATCAGAAAACACACATTACCGGCAGCGGAAGAGCAGTAGACAAGGTTAAAAAAGTTCTTTTTTGGGACAAAAAAATGTTATAGTCCTAAAATGGTTCCGTCTGCCTCCAAAACAGACCGTTCCATAAAAAATCCAAATCGAATATAAGAACGAATCCCCACAGGTTCAGCATCGTGACGTACTATTTTTACAGAATAACGTCACATTTTTTTAGACAACGGGGTCCCTGAAGCCTCGACGCGCCTGTAATCAGCGGTAGATTTTGTTTTTGAAAGGTGGCCGAAGGTGACGAGTCTCAATTTAAGACAACGTGTTCAAACTTCATATCGGACCCGCCACCCGCCATTTATCATGTTTACCGCGTGCTTTTTGGAAGGGATTCTTAAAGTTTTGACAGATTTTAAAAAAGAGAAACATCGGCGTGCCTGACCAGGAATCGTTTGCATTCAACGCGAACAGATCGAACCTCAACACATGATCTTCAAAAATGACTCGTGAAGTTTGATGGAAGCGGTCTGAAGGAGTCGCCAGGAAAGTTTGTGTTCAACTTATCAGCCCTTATACTATTCAAACAATCCGGTAAGCATCGTCGGGCCAAAAATCATTCCTGTTATCCGCAAAAAAATAACGCGATCAGCCATTCCGAAACGGAAGCCTTGACCACACAGATCGAATGGCCACAAGTGCTGCTCGCCAAATACGGCGTACATGAATATAACATCCTGCATTTTTTTTATGCCTATGGACGAAATACCCGCAGCGTTTATATTGGCCCCTCGTTTTGTTGACACGAGATGAAACCATCACTATCTGAATTTACCTCCATGATTGGCAACAGAACGGTGGACTTTCAGGAAGCGCTCACGCTTCGGTTTGAGGTTATTTGTTCCGACGGCGTGAACTTATATGCACAGTTTACCCCCGTATTTTGCAGGGGGCATCGCCACACATAGCGATCTTCGCGGAAAACAGTATGTCCCTGTTTATCCATTTACGGTAATTGGAAGCTCCAAAAGCCGATTGTTCCCAAAATAAAGCAAGGCGCAAAGCAACCTAAGCCGGCAACCTTCGCCTTCCGAATCCGGCATGCTTTTTACACTGTCGATTATATACAGTTCCCTTTTAAGGGAAACCAGACATTGGTCATGAGGATATACATCTGTCAGCCGATTAAAAGTCGGATTGTTGGCTATACTTCATGGCCACTGTTTTGTTCGCGCGATCAAAATGGTTCGCCGCCTAACCAGTTTACCGTCATCGATCGATAGCCCTTCATTCAAATGTCAAGCGAAGACTTAACAATTCCATTCACCAATCCGGTCCTGGTATTTGCCATTGTCCTGTTGAGCATACTCGTCACGCCCCTGCTCTTGTCGAGACTGAAGATCCCTGGGGTGGTCGGTCTCATTCTCATTGGCGTGGCCTTGGGCCCCAACGGCCTGCACATCCTGGAAAGAGACACCAGCATCATTCTCTTTGGCACCGTGGGCTTGCTCTACATCATGTTCCTGGCGGGCCTGGAAATGGACATGAACGACTTCAAGAAAAACAAAAATAAAAGCATGGTCTTCGGAGCGCTCACGTTCCTCTTTCCATTCCTCATCGGGTTTGTAGCCGCCCGTTACTTGCTTCATTACCAGGTCATGGCGGCTGTCCTTTTGGCCAGCATGTTTTCCACCCATACCCTTGTCGCCTACCCGATCATCACCAAACTCGGGATCACACAAACCCGGACCGTGGTGGTGGTCATCGGTGGCACCATCATCACCGACGCCGCTGTGCTGCTTATGCTGGCCGTGATCACCAACCTGAAAGAGCAAGAGCTGTCGTTCTTGTTTTTTGGAAAACTCTTTTTGCTGTTGACGCTTCTTGTTTTCACCATTCTATGGGGCGTCCCAAAGCTGGGGCGTTGGTTTTTCAGAACGCTGGAGAGTGAAGGCCATTCCCAATATCTTTTCGTTCTCACCATCGTCTTCGTCGCCGGGTTTCTTTCACATCTGGCGGGCGTCGAGCCCATCATCGGGGCCTTTCTGGCCGGGCTCGCGCTCAATCAACTCATTCCGAACGCATCCACGCTGATGAACCGCATCGAATTCATTGGCAATACCCTCTTCATCCCCTTCTTCCTCATCAGCGTAGGCATGCTGGTCGATCTCAGGGTGTTGGCCAAGGGTCCGGAAACATTGCTCATTGCCGCGATGATCATAGCGATCTCCTTTTTGGGCAAATGGCTGGCCGCCTTTGTCACACAAAAGATCTATACCTTCACCAACATCGAACGGAAACTCATCTGGGGAATGAGCAGCGGTCACGCCGCCGCCACCATCGCCGTGGTTGTCATCGGCTACAACCTGAAACTCTTCGACGAAAATGTATTAAACGGCACCATCCTCCTCATCCTGGTTTCCTGTCTGGGTAGCAGTGTGATCTCCGAAAACGCCGGCAGACAAATCGCGATCGAAGAAGAAAATGCCGCACCATCTTCCACCAAAGACGAAGAACGGATCCTTGTTCCCGTTTCCAATTTAGAAAACGTAGACAGGCTAATCGATTTGGCCATCTACATGCGCGACGCCAAAAGCGGGCAGCCCATCTACCCGTTGCTCGTCCTGCCCGATAACCGGGGCGCCGGCGAAAAGATACTGCAATACGAAGCGAGGATAGAACGGCAACTCCAGCACAGTGGAACCGAGATCATCAAGCAACCCATCTTCCGCATGGATCTCAACATCGGCAATGGTATTTTGCGCGCTGTCACCGAACTAAGAATTTCAGACATCGTGATCGGCTGGAATGGCCACGCCTCCTACGGCAAAAGCTTTGGGCCAATTCTGGACCATATTGTCCGCCAGGCCACCGTGCAAATTTTGATCGCCAGGATCCTTCAACCCCTGAACACGGCCAAAAAGATAATATTAGCGATCCCCGAGCACGCTGAAAAAGAAAAAGGATTCCCAGACCTGGTCGAAACCATTCTCCAATTGGCCAAATCCATGGGGGCTTCGCTAACCATCTTTAGCGTCGAACGCTCCTATCAGCATTTCTGTGCCATCATGGAAAAAGGCACGACGTCGCAGGAACCGGTCTATCAGCCGTTCCATCAATGGACAAATCTGCTCTCCATTATTAAAAACATCGAACCACACGATGTTTTCATTGCCATCCAGGCAAGACCCCAAACCATTTCGTATAATAGCAGCATGGAAAAAGTACCGCGGCTCCTGATCAAATATATCAACCACAATACCGCCATCGTTATGTACCCCAAACAAGCATAAACCGTCGAGAACAATGGGCAAAATCCTATTTTTTGGCAACAGCCTCACGGCAGGGTACGGACTGGCTTCGCCCGATACACAATCTTTTCCGGCGTTGATCCAGCAAAAAATCAGAAACGCAAACTTGCCTTACCAGGTAATAAACGCCGGACTGAGTGGCGACACGTCCTCGGGTGGGCTCGACCGGCTGAGCTATTGGATGAATGCCCCGATAGACGTGTTTGTCCTTGAACTTGGAATCAACGATGCCATCCGCGGCCTGCCCGTTTCCGGCACCTATCTCAATTTAGACAACATCCTGAAACGCGTCAGGCTGAAGTATCCGCATTGCAAGCTCGCCATCATGGGTATGGAAATTCCAAAGTCCGTTCCGTTTCCAAAAGCAGAAGAATTCAGAGCCATTTTTCAGAAACTAACCGAACAGCATCACGCGAAATTTGTACCGTTTTTTCTCGAGGGCGTTGTCGGCATACCGCAATTGAATTTACGCGATGGCCTCCACCCCTCCAGCAAGGGCTATGAAGTCATCGCCGAAAAGGTGTGGCCCGTACTCAGAACGTTGTTGGAAGAAAATCAGTAGCCGGAGCAATCGGCACGGATGACTATCGTCAAGCAGAGGCAGGCAGAATTCACCCAGGAGTACGCGAATAAGTTTGGCCATCACGTTGAACCCACCGAAGCGGCTGTCTCCACCGCCGAGGGCGCGGCAGTAAAATAATTTTCAACCTGCTAACGAAAGTACACTATAAAAAAAGGCCCGGATCGCTCCGGGCCTTCATCCTGGTCAACTACGTTTTACCAATGAATTTCTTCACCCTTATTTTCTTTCCATGTCCTTTGAATACGCGCAGCATCGTCATCGTTTCTCGGGCGCACACCTAACACAATGTGTCCCTTTTTGACTCCTGATTCATACAATTTTGCCCGCGCCTCCGGTATACCAGAGCCGACTAATGCGCCAATAATGCCACCCGTCAGACCGCCGGCTCCAGCACCCGCTAACCCTGCAGCGATCGGTCCCGCGATAATGACTCCAAGGCCGGGAATAATCAGACTTGTTCCCAACGCCGCGATCACACCGGCAATGGCACCCACGGTACCGCCAATCGCAGAACCTTTTCCTGCACCTTCGGCAGCCTTCGTACCGATCTCTGTGTCTTGGGCCTCATCCGAAAAACTTGCTTTACGCGTTTCTTCAGACATGATCAGATCGATATCATCATTACTGTAACCAGCGTCTTGAAGATCGTTGTACGCCGTCTCTGCGCCTGTCCGGTCGCTAAACATACCGGTAAGCATCCTTTTGGATTCGTTTTTAACATTATTATTTTTTTCCATGCGTGTTGTTGTAGTTTAAGATGAGATAAAAGATTCCCGACAAAACCATTGGCGGGCTGCTTCCTATAAGGAAATACAATGCCACACTATTATAGGCCTAAACAAGTGAGCCTGGGGAGTTCGGGAGGGAGCAGAGCATTTCGAGGGGGAATAAGTTTTCATCGTGGGTATTAATTTTCTCAATCTTCGGTTTAAAATTTTCCAACGTGTCGACGGTTTGCTGTTTTGAAAAACGCAGTGTTGTCTTTTGTAAGAAAGAAAATTCTATCAGCAAGTGGAGACCGCGAGCAGCAAGATCGCGACCAGCTTTGCCTCCGAGGAGATCACAGCCTTTAAAACTGGGGAAACATTTCTTCGGGTAGGTGTCGAAGTCATCGTCAGGGCGTTGCCAGAGATCAACTGAAAGCTGAAAGCTAACAGCCATTAGGCTTAGCTTGAGATTGAGATTGAATTCAATTATTTCTTACTTTTGATTTTTATCCTAACCTGCTCATGTTCCTAGACAAGATCAAAAAGAGAAAATCAGGAATTTTACTCTACGGAATAACACCTCCCAAAGCGCAAACCCCGGTTGAAAAATTGCCGTCGATCGCCGAGAAAAGTTTGAATACACTCAGCGGCCTCGACATTGATGCGCTGATCGTTTATGATGTACAGGACGAGTCGACACGAACCAATGAAGAACGGCCGTTCCCGTTTTCCAGCGCCCTTGATCCCTTTACCTACACGACCCAGTATTTGCATGCGCTGAACATCCCCAAAATTATCTATCGCCCGGCGAGTATGTTCAGCAAAGAGGAGCTGGCCGAATGGTTGAACGGACTAAAACGTAATGGTTTCTATCCCGTATTTGTCGGTTTGCCTTCACCTGATTTTGTGCCCAAGACCACGCTCGCGGAAGCGTATGCCCTCTGGCGACAGGATCATGAAGCGCACTCGGTGATCGGCGCGGTCACGATTCCTGAACGGCATGCCATTCTCAAAGACGAAGACGTAAGGATGATGGACAAAGTGAATTGTGGCGTCTCCTATTTCATTTCCCAATGCATCTTTAACGTCCAATACGCAAAGCAAACACTGGACGCCCTGGTCAACACCTGCCAGGCACGGAACCGGGAGTTGCCCACCATCATTTTCACCCTGACGATTTGTGGATCGCTGAAGACACTTGATTTTATGGAGTGGTTGGGAATACACGTTCCCGAGGATATCAAACTGGAATTGAAAGTATGCAGTAACCCGGCAGGCCGTTCCGTGGAGATCGCCACCGAAATTGCAAAAGACCTTATCCAATACTGCCAGGAGCGGTCGATCCCGTTCGGCTTTAACATCGAAAGCGTTGCTGTTCGTAAGGAAGAAGTCGATGCGTCGCTGGAACTTCTGGAAACCGTTAACCGGTTGCTGAAAGTAAATGGACTGCGCGGCGAAAGCACGCGACGGGTGAATTCCAATTTGTTGTGATCGTTAACCCTTTGGCGGCTTCCCGCTGGTGAAAATAAAAAAGTCATCCGTCTTAGGCGGATGACTTTTTCTTTGAAGAACCATTCGTTAAAGCGGCTTTCCTTCCTTAAGTTTTGCCACAACTTCTTCGGAATAGGCTTTATAATAGGTATCCTTTGCAAACGGTAATGTTTTATTCGCATACTTCAATGCTTCCTTTGTATTGCCTTGCAGCGCATAGCCGCGCGTAATGCCCATGCAGGCGTAAAGATCGTCTGCATTTTTTTCATAATTCATTTTATAGATCGCGATGGCTTCTGCCGTACGTTTCTGATTTTCAAGGGTCCTGCCATACGAGTAAAGTTGCAGCGTCGTCGCCAACGGATAGGCTTTCTGCATCACAGAGTCAGCCTTTTGCTTCATGCCTTTTTTCTCCAGCAGACCGGCATAGGTGGAGAGCGTGGCAAAGTTCTTTTCACCAAAGTACGTATTGATGGATCGCTCCGCCCAGCCAATCGCTTCATCGATATTGATGTTGTGCATCAGACAGTAGTTCGCGGCCATCTGCATGTTTTGCCAGTAGCGATAAAAAATACCGGAATTGAATTCCCTTCTGAAGGCTGCGATCTGCTCTTTTTCGAGGTCTACGGAAATTTTAAAGGGGATCTTCACTTTCTCCCATTGCAAAGAGACGATGGCTGCGTCATCGGTCTCGTCGCTGAAGAGATAAATGAGTCGTTCGACACTTTCATTAAGCTTGACGACCGGCACCTCTGCACGAAGCGCATCGTCTTTGCTGTCATAATAAAAACTTCCCCAGGCGGTGCTGACGTTTGAAAATATGATGGTTGCTTTTTCCGGACCCATCGCAATGAAAAATCCATACTTTCCGGCTTTCAGGGGCTTGCCTTCAATGAGGACATCGGTACTAAAGGTGAATGTGGTGTTCTCATTGGCACCGGCGCGCCACGGGGCCGCTTTGCTGGTGCCGTAATGCAGATCGGCAAAGCCGTAGTGCACGACGCCGCCCCAGATTTTTCCTTCACGACCATTAACGATCGGACGATCATAGTCGATCCGCACCTCGGTGTTTCCGATTCGTTGTGACACGGAGGCTTTCCTGTTCGGGCCACCCGACGGAAATGTGATTTGTGCAAGGGCAGCTACTGCAGCAAACAACAGGCATGCGGCAAGGGATGTACGTTTGATCATAGGCTTAAACTTAAGAAATTGATTTTGGTGGTTTGTGTGAAGATGTCGGAATTCAAATAACCTGCCAACAAAGAACATTACCTAATTCTCAAGAAAAGGAAGATTCTAGAGAATAAAAAAAGCGTGGGTGTCCGTTTCAGGACGAAAGTGTTCGGCTTGCACCACGTGTCTCGCAAAAAGGTTTTTATTACTGAGCCGATGGGAGGATCACTTCAAATGTGGCGCCGTGGCCCAGCGTGGACACCGCGGAGATATGTCCACCGTGGTTTTGAATAATTTTTTTACAGGTTGCCAATCCTATCCCGGTTCCTGAATATTCATTTTTGTTATGGAGTCGCTGGAAGATCTCGAAAATTTGTACGGCATGCGATTGATCAAAGCCGATCCCGTTGTCCTTAAATGAGATCCGGTAATATTCTTTTCTGGGTGTCAACGGCGAAACCTGGTCTATCTCTTCTTCGGTCATTTTCTTTGTCTGGATTTGTAGACACAGTTGTTTATCCGGACTTGCAAACTTCATGGCGTTGGAGATGAGGTTGCCGAAGAGTTGACTCATCTGCACTTCGATGGCGTCGATCACCGGAAGATCGTCATATTCAATTTTGCATCTCCGTTCCTGGATCATCATTTCGAGTTCACCCAATGTATTCTCGAGAACCCGTTTTAAATCTACTTTTTCGAATTGGGGGGTTTTGTTTGAGATCTGCGAATGTGTTAACACGTCGCGGATAAGGGTAAGCATCCGGTTGGCCGCCGTGTCGATTTTGTCCAGATACAATTTGGCTCGTGCATCCAGGTCCGGAAGGGACTTCTCCAGCATCTCTACAAATACGCTGATCTTCCTTACCGGCTCTTGCAGATCGTGGCTCGCCACATAAGCAAATTGCGATAGTTCTTCATTTGATCGCATCAGCAATTGCGTGGATTCCGACAACTCCTCGTTCGTAGTGGCCAGCTCCTCGTTGATGGCCTGAAGCTCTTCCGTGCGGACCTGCACTTCATTCTCGAGGGCTAATTGAAGTTCGCGTTGTGCCGTAACATCTTGCGCTGTTCCTTCCAACCGGTTGAACGCGCCAGCCTCGTCCAAAAAAGATTGTCCCATCGCATGGATGATCTGCGTATGTCCCGTAGTTGCATTGACAATTCGATACTCAGCATCAAAGCGTCCGTTGAACCCCGGGCGCATCGCTTCAGCGAACTTTTGAGCCACCCGCTGCCGCTCCGATTCCGCCACCACAGCGAGTGCATCCTCTAAACTAAAAAGAGATTTTTTTATGCCGAACATTTCGGCGTATCGGGCCGAGACCTGAATTTGTCCCTGATCGTCCAATTTCCAGGTACCCAGTTCTGCCAGTTCGATGGCATTGGCCAAGGCGGCCTCCTTTTCCCTGTATTGTCTTTCACTTTCTTCAATTTTTCGCCGGGCGATGACCTGCGCGGTCACTTCGCTGGCCACGACCATAAACCCGTCGACACGGCCGGTCTTCCCATACAACGGCGAATAGGTTAAGTTGAAATAGGCCGTTTGGGTAGTCCCGTGGCGGTGTAATACGGCCTCTACTTCATTGCCAACAAATGGAACTCCCGTTTCCAATACGCCCCGCACAAGCGGTTCAACCGCGGGACGCACCAGGGGAAGCGACTCAAAAAGGGGAATATCAAGAAACTCGCCGGCCGGCTTGTCTACCATTTTCAGGTACTCGTCATTGGCAATTTCGGCGACGAGATCCTGACCGCGGAACACCGCGATGGCCACCGGCGCTTGCAAAATCAGGCTGCGGAACCGTTCCTCGCTTTCCCGCAGTTGCAATTCAATTTGTTTGATATCGGAAATATCCCGCGTGGTACCGGCCACGGCTTCAACCTCGCCCTTCTTGTTCAATACCGGAACAAAGATATAGTCGTACACACGCGTGCCCAAGACGGCATGCGGAAAGGAGACTTCACCGCGAATGGATTGTCCCGTAGCAACGACGTGATCGATCTCCCGTTCGTGCATCGCGGCGTGCCATTCTTCATAACCGTTGTCGCGAAGCCCCTTGCCCACCGCATTATCCCACGACTTTCCCCACATGGTGAGCAACGCCGTATTGGCATAGGTAAATCGATATTGTAAATCGAAAACGTAAACAAGATCCGGCGTGGCGCCGATCACGGTTTCATAAATACGCTTTTGTCTGGCCGAAACCTGCTCGGTAACATCCGCCGCCGTCGCCAAAATTCCGGAGATGGTATCATCCTTTTCCCGCAGGGGCTGGTAGGTAAAATTGATGTAGGAGATTTGGGATTCACCGTTCTGAAATGTCCTCACCGGGAGTTCCTTTGCCGAATAGGGTTCTCCCGTTTTATAGACCTGATCAAGCCACTGCTTGGAGCCGCGTTCCAGCGCTTCGGGTATGGCTTCAAAGATGGGTTTATTGATCACTTGCTGAGAAGACTTGCCCCAGAATTCGAGCATGTGAGCGTTGGCGGACTCAACGACAAAATCCGGTCCGCGAAAAACGCCGATCGGAAAAGGAGCCTGCAAAATAATGTTCCTGAGGTTTTGTTCACGCTCGGCAACCTTCTTGTTGGCCAAAACGATGCCCGTGGTCTCTATACACGTAACTAATACGCCACCGAAATCGCCATCATCGTCGACAATGGGACTATAGCAAAATGTAAAATAGACATCCTCGGTGCGCCCGTTGCGAACGATAACCACCGGCTGATGCTCGAACGTGACAGGCCGTCCCGTGGCTTGCACCGTGGTCAACTGCTGTCCAATGAAATCCCAGCCATCGCTCCATATTTCGTGTGCCTTTTTTCCAAGCGCGGGATGCTGCTCGGTTCCCAGGCTGGGGATAAAGGTATCGTTGTAGAGGCATATGAATTCTTTCCCCCACAAAACAAGGGTGGGAAAGCCCGATCGAAGCATGTTGCTAACGGTGACCTTCAACGCCGAAGACCAGGAGTCCGGTGAACCTAAACGTGATGCAGACCAATCGAAATTCCGGGTACGCTCGCCCATCTCACCGCCAACGGCCAGGAAACTCAAACTGTCTTTTGTCCTCCCTGTCATGATCGCGCTATCCTCGAATAAAAGTTGGGTTGGCGAATATTTCCTTAAGCCTGGTTTCGAGCAGAGACAACTTATTGGGTTTGGTAACAAAGTCCACCGCTCCAAGCCGGGCCGTCTCAGAAATAGTAGCTTGATCCGAACTCGTGCTCAAAATGATAACAGGGATATTTTCTAAATGTTTGTGTTTTTTGATCTCTTTTAAAAACTCCTTACCGTTCATGACCGGCATATTCAGATCTAAAAAAATCAGGTCGGGTAAACGGCGGCCTTCGGTCAAATTCCGAAGGGCAATTGACCCGTTTTCCGCGGTTTCGCATTGTAAGGATCCGTCGATCGTTTCAAGAACAGAAAGAAAAAAATCCCGGTCGTCTTCGTCATCGTCGACGAGCAATACACTTTTCAAAATTGAAGCTGTTAAAACTGAGACTTCTAAAAATACACAATCTCTCGTAAGATAAATCTATCCTCCCTGTTTTGTCTTTCCATCAAAATGTGGGAATGTTTAAATCGCCCATCGTTCCAGGCACCCCGTCCGTGTATAGTTTCCATATAAGGATACTTTAATCAGGGACGCCCTTTGAGCGATCTCATTGGATTGGACTGATCGGTCCAACCCAGGCCATCCTGTTTTTGCCCAAAAGCCGGCAGGAACGCCTGAAAGATGAAGCGAATACGGTATTTTAGATTCACACGTCAGCTATGGTAAAAGAAACGCAGGTCCTCATTATCGGTGCAAGCCTTTCCGGGTTAGCCAGCGCCGCCTCGCTAAAGAAAAGAGGCATAGAATATCGTATTATTGAGAAGCAACAACAGGTTGCTCCCGCCTGGAGGAATCATTATGAGCGGTTACATTTACACACCAGCAAGAAATTGTCCGGGTTGCCCTACAGGTCTTTTGATAAATCGATCCCACTTTACCCTTCCCGGCAACAGGTAGTCGACTATTTAACCGACTATCAAAAGGAGTTTGATATCCATCCTGATTTCAACACCGAGGCGATAGCGGTCAGAAAGCAAGGTGGCGGTTGGGTCGCTGAAACGTCAGGCCATACCTATACTTCAAAATATGTCATCGTTGCAACAGGTCCATTTGGCAAGCCTAAGCCCGTACATTTTAAAGGAATGGAAACCTTTCCCGGAAAAATTTTACACAGCTACGGGTACAAGACCGGCAAGGATTTTAAAGGCCAGAAGGTCTTGGTTGTGGGATTTGGAAATTCGGCTTGTGAAATTGCCCTGGACTTAGTTGAACAAGGCGCGACACCTTCCATGTCGGTCCGGTCCCCGGTGAACGTGGTGCCGCGCGATATCCTAGGGATTCCTATTCTGCAATTGGCGCTGCTGATGAACTTCCTCCCCGCGAAGTTGGCAGATAAAATCAATGCCCCGTTAATCAGCCTGCTGGTTGGCGACATCACGCGGTTGGGTCTTGGAAAACTACCTTATGGTCCGCTGGAACAAATTGACAAACACGGATCCGTTCCGTTATTAGATATCGGTACGATAGCTCACATTCGAAAGGGACACATCACCCTGCATGGTGACATCGACCATATCCAGCATAGGACCGTTCTGTTTGATGACGGCCGCCGTGATGATTTTGATGCTATCGTGGCCGGCATCGGCTACTACAGAGATTATGCGGACATCATCGAAGTGGAGCAGACGCGGTTTGACGATCTGAAAGCCAGCCTCGACAAACAAAAGTATTTTGGCAAAGACGGCCTGTATTTTTGTGGATTCTGGATCTCACCCACGGGCCAGATACGGGAAATTGCGCGCGATGCACAAAAAATTGCCGGAGACATTCACCGAAAAATGACGTCCTAGTCCGCAGCGAGGCCTTTTGGCTAGGTAGCTTCATGATTAACGGCACGAGAACAGAAGTGGGAGACCAACTGTTAGAACAGAAGGCACACATTCCCTACGGCCGGAATAGCGGTAACATCAAATAAGGAAAAGGATAAGCGGTTAACGACAATGGCCAAAGGCGTTGTTGTGTTGCGGGCACTGGTGGTGACCGACCAGTTGCCTTCTGCTGAGCAGTCGGTCACATCCAGGGACATCACATCGCCGCGCGTAAATGGCATACGATTTTGCGGTTTTTGATAAAAACTTGATAACTTCCAAAGGACAAACTCCCCCTGTATGCCGCGCGTGTATTGCCATACATTGATCGTTGTTGCAATCATGATTGGCGCGATGCTCTCGCCCACCGTGCAGGCCCAACAGCCATTCGTTCCCTTTCGCCATTACTCCAGTTCCCACGGTCTGTCGCACGACAAAGTGGTCTCCATCATCGAGGACCGCCAGGGCTTCATGTGGTTCGGGACAGTCGAAGGACTCAACCGCTTCGACGGCTACACGTTCACCTCGTTTTATCACAAGAACGGCGACACCACCTCATTGTGCGACAACGCAGCCATCGCCATGCTGGAAGACCGCCACGGCGACCTGTGGATCGGCACGACGGGCGGAATGAGCCGGTACAACCGCGCTTCCAACGACTTTACCTCGTACGTTCCCGATCCCTCGCGCGAGAACAGCATTTCCGACGGGCGCATCAACCAAATCCTGGAAGACGAAGACGGAAATTTCTGGCTTGGCTTCTCCAACGGCTATGTCGACTACTTTAACCGCACCACGGGCCGTTTTCAACATTTTCTTATCGACAAAAACGCCCTCGACATCACGTCGCTGGAATTCGACCGACAGGGTAACCTTTGGATCGGTACGCGCATCGGTGTGGTGGTGATGAACCACGCGAAGCAGATCACCCAACACTTCAAACACCATCCTTCCGATTCCGGCAGCCTCAGTCACAACAACATAAACGATCTCCTCCTGGATCGCAACGGCACGATGTGGGTGGCATCCGATGGCGGCCTGAGCCGCTATGACGACAATCGAAAAACATTTTTCCACCATCGCCACCGCGGCGGCGATGCCAACAGCCTTGCGCTGGACGTGATCCGTTGCCTGGGACAAGACAACGTTGGCAGGATTTGGGTGGGCACTGAAAACGGGGGTCTGGACATATTCGACCCCGGGGCCGACCGCTTCTATCATTATGTCAACGACGAGCTCGACTTGCGCAGCATCAGCGACAATTCGGTCTATGCGATCTTTCGCGACCGGAGCGACAATATCTGGGTGGGCACCAACAGCCGCGGCGTCTGTCTTTACGATGCAAACCGAAAGCCGTTTGTGATCTATCAGAAAAACCTGACCCATCAACCTAATCTTCCCAACAACAAGATCTCGGCGATCGTAGAACAGCCAGGCGCCGGGTTGTGGGTGGGGTCCGATGGCGGCGGCATCGGTTTCTTTGATGAAAGGCACGAGACGTTCACCCCATACCGGCACGATCCGAACGATCCCAACAGCATCCCGAATGACTTTGTAGTCGACCTGGCGTGGGATGAAAAAGCCCAATGCCTGTGGATCGCGACCTGGGGCGCCGGGCTTGGCCGGTTTGACCCGGCCACAAAAAAATGCCGGCGGTTTATGCCCCGTGAAGGTGACGCGACCACGCTGGCGTCAAACAAGCTTTGGTGTCTTTACCTGGACAGCGAAGGGGCCCTTTACATCGGCACCCTCGGCAGCGGCTTCAGCCTGTACGACCAAAACACCAGCACCTTTAGCACCTACAGCACCGACGACGGATTGCGCGAAGAAAACGTGGTAGCCGTTTGCCGCGACGGAAACGGTTTGCTGTGGCTCGGCAGTTGGGGGAATGGCGTGAGCTGCTTCGACCCTGTGACGCGAAAATTTGTAGCGCGGCCCGATGGCCTCCGTCTCAAGAATGTCGAATCGATTTCGACCGACTCCTTGGGCAGGCTTTGGATGATGGGAAATCCCGGCTTCGAAGTGTATGATCCCGTCAGCGGAGTGGTGCAGCACTATGGCAACCAGGAGCACGTACCCGAAACCACCATCAACAACTTTTTGCGCGACCGGCGCGGCAACTTTTGGCTCGCCACCAACAAAGGCCTGGTACGGTACCAGCTCGCCACGCAGAAGGCAACCACCTACACCGAAAACGACGGCTTGCCCACCAGCCAGTTTTACGGCAGACCCCTTTACGCCTCCAGCGGAAAAATGTACCTGGCCAGTGTTCAGGGCCTTATCGCGTTCGACCCCGACAGCATCAAAGACAACCCGATCGTTCCGCCCGTGCTGATCACCGACTTAAAGATCTTCAACAAGTCGGTGTTTGCCGATAGCGGTGAGAGTCCGCTGCAAGACGTGATCAGCGAAACAAAAGAAATCGCGCTATCGTCACGGTACGATTTTATTTCGCTCGATTTTGTCGCGCTCAACTATTCGTGGCCGGAAGGCAATCACTATGCCTACAAGCTGGAAGGGTTCGACAAGGACTGGATTGCCGCCGACGGACAACGGTCGGCCACCTACACGAGCCTCGAGCCCGCCGACTATGTATTCAAGGTAAAAGCCAGCAACAACGACGGAATATGGAACGAGACCGGCACATCGCTCACCATCCACATCCTCCCACGCTGGTACGAGACGTTGACATTCAAGCTCGCGTTGGCACTGGCGATCGCGACCGCGGCCTATGCTTTTTACCGTTACCGTGTACGCGCGATCGCCAACCAGGCACGAAAGCTGAGCATGATCGTGAAGGAGCGCACCCATGAGCTGCAGGAGATGAACAAGGACATCACCGGGAAGAACCAGCTCCTGCAAGACCGGCAACAAGAGATCGAAGCGCAAAACGAGGAGCTGAAGCAAAGCGGCGACGAGATCCTGGCCCAGCGCGATATCGTATTTGCACAAAAGGAGAAGCTGGAAGAAGCCTACGCCACCATCGCCCATCAAAACGACGACATCCGCGCGCGCAACGAAAACCTCGAGCAGGAAGTGCAGCTGCGTACCAAAGAGCTTCTGGCCTATAACCAACAACTGGAACAGTTTGCTTTTATCTCGGCGCACAATCTGCGTGCGCCGGTTGCGCGTATCCTGGGGTTGGGCAACGTGCTTAACCTCGGCGCCGTCAGCCCCGAGGAGCAAAGCATGATCTACCAAAAAATGGTGGCCACCGCCCGTGAGCTCGACCGTGTCGTGCGCGACTTGAACACGATACTCGAGATCAGGAAGAACAACGAAAGCCCCGTATCCGAAGTGCTCTTCGACGAGGAACTCGTGCTTGTGAAACGTTATATCGAGAAGGAAATTGAAGATACACGCAGTGTGATACGGGCCGACTTTTCCGATGCGCCGCGCATCTACAGCGTAAAGCCCTATGTGGAAAGCGTGTTGCAAAACCTGTTGAGCAACGCCATCAAATACCGCCACCCCGCGCGCACGCCGGTGATCCATCTGAAAACAGAAACCGTAAACGGATACATACGCCTTACCGTGACCGACAACGGCCTGGGTATGGATCTGGACATGTTCCGGCATAAGATCTTCAGCCTATACCAGCGTTTTCACAGTCACGTCGAGGGCAAAGGTTTGGGGCTGTACCTGGTGAAGAGCCAAATACTCGCCCTCGGCGGCAAGATCGAGGTCGACAGCAAGGTGGACGAGGGCACGACGTTCAAAGTATATTTCAAGAACCGCTGGACCACACCCAACTGACCCGCCCGGTGCCGAGCCGATCACCTATATGGTGTGATTCTCACAAGCTTCGACCAAATACCAATGACCCGGCGAGGGATATTTACGCGTAACTTTTATCTTCGTTAAACACGATCACATCGGACAGACAGCCTCAACGCCGACGTTGCATCAGCTTTCGCGCGCGTTGAACATGACCTGGAAAATCAAATAAAAAAAGCCTCTATGAAAAATGTAAAGCGGATCGTATCGCTAATGATGTGCCTGACAAGCCTGTTCTTCGCCACGTTGACTTTCGGGCAGGCGAGCAACGCGAAGTTATTGCCAGGCGAATTGAAATTTACCGCTGCGGGTGAACTTGACATTTCTCCGTCGCCCACGTCGTCTCAACATGATTTTGATTTTTTAGAGGGGAAATGGGTATTGAAAGACAAAAAGCTTAAATCACGATTAACGAATAACAACGAATGGATAGAATTTGAATCCACTGTCGAAATGCGCAAACTGCTCAATGGCATCGGCAACATGGATGTCTACAAAACAGAAGTTGACGGCAAACCCTTTGAAGGAATTGCCCTTCGGTTGTTTAATCCAAAGACAAAACTCTGGAGTATCTATTGGGCAGACAGCAATGTCGGTGTAATGGATGTCCCCGTAGTAGGGTCGTTTGAAGGCAACATTGGCAAGTTTTTTTGCAAAGACAAATTTAAAGGTAAAGACATTATCGTGGTGTTTCTCTGGGACAAAACCGACCCGAACAATCCCGTTTGGAGTCAGGCATTTTCTCCGGACAATGGCAAGACATGGGAGATCAATGCTACCAATACATCGCACAGAGCCAAATGACCTCACACCCCGTACTAAAGAAACGAGTGGGCTTCCCCTACCCGTTCCTTATCATCGCGACGAGCCGGCGCTCAAATTATGGAAGGCGCGATTTTACCCTCAACCCCTTCCTGGAACGTCTTTCCTGTCACTGCGGAGGCAAGAATTTTTATTAATGAAACCAGCTTTCCGTCTTTGGTGTCCCAATAAAATCCTTCCTGGGGCGTAACTTTTATGACGGTTACCCGTGAGTCATCTTTGCCTTCCGGAAACCAGGCTTTGGCCATGTCGGTCCACAATTCGTCGATCTTCTGCCGGTCCTGGCTGATGGACGCTTCTCCGAACACCGACAGAAATTCGTAGTTGGCAGGATTGCTAAAAAATAACTGCACTCTTGAATCCTGGTTGATCTCCTGATTTTTATCGCTGTCGCGGTCGCTCATAAACCAAAAGTTTCCCTGATCACATACTTTCTGGACACTCATCGGACGTGTTGTCAACGGCAGGACCGAAAGATTTGTTGTAAATAAACAAATCGACTGATGCTCTACCAGATCTTTAAATTTATCTATCGCCTCCTGCTGAGACAAGTTTCGGATTTCAGATGCTTGATTGTTCATCGTTGTGAAGTTTGATTTACTCAGGCCGTGTTCTAAAATCGTTCCACGATGCGCATGCCAGGGTTGTTTAAGGGTTACGCTGAAATGGCCGGCTATCCGAGGGGACCGTTAAACAAAAGTGACTTCCACGCAAATGCCATTGTATACTTTCTGCCCCTACTGTGAAAAATATGCAATAGATCATCCCTTGCCATTTAGCCAGGTAAAGCTCAAGGAATTACGTGCATCTATTGAAAAGCATTTTTACCCGCTTAAATATCTCAGCGCTTCACGCGGGCAGACGGGGCTGAACCTCCGGCTTACTTGTATCGTACCAACGTCGTTTCACAAAATAGTAGATCCCTAAATATGTTTTGTCGGGATCGACCCCCAACGTTGTCGTTTTTACACAGAGTCAAATCCTGAAAGGGTTGTCATCTTTGTATCATCAACACGTTCAAAAAAACTAAATCATATTTTATGAAAAGCGTATTCAAAAGATCTAATGTGCTCAACCTGTTAGTAGTAGTGGTCATGATTTTTTTTACAGGTGTTCAGGCTAACGGACAACAGACAAAACCTGCCGCCAGCGGCTATGTGCCGGTCAATGGCACTAAAGTTTATTACGAAGTATATGGTGAGGGTAAGCCCATCGTTTTACTGCATGGCGCGTTCATGACCATCGACATGAACTGGGGGCAATTGATACCTGAATTATCAAAAACAAGAAAAGTCATTGCCCTCGAGTTGCAAGGCCATGGACACACGCCGTTTTCAGACAGAAAACTTGACTATCCTACCCTGGCAAGCGATGTGGAGCGCGTCATGAATTATTTAAAAATTGACAGCGCTGCTGTTGTGGGATATAGTTTTGGCGGCTACGTGGCGTACCAGTTGGCCATACAAAGCCCCAAACGGGTAACAAAATTAGTGACCATTTCTTCTACTTATAAAAGCAGCGGTTGGATGCCCGAAGTATCGAACGCGTTTAAGAGTATGAAGCCCGAATTATTTGCGAATAGTCCTATGAAAACGGCCTATGATGCCATCGCACCGGACAAAACAAAATGGACAAAGTTCTTGGAACAGATGATTGCTTTCAACCACGTCTCCTTCAACCTGGGTGAAACCAACATTGCAAAAATTACTTCGCCGGTATTGCTGATCGCCGGCGACAATGATGGCCTGGATAAAATTGAGTTGATAAAAACCTATCAACTCCTGGGCGGTGCCGTCTGTGCTGATTTTGGAGCGATGCCAAAATCTCAATTGGCCATCGTTCCTTCGCAGGGGCATGTCAGCCTGATGATGCAGACGAACACCATCTTCGGTTACCTCGACGGCTTTCTGAAGTAGGATGCCCGACCAACAACGTCAGGGCTGTTGAATAAAAAAATGAACCATAAACATCTTAAAAATATAAACTGGATAGTGTATGAGAAAGATAACCGTTTTATCAATGATTTCATTAGATGGTGTTATGCAAGCACCGGGCGGGCCCCAGGAAGATACATCCGGCGGCTTCAAATACGGCGGCTGGACGGCAGCGTATGGTGACGAACTTTTTGGAAAGATCATGGCCGAAGAATTGAAACCGGCAGATTATATTTTGGGCAGAAATACATTTGATATTTTCGCAGCCTACTGGCCCCAACATGCCGACTTTTGGCCCGGCATCAATGACGGCACCAAATATGTCCTGTCGCAGACCCTGGAAAACACAGACCCGAAAGTTACCGGGTGGAAAAATACGGTAGTCCTCAAAAGTCTTGCAGACATCGAAAAGCTTAAGCGTTCGGAAGGTGGCGACATCCAGGTCTGGGGCAGCAGTAAACTCATTCACCTGTTGCTTCAGCATGACCTGGTGGACGAACTCCGGCTCAAAATTTACCCGTTGATTCTGGGGGAAGGGAAAAAGCTGTTCGACAACGGAGCGATCCCGGCAGCCTTTACATTGACCGAAAGCCACGTGACATCAAAAGGCGTCATCATCGCCAACTACAAGCGGGCGGGAGAAATTATGACGGGTGATATCATCATATAAAAAAACAAGGGTCACATAGTTGGAGTGGATAAAACCACTCCAAATAAACCTTTTCAGCAAAGACAAGCCACGCAACGATCCGCGTCACCCTCTTCGAAAATAAGGTCGTCGATCAGACCCCACTCCCACCATCCGGAAAACATAGAAACACGGCTGCGTTGCCATAACGGTTGACATCCATCGCATTAATAAAGACTGTCCCCTGCCGTAGATTTTGCCATCCCCTGCCATGATCGCTTGTTCTCGTAACGGCAATTCTCTTATCTAACGATTCTCCAGTTAACGCCAGATCTGAATACGGGAGCATTTATAGGTCATCCGCATCATCGTTCAATATTGCCCAAGTCTCCTAAAAAGAACACCGTCCAGGATGTACCCAACGAAAGCATCCCACTGTCGCAAAATGCCCTCGCCGGTCTTTGAAAGCCCTTATTTATAGAAACTTTTGTTTAATCTTTTCGTTAAATTGTTAAACAAAATACTAACTTGATGCCTGTAAACGCCTTCGTTTCGGTTTTCGATTGCACTTAAAATAAATCGTATTACATTGAATAACAGTACATTAACCCATCAGATTGTCGGTTCACAGCAGACGCTTCTGACGCTCACCCGAAGATTCTCCAAAAACATGGAAGAGCGCCAGGACCTTGTTCAGGACACCTTGTTGAAGGCGCTCATGCACTGTGACAAATTCAGGGAAGGCACAAACCTGAAGGGATGGCTTTTCACCATCATGAGGAATACGTTCATAAACAACTATCGCAAATTGAAGCTTGCAAAAACCCTACAGGATACGGCAAAGCCTTTACGCCAACTGGACATCCGGGAAGAACACACCTTCAATCGCCCACATGAGAACCTGGAGCTCCAGGAGATCTGGTGTAGTGTGAATGACATTAAAGAAGAATTTCTTGTGCCCTTCAAGATGCACACCATGGGCTACAAGTATGAGGAGATTGCCAGCCATCTTCACATACCCGTGGGCACGGTAAAGAGCAGGATATTTCAGGCACGCAAGGAGATTCAAAAAAATTTGCAGGGATATAAGCGCCTCAAGGTAAGCCTCTCAAAATAATATGATAACAACGCAAGGGTACCCATTTCGATCGCCCGCGACGTGTCGCAGGGCTTGTTCGCTGCAACCCCGGGGGCGTTCTCCACGGGGCGTTTATTATTGTACTTGTCGCGGTCACTTCACCTTTAGACCCTTCAGTACATGAGCACCATAGCGGTCATAGGTTCAGGTTTCTCCGGTTTGTCGGCAGCTTGCTTTCTGGCGAAAGAAGGCTTTCGCGTAACCGTTCTGGAAAAAAACGACTCGCCCGGAGGTCGTGCACGCCAGTTTAAGGCCGAGGGCTTTACATTCGACATGGGACCAAGCTGGTACTGGATGCCCGATGTGTTCGAAAACTTTTTTGCGGCCTTTGGAAAGAAACCGTCAGACTATTACACGCTGGAAAGATTAGATCCTTCCTATCGCATTGTCTATGAAAAAGGCGATGTGCTCAACGTGCCCGCAGGCGCCGAAGCGATCCGCGCAATGTTCGAGCGTATTGAACCGGGAAGCGGAAAGCATCTCCTGCGTTTTCTGGAAGAAGGCAAATTCAAATACCATATGGGCATGAACGAGCTTGCCCATAAACCCCGCGTATCTTTTCGCGATGTCATGGACATCCGGCTAATGGGCGGAATGCTTAAGCTGCACGTTTTTCAATCCATCTCCTCTTACATCCGGAAATTCTTTAAAGAACCCCGGCTTATACAACTGCTTGAATTCCCGGTACTATTTCTTGGAGCAAAGCCTGAAAATACGCCGGGGCTTTACAGCCTCATGAACTATGCCGACATGGCGTTGGGCACCTGGTATCCGAAGGGGGGTATGTATAAGGTAATTGAAGGCATGGTGTCGCTGGCAATCGAGCTGGGTGTGAAATTTGAATTCAACACCAATGTCGAGCGGCTGGACATCAGCGGCACAAAAGCAAAAGGCCTCTTGGCGAACGGCGTTTTCAAACCGTATGATTACATCGTCGCCAGTGCGGACTATCACCACGTCGAGCAACAGCTCCTGCCGGCCTCACACCGGAAATATTCAGCGTTGTATTGGCAAAAGCGGGCGATGGCGCCCTCATGCCTGATTTTCTACTTAGGCATCAACAAAAAAATAAACGGCCTGCTGCATCACACACTTTTCTTCGACCGGGATTTCAAGCAACATGCGGTGGAGATCTATGACAAGCCTCAGTGGCCTTCCTCGCCGCAATTCTATGTTTCCAGTCCTTCGAAGTCGGATGCCAGTGTTGCCCCTGCGGGTGGTGAAAACCTTTTCATTTTAATCCCCGTGGCACCCGGCCTGCAGGATTCCGACGATATGCGGGAAAAGTATTTCGGGATGGCGATGTACCGGTTGGAAACACTGACGGGCCAGCCCATTCGCAACCACGTCGTTTTCAAACGAAGCTATGCACACCGTGATTTTATGCATGACTACAACGCATTTAAAGGAAATGCCTACGGGTTGGCGAATACGCTGTGGCAAACGGCAAATTTCAAACCCTCCATGGTCAATGCCAAGGTGAAGAACCTGTTCTACACGGGACAACTTACCGTGCCGGGGCCGGGCATACCACCCGCATTGATTTCAGGCCAGGTGGCCGCACAGGAACTGATCAAGAGACACCAGAAGCACGCGATCACACTATGAAAGAACTTTACGACAAGGTTTCCATCGAATGCAGCCGCATAACCACCCAGGCCTACAGCACTTCATTTTCATTGGGTGTGTTGTGTTTAAGCAAGGAATTGCGCGCCCCCATCTACTCCATCTACGGCTTTGTTCGATTTGCCGACGAGATTGTAGATTCCTTCCACTGCTATGACAAAGAAGCACTGCTGGAAAAATTCAAATCCGATACCTATTGCGCTATTCAGGACAAGATCAGCATGAATCCCATACTGAACAGCTTTCAGCATACCGTAAACGAGTACCAGATCGAGCGAGAACTCATCGATCAGTTTTTGAAAAGCATGGAAATGGATCTCGCGCAAAAAAAGCACGATGACCTTAGTTTCAAGGCATACATTTTTGGGTCGGCCGAAGTCGTGGGCTTGATGTGCCTGCGCGTGTTCGTGAAGGGCAACACCAACCTCTTCGAACAACTCAAACCCTATGCTATGCGATTAGGGGCAGCGTTTCAAAAAATAAATTTCCTGCGCGACCTCAACGCCGACGTCGTTGGCCTGGGCCGCGTGTATTTTCCCGGTATTGATTTCACGGATTTCAATGAGCGCAGCAAACAGCGAATCGAGAAAGAAATTTCTGAAGATTTCCGGCAAGGCTATATGGGCATCCGGCAACTTCCCAAGGCGGCTTGTTTTGGCGTGTATGTGGCGTATGTTTATTACCTCGCACTTTTTAGAAAAATAAGAAACACCCCGTCTAGGCTCGTACTAAAAAGCAGGATACGGATACGAACGCGCGAAAAAGCGCTGCTCCTCGCATATTCCTTTATCAGGCATCAACTCAAACTACTCTGATGGAAAACGTGATCTTGGTAGATGAACTGGATAATACCATCGGCACCATGGAAAAGCTGGCAGCCCATCAAACCGGTGCCCTGCATCGCGCATTCTCCATTCTTCTTTTTAATTCTCAAGGCCAACTGCTTCTTCAGAAAAGGGCAGAAAGCAAATACCACTGTGGCGGCCTTTGGTCAAATACATGTTGCAGCCATCCCCTGCCGGATGAAACCACCCAAGACGCAGCTTACCGGAAACTAAAACAGGAAATGGGCATCGAACTGCGGACGACGTTTGCGTATAAGTTTATCTACAAAACAAGCCTCGACAATCACCTGATTGAATACGAATGTGATCATGTTTTCGTCGGGGTCTTCGATGGCGTCCCGGTGATCAATCCAAACGAAGTCGCCGATTGGAAGTTTATGAACATCACCGAACTCCACCAGGCCATCGCTCAAAACCCGGGCAGCTTCACGCCCTGGCTCAAACTGATGGTGACACACGAAAAGCTGTTGAATTAACCGGCTAACGTTATTACAGATGAACGCGTTAACCCTCTTGCTTTGCTCGCTTATCACCATCGGAACGTTCCTGGTATGGGAGCTGGTAGCGTGGTTCACGCACAAGTATATCATGCATGGAGTTCTTTGGGTTTGGCATAAGTCGCATCATACCGTACACGATCATGCACTGGAACACAATGATTGGTTCGCGGCCGTGTTCAGCCTTCCCTGCATAGGGCTTTTCTATTATGCTACGCTCGTTGTCTATAATCCCTACCTGATCGCTTGCGCCATCGGCATCTTTTGCTATGGACTGTTCTACCTCATCTTTCACGATGTCATCGTACACCAACGCATACGGTGGCGTCCCCGCAAGCGTGGCCGGTACCTCCAGCGAATGATCAATGCTCACTACATTCATCACAAAAAACACTCGAAGGAAGGGTGCGAAGCGTTTGGTTTTCTGTACGCACCCAAAAAATATGCCGTCAAAGACCTCGCCCTGAAACAGAACCGGAAAGAGACACAATAAGTAAATTATGGAGAAGTACCTTTACCTGACCCTGGATATTGTCACGATCTTTATTCCGTTCATCGCCAGCTTCTATCCCAAGGCACCGTTTTACAGAGAGTGGAGGTATCTTTCTCCTGCGATAGTTATATCCGCCACGTTCTTTGTGTTTTGGGACGCGTCGTTCACACAGATGAAGGTGTGGAGTTTTAATGAGCGTTACCTCACCGGGGTGAAGATCGGCAATCTACCCCTCGAAGAAGTTTTATTCTTCATCTGTATTCCGTATGCCTGTGTGTTCACCTATTTCGCATTGAATTACCTCATCAAAAAAGATTTCCTGTTTCCCTATCAAAAACGCGTTTCGGGAATTTTCATTGTTATGCTGCTGACGACAGGTTTCTATCACTTCGAAAAATGGTATACTTCCGTAACCTTTATATTACTTGGCCTAACCATGCTCTTCCAAATGCTGACACACGCAACCCGGTATATGGGCAGGTTCTATTTTGCCTACGCCGTGATCCTGCTCCCATTTTTTGCCGTCAACAGCATATTGACGGGATCGCTCATCGAGGGGGAAGTGGTGTGGTATGACAACACCGAGAACCTCGGCATACGACTGGGGACCATACCGGTGGAGGACATTTTCTACGGGATGCTTTTAGTGTTGATGAATGTTATGATCTACGAAGGATTGCACCTAAAACGCGGCTGGCGCGTTGACTTGCGTGAGCGGGCAGCCTTCCGGCAGGAAGATGCTGCGATTGACGGACGGCGAAGGAGTATTTAAAAAACTGCCCTATATTTAAGCCAAAGCAATCTGACAGACCGTGTCCATAGATAAATTATTTGCCAGTTTCGACGGGTACATTCCCTTGGACGAACCCGAAAGAGCAGATTTAAAAGAGCGGGTAATCGAACGGAAGATCAAACGCAGACAACTCATTTTGACCGAAGACGAGGTGTGCAGGCATCACACGTTTGTCGTGGACGGATGTTTCAAGGTATTCCAAGTCGACAAAAAAGGTGTGGAGCACAACCTGCAATTTGCCGCAGAGAATGACTGGATCATGATCATCGACAGCTTTTATTCGGAAACGAAAAGCAAGGTCAATATCGAAGCGATCGAACCTTCCACGATTCTCCAGATCAGCCGGCCTGACTTTGTTTATTTTTTGAGGACGTATCCCAAGTTCGACAGAAATTTTAGGGTAATCGTGGAGACCAGGTTTGCCGAATTGGAGAACCGGTTGTTGCAAATCGTCAGCTCTACCGCAGAGGAACGGTATCTTGCCTTTCTGCGACAATATCCCGGGCTGTCGCAACGATTGCCCAATACGCAGATCGCCTCCTATCTGGGGATCACCCCTGAATTCCTGAGTACGATCCGCAAGGAAATCTCCCAGAAAAGAGGGCACTCTTAAACTACATTAAGCCTTTTTATTAAACTACCTTATACGCCGGCCCCATGATCGCGCACGAGCTTTGTGCTACATAAAAAAAAACAAATCATGGAAAACGTATTTCAATTCAGGGAAAGCTACGATCAAAAGCCTCACCCTTATGCTCCTTCACCAACGGTATCCATAACACAACGCATGATCGAAGGCGTAACCTGTTACTGGTTTACGCCGGAAGACCCTTCCCCCGACAGGATCATTGTGTATTTACATGGCGGTGGCTTCGCTGCGGGCTCTATCCGGACACACGGAAATATGGTCAGTCACTTTGCCAACGAACTCCGTGCGAAAACACTTTTTGTTGAGTATGCCTTGGCGCCGGAGAATCCGTATCCCGCCGGCGTGAACGACATCGTAAAGGTGTACCGGGCATTAGCCGAACGCTACCCGCGATATCAGCTTGACCTCATTGGAGACAGTGCGGGTGCCAGCCTGATCATTTCCACTGTTGGAGAAATACTCCACCTATGCCTGCCCTTGCCCGACGCGGTGGTGTTGATTTCGCCCTGGGTCAGCCTGGAGTGCGACACTCCGTCGATGGAAGAAAATGCCGCCGCAGACCATACCTTGAACAAGGGCATGCTCCAACTTTTTGCCCGGGCCTACACGGGGAGTGCCCCCTTCGAGGTTTCGAGCCCAAAGAAAGCGTCGCTTCCGCAATTTCCGCCGGTGCTGGTTATGGTGGGGACCAACGAAGTGTTGTTGGATGACAGTAAATATTTCTATAACGACATAAAAAATATTCAGAGTAAGTCCAGGTTGAGTATCTACGACGATCAACCTCATTCGTGGCTGAAAAAGGACATCCACAAAGAAGCGTCCCGCCGGGCATTGGCGGAGATCGCCGAATTCATTGGGGCATGATAATTTAACGGACATGCAAGACCGATCAACCTAACGGAACGCCTTTAGGCTAACCCTTAAAAAAAGGCGTCCTAACCACATGGTCTTTTCAGAATCCGGCAAGACACCCGATTTTATTACCTCGGCCCCGTTGTTTACGGCGACTTTTGTAGCTTTCCGACTGGCTTTATTCCCCATGATGTCATTATACCGTTTGCCCGCCCGTGTCGGCGTAGCCCTTTGTCTCAGTTTATTGTCCTTCTCGTTGTCAGCACAATGGAATCTTATCAGGGAGGACCGCAACCAATATATTTTAGATGCCCAATTGATCACGGCACAGACCATCGTGGAGGCTGGCCCAGGCCATGTTGCCAAATCGGTCGACGGCGGCACCACCTGGACGATGTCCGACCAGTTTACGCCCCCGGACCTGGAGGGCGACCCGGGGGACGTCCTTGACCATATGTGGTACTCCAGCGCAACCTGGACCAACGTTCACTTTTTTGACAGTCAGGTTGGGTTGGCCAGTGGGTGGTCCCTGGTGAACAGCGCCGAAATCATTATCCGTACAACCAACGGTGGGGTTACGTGGTCAATCGTACATGCCGTCCAGAGTCAGGGTGCGGAGGCCGGCGTGGGCATCACGTCCATGCACTTTCCCACGCCGGCCATTGGCTATGCCAGTAGCTTCAAGGGCAGGGTGTTGAAGACAACGAATGGCGGACAAACCTGGTCTGTGATCAACACCGTCATCGGAGGCGACGTCAAAGCCGTGCACTTCGTCAGTGCCACATCGGGTGTCGCCATCAGCGGAAAGAAACTTTATAAGACCATCGACGGCGGCCAAAACTGGGCACAAGTCGGCCCTGACTTTGCGCGCGATATCAACACGGTTTACTTCATCAACGACAATATCGGTTTTGTCGGCGCAGAAAACGTCCTCTACCGAACGGCAAACGGGGGCACCACGTGGACGGCGCAGCCCATGAGCATGTATACGCTCCGGCTGCACTTTCTCGACGCTCAGAACGGCTTTGCCGCAGGCGATAACCTCTACCGCACTTCCGATGGTGGGTTGACGTGGACACTGCAACTGCAAAACCCGGGGTGGGAGTTCAAGGCCGTTCACGCCTACAATGCGTCGGTGGCGATAGCGGCTACCTTAGATGGTCGCCTCTACAAAACGACAAACGGAGGGATGTCGGCGATTCCCGACATCAGCATCACCAGCTTTACGCCCACGCAAGCCCTGCCAGGAAACGCCATCAAGCTGATCGGCCAAAACCTCGCTTACGTGCACACCGTCATTGTCGGCGACATACCGGCCGCCTTTAGCCGATCCGGCGACGACCTTATTGTAACAGTTCCCACAGGCATCGCCGACAATAAACCCATCGTGATCAAATCGACCCGGCAGACCGTGGCATCGACCGAAGTTTTGGCATTGATCAAGACGCCAACGTTATCGTCGTTTACCCCTGGCTTTGGTGCGGATGGCACCACCGTTACCCTTAGCGGTTATAATTTACAGACCACGAGCTCGGTGATGTTCAACAACAACGTACCTGCTTCCTTTACCGTGGTGAACACCAACACGATTACCGCCACCGTGCCGGCCGGCAGCAGCACAGGAAAAATAAAGGTGATCAATCCGTTTGGCACGGCCACCAGCTATGACACCTTTACAAAGTATCCGACACCTACCATTTCATCCTTCACTCCCACCGCCTACTATCGCCAAGGCAATATTTCGATCTACGGCACCAACTTCACCACGGGCGATGCCGTGAAGCTGAATGGAACGCGCGTAACCGCCTGGGTAAAATCGCCTACCGAGATCGTAGTGTGGGGATTGCCTGCCGCGGCCACCACCGGAAAATTCAGCGTGTCGAATGGAGCGGCAACGGCGGTGAGTGCCGACGACTTTACCGTATGGGAGGGTTCTTCCACCCCAAGAATTACGAGCTTCACACCTACCGTGGGCCGTCTCGGACAACTGATTACCGTGAACGGAACAAACCTGTATGGTGTAAAGACGCTCACATTGAATGGGCAACCCCTGACATTCGAAGTGGTGTCGGACAACCAGATCATCACCGAAGTATCCTATCCGGCACAATCGGGTAAAATCGAAGGGACCAATCTCAGCGACCAAGCCATTCCCACCGTTTCCACCCGATTCAGTTTACAAGCCGGCAATGCCGTGCCTACGATCGACGCCATTACGCCGTCATCGGCGGGGATACAGACCCAGGTGGTGATCACGGGCAAAAATCTTTACGACATTCATACGTTGTTTTTCAACGGCGAAAACGCGCGGGCCAGTTACGTGTACGACGACAGGGGCATCACCAAACTTGTCACCGAAGTACCGGCCACGGCGCAAACCGGTGTCATTACACTGGGGGAAGGCACGACCAAAACCGTTACCAGCTATGTATTCAATGTTATAAACAACTATTGCATTCCCAAGCCCGATACCTATGTAGCCCGCAGTTCACGCTTTGCGTGGCTGGCGGCCGGAAGCGGTTATTATAAAGAAAGTAGTACCGCCGATTGTCCCTTGTTGGTCGATGAGACCGCGCAAGTCGTGGAAGCGAAAAGAGGAACACAGATCCCACTCGCAAGCAAACCCGTGAAATGCACCGACAACCTCATCTTGAATTGGTATACGTACCTGGTGTATGTGGATTGGAACAACGACAAAGATTTTTACGATGTTGGCGAGCTTATCTTCCGGTCTACCAACAACTATCCCAACGAGGTACATTACCAGATGGTCGACATCCCCACCACGGCGCCCGCGTCGGGCAGCTATCGTGCGCGTGTGTTCGTTACGTCGTACATAAACGAGGGGCCCTGCGAATGTGTGAATGGAGGCGGAGGAGCGGTCGACTTTACCCTTAAAATTGTTGATAACTATACGACAGCGTCACCCTCATTCACAGCGTTGCATCCCGCCGCGGGCACCCCGGGCTCTACGGTATCCATCGAAGGGCAGAACCTGCAAACCACGCAAGGTGTCTACATCGGTGGGGTAAAGGCTCCCCACGTTTATAACACCCAAACGGGCATGGTCGATGTCGTGGTGCCCGACGGCACAGCATCGGGCGACATCGTGGTGATAACCCAGGGCGGCAGCATGCAGGTAAAGGGCAAGCTAACCCTCTATCCCACCATCAGCTATGTGCAATTTACACCCGAGCTGGATACCGTCGGTGCCGAGGTTGCTATTACCATTCCTTCCGCGAGCCTGCCCAGCGTCAACGGTGTATCTTTCAATGGTACGGCCGCATCCTTCCGGGTTAGCGGCATAACGTTGTACGCCAAAATACCAGCCGGCGCCACAACCGGAAAGATCACCCTGCAGAGCGCATTTGGTCAATACCCATCGACAAAAGATTTTACGGTGGTCACTGCGCCCTCCATCGCATCGTTTTTCCCGGCCACGGGCCACATGGGCGATTACATCGTCATCAACGGAAACAACTTTAGGGGCATCACCGAAGTGGATTTTAACGGTAAGCCTACACGCTTTACTGTAGTTTCTCCGACGCAGATCTCCGCCGAGGTACCGCGGGGTGCAAGTCATGGCAAGATCAGCGTTGTCAACAAGAAAGCTACGGCAACAAGCGCCAATGCATTTACTGTACTGCCCGACATCACCACGGCAACGTTTGGCGAAGTGCCCTCATTCAATTACCACTCGCTGAACATGAACGGAGAAACCGGCGTTCTCGACTACGACAGCGACGGGCTGATGGATTTAGTGATCGGCTCCGTGATGAATCCGGACGGCATACCATACCCGTCTTATGATATGATTACGGTCTATCGCAACCAGGGCGATGGCACGTTTGGCCCCACCGACGTGCGCGTCAAAGGTCGCGACTTTATCTTCGGCGATGTCGATGCCGACGGCCGCCAGGACATGATTACGAACGACAACAACCGCGCGATGAACATCTACTACAACGATGGCAAGGGATTTAAGTCCGCGCCCACGGCAGTCGTCATTCCCTCCACGCTGATCCGCGCAGATTTCGCGTCGCCGATTAAGACCGCTATGGATTTCGACCACGATGGTGATCTGGATATCATGCTTAGCGGAAAAAATGCAGGTTACTTCGAGCAGAATAACGGAACTTTCACCCTGAAGCTTCTCAACACGCCGGCTACGGAACAGCTTGACTATCCACTGATCTTTGAAGACATCGACAAGGATGGCGACACCGATATCCTTACCCGCGTAAAAACGCTCATCAATAACGGGGGTGTTTTTCAGGTAAGGGATGTACTTCTGACCTACGATTTGAGAGAGCTTGCTTCGATCGATTATAATGCCGACGGTTACCCCGATCTTCTCGGCGGAACATTTACATATTACGGCAAAAACCAGCACCTCTTTAGCAACCAGGCGGGAGGTAGTTTTCAGTTGACAACCTTCGGCGACAACTATGCATCGCCAGATCCTGCCGGGTGGGGAGATTTTTATAACACCGGCATCACCGGCTTCCTTACACACTCGTGGCACCCGGATCAACCAAACTATAACACCGCATACTTCAATTTCAACTACTATGACATGCCCTCGTCCGGGCAGCCTGCCCTCCGGGAGGCGTGGAAATGTTACCTGGTCTCGGAAGCCGATCAAGATCATTGGTGGTTACCGAACAAGGAATTCTTTGACTTCGAAAACGACGGCGACATCGACTTCCTGTTTATGCAAGGCGGCAATCGCGTTTGGCCACGGCTGATCAAAAACTACACCGCAGAGCGTACGGGCCGCATCAACCAACCCCCTGCACCACCCACATTGCTCACCATCGAACGCCTGTCGAATACCGAAGTAACCCTGAAGTGGAATGTCGCCAGCGACGATCGCACACCCGTTGCTTCACTCAGCTACAATGTACGCCTCCGCGACGAGACCACGGGCAAACTCCGCATGGCTCCTGCAGCTCTGGGTACACCGTATGGTAATGCCGGCATGATGTTGTCGTACAAGATTAAGAACCTCGACCCCACGCATACTTACTCGTTCGAAGTACAGGCGATCGATCAGGGGTACCGGGCTTCTGCCTTTTCGGCCAGCAAACGGTTTACCCTGGGTACTTTGACCAAACCCACCGGGCTCGTTGCCACGCCTGTGGACACCCGCTCCATCCAACTGAAGTGGAACGACAACACCACACTCGAACAAGCGTATATCGTTGAGTACAAAACAGCCGCTTCGACACTGTACACCTTGCTGACCACCCTGCCGGCCAACACCACCACCTACAAGGCCACTGGACTTGCGTGTGGCACCCCTTACAGTTTCCGCGTGCAGGCCACAACCGATATCATCGTGTCTGAATTTTCCGATCCGGCAGCCGCCACGACGCTATCGATAGCCGCGCCGACGATATCCGGACCGGGCACA
>Ga0209050_1001043_pt1 | contig 34245 bp, 33 predicted proteins | sample Araplavi_mTSA_r2_FD_184276 | JGI IMG/M metagenome (GOLD analysis project Ga0209050, IMG submission 184276) | Arabidopsis root microbial communities from North Carolina, USA - plate scrape MF_Cvi_mTSA_r2 (SPAdes) (version 2) | ecosystem: Host-associated > Plants > Roots > Endosphere | place: USA... | reverse complement strand
GAAGCACGATGACCCAGCCGAGCACCACCGCCCTTGCCCGCATGCACCAGACCCTCCAGTCCTACGAAGGTTCTGCACGTGAGTACGACACGCTCGTCGACCCGCATCGGCCGCCGCACATCCTCAAGGCGCTGCGGCAACTGGTCGAGGCCGTGCCGCCCGGCGGACGGGTGCTGGAGATCGGCTCGGGGCCGGGTCGCGACGCGGATGTCCTGGAGTCGCTCGGACTGGCGGTGCGGCGCACCGACGCGACCCAGGCCTTCATCGACCTGATGGCGGAGCGCGGCAAGCGTGCCGAGCTGTTGAACGTCGTGACCGACGAACTCGGAGGGCCTTACGACGGCGTGCTCGCGATGGGCGTGCTGATCCATGTCGATCGGAACCAGACCGACGCCGTCCTGCGCAAGATCCACACCGCGCTGCGGCCAGGCGGGGCGTTCCTCGCCGCGATGCGCGAGGGCGAAGGCGAGACGACGGGCGAATACCACACCGTGTGCTGGACGCGCGAGCGTTTCACGGAACGGCTCGCCGCGGCCGGTCTCCCGGTCAGCTGGGACGCGGACAGCGTGGGGCGTGACGGCAACAACTGGATCACCTACCTGGCGCGCCGCGCGCCGTGAACGGCGGGGTGACCCGCTAGATCTGCACCCGCGTCCCCAGCTCCACCACGCAGTTGTGCGGCAGCCTGAAGAAGTCCGCGACGCTGCCTGCGTTCCTCGACATCGCCGCGAACAGCGCTTCGCGCCAGTGCGCCATGCCGGCGCCCTTCGTGGGCACCACGATCTCGCGGCTGAGGAAGTAGGACGTGGCGCCCGGCTCGATCGCCAGGCCGTGCATCGCGCAATGCGCCAGCGCGCGCGGGATGTCGGGCTGGTCCATGAAACCGTAGCGCACCTGCACCCGCCAGAATCCTTCCACCAGCCCGACCAGCTCGATGCGCTCCGCGTCGTCGATGCGCGGCACCTCCTCGAACTTCACCGTGAGGATGATGTTCTGCTCGTGCAGCACCTGGTAGTGCTTCAGGTTGTGCATCAGCGCCTGCGGCACCGTGTCGGGGTTGGCCACGGCATAGACCGCGGTGCGCGCGGTGCGGTGCACGCCGCTGTCGTGCGACAGCGCACCGACGAACGGCAGCAGTTCCGGGTCGTCCCGGCGGATGTGCTCGATGAGCAGTTCGCGCCCGCGCTTCCACGTCGCCATCACCGCGAAGATCGCGGCACCCATCACCAGCGGGAACCAGCCGCCCTGCAGGATCTTCAGCGAGCAGGCCGCCACCAGCACGGCATCGACGACCGCGAAGACCGAGGTCGCGGCCAGGGCCACGGCCAGCGAGTAGCGCCACACGTAGCGCACGACGAAGAAGGTCAGCAGCGTCGTGATCAGCATCGTCACCGTGACGGCGATGCCGTAGGCCGAGGCCAGCGCCGACGAGCTGCCGAATCCGACGATGGCCAGCAGCACCGCCACCATCACGATCCAGTTCACCGTGGGCACGTAGATCTGGCCGGCCTCCTTCTCCGACGTGTTGAGCACGCGCATGCGCGGCAGCAGGCCGAGCTGGATCGCCTGCTTGGTCATCGAATAGGCGCCCGAGATCACCGCCTGCGATGCGATCACCGACGCGGCGGTGGCCAGCAGCACCGCCGGGATCAGCCAGGCCTGCGGGAACAGGCGGTAGAACGGGCTCTCCAGCGCCGACGGGTCGCGCATCAGCAGCGCGCCCTGTCCCATGTAGTTGAGCGCCAGCGACGGCAGCACCAGCCCGGTCCACGCGATGCGGATCGGCCGCGCGCCGAAGTGGCCCATGTCGGCGTACAAGGCCTCGGCGCCGGTCAGCGCGAGCACGATCGACCCCATCACCAGGAACAGGTGCCAGCCCCGCGCATGCAGGAACGAGATGGCCTCCAGCGGATTCAGCGCCGCCAGGATCGCGGGCTGCTGCACCACCTGCAGCACGCCCACCACGGCCAGCACCGCGAACCACAGCGAGATGATCGGGCCGAACAACTTGCCCACCGCCTCGGTGCCGAAGCGCTGCGCCATGAACAGCCCGATGATGATGGCCACCGAGATCGGCAGCACATAGGGCTTCAGCGTCGGCGTGATCACCTCCAGCCCTTCGACCGCGCCCAGCACCGAGATCGCCGGCGTGATCACGCTGTCGCCGTAGAACAGCGCGGCACCCAGCACCCCCGTCAGCAGCAGCAGGGTCCGGCGCGCGGGCGTGCCGCCTGCGGCCAGCGCGGTCAACGCCATGATCCCCCCTTCGCCGCGGTTGTCCGCGCGCAGGATCAGGATCACGTACTTCAGCGTCACCACCACCATCAGGGCCCAGAAGATCACCGAGACCGCGCCGATGACGTCCGGGGCGTCCAGCGGCACGCCATTCGCAGGATGGAAGACCTCCTTCATCGTGTAGAGCGGGCTGGTGCCGATGTCGCCGTAGACGACACCCAGTGCGCCGAGCGTCAGCAGGCCCAGGCCCTGGCGGGTTTTGTTGTCGTTCATTGCTTCCGAGGAGATGAGGGTCGGCCGTGGACGGCACAGGCGCGTCAGTCGGCCAGCAGCCGGTAGCCGACGCCCGTTTCCGTGAGGATGTATTTCGGCTGCGCCGAATCCGCCTCCAGCTTCTGCCGCAGGTTGCCCATGTAGACGCGCAGGTAGGGGGTGCTCTGCGAATGTCCCGGCCCCCAGACTTCGCGCAGCATGTGCGGATGCGTCAGCACGCGGCCCGCGTTGGCCACCAGCAGCGCCAGCAGGCGGTACTCGATGGGCGTCAGGTGGACCTCGGCGCCCGCCTTGCGCACGCAACGCGCGGCCAGGTCGACTTCGACGTCGCCGAACCGGAAGCTCAGCTCCGGCGTCGACCGTCCTGCCCGGATGCGCCGCAGGTTGGCGCGGGTGCGCGCCAGCAGCTCGGCCACGCCGAACGGCTTCGTGATGTAGTCGTCGGCACCGGCATCGAGCGCCGCCACCTTCTCGCTTTCGTGCGTGCGTGCCGACAGCACGATGATGGGGACGCCCGACCACGCGCGCAGTTCGCGGACGAAGTCCACCCCGTCGCCGTCCGGCAGCCCGAGGTCGGCGATCACCAGGTCGGGCCGGCGCGTGCCGACCTCGATGCGGCCTTGCTTCAACGTGGCCGCTTCGAAGACCTGCCAGCCCTCTGCGCTCAGCGACTTGCACACGAACTGGCGGATCTCGGCTTCGTCCTCCAGCACCAGGACGATCGGGTTGTTCATCGACATCAGCGTTCCTCCTGCAGCCCCGTCGCGGCGTGCGAGCCCTGCGCATCTTCGGCCAGATCGACCACGGGCGGCGTGCCCGCGGGCAAGGTGAACGAGAAGGTCGCACCGTGCGGAGGGGTCGGCTGCACGCGGATGCGGCCCTTGTGGGCCTCGACGATCGCGCGGCAGATGGCCAGCCCGAGCCCGACGCCCGGGGTGGCCGATTCGGCCTGGCCGCGCGTGAACTTCTCGAAGATCGCGTCTTCCTGGCCCTTCGGCACGCCGGGGCCGTGGTCCCGCACGCTGATCTCGACCTGGCCTTCACGCTGCGTCGCGAGGATCTCGACGCACGTGTCGGCGGGCGTGTACTTGCCGACGTTCTCCAGCAGGTTGACCATCACCCGCTCGATCAGCACGGCATCGCATTCCACCAGCGACACATCCGGATCGATCCGGATCGCGAGTGGACGCTGCCCCAGAGAGCCGTGGGCAGCCTTCACCGAGCCGCCAATGATCTCCTCGACCGATTGCCACTCGATGCGCAGCCGGATCTCGCCGCTCTGGATGCGGGCCATGTCGAGCAGGTTCGTCACCATGTCGGCCATGCGCAGCGCCTTCTCGCTGAGGCCGTGCGCCAGTTCCAGTTGTGCCGGGGCCAGTGGCGGCTGGCTGGTGGACAGCATCTCAGCCGATCCCACCAGCGCCGCGAGCGGCGTGCGCAGGTCATGCGACAAGGCGGCCAGCAGCGAATTGCGCAGCCGCTCCGACTCGATCTGCACGGTGGCGCCCTGCGCGACCTCGATGTAGTGCACGCGTTCCAGCGCCATCGCCGTCAGCGCCGCGAAGGTCTCCAGCTGCTGCCGCTGCTCGGGCACCAGCAGGAAGCGCGGCTCGCCGGGCTGCACGGCCAGCACGCCGCGCGAGCGCATCGTCGCCTTCAGCGGCAGGTACAGCCAGGCGCTGCCGGCGAGCGTGTCGGTTCCCAGCCCCGCCGCCTGGCCGTGGTCGAGCGACCACTGCGCCGTCCCCAGGTCCAGGCCCGCGGCCGCCTCCCGCGGCGGTTGAAGCCGATCGTCCAGGTCCAGCGCATAGACCGCCACCTGCGCGCGGAACTCGCGTGCGATCACCGCCTGCGCCACCTCGATCGCGTGCTCCTGGGTGAGCGTGTTCGACAGGTCCCGCGCCGCCTCGAACAGCGCCCGCGACCGCGCCTCGCGGTGCGTCGCCACCCTCGCCTGGAAGCGCAGGCCGGCCGTGAGCTGGCCCGTCACCAGGCCGACGGTCAGCATGATCGCGAAGGTCAGCAGGTACTGCACGTCCGACACGGCGAACGACATGCGCGGCGCGACGAAGAAGAAGTCGAACGCGGCAACGCTGACGAACGCCGCCAGCACGGCCGGCCCGCGCCCGAGCCAGACCGCCACGCAGACCACGCTCAGCAGGAACACCATCACGATGTTCGCCAGGTCGAAGTACGGCACCATCAGGTGGGTCAGCAGCGTCGTGACGCCACACACCGCGGCCGCCAGCCCGTACCGGCGAGCCTGCAGGGCGGCACCCGCCGCCGCCTCGTCCACCTCGGGCCGCGGCGACGCGGCGGTCTGCGGGCGGTGGTCCTGCCCCACCTCGAAGCGGTCGATGTCCGGCGCCATCCGCGACAAGGCCTGGCCGAGGGAGCGCCGCGGCAACCACGCCGAGCGTCCGCCCTGCCCGATCACCAGCCTGGCCAGGTTGTTCCCGCGCGCATGCGCCACCAACGCCTGCGCGACATCCTGTCCGGACAGCACCGCGGCGCTCGCTCCCAGGTCCTGCGCCAGCTTCACGGCCTGCAGGATGCCCTCGCGGCGCGCGGCCGGCAGCCGCTGCAGGGCCGGCGTCTCCACATAGACCGCATGCCAGGTCACCGCGAGCTGCTGCGCGAGGCGCGCCGCGCTGCGCACCACGTGCTCCGATCCTTCCTGCGGGCCGATGCAGCACAACAGCGCCCCCTCGGTCTTCCACACCTTCGCGATCGACCGGTCGGTCCGGTACGCCTGCACGTCGTCTTCGATGCGATCGGCCGTGCGGCGCAGCGCCAGCTCGCGCAGCGCCATCAGGTTGCCCTTGCGGAAGAAGTTCTTCGCGGCGCGCTCGGCCTGCGCCGGCAGGTAGACCTTGCCGGCGTGCAGCCGCTCGATCAGCTCGTCGGCCGGCGTGTCGACCATCACGATCTCGTCGGCCCGGTCGAAGAAGGTGTCGGGCAGCGTCTCGTGCACCACGATGCCGGTGATGCCGCCGACCACGTCGTTCAGGCTCTCCAGGTGCTGCACGTTCAACGTGCTGTAGACGTCGATGCCGGCGGCCAGCAGTTCCTCCACGTCCTGCCAGCGCTTCGGGTGGCGCGAGCCGGCGACGTTGGCGTGGGCCAGCTCGTCGACCAGCATCAGCCCGGCGCGCCGGGCCAGTGCCGCATCGAGGTCGAACTCGCCCAGGCGGCGGCCGCGGTACTCGACCTGCCGGGCCGGCAGCACCGGCAGGCCGTCGAGCAGCGCCGAGGTCTCGCTGCGGCCGTGGGTTTCGATGACCCCCGCGACGACATCGACGCCTTCGGCCAGCAGCTTGCGGGCCGCCACCAGCATCGCGTAGGTCTTGCCGACGCCGGCCGACGAGCCGAAGTAGATGCGCAGCCTGCCGCGGCCGTCCCGCCGTTCTTCGGCGTGGATCTGCGCCAGCAGGGCGTCGGGGTCGGGTCGCTGGTCGTCGGTCATGCGTGCATTCTCAACCCCGCGTCGCGTCGAGTGCGAGGTTCAACCGCAGCACGTTGACACGCGGCTCGCCCAGGAAGCCGAGCCAGCGGCCCTGGGTGTGCTGCGCGATCAGGTCCTGCACCTGCTTCGTCGACAGGCCGCGTGCCTTCGCGACCCGCGCCGCCTGGAACTGCGCGCCGGCCACGCTGAGTTCGGGATCGAGGCCGCTGGCCGACGCGGTGACCAGGTCGACCGGCACCGGCGCCGCGTTGCCGGGGTCCGCGGCCCGCAGCGCATCGATGCGCCCCTTGACGGCATCGGCCAGCGCCGGATTCAACGGCCCCAGGTTGGAGCCGCCGGAGGCACTGGCGTTGTTGGCCATCGGCGCGGTGGCCGACGGGCGGCCCCACACGTACTTCGGGTCGCTGAAGTTCTGGCCGATCAGTGCCGAGCCGACCGGCTTGCCGTCGCGCGTGATCAGGCTGCCGGCCGCTTCTTCGGGGAAGGCCACGCGGCCGATGCCGGTGACGACGATCGGGTAGGCGACGCCGGTCAGCGCGGTCAGCACCGCGAACAGGACCAGGGCCGGGCGAATGATGGAACGCATGGTGTTCTCCTTCAGACCGGGTTCAGACGAGGTGCAGCGCCGACAGCAGCAGGTCGATCAGCTTGATGCCGATGAACGGCACGATCAGCCCGCCGAGGCCGTAGACGAGCACGTTGCGGCGCAGCAGCGCGGCGGCGCCGATCGCGCGGTACTTGACGCCCTTCAACGCCAGCGGGATCAGGAACACGATGACGATCGCGTTGAAGATCACCGCCGACAGGATGGCGGACGACGGGCTCGCGAGGCGCATCACGTCCAGTGCCGCCAGCTGCGGGTAGGTGGTGGCGAAGGCCGCCGGGATGATCGCGAAGTACTTGGCCACGTCGTTGGCGATCGAGAAGGTGGTCAGCGAGCCGCGCGTCATCAGCAGCTGCTTGCCGGTCTCGACGATCTCCAGCAGCTTGGTCGGGTTGCTGTCGAGGTCGACCATGTTGCCGGCCTCCTTCGCGGCCTGCGTGCCGGTGTTCATCGCGACCGCCACGTCGGCCTGGGCCAGCGCCGGTGCGTCGTTGGTGCCGTCGCCGGTCATCGCGACCAGGCGGCCGTCGGCCTGGTGGTCGCGGATCATCTTCAGCTTGGCCTCGGGCGTGGCTTCGGCGAGGAAGTCGTCGACGCCGGCCTCGGCCGCGATCGCCGCCGCGGTGAGGCGGTTGTCGCCGGTGATCATCACCGTCTTGATACCCATGCGGCGCAGCTCGGCGAAGCGCTCCTTGATGCCGCCCTTGACGATGTCCTTCAACTCGACGACGCCGAGCACGCGGGCCCCATCGGCCACCACCAGCGGCGTGCTGCCCCTGCGGGCCACCTCGTCGGCCGCGGCCTGCACGTCGGCCGGGAAGCTGCCGCCGAGCGACTCGACATGCTTTCGGATCGCGTCGCCAGCGCCCTTGCGCAGCTGGCGCACCGTGCCGTCGCCGTTGTCGATGTCGACGCCGCTCATGCGCGTCTGCGCGGTGAACGCGACGAACTGCACCTTGTGGCTCGTTAGGTCTCGCTCGCGCAGGTTGAACTTCTGCTTGGCCAGCACGGTGATGCTGCGGCCTTCCGGCGTTTCATCCGCCATCGACGCGAACTGCGCCACGTCGGCCAGCACCTGTTCGGTGATGCCCTTGGCCGGCACGAAGGCCGAGGCCTGGCGGTTGCCGAGCGTGATGGTGCCGGTCTTGTCGAGCAGCAGCACGTCGACGTCGCCGGCCGCTTCGACCGCGCGGCCCGAGGTGGCGATCACGTTGGCGCCCATCATGCGGCTCATGCCGGCCACGCCGATGGCCGATAGCAGCGCCCCGATGGTGGTCGGGATCAGGCACACCAGCAGCGCGATCAGCGTCGTGATGGTCACCGGCGTGCCTAGCTTCATCGCGTCGACGCTGAAGATCGAGAACGGCAGCAGCGTCACGGTAACGACCAGAAACACGATCGTCAGCGCCACCAGCAGGATCGTCAGCGCGATCTCGTTGGGCGTCTTCTGACGCTTGGCGCCCTCGACCATCGCGATCATGCGGTCGAGGAAGGATTCACCCGGGTTGACGCCGATGCGCACCACCAGCCAGTCGGACAGCACGCGGGTGCCGCCGGTGACCGACGCGAAGTCGCCGCCCGATTCGCGGATCACCGGTGCGGATTCGCCGGTGATGGCGCTCTCGTCGACCGAGGCCACGCCTTCGATCACCTCGCCGTCGAGCGGGATCGTGTCGCCCGCCTCGACCAGCACGACCGCGCCCTTGCGCAGCTCGTCGGCCTCCATCGGGTGCCAGGCCGAGCCGTGGCGCGGCTGCTCCAGCTTCTTGGCGATCGTCTTGCGCTTCATGCCGCGCAGCGACGAGGCCTGTGCCTTGCTGCGGCCCTCGGCCAGCGCCTCGGCGAAGTTGGCGAACAGCACGGTGAACCACAGCCACAGGGCCACGGCGAGGATGAAGCCTTGCGGCGCCTCGCCCTTGCCACCGAGCGCCTGCACCCACAGCAGTGTGGTGATGATGCTGCCGACGTAGACGACGAACATCACCGGATTGCGCCACTGCACCCGCGGATCGAGCTTGCCGAAGGCGGAGGCGATGGCCGGCTTGACCAGCGCCGGGTCGAACATCGAAAAATTCTTGACGGTTGTCATGATGGATTCCTGTTGGCGCCTTACTTCGGCGCCCACAACATCAGGTGCTCGACCACCGGCCCCAAGGCCAGCGCCGGCACGTAATTGAGCAGGCCGACCAGCAGCACGCTGCCGATCAGCAGGGTGACGAACAGCGGGCCGTGCGTGGGCAGCGTGCCGGCCGTGACAGCCAGGCGCTTCTTCGCGGCGAGCGAGCCGGCGATCGCCAGCACCGGCACGATCACGCCGAAGCGGCCGAACCACATCGCGATGGCGAGCCAGGTGTTGTAGAACGGCGTGTTGGCCGAGATGCCCGCAAAGGCGCTGCCGTTGTTGTTGGCAGCCGACGTGAAGGCGTACAGGATCTCTGAGAAGCCGTGCGCGCCTGGGTTCGCGATGCCGGCCTTGCCGGCGTCGGCCAGCACGGCGATGGCAGCACCGGCCAGCACCAGGATCGGCGTGACGAGGATGGCGATCGACGTCATCTTCATCTCGTAGGTCTCGATCTTCTTGCCCAGGTATTCCGGCGTGCGGCCGATCATCAGCCCGGCGATGAACACCGCCAGGATCGCGAAGATCAGCATGCTGTACAGCCCGGTGCCGACGCCGCCGAACACGACCTCGCCCAGCTGCATCAGCACCAGCGGCACCATGCCGCCCAGCGGCGTGAACGAGTCGTGCATCGAGTTCACCGCGCCGCACGAGGCGGCGGTGGTGATGGCGGCGAACAGGCCGGTGGCGGCAATGCCGAAGCGCGCCTCCTTGCCTTCCATGTTGCCGCCCGGCTGCGTGGCGCTGGCGACCTGGTCGACGCCCATCGAGGCCAGCAGCGGGTTGCCCTGTTGCTCCTGCGCCGTCACGACGATCACCGAGACGACGAAGATCGCCGTCATCGCGGCCAGCACCGCCCAGCCCTGGCGCATGTCGCCCACCATGCGGCCGAACATGAACACCAGCGCGGCCGGGATCAGGAAGATCGACAGCATCTGCAGGAAGTTGGCCAGCGGCGTCGGGTTCTCGTACGGATGCGCCGAGTTGGCGTTGAAGAACCCGCCGCCGTTGGTGCCGAGCATCTTGATCGCCTCCTGCGAGGCGACCGGGCCCATGGCCAGCGTCTGCTTGTCGGTCTTCAGGTCTTCCATCACCGGGTTGCCCTTGGCATCCTTCAGCGGCTGGCCGTCCGGGCCGTTCTTCGGCTGCTGGTAGCTCGTGGCCTCCAGCGTGCTCACGTCCTTGTAGGCGTCGAAGTTCTGGATCACGCCCTGGCCGACCAGGAAGATCGCGAACACCAGCGACAGCGGCAACAGCACATAGGCGGTGACGCGCGTGATGTCAACCCAGAAGTTGCCGATCGACGCCGACGAGCGCGCCGCGAAGCCGCGCACCAGCGCGATCACGACGACGATGCCGGTGGCGGCCGAGAAGAAGTTCTGCACCGTCAGCGCCAGCATCTGGGTCAGGTAGCTCATCGTCGCTTCACCGGCGTAGCCCTGCCAGTTGGTGTTGGTGACGAAGCTGATCGCGGTGTTGAACGATGAGTCGGCGCTGACCGCGGCCATCGCCTGCGGATTGAAGGGCAGCATGCCCTGCAGGCGCTGCAGCGCATAGACGGCCAGCACGCCGAGCAGGTTGAACACCACCAACGCGATCGCGTATTGACGCCAGCCCATGCCGCTGGCGGCATCGACACCGGCGATTCGGTACAGGCCGTGCTCCGCCTTCACGAACGGCGCGAACCAGCGGGGGAAGCGGCCATCAGCCACCGCCACCAACCACTTGCCGAGAGGCCAGGCCAGCAGCGCAAGAATGACCAGGAAGGCCACCAGGAGAATCCAGGCTTGCGAGTTCATCAGAATTCCTCCGCCTTGAGCAATGCAAAGACGAGGTACACGAGCAGGCCCAGCGACGCCAGGCCGGCGAGCCAATACAGCCAGCTCATTTGTGTGCTCCCAACTTGTCGCAGCCGATGGTCAAGCCGACGATGGCAATGAACATCAAGGCGACGGCTCCCAGAAACAGAAAGTCCATGGACTCCTCACGAAGGTGATTCGGATGTCCGATAGCGTAGGGACGGGCGTATCAAATCGGTATATAGATTTTGGCTCGTCGCATAAAGACGGCGTAAAGACGCCCGAAGCCCCCGGGTACACCGCGACGCGGTCATGTGCCTGTCCATGGACTTCGGAATCCATCTGACGGCAACAATTTGCACCGTCTTTATGCCGACCAGCCTACGCTTGATGAAGGTCCACTCGGCGGCCCGCACCGCTCACTCCACCCGGACCGGTGCGAGCGACCCACTCGACATGAACGATCTCTCAGTCAACACGAGCCTCGTGATGCGAGCCTTCTGGTGTATCGCAACGCTGACTGCCATCCTCGCGATCCGCTTCACCGTGAAGCTGCGAGGGATGGAGACAGCAGACGTGCCCACCACTCAATCTCCATTGGCAAGGAGCCAGGAGAAGGATGACTGGCTGCTCTGCGGCGTCATCTGGTCAGCCTTCTTCATGGATGGCTGGCAATTCCAGGACGCGGCGCTCACGGTCGAAGCATTGGTGCTGCTCTGGATCGCGAGGCGAACCCTTCAACGCCACCGGCTCCTCCGCTGAGCCGGCGACTCTCGCGTCCGCATCCCGAAGGATGGCCGCAACGTGCCCTCTGCCTACCAGCCACGGGCATGGAGCCAGAGCGCCAAGCGTTGCCAGATTCGAGATGGTTCCTGCGACGCCTCGGCAATGGGCAGTTGTGCTTGATCGCCGGTGTCGCTGGCTACCTCGAACGGACTGCAAGCGGGGCCATCGGCCAACGGGACGCCGTCTCTCGCAGATGCATCCGGCTGATCGAGGCTGGAGTCGCTTTCGTGGCGCTCTGGAAGATCGAAGTATGTGGCACTGACTTTGCCGATGACTTCGAACAGCGTCGGGTTCATGCATGTTCCAACAGGTGCTCTATCTTCAGGAGAGCGTACGCAGTTGGACATCAAATCGGTGCAAAGACTGAAGAGCCCGGCGCCTGTCGTGCCGGGACTCTTGCAGCGTGGGTCAGGAACGTCTTACCTGCCCGCTTTTTCCGACGATTCGATAGACCGTAGAGCGCGCCAGCCCGAACAGCTGCATCAACTCTTTGATGTTCCGGCCGTTGAACATCTCCCGAACGCGCTCATCTCGTGCCGACTTGTCCGGTGCCGGCACGTAGACATCGTCGCCACCAAACCGCGCCCGCATGCCCTGCACGATCTCGTGCGCGATAGCACTCGCCCATGGCTCCTGGAAAGCCAGATCGTCTCGCAGGATCTCGGTCATATCGAACACCCACTGCGTGGCGGCATCGGCTTTGATCTCGTAGGCATCGGGGCGGGGTTGCTGCTGGTGTTGGAAGGTCTGTTGGCTCACAGGCGGCTGCTCCAAGAATCGCTGATGACGAAGGTGTTGGGGACGATGGGACGGACGGCAGGTGGTCGAGTGGCCGGCGGCGCTGGTGAAGGCGGTGCCACCGCCGCCGCGCTCGGGTTAGCAAACGTCTGCACTGGTGCCGGATCGCTGCCCGCCATCGGCACCGGCGCCTCGCCGCCAGCGAACAGGTCGGGTTCCAGCCCTCCTTCCAGCCGCGCCCACAGCTTGTCGCTGAGCGTGTGCAGCCCCAGCATCTGCGCGCAGAACAGCGCGTAGACCGTGCAGTCGAGCTTCTCGTTGCGCTTGCCCGCCGGCTTCAGCCAGCGGTGTTCCTCTCCCCTGCCCGTCTTCACAAGCATCCGGCTCTCGGCGGTGAGCTGGTCGTAGAACTCGGCCGTCAGTTCGCGCGCGAAGTGCACGTAGCCCGGCCCAGGCTGGCTCACCTGCAGACGGCCGTAGAGCAGATCCTTCGCCGTGTCGGTGCCCACGTGCCACAACCGCACGCCCTTGCGGATCGTCTTGCCGCGCTCGTTCACGTCGACCAGGACGCTCGCGCTCTTGATCGGGCGCCCCAGCCGCGTCTCGCCCTTCACTGCGTACAGGTTCTGGTTCGGCCGGTTGCGCACGAACACGTAGCACTGGTGAGTGAAGTGGCCGCCCGTGTCGATCGCCACCGCGTCGGCCGACATCTCGACGCCGCACACGTGCCGGTAGGTCGCCTTGATCGCAGGATCCAGCTTCAGATCCCACTCGCGCTGGTCGGCTGGGTTGCCGTAAATGACCAGGTCATCCACCACCCACATCTCCTCACCGCGCCCGAAGCCCCACACCACCAGTTCCCACCGGTCGCCCTGCACGTCCACGCCAATCGCGAGCTTCACGGCGCCGCGCGGCACGGTGCGCAGCTGGTGCCCGTGCTTGCCGCGCAGCGCGAGCTGGCTGGCGTCGGTCTTCTCCAGCTCCTGCTCGTAGGTCTCGCCGCGCGTGGTGTTGATAAAGGTTTTGAGGTCGCTGTCGTCGCCGGCCTGCGCCTTCTTCGCGGCAGTCAGCCAGTCGCGCACGATGCTCACCCAGGTCGCCTGCGGGCTGTACGCGGTCCAGCAGAAGAACGCCACGTGCTTCGGGGGTGCCACCTCCTCGTCGACCGCGTTGCGGAAGCGCAGCTGGATCGGGTCGCGTTCATCGATCCACAGGCCGCCATGACCACCGCCGCTCGCCTTCCAGCGGCCCTTCCACGCGGCCAGGTATTCGGCCTGGGTGATGCATACGCCGCAGTGCGGGCAGACGTGGCCCACGGTCTCCGGGTCGCCATCCGTCCACTTCATCCCGTGTCGGGCGTCCTTGCCGCCCCAGTCGAGCGTGTGCTCGTCGTCGCAATGCGGGCAGCGAATGAAGTACTGGAAGCGCACGTCGGCTTGGTGCTCGCGATCCTCGATCAGGCTGAAGCCCTTCAGCTTCGGCGTGCTGCCGGCCACCGACTTCGGGAACGTGGCGCCCTCGATGCGCTTGTCGCCCAATCTGAACGCACTGCCCTCCTTCTCGATGTCGCGGTCGAAGCCGTCGGTCTCGTCGTAGTAGACGCAGTCCACCGTGATACGACGGTAGTTCTTCGCGGCCTTGCCGCCGCGCAGGTGCAGTTGGCAGCCGAGGAACCGCTTCTTCTTGATCGTGTTGTCCTTGGACTTGCGGTTGAACTTCGGGAACACGCGGCGCATCACGCGCACGTCGCGCAGCATGGGCTCCAGCTCGGTGGTGACGAAGTCGTCGCGGTCCTCGTCGGTCGGTTGGTACACCGCCTGGTTGCGGCGCTTGTGTTCCGCGAAGTAGCCGATGGCTGCGAGGAAGATCTTCGTGTAGCCGGTGCGCGCCGACTTCCGCCAGGTCACGTGGGTGATCTCGTCGTGGCCGATGCAGTCGGCAATGGCGACCTGGTACGGGTAGGCCTCCCAGCGGCCCTGCTCGTAGCTGCTCTCCTCCGACAGGTAGAAGTGCTCGGCCATCCAGGCGGACAGCCGCATCGGTGTCGGGGCTTCGAGGGGACGCAGCCCACGGCGCAATGCCGCGTTGATCTCGTCGCGCTGCTCGGTGCCGAGTTCGGCTAGCGACATCGGGCGTTCGATGAACACTGGCTCGACTGCGTCGAGCATAGGCGTCGCGTGCGTCAATTTCCATCCTCCTCTTCATCGGGTTCTTCATCGGCGTCCACCAGCGTCATCGCCGCGGCGCGGTTGCGGGCCTTGGTCACCTCCTCGTCGAGGATGCGCAGCGCCTCGCCTGGCAAGTCGACGCGGCGGCGCACGCGCGGCACCAGGCCCTGCAGCAGGCTGCCCACATCGCCGGCCATCTTGGCGAGCACCAGCTCGAGCACCGACACCGGCGCCAGCTCGCGGCGGTTCACCGCGTTGTCCATCGCGACGCGGTCGGCTTGTTCACGGGCGAGCCGCGCGCGCTCGCGGGCTAGCTCGCCGTCGGCACCGCGGCCCGCGGCCTGTTCGCGCAGGTGTTTCGTGTACGCGCGCAGCCAGGTCGCCGCTGGCTGACCGGCCAGCAAGATGCCGCGTGCGAGCAGCTCGCTGACGACAGGCTGGCTGACGCCGACCAGCTCGCCGAACTGCTCCTGCGTAGCCGGATGCGAGAGCGCTGAAGACAGCATGTCCTGTTGATCTCCCATGGATATAACCCCCTTAGGAACGCCCCGCAACTGCGGTGCAAACGGGGTTCGAATTACCCTTGACCGACCTCTCCCGGGAGGACCCGATGAGGGGGGGTGGGGGTGGGGTCGAGGCCCCTGCCGACCGAGGTGCGAACGTCATGCGCCCTGCCCTCCCGTCGTGAGCCCGAGCTTCGCGAGCTGTCGTTGCATGCGCTGCTCGTACAGCGACTTGAAGCGGCTGTCGATGACGCGCTGCGCCGTGCCCACGAAGTCGAAGCGCTTGCCATACCGCGTGCCGTTGACGAAGAGGAGCACCGGCTTCACCGCACTGCCCGCGCTAAAGCGGTACCGCGCCCACACGCCGCGTCGCAGGTGCTGCATCTTGTCGCCGTGCTTCCACGATCCGCGACCCTGCCGCGACTCGCCGCCGTGCGCAACGAAGTACTCGACCTTGCTGCGCTTGGCCTTCGAGCGCTTGCTGTTGGTCGCGCTGGCATCGGAGCCTGCGAGGTTGAACGCCTGCAGCTGGCTGAGGATCTGCACGATCTGCCCGCGACCCATGTTGCCGTAGGCATCGAGCTTGGCCGCAGCGCCCGGCACCGCGCGTTCGTTCTTGCGCATCAGCCCCGCCTGCACCAGGATCTCCTCGAAGCGCTTCAGCGGCCGGCTGCCGCCTTCGATCTGCGGGATCAGGTAGTGCGCCCGCGACGTGCCGTCCTTCAGCCACACCATTGCCTGCAGCTTGGTCCGGCTGGCGAACGTTGTGCGCAACGCCCGCAGCGTGAAGGCCGTCGGGTTGTGGAAGCTCGCCCGGATCTCGGCCACCTGCGCGTCTCGCACCTCGCGCGTGGTGTCGTTGATGGCCTGCGCCATCACGTTCGGGTGCTCCTGCTGCAGCTCGCCGAACGCCTTGGCGATCTGCGCGGCATCGAAGCGGATGTTCATCTTCAGCATCTGGTTCCTCCCTGGGTCTGGTCGCGATTCAGTTCAGCCCGCCGCCGCGCTGCTTGCTCAGCGCCTTCATGGGCGGAGGTCCTTCCCAGTCCGAGAAGCGTTGGTAGGCACCGTCGAAGCTGAAATTCAGCGTGTCGGTCGGCCCGTTCTTGTGCTTGACCACCAGCAGCTCGGCGTGGAACTTGTTGGCCTCGGTCGGCGAGCGTCGGTGCTCACGGTGCAGCAGTCCGATCAGGTCGGCCGCGCCCTCGATGTCGCCGCTGTCGCGCAGGTCGCTCATCTGCGGCATGCCAGTCGGACGCTTCTCAGAGTCGCGGTTCAGCTGCGACAGCAGGATGATCCAGACGCCGAACTCCTTGGCCGCCCGCTTCAGACCGTTGGCGATCTTCCCCAGCTCCTGATTCCGGTTGTCGCCGTCGCCCTCCATCAGCTGGAGGTAGTCGATGATCACGAGGCTGAGCTGCTTGTGCCGGCGTTTCACTTGCTGGATCTTGCGGCGCACGTCCATGATGGAGAGCGCGGCCTGGTCGTCCATCGCGATGTGCAGCTTCCCGAGCGCGTCGATGCCCTCGCTGACGCCTTCCCACATGCTCTCCGGCGCGTTGCGCGGGTTGCGCAGGTCCGCAAGGTTCACGCGGCCTGCAGCAGCGACCTGACGGGCCGTCAGCGAGTTCAGGCTGTCTTCCTGGGTCAGCATGAGCACCTGGTGCTTGCGGCCCACGTTGCGGCTGAGCGTCAGGCATATGGCCGTCTTCCCCATGCTCGGCCTGGCGCCGATCACCCACAGCTCGCCTGGCCGACCGCCACCCGCGGTGCAGTGGTCCAGATCCTTCAGCCCGGTCTGGATGGTGGTTTCCTTGCCGTCGTAGCGCTGCTGCAGGTCGTCGAGGTAGCTCACGACCAGCTCGCTGATGTCGCGCGGCTCGTTGCGCTCCGCAACGGCGTTCAGCGCCATCAGCTTCGTGATCATCTGGTCGATCACTTGGTCGACCGCCTGCGGCCTGCCATCGGCGCCGTGCGCGCCGCGCATGACCTCGTCGGCAACGGCCGAGCCCAGGCGCATCACTTCCCGCTCCCGCCAGCGCTCGACGATCAGCTCGGCGTGCCTCGCCGCGGCCCGGCTGTTCGTCACCGACTGCAGCAGCTGGTTCAGGTACACCATGCTGTGGCCGCCGCGGTCGTGGACGGTGACCAGGTCAGCGAGCTTGCCGACCGTCAGCAATTCGCTGATGGTCTCGTAGATCGCGCGGTGCTCGGCCTGATAGAAGTGCTCCGGCTTCAGGATCGTGCCGACGATCTCGAAGGCCTGGTTGTCGAACAGCAGCGACCCGAGCACGCTGTGCTCCGCCTCCTCGCTGTGCGGGGCGCTGTGGGGAAGGTTGAAGGCTTCAGGACGACGGCTCATGCGCCCTCTCCCTGCTGCGCCAGCATCACGGCTTCAGCCTGCCGGCCGTGGGTTGTCAGGTAGGCCTCATCGCCGCCCGGAGGGATCTGCCACAGGCGGAACCAGTTGCCCTGCACGCTCTGGAAGAACGTCTTGCGCCAGTCGCGCTGCCGCTTGCCCTGCGCCATGCGGCGGACCTTGAACTCATGCCAGTGCAGCTGCAGGATGTCCAGGCCGATCTTGGCTTGGTCGCAGTAGGCGAAGACCGGGTCGTCCTCGGGGATCACCTGCTCGCCCTTGGCCCGGCAGTCGGAGATGAAGTCGCTCAGGCTCACCAGCGGCAGCGAGGCCTCGGCTTCGTCTTCCGTCAAGACCGCATTGGCTTTGCGGCCAGGGCGAGCTGCAGCGGCATCGTCCGCTGCCTGAGCCGGGGTGGCATGGGCATGGGCATTGGCCCGAACCCTTGATCGAGGTCCTTCAGCCCCAGAAGGGGGTTGGGGGTATCTTGTATTCAATGGTTCATTGACGGTTAGGGGGCACGTGGTGCCGGTCTGACCGGCATCTGGTGCCGGTATGCGGCACGTGGTGCCGGTCACCGCATGCGGCATCTCGTGCCGCTCACCGGCACCTGGTGCCGCTTGGCGGCACGTGGTGCCGGTCTGCGAGCGCAAGTTCGAGTGAGGTTGGGCGGCACCTCGTGCCGGGTCGCGATGGCTCGTTTGAGCAGATCCGTGGACCGCGCCGACGGACCGCAGCAGGGCCTCGAAGGCGCCCGCGGTTGGCGCGAAGGCGTCCTCGGCAGCTGCCGTTGCGGCCGCCTCGGCGCGCTCCTGGGCGCGGACCTGCACCTGCGCCTCGCAGATCGCCTGGATGCGCTGCAGCGCCAGCGTGTAGACGTTGGAACGCTTGCGGCCGAGCCCGACCGCCAGCAGCCCCTGCTCCTCGAGCCAGCGCACGGCCTTGCGCACCGCGCGCTCGCCGAAGCAGGTGCGCACGCAGATCGTGGCGATCGAGGGCCAGCAACTCCCTTGGTCGTTGGCCTGGTCAGCCAGGCTGATCAGCACCGCCTTCTGGGTCGGCGGCATGCGGATGGGCCAGCACAGGGCCATCACGGCGGTACTCATTGGGCAACACCCTTCCCTTGCAGCCGCTCGGGCCGCAACGCGTTCTGTTGGTTCATGTGGAGGCGCGGGCGTCAAGCCCGCAGGTTGGAGGCGTGAGAGAGGCGGCCCACGCGCTGGGCGTGGTCGCTCTGGCAATCGGGATCGCAGTAGCGTGCAGCGGGGTCGCAGCGGTCGTCGCAGTTGGCGCAGGTGCCCAGCGGCGCGCGGACCAAGCTCAGCGCCTGGGCGTCCTGCTCGGCGCGCAAGCGATGGCGGACGAGGGCCGCCTGCAGGTAGGCCGCCTCGCTGACGCTGATCAGGTCGTCTTCGCCTACGCGTTCCAGCGTGTCGCGGCCGTCGTGGACGGTGATCGGGCCGGCGCGCATCAGCAGACTTCCCGGAAGGTCTTGGGACGGCTGCGTTCGTTGCGCAGCCGCAGGGTGGTCAGCACCGCCTGGATGGCTGCCACCAGTTCGGTGGCCTCGGTGTCGACACGGCGCAGCTCGTTGTCGGAGACGGCACCGTCGGCCGTCACCTCGCTGACCTCGCTGATCAGCTCAGCGAACTCGCGGGCCACGCGCGTCACGCTCCGGAACGTGTCGTCGTCATCGTTGTCCGAGCACGCCGGCAACGGCACCACCATGCAGTGGCATGCCATCGCGAAGGCGTTCAGGATGGCGTGGTTCTTCGTCAGCAGCGTGAGTTTCAATGCGTCGGCCAGGCCGAGCTTGGCGGTCGCGTAGTTGGGATCGACCTCGTGGTTCAGCGTTGAGATGCTCTTGCCCAACATCGGAGCCAGGGCGGTGGCGCCACCAGCATGATCGTGGACGAGGTTGAACGCTGCGGTCTGAATATTCATGGCACGTAGGGGTTTCGTTTGGCATGGCTCCGCCAAGGCCGGCCAGAGATACTTCTGGCTGGCAACAACGCGGAGAGAAAGCGGGATGTGTGCGAGCGGACTGGAGGCTGAACGTGATGTGCGGAGCACCTCAGCTCAGCGTTATCCGAGCGCTGTCAGCCTATGGGGCAGCTGGCATACGCCGGCGAAGAAAATGGGCGCGCTGAAAGATCGAGGAATACGGCAACGTCATGGTGTCGCCCCGCTCGCCTGCATGGACGGACCGAAGACATCGGGGCGGAGATCGTGGACGGTCACGCGCCCGTCGACCGCCCTTTCGATCAAGCGACAGTGGTCGGCGGGAACACCTTTCGCCGCCCGCGTGCGCCAGTAGTACAGGTGAGCACGATCGATCTTCGAGGTGGGGTCCAACTGCTGCATCCGGCGAACCAGCTCAGCTTCGGATCCCGCGAGGGTGATGGCGTGATGGAGTGCGGTCATGGCAAATTTGTTTGCATTGTAGATTGCAAACTAAATTGCCGCAAGATGGGTGCAAAATGCTTTGCATGAGCAGTCCGCTTCCCCTGAAGGTGAAGACCTTCCGCGCCGTGGAAAAACTCAGCACGGCCAAGCTGGCCGAGCTGGTTGGGACCAGCCGTCAGAACATCGAGAACCTGGAAGCGGGCGAAGTCGAACAGCCTCGCTACTTGCCCAGCTTGGCGAAGGTGATGGGCCAATCAGTCGAGGAACTCCTTGATCCTGCAGTGCCCCTGCACGACAAGGAGCCTCTAGGGCCAGAGTACCAACCCGTCGGAGCGAAAGGGGAAACAGGAACCCCGATTCACATTCGGGCTGTCCCGATCCTGTACGAGGCGCCGGAGGGCGATTGGGTCAATCCCATGACGAACTTCCCTCGCGAGGGTGATGACGCGCTCATGATCATGCGCTACACGGAGATGGACCTCGGCACGTCCGGATTCGGCCTGTACGTCAAGGGCGACAGCATGAGAAACCCGTTCGGGACATTCACAGTTCCCGACGGCGCGTTGATCTACGTGCACTCCGATCGGAAGGCAAAGCCTGGCAACTTGGTCGTCGTTAAGCACAAGGGAAGCAAGGAGTTCGACTTCAAGCGACTGATCGAGGACGGGGGGCAGCTGTACCTTCAACCCTTGAACCCGCAATTTCCCGTCAAGCCGCTTCCGGACGACTCGCAGATCTGCGGGGTAGTCGTCCATGCTGAGCTCCCGGTCCCCGAGGTGTAAGTCACTCCAAAGTTTGCATTCCGCAAATCGTCACGCAAATTATCTTGCTTGATGCAAATTTCTTTGCTAAATTTGCCTGCATCGCTACTGCATGGAGGCAAATTTGCAAACTCTCCCGCCATCGCTCGGAGCTCGCGACAAGAGCCTGAGCCAATGCGCTCAGCTCGCCCTGGCGCCGACCCGCCAGTGCGCCGCCACCGTAAGCCAGTCATCCCGCCGTGAGGTGGAGAAGGATTCGCGCGATCGAGCGGCGAAGTGCAGTCCTCGGCAATGGCCACCGATCGTGTTTCGCGCGTCGATCGGCGACAAAGGCCCCGGCTTCCACCTTTGCGTTCCGAATCAACCTCCTCTTGTTGTGTCGTACCAGCAACTCGACGAGTTGGTCCGCACGGCCGCTCCGTGGCTTGCTCTTTTGAAGCGAGAGTTCGCTGACGAGGGTTGCCTGTGATGCGGCTCTACCTTGCCCGGTTCACGCTGGTCGATGGCTCCCAAGGCAGCCTGCAGGTGATCGCATCGCACAGTTGCGAAGTCATCGACTATCTCGTTGCGCACATGCCCCTCCTCCACTGCTGCAGCGCGAGGTGCGTGCAATGAGCGCCCCGGCCGCTCCCGCGCTACCAGCAAGTTGGCGCGTGCCGCCGTACCGCGCATGCGAAATCTGCCGGCACGGGGCCACCACACCATCAGGTCCTTGTTGCGGCCTGCATCGCAAAGCCCGTCGCTTAGTGCCAGTCAGTGAGGCGCGAGCGCAGCATGGCACGTGCGGCCCCGACGGCCGTCGGTTCGACTTGTCAGGGCTGCACGGGCAATAGCTGCCGCCTCCGCTGAACCACTCCCGCGGCGCTCGCGCCGCGACTCAATTCAAACCCGACATGACCTGGATCATCACTGCCACGGGCAATGAGGTGTCGCTGCTGCATCCCCAACCCGGCTGCATCAACCTGCGCACAATCGCGCACCACCTCAGTCTCATCAACCGCTTCACCGGCGCCACCTGCCGGCCGTACAGCGTCGCCGAGCACTCGCTGCTCGTCTGCAAGATTGCCGAGCGCGAATTCAACCTCGACGTGCACGGCCAACTCGCCGCGCTGATGCACGACGCCCACGAAGCCTTCGTCAACGATCTCGCTTCGCCAGTGAAGGACGAAGTCGGCGCGGCATGGCACGCGCTGGAGGGCCGCTTCGCCCGCGTCATCCGCAACGGCTTCGCGCTCAACGTCGCCAACGCCACGCATGCCAAGGCGATCAAGCAGGCCGACCTGATGGCACTGGCCACCGAGCGCGCCCAGTTGCTACCCGCGTCCACCACGCCGTTGCCGGTACTTGCCGGCGTGCAGCCCATCACCTGGGTGAACCTGATGTCGCCGGCCTGCCGCGACACACCATGGAGCGCCTGGCGCAATGCCTTCATCGAGCGCGCCGACTCCCTCGACTTCCAACGCCAGCAGCTCGCGCGCCAGCTCGGCCGCTGAGCATCGAACCAGGATCGCCGCATGGAAGCCCTTCACAGCACCTCGCCCAGCAAGTCGACCACCAGACCCCTTGCGCATCGCGCATCCACGAGCCGGCGCCGTCGCGCGCCAATCGTCGGCTCGCGCGTCGCCGGACACCTGTCGCACTGGGAAGACGACTTCGACTGCATCTACTTCGGATCGACCTCTGACTTCGGCAACTTGCACGACAGCTCCTGGTTTCGCATGCGTGCGTGCGGCGGGTCTTGCCGCGCTGACGCATGGCGCGTCGCAACCACCCTCTGCGGCCGCCGTGTCTACCTCGACGCGCTGATCGACGATTTCGGCGACCTCGTCGCCATCGATGAATAAGCCCGACTGCCAATGCGGCGGACGGGCGACCACACCCCCTCACATTCCACAACGAGCACCAAAGCATGAGCAAGAACAACCAACACTTTCTCACCAATGCGCAAGACCGCCTCATCCGAAAGCCTGAAGTTCTCGCGCGCACCGGACTCGGCAACACCACTCTCTACGCCCTGGTCAAACAGGGGAGCTTTCCTGCGTCGTTCACCTTGGCGGGACGCGCTGTCGCGTGGCGCGAGGCCGACGTGAATCGCTGGATCTCTGACCGAGTCATTGCTTCCCGGTCGCCGCGCGCCTAACGAAGACACCGAGCACACCCTTTGACAACTCTCGACCTCGCGGAAGCCGCACAGCTGTTCAAGGTTCACCCGAAGACGCTTCAACGAATGGCACGTGCTGGCTCCGTGCCGGCCTGCAAAGTGGGACGCTCCTGGGTCTTCGTCGAGCGCCTGCTCATCGAGCACCTGGTGACACAATCCACTGCGCGCGTGTCCGTGGTCGATCTTCAGGAGAAAACTGAATGTCGCTCTACAGACGAAAGGACTCGCCATTTTGGTGGGTCAAGTTGCCGCCCATCCGCGGTGAATCGAAGCCTCTACAGCAAAGCACTGGGACTACCGACAAACGGCAGGCGCAGCAGGTCCACGACCAGCTCGCCGCAGCCCGATGGGAGCAGGACCGGCTCGGCGTAAAGCCTCGACACACGTGGGAAGAAGCGGTCGTGCGGTGGCTTCTGGAAACGAAGCACAAAGCCACCCACGAAGGAGACAAGGCGAAGCTTCGCTGGCTCGATCCATACCTGGGAGGTAAGCAACTCGACGACATTGATCGAACGCTGATCGATCGCATCAAGTTCGCGCGCGAACGGGATGTCGCTCCAGGCACGGTGAATCGCTATCTCGCGTTGATGCGCGCCATCCTGCGGAGGGCATGTGATGAGTGGGAATGGATTGAACGGGTGCCGAAGTTCAAGCTGTTCAAAGAGGCCGAGGGCCGAGTCCGTTCACTGACGCAAGCTGAGTTCGAACGCCTTCTTCAACAGCTACCCGAGCACCTGGCTGACATGGCCACCTTCGCCGTGGCGACCGGGCTTCGCCAAGGCAACGTGATGGAGCTGGAGTGGCAGTTCGTCGATCTTGAGCGGCACCATGCCTGGATTCCCGGCAGCAAGCACAAGAACGGCAAGCCGCACTCCGCACCGCTCAACGAGATGGCACTGGCCGTGATCCGCAAGCAGGTTGGCCGGCACCCCACCAGGGTGTTCACCTTCCGTGGCCACCCGATCGGCCAGGTCAACACGAAGGCGTGGAAGTCAGCGCTCCAACGTGCCGGCATCCAGGACTTCCGATGGCACGACTTGCGGCACACCTTCGCGACATGGCATCGACAGGCTGGAACGCCAACCCATGAGCTACAGCGGCTCGGCGGCTGGAAAACCGGCGCAATGGTCGAGCGGTATGCGCACGTAGCGCCGGAAGCGTTGCAAGGCGCGGCCCTGCGATTGGATGCGTTCTTTGGTTACGCTGCGGCTACGCCGGAAGATCGGGGCTCCTAGCAAACAACGCTAAGTCCTTGATCGTATTGGTAGGCCGTGTTGGACTTGAACCAACGACCAAAGGATTATGAGTCCTCTGCTCTGACCAACTGAGCTAACGGCCCTCGGGGAGAGAGCGCGATTGTAGGTGGGCGATCCGCGCCGCTGTGCAGCCGAACGGACCTACTTCTGGCTCAGCGCGTTGCTGACCAGCCGCGACGTGATGTCGACGATCTGGATCATCCGGTCGTAGGCCATCCGCGTCGGCCCGATGACCCCCAGCGTGCCGACCACCTGCCCGTTCACCTCGTACGGCGCCGACACCACCGACAGTTCCTCGAACGGCACCACCATGCTCTCGCCGCCGATGTAGATGCGCACGCCCTCGGCGCGGCTGCTCACGTCGAGCAGGCGCATCAGCTGCGTCTTCTGCTCGAACAGGTCGAACAGCTTGCGCAGCGAACCCATGTCGCTGCTGAAGTCCTGCACCGTCAGCAGGTTGCGCTCGCCGGAGATCACCACCTGCTCCTGGCTGTCGGCCATCGCCTCGCTGCCGGCCTGCACCGCCGCCTGCATCAGCGCCGCGATCTCGCCGCGCAAGGCATCGACCTCGCTCTTCAGCCGCTCGCGCACTTCTTCGATGGTCAGGCCGGCGTACTGCGCGGTCAGGTAGTTGCTCGCCTCGATCAGCTGGCTCTGCGTGTAGTCCTGCGCGGTGAAGATCACCCGGTTCTGCACGTCGCCATCGGGCGCCACCAGGATCACCAGCACCCGCTTCTCCGACAGCCGCAGGAACTCGATGTGGTGGAACACGCTCGCCTTGCGCGGCGCGGTGACCACGCCGACGAAGCTCGACAGGCTGGACAGCAGCTGCGCCGCATTCGCGATCACCCGCTGCGGCTGGTCGGGGTGCAGCTGCGGCGGCTCCATCGCCGGCGTCGTGCGCGCCGGGTCGAGCGGCTGCGCGGTCAGCATCGTGTCGACGAACAACCGGTAACCACGCGCCGTCGGGATGCGCCCCGCACTGGTGTGGGGGCTCGCGATCAGCCCCAGTTCCTCCAGGTCGGCCATCACGTTGCGGATGGTGGCCGGCGACAGGTCGAGCCCGGACGCCCGCGACAAGGTGCGCGACCCCACCGGTTGTCCGTCGGCGATGTAGCGTTCGACCAGCGCTTTCAGCAGTGTTTTGGCTCGCTCGTCCAGCATGGTTTCATTGTAGGCGCGAGGCCATTTTCTGCCCCGGTTCCCAGGGGGCGCTGTGGTGTAATCCCGCGCATGCCGACCCGTTTTCGACACGCAGCGCTGGTGGGAAAGTACCAGGCCCTCGGCATGCGCGGGGTGCTGCAGGACATCGCGCAATTTCTGGGCCGGCAAGGCCTCGAAGTCTCGCTCGAAGCCGAAACGGCCCTCAACACCGGCATGACCGACTACCCGGCGCTGACGCCCGAACAGCTCGGCCAGCACTGCGACCTCGCGGTGGTCGTGGGTGGCGACGGCACCATGCTCGGCATCGCCCGCCAGCTCGCCCGCTTCAACCTGCCGCTGGTCGGCATCAACCAGGGCCGCCTGGGCTTCATCACCGACCTGCCGATCGACCAGTTCGAGGAAGCCCTCGCACCGATGATCGCCGGCGACTACGAAGAAGAACGCCGCACCATGCTCGAAGGCGGCGTCTGGCGCGATGGCCGCGTGATCTTCGAAGGCATCGCGATGAACGACGTGGTCGTCAGCCGCGGCGCCACCGCCAGCATGGTGCAGCTGAAGATCGACATCGGCGACGAATTCGTCGCCAACCACCGGGCCGACGGCCTGATCGTCGGTTCGCCGACCGGCTCCACCGCCTATGCGCTGTCGGCCGGCGGCCCGATCCTGCACCCGGGCATCGCCGGCTGGGTGCTGGTGCCGATCGCGCCGCACGACCTCTCCAACCGCCCGATCGTGCTGCCCGACATCGGCGAAATCTGCATCGAGATCCTCGCCGGCCGCGATGCCAGCGTCAGCTTCGACATGCAAAGCCTCGCGAGCCTGCTGCACGGCGACCGCATCGTCGTGCGCCGCTCGGCGCACCAGGTGCGCTTCCTGCACCCGCGCGGCTGGAGCTACTACGCCACGCTGCGCGGCAAACTGCACTGGAACGCCGGACTGTGACCCCATCATGCTGAAACGACTCGCGCTGCGCGACTTCGTCATCGTGACCTCGCTCGAGGTCGAACTGGCCGGCGGCTTCTCGGTGCTGACCGGCGAGACCGGCGCCGGCAAATCGATCCTGGTCGATGCGCTGCAGCTCGCGCTGGGCAGCCGCGGCGACGCCGGCGTCGTGCGCGAAGGCGCGGCCCGCGCCGACATCACGGCCGAGTTCGACGCGCCCGCCAGCCTCGGCACCTGGCTCGACGACGCCGGCTTCGACAGCGCCGACACGCTGTTGCTGCGCCGCGTCATCGATGCGCAGGGCAAGAGCCGCGCGTGGGTCAACGGCAGCCCGGCCACCGTCGCGCAGCTGCGCGAGGCGGCCGATCACCTGGTCGACATCCACGGCCAGCACGCCTGGCAGAGCCTCACCCGCAGCGCGTCGGTGCGCGCATTGCTCGACGCCTATGCCGGCGTCGACGTCGCGCCGCTCGGCGCGGTCTGGTCGCGCTGGAAAGCGGCCGGCGATGCGCTCGACAAGGCGCGCAGCCAGCAGGCCGACCTCGAACGCGAGCGCGAGCGCTTGGCCTGGCAGATCGGCGAGCTCGACAAGCTCGGCCCCGAAGCCGACGAGTGGGAGACGCTGAATGCCGACCACCAGCGGCTGTCGAATTCGCAGGCGCTGATGGACGCCGCCCGCCACGCGCTCGACGCGCTGAGCGAGGCCGAGGTCAACGCCGAATCGCTGACCAGCGCCGCCGCCGAAGCGCTCGGCAACGTGGCCGAATTCGACGCCCGCCTCGCCGGCGTGGCCGAGGTGCTGCAGAGCGCACAGGCGCAACTGCAGGATGCGGCGCACACGCTCAGCGGCTACCTGCACCACACCGAACTGGAGCCGGAGCGGCTGCAGGAGCTCGACGAGCGCCTGTCCGCCTGGGTCAGCCTGGCGCGCCGCTACCGCCGGGCGCCGGCCGAGCTGCCCGTGCTGCTCGACCAGTGGAAGGACGAGCTGCGCGCGCTCGACGCCGCCACCGACCTCGACGCGCTCGACGCGGCGCTCGCGCAGGCGCATGCCGCGTTCAGCGCCGAGGCAAAGCGCGTCTCCGCGGCGCGCAAGGCGGCGGCGCCGAAGCTGGCCGCCGCCGTCACGCAGGCGATGCAGCAGCTCGGCATGGCCGGCGGCCGCTTCGAGGTCGCCCTCGCCGCACAAGAAGCGCCGCAGTCCTTCGGCCTCGAATCGGCCGAGTTCCTGGTCGCCGGCCACGCCGGCAGCACGCCGCGGCCGATGGGCAAGGTGGCGTCGGGCGGCGAGCTGTCGCGCATCGCGCTGGCGATCGCGGTGACGACCAGCCAGCTGTCGCAAGGCGGCGATGCCGCCGGCACGCTGATCTTCGACGAGATCGATTCCGGCGTCGGCGGCGCGGTGGCCGATACCGTCGGCCGGCTGATGAAGCAGCTCGGCCGCGACCGCCAGGTGCTGGCCGTCACCCACCTGCCGCAGGTCGCCGCCTGTGCCGACCACCATTACGTCGTCTCGAAGCGCACCGAAGCCGGCAGCACGCACAGCGACATCGATGCCGTCGCCGGCGAGGTGCGCGTCGCCGAGATCGCGCGCATGCTGGGCGGCGAGCGCCTGTCGGACACCAGCCTCGCGCATGCGCAGGAGATGCTGTCGGTGGCCGCCGACACGATCGCGCCCGCCCCGCGCGGCCGCAAGAAGCCATGAGCCCGCCGGACCGCTCCAAGGGCGAATACCGCAGTGCGCAGCACGAAGGTACTCCAGTGAGCGCGCCCCCGCCCGACGCCACGCCCGACATCGCGCCGGCCGCACCGGCAGCCGAGCCGGCGCCGCCCGCCGTCGCGCCGAACGAGGTCGTGCTTGTCACCGGGATCTCCGGTTCGGGCAAGTCGGTCGCGCTGCATGCGCTCGAAGACGCCGGCTTCTTCTGCGTCGACAACCTGCCGCCCGAGCTGCTGCGCGACTTCCTGCGGCTCGAGCACGAGCGCTCGATGCGCCGCGTCGCGATCGCGGTCGACGTGCGCAGTGCCGGATCGCTCCCCCACCTGCTGCCGCTGATCGCCGAACTGCGCGCCGAAGGCACCGCGATCCGCTCGGTGTTCCTCGATTCGAACACCGACACGCTGGTGCGTCGCTTCTCCGAATCGCGCCGCCCGCACCCGCTGTCGCAAGAGGCGTCGGCGCTGTCGCCCGGCCGCCGCAAGGACGACCGCGCGACCGACGGCCACCGCGCGCTCACCGAGGCGATCGAACTCGAACGCGAGCTGCTGGCCGAGTTGCGCGAAGTCTCCACCGTCGTCGACACCAGCCAGCTGCGCCCGGCCCAGCTGCGGCTGTGGATGCGCGACCTGGTGAAGGCGATGGCGCACCGGCTGACGCTGGTGTTCGAGTCGTTCGCGTTCAAGCACGGCGTGCCGCTCGATGCCGATTTCGTCTTCGACGTGCGCATCCTGCCGAATCCGCACTACATCCGCGAGCTGCGCCCGCAGACCGGCCGCGATCCCGAGGTCGCGGCCTACCTCGAAGCCCAACCCGAAGTGGCCGAGATGCTGGCCCAGATCGAATCCTTCATCGCGCGCTGGCTGCCGTCGTTCGAACGCGACCAGCGCAGTTATCTGACGGTGGCCATCGGTTGCACCGGTGGCCAGCACCGCTCGGTCTACCTGACCGAATCCCTGGCGAAGCGATTTGCCGCGCGCAGCGGTACATTGATTCGCCACCGCGAGCTCGACGCCCGCGATTGAGAACGCGGCCCACCCGGCCGCGCTGTTGAATGACTGCTGACATCCCCACCACCGACATTCCGTTGTTCCCGCTTCAGGCGGTGCTGTTTCCTGGCGGGCTGCTGAGCCTGAAGGTGTTCGAAGCGCGCTACCTCGACCTGATGAGCGCCTGCCTGCGCGAGAACAAGCCGTTCGGCGTCGTCGCGCTGCGCCAGGGCGGCGAGGTGCGCAAGCCCGGCGAGCCGGTCGCGCTCGAAGACACCGGCACGCTGGCCGAGCTGATCGACGTCGACAGCGCGCAGCCCGGCATCCTGCAGGTGCGCTGCCGCGGCACCCGGCGCTTCGGCGTGAACCGGATGCAGCAGCAGGCCGACGGCCTGTGGCTGGCCGCGGTCGAGATGCTGGCCGACGACGAGGTCTCGCTGCCGGTGGACGCGATGATCGAGACGGTGCGCGGACTGGCCAATGCGATCGCGACGCTGAAGCAACAGGGCGCGGAACCGTTCCTGAAGCCGTTCCTGTTCGACAACGCCGGCTGGGTCGCGAACCGCTGGTGCGAGATCCTGCCGATCTCGCTGGCCGCCAAGCAGAAGCTGATGGAGCTGCCCGACGCCGCCGTGCGGCTTCAGCTGGTCGACGAATTCCTGCGCAGCAAGGGCGTCGTCAAGTAGGCGCCGTCACTCAGGCGACATCAAGCGGGCGGCGTGCTCGTCAGCAGCTTGCGCAGCGGGGCCGGCAGGCCCATCGCGAGCGCCTCGGGCAACGTGACCCAGTCGCCGCGCTGCTCGCCGTCCGCCAGCGTCGCGGTGATCGCGGCCACGTCGGCCGCCGCGGCATCGGCCGGCAAGGTCCAGCGCACCGGCTGCAGTGTCCAGTCGAGGTGCGTCAGCACATGCGTGAACATCGGCAGCCCCTGCGGCGTGCCGGGCCAGTCGGCCGACGCCGCATCGAGCGCCTCGGGTGTGTCGAACTCCGGCAGGCTCCACAGCCCGGCCCACACGCCGCTGCCGGGCCGCCGCACCAGCCACAGCCGGTCGCCCCATTGCAGCCACAGCCAGGCGTTGCTGCGCCGGCCGCGCTTCAGCTTGCGCGTCTTCACCGGGTAGCGCTCGGGCGCGCCTTCGCGCAACGCAGCGCAGCCGGCCTGCACCGGGCACAGCAGGCAACTCGGCGAACGCGTGACGCAGATGGTGGCGCCGAGGTCCATCAAGCCTTGCGTGTAGGCCTCGATGCCCTCATCGGGCAGCTGGCGCGTCGCCTCGTCCCACAGCGCGCGCTCCTGGCGCGCCTCGGCCAGGTCGCCGTCGAAACCGAGGAAGCGCGTCAGCACGCGCTTGACGTTGCCGTCGAGGATCGCGACCCGCTCGCCGAAGCAGAACGCCGCGATCGCCGCGGCGGTCGAGCGGCCGATGCCCGGCAGCTGCTGCAGCACCGCGCTGCTGCTCGGGAACGCACCGCCATGCTCGGCCACCACAGCCTTCGCGCAGGCGTGCAGGTTGCGCGCGCGGCTGTAGTAGCCCAGGCCGCTCCACAGCGCGAGCACGTCGTCCTGCGACGCGGCGGCCAGCGCCTGCACATCGGGAAAGCGGTCGAGGAAGCGCGCGTAGTAGCCCAGCACCGTCGTGACCTGGGTCTGCTGCAGCATGATCTCGGACAGCCACACGCGGTACGGGTCGCGCGTCTGCTGCCACGGCAGCGCATGGCGGCCGTGCGACCGCTGCCACGCGATCAGCGGCTTCGCGAAACTGTCTTGCGCCGACAAGTCAGGCTTGGGCCGCGTAAAGCGGCATCGCGCCGCTGGGCGACGCGCTGGCGACGCCGGTCAGCTCGCGCTGCGCCTGCTGCTTCAGGCGGTTGCCGAGCTCGGTGCTGCGCGCCTGCAATTGCTGCAATTGCGCATCCTGCGCTTCCAGCTCGGCCAGGCGCTGCTCCAGGTCGCCGGCGGCCGACTGGATGCGCTCCAGCGCTTCGCGTCGGCGGCGGAACCCGCGGCGGCGTTCGCGCAGCTGCGAATCGACCTGGGCCGATGCGGTCTTGTTCCACAGCTCGAACTCGCCGCTGGCGTTCTCGAACACCACGCGCAGCTTCGACACCAGCATGCGGCGGAACTGCTCCATGAACTTCGGCTGCGACAGCCGCAGCGCCTGCGTCAGCCCGAGGTACTGCACGTAGTTGCGCTGGATCAGCGTCAGGTCGTTGACGAAGCGCCCCATGTCGGGCATCGGCGTGATCGCCAGGCTGAAGCCGAATTCGGCGTTCAGCTTCGCGAACGACGCGCCGAGCATGTCGTGGATCTCGGTGCCGCGCACCTGCGCCGCTTCGAGCAGCTCGCGCAGGCGGCCGCACAGCGCGATGAAGGCCTTCTTCGCGCCCAGGTGCAGCAGCGATGCGGTCATCGCGTTCTGCATCTCGATCACTTCCTGGCGCAGGCGGTCGCTGGTCAGGTCGAGCAGCGCGTTCTTCAGCATGCGGCTGTGCACCATGCGCATCGCCTGCAGGCGTGCGGTGCACTGCTCGAACTCGGCGGTCTCGGCCTGCACGCGCTCCAGCATCATGCGCACCTTGGCGCCGCTCTTGCCGCGCAGCCCGCGCAGCTCGAGCACCTGCTCGGCCATCTGCCGGCGGCGGTCGCCCAGGCGCCGGTTGACCTGCGCCTCCATGCGCTGCGCGGATTCCATCACCGTCTGCTGGAAGGCCTCGCGGCGCTGCGGCAGCAACTGCGCGCCGAGCGCTTCTTCGAGGAAGGGCAGGCGGCTCTGCGCCAGGCCCGCCCCGTCGCCGTCGATGCGCGCGGCCAGCGCCTGGCGCGCCGACAGCGGGAACACCCGCTCGCTCGCGACATCGAGCGTGCGCGCGGTCGACTGGCGCTGCTGCTCGATCTGCGCCTGCACGTGCTCGACGGTGGCCAGCGGGTCCAGCAGCGCGTCGATCTTGTTCAGCACGACGAAGGCCGAACTGGACGGCGAGCCGAGGTGGTCGCGCCAGATCGTCATGTCGGACTTGGTGACGCCGGTGTCGGCGCCGAGGATGAAGACGATCGCGTGCGCCGCCGGCAGCAGGCTCAGCGTCAGCTCGGGTTCGGCACCGATCGCGTTCAGGCCCGGCGTGTCCAGCACCACCAGGCCGCGCTGCAGCAGCGGGTGCGGGTAGTTGATCATCGCGTGGCGCCAGGCCGGCACCTCGACCTCGCCGGAATCGTTGGTCGGCGGGTTGTCCTCGCCGTTGTCGTCGCTCCAGAAGCCGAGCGCGCGCGCATCGTCGACCGACACCCACTGCGTGCGCATCACCTCGCGCAGCGCCTCGGTCAGCTGGTCGGGCGACTGGATGTCGAGCGGGATGTGGCCCCAGGCCTTCGGCTGCCCGCGCAGTTCGGCCAGCGACAGGCCTTCGAGGCGGGTCGCGATCGGCAGCAGCGCGAGCGCCGGTGCCTCGCCGGCTTCGTAGCCGAGTTCCACCGGGCACATCGTCGTGCGGCCCGGCGTGGCCGGCAGCACGCGACGGCCGGTGTCGGAGAAGAAGATCGCATTGATCAGCTCGGACTTGCCGCGCGAGAACTCCGCGACGAAGGCCACCACGAGCTTCTCGCCCACCAGGTTGCGGCGCAGTGCATCCAGCGCTTCGCTGGCCGCGGGATCGGCCAAGTCGTTGTCGGTCAGGAAGCGGCTGTATTCGTCGAGCCGACGTCCGATCGACTGTCGCCACTGGCCCAGCTCATCGACACTGCTAGCAAAGGAAGTTGACATGGGTGGGCGGGCGCGCAAGAAAGTGGCACGCCGCGCTTTCATGGTAGCGCATGGTCGTCTGGCGACCTCCCCTCGAAACAACTGGACACCCGCGACCGGCGCGAAGTGTCGATTCCTTGGGGATTGAAGCGCTCGCTCAGCGTTGACAGTGCGGGCAGAAGAAGGTCGAGCGCTGGCCTTGCACGATGCGGCGGATGGTCGTCGCGCACACGCTGCAGGGCTCGCCCTCGCGGCCGTAGACGCCGGCCTGCAGCTGGAACGCACCGGCCATGCCGTGTGCATCGCGGAAGTCGCGCAGCGTCGAGCCGCCGAGCGCGAGCGCCCGCGCCAGCGTGTCGCGCACCGCGGCGGCCAGCCGCTCGGCGCGCGGTCGGCTCAGGCGGTCGCTGCGCAGCCGCGGGTTGATGCCGGCGGCGAACAGCGCCTCGCAGGCGTAGATGTTGCCGGCGCCGACGACGATGTCGCCGCCGAGCAGCGCCAGCTTGATCGCGACGCGTCGCCGCTGCAGCGCCGCATGCAGGTAGGCGCCGGTGAAGGCCGGATCGAACGGCTCCAGCCCGAGGCCGGCCAGCAGCTTGCCCGCCGCGCCGTCGTCGAGCGCCTCGGACCACACCACCGCGCCGAAGCGCCGCGGGTCGGTCAGGCGCAGCGTGCCGCGGGTGGTTTCGAGGTCGAAGTGGTCGTGCGCCCCCGGCGGGCCGGGTTGGTCGCTGAACGCGAGCGAACCCGACATGCCGAGGTGCATCAGCAGCCCGGCCCGGCCGCCGACATCGGCCGACAGCGGCAGCCACAAATATTTACCTCGGCGGCTCGCATCGCCGACGCGCTGTCCGACAAGCGCCTGCGGCTCGTGGCCGAGCGGCCAGCGCAGCGGTTTGCCCAGGCGCACGGCGGTCACGCGGGCACCGGCGATGCGCTCGGCAAAGCTCTGTCGGGTGACCTCGACTTCGGGAAGTTCTGGCATGCAGGGAATTATCGCGACGCGCCCGGGTCGGACCGGCTTCGGGGGCTTGCGCCGCTTGTCCGGGCTCGCCCGGGGTCTTCTCGGGCGGCGGTCACCAGACCCTAGAATCATTCACGGTTTCAGGAGCATTGCATGCCGGCCCTTTCCCTCGTTCCCCACGCAGCGCGCATGGCGCTCGCGGCGGCCTGTGCGCTGGCGCTGATGACCGGTGCGCAGGCCCAGGTGCCGGCCCAGGGCGACAACGCCTTGCCCGCGCCGGCCGCCGAAGCCGCCAGCGGCGTCGCCCCCGAGCCGTTCGAGAACTCGACGATCGACGCGCCGCTGTTCTATCAACTGCTGATCGGCGAGATGGAGCTGCGCTCCGGCGAGGTCGGCACCGCGTACCAGGTGCTGCTCGATGCCGCCCGCAAGACGCGCGACCCCGAGCTGTTCCGCCGTGCCACCGAGATCGCGCTGCAGGCGCGCGCCGGCGACCAGGCACTGGCGGCCGCGCAGGCCTGGCGCAGCGCGATCCCCGGGTCGGTCGAGGCGATGGGCTACCAGGTGCGGCTGCTGATCGCGCTGAACCGACAGGCAGAGGCCGATGAACCTTTGCGCGCGATGCTCGCCGCGACGCCGCTCGCCGAGCGCAGCGCGGTGATCGCGTCGCTGCCGCGGCTGTTCGCCCGCGCCACCGACAAGACGCAGACCGCGACCCAGCTGCAGGCCTGGCTCGAACCTTCGCTCGACGTGCCCGAGACGCGCGCCGCGGCCCGCGTCGCGATCGGCCGGGCCTGGCTCGCGGCCGGCGATGCGAAGCGCGCCTTCGAGCTGGCGCAGCAGGCGCACGCGCTGGACCGCTCCGCCGAAGGCCCGGCGCTGCTGGCGCTGGAGTTGCTGGCGGCCGGGCAGCCGGTCGAGCCGCTGATCGCCGACTACCTCGAAGCCCAGCCGAAGAGCAGCTCGTTCCGCCTCCTCTACGCGCGGGTGCTCAATTCCGCACAACGCTATGCCGATGCGGTGCCGCAGCTCGAAGCGGTGACCCGCACCGAGCCGCAGCTGCCGACGCCGTGGCTGACGCTCGGCGCGTTGCACCTC
>Ga0209050_1001042_pt1 | contig 34358 bp, 33 predicted proteins | sample Araplavi_mTSA_r2_FD_184276 | JGI IMG/M metagenome (GOLD analysis project Ga0209050, IMG submission 184276) | Arabidopsis root microbial communities from North Carolina, USA - plate scrape MF_Cvi_mTSA_r2 (SPAdes) (version 2) | ecosystem: Host-associated > Plants > Roots > Endosphere | place: USA... | reverse complement strand
AGGCATGGGGCGTGGTCGCCCGCAAGTTCCGGTGCCTGACCTGCTCGTCCTCCCACACGTCCGCCAGCTCGTTGTAGCGCGCGGCGGGGATGCCGACGCCGTCCAGCATGTCCTGCATCTGGATGACGGTGAACCCGCGGCTCCAGGTGTTGATGATGTCCATCAGCTCCGCGCGGTTGGTCTTGCCGCGCTTCAGGTTGCTGTCGAAGCGCGGGTCGGTGAACAATTCGGGCTGTTCCATCAGCACGGTCAGGCGGCGATAGTGTTCGTCCGTCCCGGCAGTGAGGTAGATGATGCCGTCCGCGCAGCGCATCAGGTCCGCCGGGCCGCCGCCGTTGCCGCCGTTGCCAAGCCGGGGAGGGGCCTGCCCGCTGATGAGGTAGTCCTGCATGATGTGGCTGACCATCGCCACCGAACTGTCGAGCAGGGCAATGTCGATGAACTGCCCTTCGCCTGTCCGATTGCGATATTGCAGCGCGCCGAGGATGGCGAGGGCGGTGTTGTGGCCGGTCACGAAGTCGACGAGGCTGGGTCCGGTCTTCAGCGGGCCGCTCCCGGCCTGTCCTTCGGGAAGGCCGGTCACAGCCATCATGCCGCCGGTGGCCTGGAACAGTCCGTCATAGCCGGGGCGCGCGGCCATCGGGCCGGTCTGGCCAAAGCCGGTGACCGAGCAGTAGATCAGGCGCGGGTTGATCTCCCGCAGGCTCTCATAATCGAGGCCGAAGCGTTTGAGATCGCCGACTTTGTAGTTCTCGATCAGCACGTCCGCCGTCTTCGCCAGTTCCTTGAGGATCGCCTGACCCTCCGGCGTCGAATGGTTGAGCGTGATGGAGCGCTTGTTGCGGTTGGAGACGGTGAAGAAGCTGGAATGGCGGGTTTCGATCCCGTCCTTGCCGGGCACCCACGAGAAGCCGTAGCCGCGCCCGTCGTCGCCCACGCCGGGGCGCTCGATCTTGATGACGTCGGCGCCGAGGTCGCCAAGGATCTGCGCGCCTACCGGGGCGGCGAAGACGCGGCTCATGTCGATGACGCGGATGCCGCTGAGAGCGGCTTTATCGTTCTGGTTCGTGCTCATGATGGGCCAAGGCTAGACCGGCCCTTGGGGGCGGCCAAGGTGGGCAGGGCTGCTTATCGCGGCGACGATCAAGCATCGCTGGTGGCGCGGTCGGGCTTATCCCCGAAGCGGAATGCGCCTAGCCCGAAGCGAAAGAGAGCAACGGGAGTATGCGATGAAGACGGCGATCATCACCGGCGCGGGCAGCGGCATCGGGCTGGAAACCGCGAAGATCCTGCACGCCGAAGGATACGCGATCGTCGGCGTCGGCCGCAGCAAGGACAAGCTGGCCGCGCTGGAGGCGGAGATCGGCAATTCCGATCATGTGCTGGTGATCAGCGCCGATCTGACCGACCCCGCTGCCCCTGCTGCGATCGTGAAGGCCACGCTGGAACGCTTCGGCCGGATCGACGCGCTGGTGAACAATGCCGGTGTCGGCAGCCCCAAGCCGCTGGACGAGACGGATGACGAGACGCTGGATGCCTTCCTCGACATAATGCTCGTCGCGCCGTTCCGCCTCTGCCGCGACGTGATCCCGCACCTCTCGCAAGGGGCCAGCGTGGTCAATGTCACCAGCACGTTCGCGCATATCGGCGGTCGTCGCGGCGGTGCTTACTCTGCGGCGAAGGGCGGCCTCAAGTCGCTGACTGAGCATATGGCCTGCGAATATGGTCCGCGTGGCATCCGCTCGAACTGCGTGGCGCCGGGCGTCACGATGACCGACATGGTGCGCCACCGCTTCGAGGACGAGGGCTTCAAGCGCGCCAATGTGGAGACCACGCCTTATCCGCGCCTGGCCCTGCCGGAGGACATCGCCAGCGTCATCGCTTTCCTCTGCCTGCCGGGCAGCGAGATGATCAACGGCCAGTCGATCGTGGTCGATGGCGGCTGGACCGCGACCAAATATCTCAGCCCGCGCGTGACCCGAACGACCTGGATCGAGCCGGACGAGAACTGATTTAAGGAGCTGATTCGGAACGCCGGTTTCCGGCAGGACGGGCGCCGAAAGACCGCTCCGCCGGGTGGCTGCGACGACCTGATACAACCCCGTCATTGCGAAAAAGCCGCGAAATCCCTAAGTGAGCCGGGCTTCCGCACGCTGGCGGATCCGTCCACGCTACCGGAGAATGATGAAGCCTGCCCCGTCGCAACGCCACTATGGAATGGATTGGCTGCGCATCGGCGCGTTCGTTCTGCTGATCTTTTACCACGTCGGCTTTTCGTTCACGCCCTGGGGGTATCAGACCCCCTCGCGCGGTGTGGTCGGCTGGGCGGAGATTCCGCTGCTCGGCCTCAGCGCCTGGCGCTTAGCGCTGCTTTTCGCGATCTCCGGCTACGCCAGCGCGGCCTTGCTCAAGAAGGACGGCGACAATCGAGCCTTTTTGAAGAGCCGCATCCTGCGCCTTGGAATTCCTCTGCTTTTCGGCCTTACCGTGGTCGTGCCGCCGCAGCCTTACATGGGGCTGGTCAACAGCGGCTATGAGCATGGATATGGTTACTTCCTGCTTTACGATGCCTTCCGTTTCCACATGGTAGGATACGAGGTGCTTCCGGCCACGATGCACATGTGGTTCGTGATCTACCTGCTGGCCTATACCCTGGTGCTCTGTGCGGCGCTGATGGTGCTGCCGAAAGCCTGGCAGGAGAGACTTCGCCGCGGCTGCGAGCGGCTGCTCTCGGGACCGGCGCTGCTGCCGCTGGGCATCGGGCTGATCTTCCTGATCCGCATGTTGCCTTACGGCTGGACGGACATGCACAATTTCCTTCAGGATCGCGGCGCGCACCTCCACTATTTCGGCATGTTCCTGTTCGGCTTCCTGCTGCGCGGCTCCGAGCCGATGCGGCAGGCGATCGCACGCCAGTGGAAACCGGCCTTGGCGCTCGGTCTCCTCGGCTATGCCTGGGTAATCGGCGACACGCTGCTCTATCCCGGCAATATCCCGACACCCGCCGCCTGGGATCAGCCGCTGTCCTTCGCCAAGTCGATGCAGTGCTGGGGCACGGTGATCGCGCTGTTCGGCATTGCCGACCGCTTCTGGAACTTCGACCACCGCTGGCGCGCGACGCTGGTGGAGGCGGTGTTCCCCATCTATATCGCCCACCAGACGGTGATGGTCTTCGTCAGCTACGGCATCCGCGACATGGGTCTCGGCGCGCTGGCAGAGTTCCTCACTCTCTGCGCCGCCGTCGCGGGCGGATCCTGGCTGTTCTACCTGATCGGCCGGGAGATCGGGCCGCTGCGGCCTTTGATCGGCCTCAAGCGTCATCGTGGGCAGCGCAAGGTGGCTGGTAAAGTGGCGGTTGCCTGAAGAAGTGAAGGGTAAGACCAGGGGAGCCCTTCGGCGTAGCTCAGGATAAACTTCCCCCCTGGTCCCCCGAGACTGTCTTCGTGGCGCGGACCAACCCTGTCGCGTGCTCCTTGCTGCCGCAGGTTGTTTCGTCTTCCGGCTCGAAGTGGGCGCGAAACGAATGCAGGGGGGCTAAGCTCCCCTGCTTTTCCTTGTTCTTCAATCCCGCGCCAGCAACAACGCCGCCGCCATCGGCCCACCCCCGGAAGTCGCCACCGCCACTTTCGGATCGCCCGCGATCTGCCGCCCGGTAGCCGTGCCGCGAAGCTGGTTCACCGCCTCATGCGCAAAGCCGAAGCCATGGAGGCGGCCCGCGCCAAGCTGGCCGCCGAAGGTGTTCATCGGCAGTTCGCCGTCCAAGGCGATACGGGTGCCGCCCTCGATGAACTTGCCGCCTTCGCCTTTTTCGCAGAAGCCGAGGCCCTCCAGCCAGGTGATCGGCAGGAACGCGAAACCGTCGTAGAACTGGACGGTGTCCACGTCCTTCACGGTGTAGTCGGTGCGCGTCCAGAGGTCGGCGCCGGTCTCGTAGGCGGCGAACCATTCGGCCTGATCCCACGAATAGCGATCGACCGAGCCAGACATCGCGGCGATGCGCACGGGGGTGGTCTTCACTTCGTCCAGCGCGTCTCCTGCCGAAACGATCACCACGGTCGCCGCGTCGGTGAAGCGGTCGCAGTCGTAGAGGCAGAGCGGCGTGGAGATCATGCGGGCGGACATGTATTTGTCCAGCGTCAGCTCTTCCTTGGTGATCGCCCGCGCGCGGGGGTTGCGCAGGGCGTTCTTCGACCCGTTGATGGCGATCTGTCCCAGCTGGTCGCGCGTCATGCCATAGCGGTGCATGTGCCGCGCGGCGTATTGCGCGGTCCAGCAGGCGGCGGACGTGGCCCAGAACGGGCTGGTCCACTGCGAGGGGCCGGAGACGGTGTCCTGCTTCATGCCCGCCATGTAAGTGCCGGGATCGGCCATGCCGCCTGCCTCGTAGACGGTACGGAAGCAGATCGCGTGGCGCACGAGGCCCTGCTTCACCGCCATGGCCGCCGCAGCGATGGCAGAAAGCTGCGCGGGCTGCTCCATCGCGCCGAGGTGCCACTTGGAGCGGATGCCCAGCACTTCGATCAGGTCGTCGCTGCTGACGGGGGAAAAGGCGGTGTAGCCGTTCATCTTGCCCGGATAGGTGAACACGCCGTCGATCTGCGAGAGCGTCAGTCCCGCGTCGTCCAGCGCCTCGTGCACGGCATCGACGGTCAGGAGCAGCGGATGGCGCGGCAGGCGCACGCCGACTTCGGACTGGCCGAGGCCGGTGATATAGGCGTCCATGCCGGGCATCAGGCGATCCTCTCGAAGAGGGGGTAGAAAATGCCGTCCTGCTCCTCGAACACGACGCGGACCTTGTCCTCGAAATCGACCGCATCGACCGGGCAATTCACGATGTTGGTGGTGAGATAGACCCCCGGCGCGCCGTCCAGCTTCACGCGGGCGATCACATAGGGGACTTCCAGATCTCTGGCCCAGGGCTGGTGGTTCACCGTGAAGCTGTCGATCACGCCGGTGCCCGGTACTGCGTGGGGGGCGATATTCTCGGACTGGCAGTGGCGGCAGAGCAGGCGTGGGGGATGGGTGAATTCACCGCAATCACCGCACTTCACGATGTTCAGCCTGCCTTCGCTGCCGCCCGTCCAGAACGCGGTATTCTCCTGGTCCAGCTTCGGCCGTGGCCGCGGTGGATTCATCGTTCTTCTCCCAATCGTCGCGATGAGACGTCCGGCGCGGGGGCGCCCGCGTCAAGACGGGCGCGGGATTGATCGCGGCGGCGCTTCGCGGGCGGGCTACCGGAGAAACGCGGCGATCTCGCCGCCGATCCGCTGCGGTGCTTCGAGGTTGAGCAAATGGCCTGCGCCTTGGTGATCGATGCGGGTCACATGCTCGCTTGCACCGGCAACAAGGTCGGCCATGAGCCGGAAGTCCGGCGTGTCGAGACTGCCGGTCAGGAGCAGGGCCGGCATGGCGAGCGCTGTCAGCCGATCGACTTCCGGCAGTTCCGGGCGCTGGTCGTCCAGGATCCATTGGCGGCCGTGGAAAGCGTCGATCCCGGCGCGGAGGCGGCCCGCTTCCGGTCCCGCGCGCGTGGTGTCGAACAGGGGATGCTGCCACCAGAGTTCGCGGGCGGTCGCCATATCGCCGTCCCTTGCGGCCCGGCCGATCGCTTTCCAGCGTGTGATCCAGTCCGCGCTCCACGACCAGCCGACGAGGAGCGGGCTGACCAGCACCAGCCGTCGCACCCGCTGCGGATGGTTCAGGGCGAAGTTGAGCACGGTTCCCCCGCCGAGCGAAAGGCCGCACAAGTCGGCCTGCGCGATCCCGAGACTATCCAGCAAGGCCAGCAGGTCCTCGGCATGGGAGAAGGCTTCGCCGGAAACCGCGTCGGAGTCGCCGAAGCCGCGCTGGTCGTAGGCGATCAGCGGGAGATCGGCGGGCAGCGCGGCCACGACCGGCTCCCAGTCGTGCCGGGAGCCGCCGAAGCCGTGGACGAGTACCAGCGGTGTGCCTTCGCCCTCGCGCTGCCATCCGGCCAGCGCTGCGCCTTCGATGTCGATCCGGAAATCCTGCGTCATGGCAGCAGGCTAGCGCGCCCGCTCCCATGACGCACCTGACAAATCAGGCCGAGCCCATGTAACGCCCGCCGTTGGTGCTGATCGTCTGCCCGGTCATGTAGCTAGCTTCCTCCGAGGCGAGGAACGCGGCGGCAGCGGCAATGTCGGCCACCTGGCCGAGCCGCTTCACCGGCAGGGACTTGCCATAGGCATCGGCGTCGATCGGGGCCTGGCGCAGCATCGGCGTGTCGATCGAGCCCGGCGGGATCATGTTGGCGGTGATCCCGGTGCCCCCCAGTTCCATCGCCAGGGCCTTGGTCATGCCGAGCAGGCCGCCTTTCGAAGACACGTAATGGCTCTGCGCGAAGGAGCCGGACTGGGTGGAGGACGAGGTGATGTTGATGATCCGCCCCCACTCGGCGGCGAGCATGTCCGGCACGATCTCCTTGGTGACCAGCCACGGCCCCTTGAGATTGATGCGGATCACTTTGTCGAATTCGTCTTCGCCGATATCGAGGAAGGGCGTGAACGGCGCGATTCCGGCATTGTTGACGAGGATCGTGATCGGGCCGAATGTCGCGCGGGTCTCTTCGGCAGCGGCCCTGATCGCGGCCTTGTCCGCGCAGTCGGCGGTCAGGGCGATAGCCTTGCCGCCCGCGTCCTCGATCATCCGCACGGTTTCCGCCGCGCCTTCCGGGTTCAGGTCCCACACGGCGATACTGGCCCGGTCTTCCGCCAGCCGCACGGCGATGCCGCGACCGATACCCGAGCCGCCGCCGGTGACGACGGCGACTTTGCCTTCAAGCGAACGTGTCATGCAATTCTCTCCCGCAAGACGTCTGTTTGTGCTGAACAGGTGGACAGCGCGCCGTGCGGGAGTCAAGCGGCGAGGTTACATCCGCTCGGCAAAACCGCCGTAGCGGCCTTTGTGGAACAACATGGGATCCTCCTCGCGAACGGCTTCCATGCGCAGGACCTCGCCCAGCACGAACCAGTGGTCGCCTGCTTCCGTTACCGAATAGAGACGGCATTCGATGGCCGCGATCGAATCCCGGATGATCGGCAGGTTGTGGTCGGAGACGATATAGTCGACGCCGACGAACTTCTGGTCGCCCTTCGCCGTGACGGCCCGGCAGACCTCTGTCTGGTCGCTGGCCATCACGTTGACGCAGAAATGCCCGGCCTTCTCGATCAGCGGCCAGGAGGTGCTGCGGCGGTCCGGGAAGAAGCCCACGAGCGGCGGGTCGAGCGAGACCGAGGTGAACGAGCCGACCACCATGCCCGCGGGCCTGTCGTCGTCGTCGAGCGCGGTGATTACGCAGACGCCGGTCGGATAATTGCCCAGCACCTTGCGGAATTCTGCCGGATCGATGGTCGTTGTCGTCACTGGGAGGTTCATCCTGTCATGGAAGAGGCGGTCATGAAAAAGTGGGGCTATGAAAAGGCGGGGCGGAGCGTCAGGGCTTCAGTATCCCCTCCATCCGCGCGGCGGTTTCGTCAAGCCATTGGCGGAAGGCCGTTACGCGCGGCAGCTTGCGAATGTCCTGATGGGTGACGAACCAGAAGCTGCGCACGATCCGCCTTTCCGGCAGCACGGCGACGAGGCGAGGGTCGGTTTCGGCCATGAAACAGGGCAATACGCCCAGTCCGCCGCCACCCGCGATCATGCCGTGCTGCGCGGTAATGCTGGGGGAGCGGATCGCCGCTTTCAGCCCCGGCTGGATCTCGTCGAGATAGCGCAGTTCCGGCGAGTAGATGAGATCGGGTATGTAGCCGACGAGCGTGTGGCCTTCGAGCAGGTCGGCGGGGCGTGCGGGCGTGCCGTGGGCATCGAGATAGTCGCGCGCGGCATAGAGCTTCAGCGTGTAGTCCGAGAGCTTGTGCGCCACCAAAGGGCCGGTGCGCGGGCGTGACAGCATGATCGCCACGTCCGCTTCGCGCCGGGTCGGGCTGAGAAAGCCGCTACTGGCGACGAGATCGATGGCAAGGCGCGGATGAGCGGTCTGGAAGCGGGGGAGGTGATGGGCGAGAAACCAGCAGCCGAACCCTTCCGAGGTGCTGATCCGCAGGGTGCCGTAGAGGCCGTCGTTGCCCTCGGCCTGCTCGGCTATCCGGGCTGCCGCGCCGGCCATGGCTTCCACCGAGGCAAGCAGGGTTTCTCCGGCCTCGGTAAGCTCCTGGCCGCTGCGGGTCTGTTCGAAGAGGGCGGTGCCCAGCGAGGCTTCCAGGCGGCGCAGGCGGCGGCCGACAGTCGTCGGATCGACCCCGAGGGCACGCGCGGCACCTGCCAGTTGCCCCGCCCGCGCGATGGCGAGAAAGGCCTGGTAGTCGCTCCAGTCGATCGAAGGCATCGTCACGGCGGGAATATGGTCCTTGCGGCTGCAAATGTGCAGTTATCGATGGCGTATTTTCAGCTTGCCTGCAAATCGGACCGGGACCACCTACCGTGGAAAGGGCGCCGCGAGCGCCTGCTGGAAGATATGCGAAAGGATGAGGAATGCGCCTGATTGACCACTTCGTTGTCGGCGGAAGCGGCGGTTCGGCCGCCCGTCTCGGAGATGTCTTCAACCCCAGCACCGGCGCGGTGCAGGCGCAAGTGCCGCTTGGCGATGCCGCGCTGCTCGATCGGGCGGTGGCGACCGCGCAGGCCGTTCAGCCGCAGTGGGCGGCGATGAACCCGCAGCGCCGCGCCCGCGTGCTGTTCAAGTTCAAGGAACTGATCGAGAAGAACATGCAGAGCCTCGCCGAACTGCTGGCGAGCGAGCACGGCAAAGTGGTGGACGACGCCAAGGGCGACATCCAGCGCGGGCTTGAGGTCGTCGAGTTCTGCTGTGCCATCCCGCATATGCTCAAGGGCGAATATACCCAGGGCGCCGGTCCGGGCATCGACGTCTATTCGCTGCGCGCGCCGCTCGGCGTGGGCGCGGGCATCACCCCGTTCAACTTCCCGGCGATGATCCCGATGTGGATGTTCGCGCCTGCCGTCGCGGTGGGCAACACCTTCATCCTCAAGCCGTCGGAGCGCGATCCCTCGGTGCCGAACCGGATCGCCGAACTGTTCCTCGAAGCCGGTGCGCCCGAGGGCGTGCTGCAGGTGGTGCATGGCGACAAGGTGATGGTCGATGCCATCCTCGACCATCCGGGCATTTCCGCAGTCAGCTTCGTCGGTTCGTCCGACATCGCCCACTACGTCTATTCGCGCGGTGTCGCGGCGGGCAAGCGGGTGCAGGCGATGGGCGGCGCCAAGAACCACGCCATCGTCATGCCCGATGCCGACATGGACCAGGCCGTCAACGACATCATCGGCGCTGCCTATGGCTCGGCGGGCGAGCGCTGCATGGCGCTGCCGGTGGCCGTTCCCGTCGGTGACGAGACCGCCGAGATCCTGCGCGAAAAGCTCGTCGCCGCGATCGACAAGCTGAAGGTCGGCGTCTCCAACGATCCCGAGGCGCAGTATGGCCCGGTCGTCACCGCCGTGCACAAGCAGAAGGTCGAGAATTGGATCCAGACCGGCGTGGACGAGGGCGCGGAACTGGTCGTCGACGGCCGCGGCTTCTCGCTTCAGGGTTACGAGGAAGGCTTCTTCGTCGGCCCTTCGCTGTTCGATCACGTGACCACCGAGATGAGCGCCTACAAGGAAGAGATCTTCGGCCCGGTGCTCCAGATCGTTCGCGCAAAGACGTTCGAGGAAGCGGTGGAGCTTCCCTCGAAGCACCAGTACGGCAACGGCGTCGCGCTCTTCACGCGCAACGGTCATGCCGCGCGCGAATTCGTCAACCGCGTGCAGGTGGGCATGGTCGGCGTGAACGTGCCGATCCCGGTGCCGGTCGCCTACCACAGCTTCGGCGGCTGGAAGCGTTCGGCCTTCGGTGATCACAACCAGTACGGCATGGAAGGCGTGCGCTTCTGGACCAAGGTGAAGACCGTGACCCAGCGCTGGCCGGATGGCGGCGCGGGCGACAGCGCCTTTATCATTCCGACCATGGGTTGAGCTGGATCAGGGCCGGGGAACAGGTCATGTGATGCGGGTGTTTCCTCGCGAACACCCGCAGATATGGAAGGATGCTTGATGACGAAGATCGGCAGAGTTCTCGTTCCGGCCCTGACCGCCTCCGTGCTCGCCCTCGCTCTGGCCGCCTGTTCGAAGGAACCGGCCAAGCCGACGGAAGCCGCGACGCAAGTGCCGGAGTCGGCTCCCACGGCCACGGCGGCGGCGATACCCACGGCCATCCCCGCGCAGTTGCGGGGGCGTTGGGGTCTCGTCGATGCCGATTGCACAAGCACTCTCGGGGATGCCAAGGGTCTGCTGACGGTCGACGCCGACACGCTGAAGTTCTACGAATCGGTAGCGAAGCTCGGTACGATCAGGTCCGGTTCGGATTCCGCGCTGGACGGCGAATTCGCTTTCTCCGGGGAGGGGCAGAGCTGGAAACTTGACGTCGCGCTGTCGTCACCCGACGGTGGCAAGACACTGATCCGCAAGGATACCGGGCCGGACGCCATGCCCGGCACCCTCACATATACGAAGTGCCCTTGAGGGGCCTGACAGGGATTGAGATGACTGAACAGTTTGGCCTGACCGAGGACCAGCTTGCGATCCAGGAGACCGCACGCAAGTTCACCGCGGACCGCATCACCCCCTATGCCGCCGAGTGGGACGAGAAGCACCACTATCCGGTGGACGTCTGGAAGGCGGCGGGCGAACTCGGCTTCGGGGCGATCTACGTTTCGGAAGAAAGCGGCGGCATCGGCCTCGGCCGTCTCGAAGCGGCGCTCATCATGGAGGCCATGTCCTACGGCTGCCCGGCGACCAGCGCCTATATCTCGATCCACAACATGGTCGCCTGGATGATCGACCGGTTCGGGGATGCGCAGCTCAAGGATCGCTACCTGCCCGATCTCTGCGCGATGGAGAAGATCGGCTCTTATTGCCTGACCGAACCAAGCTCCGGTTCGGATGCCGCAGCGCTCAAGACCACCGCGCGGCTGGACGGCGATCACTATGTGCTGAACGGCACCAAGCAGTTCATCTCGGGCGGCGGCTACAACGACGTCTATGTCGTGATGGCCCGCACCGGCGAGCACAAGTCGCGCGGGATTTCCTGCTTCGTGGTGGACAAGGACACGCCCGGCGTCTCGTTCGGCGCGCCCGAGAAGAAGCTCGGCTGGAATGCCTCTCCCACCGCGCAGGTGATCTTCGAGGATGCCCGCATTCCGGCGGAGAATCGCGTCGGTGCCGAGGGCGACGGGTTCAAGTTCGCGATGGCGGGCCTCGACGGCGGCCGTCTCAATATCGGCGCCTGCTCGCTGGGCGGGGCGCAGCGCTGCCTCGACGAGGCGGTCCAGTACGTGAAGGACCGGAAACAATTCGATCAGCCGGTCGCCGAGTTCCAGAACACCCAGTTCCGGCTTGCCGACATGGCCGCCGAACTGGAGGCCGCCCGCGCGCTGCTCTATCTCGCCGCCGCCAAGGTCACTGCGGGATCGCCCGACAAGACCCGTTTCGCCGCCATGGCCAAGATGATGGCCAGCGACACTGGCTCCTCGGTGGTCGACCGCGCGCTGCAATTGTTCGGTGGATACGGCTATCTTCGCGACTATCCCATCGAGCGCTTCTGGCGCGACCTGCGTGTCCATCGTATCCTCGAAGGCACCAACGAGGTCATGCGGATGATCATCGGCCGCGACCTTCTCAAGTAAGGGGCCAACGCACATGACCACCGATACTTTGACGGCCGACACCTTGAGTGCCGAGATCCTCGATCGCCGCGAAGGCGTGGCGGGGGTGATTGCGCTCAACCGTCCCAAGGCGATCCATGCCCTCACGCTCGGGATGTGCGAGACGATGAGCGCGCTGCTCACCGGCTGGGCCGAAGACGACGGCATGAAAGCCGTGATGATCGAGCACAGCGAAGGGCGAGGATTCTGCTCGGGCGGCGACATCAACCTGCTGCGCCGCTCCGCGCTGGAGGACCTCGGCATCGAGGGACGCCGGTTCTTCCTCGCCGAGTATCGGCTCAACCACCAGCTCTTCTCTTACGGCAAGCCGGTGGTCGCTTTCATGGACGGCATTACGATGGGCGGCGGCGTCGGCATCTCGCAGCCCGCGCAGTTCCGCGTGGCGACCGAGCACACCCGCTTCGCCATGCCCGAAACCGGCATCGGCCTGTTCCCGGATGTTGGCGGCGGCTGGTATCTCTCGCGGCTCGACGGGCGGCTGGGGCAGTTCCTGGCGCTGACTGGAGCGCGGCTGGACGGTGCGGAATGCCTCTGGGCCGGCCTCGCCACGCACTACCTGCCGAGCGAGGCGCTGCCCGAGGCCAAGCGCCGGATCGCCGCCGGCCACGAGATCGGCGGCGTGCTCGGCGCGCTCTCGGTCAAGCCGCCGGAAGCCAGGATCGCGGCGCATGAGGGGCAAATTCGCAAGCACTTTGCCTTTGACACGCTGGAACAGGTGCTCGCTTCGCTGGAGAGCGACAACAGCGAATGGGCCGCACGCGAACTGGCGACCTTGCGCACCAAGAGTCCGCAGGCCTGCAAGGTCTCGCTGCGCCAGCTCGCCACTTCGCTGACGCTGGACGATTTCGCGCAGAACATGGCGATGGAATACCGGTTGGCCAGCCGCGTGCTGGTACTGCCGGACTTCGCGGAAGGCGTGCGCGCGGTCATCGTCGACAAGGACAATGCGCCCAAGTGGAATCCCCCGGCGCCCGAAGGCGTCACCGATGCGATGCTGGATGCGATCTTCGCGCCGCTCGCCCCAGAAGAGGAATGGAAGCCCCTATGAGCTACGAGACGATCCTGGTTGAGAAAAAAGGCAACGTCACGCTCATCACGCTGAACCGCCCGCAAGCGCTCAACGCGCTGAATTCGCGGGTGCTGGAGGACCTGATCGCGGCTTTCGCGGCGTTCGAGGCCGATGCCTCGCAGGGCTGCGCGGTGCTCACCGGTTCGGGCGAGAAGGCTTTCGCAGCAGGCGCCGACATCAAGGAAATGGCCGACAAGCCGAGCGCCGAGTTCTATGCGGAGGACTTCTTCGCCGGTTGGACCTCGCGGATCGTCAAGACCACCCGCAAGCCGTGGATCGCGGCGGTGAACGGCTTCGCGCTCGGCGGCGGCTGCGAACTGGCGATGATGGCGGATTTCATCATCGCTTCGGAAAACGCGAAGTTCGGCCAGCCGGAGATCAAGCTCGGCGTCGCCCCCGGTATGGGTGGTTCGCAGCGCCTGACCCGTGCGGTCGGCAAGTCGAAGGCGATGGACATGTGCCTCACCGGCCGGATGATGGACGCCGCCGAGGCCGAGCGTTCGGGTCTCGTCAGCCGCGTGGTGCCGCTGGAGCAGTTGCTGGAAGAAGCGCTCAAGGCCGCAGAGGCGATCGCCGGAATGCCGCCGCTGGCCGCGACGATGAACAAGGAAATGGTCAACCTCGCCTTCGAGACGACGCTCGACACCGCGCTCGTTCTGGAACGCCGCATGTTCCAGGTGCTGACGGCGACCGAGGACAAGGTCGAGGGCATGAAGGCCTTCGTCGAGAAGCGGCCGGGGGTCTGGAAGGGCAAGTAAGCTTGCGTGAGGGGCTTGGCTCAAGGGGCTCAACAAGGGCCAAGTCCTTAGTCAACAACTTCGTCATTCCCGCGCAGGCGGGAATCCCGCTTTTGACGAGCTGCGCCTGCGCTGTTTCGCAAGCGGGATCCCCGCCTGCGCGGGGATGACGGGGAAAGGGGCTGCGCTTCGGAAAGAAGCTGTCGCCTGCTTATCGGGCCTGCGTGATCGGGCCTGCACGAAAATCTGGGAGAAATGTCATGAAAATCGCCTTTATCGGTCTCGGCAACATGGGCGGCGGCATGGCTGCCAATCTCGTGAAAGCGGGGCACGAGGTCCGTGCGTTTGACTTGTCCGCCGATGCCGTCGCCAAGGCGGCGGAGCAGGGCTGTGCGACTTTCGCCACCGTTCCCGAAGCGGTCGCGGGCGTTGATGCGGTCGTTACGATGTTGCCGAACGGGGCGATCGTGCGCTCGGTCTATACTGCCGAAGTCTTCGGCCATGCACCCGAGGGGGCGCTGTTTCTCGATTGCTCGACCATCGATCTCGAAACGGCGCGCGAAGTTGTCGTGCTGGCGCAGGCGGCGGGTTACGAGATGGCCGATGCGCCGGTCTCGGGCGGGATCGCGGCGGCGAACGGCGGTACGCTGACCTTCATGGTCGGCGGCAGCGATGCGGTGTTTGAACGGGCGAAGCCGGTGCTCGAACCCATGGCCAAGACGGTGATCCACGCCGGTGATACCGGGGCCGGACAGGTCGCCAAGATGTGCAATAACATGCTGCTGGCGGTGCACATGATCGGTACCTGTGAGGCTCTGGCGCTGGCGCAGAAGGCGGGGCTCGATCCGCAGACGTTCTACGAGATCAGTTCGAAGGCCACCGGCTATTGCTGGTCGCTCAACGACTATACGCCGATGCCGGGTGTCGGTGCGACGAGCCCGGCGGATAACGGCTATGCGGGCGGCTTTGCCTCGGCGCTGATGCTGAAAGACCTGCGGCTGGCGATGGCCGGGGCGGCAACCTCGGGTGCCACGGTGCCGATGGGTGAGCATGCGACGAAGATCTACGAGGCTTTCGTCGAGGCCGGGAATGGCGGCAAGGATTTCGGGGCGATCTTCACGACGCTTTGAGAGGGCGACAGAAACGCCGTAGGCCTTTAATTTCTCGCAATGAGAGCGCGAGAGATAGTGCGAGTCGCGAAGTAGACAGTAACGGGGGTGCAGGGGGGCTATGCTCCCCTGCTTTCCTCTTCCTTCTTCCGCTCAAGAACGAACCGAGGCACCCGCATCCCCTTGGTCCGCCCGGTCAGATGAAACTGCCGGCAAAGCGCGCAGCGATAGGGCCGCAATACAACGTCAGCCTTGGCTGCCACCTCCAGAGCCTCCGCCTCGCTCGCATAGCGCCGCTTGCGTTGGCAGACGCTGAAGCGCGTGCGCATGTCAGCCGAGCAGCCGGGCGCCGAGCAGGGTGAGCAGTTTCACGTCCATCGCGTAGCCTTGCGCGCGCCAGTCGGCGATGGCCTGTTCGATCCCGGCGAGGGGGATGCGATGGACGACGATGTCCTCGCTGTCGACGCCGCCGCCTTCGCCCACTTTCATGAGGTCGTGGGCGCGGAACAGGGTGAAGCTCTCGCTGACCATGCCGGGCGAGGAGAAGAACTCGCCGAGGTTTTCCATGCGCCCGGCGTGGTAGCCGGTTTCCTCTTCGAGTTCGCGGGCGGCGGCGATGCTGGCGTCTTCGTCGGCGCTGTCGTCATGGTCGCCGACGAGACCGGCGGGCAGTTCGATGCAGCGCTTGCCGAGCGGCACGCGGTACTGGTCGACGAGGATGACGTGGTCTTCGGCATCCACCGCGAGGATCACGGCGGCGCGGATGCCGCGCGCGCGGCTGACATATTCCCAGCGGCCGCGCTTGCGGGTGGTGATGAACCGGCCCTGCCAGACGACTTCGTCGGGGGCGTCGGCGTCGGGGGGGAGAATGGTGGTTTCGGTCATATTTCGATCAGCCTGTCGGGAAGTTCGTTCACGTCGTCATCGGCGCGGGGGAAGTGCTGGGCGAGGATCGCGCCGACTTTGCCTACGGCCACGACCATGCCGTCCGAGGTCCGGCCCTCGCGGACATGGGCGAGCATGGCGGACATGGCCTGGCCCCAGACTTCGGGATCGACCTTGGCGGCAATGGCGCGGTCGGCGACGATCTCGGCGCGGTGTTCGCGCATGGAGAGGTAGATGAGCACGCCGGTGCGCCCCGTGGTGCGCTGCTCGGCGCCGATGCGGAAGGCGCGGAGGGCGTGGGCGTGGACGCGCATGGTCTTGATCTGCGGCGGGACCAGCCAGAACTTGAGCGGCGGGATCAACTGGAGAAGCAGCATCGCGCCGAACTTGATCGCGGCGATCCCGGCGGCGAGGCCGACGATCATGCGCGGGCTCCATTCGTGGCCCCAGTCGGCGAGGAGGTCCTCGTAGAGGCCCATGTAGAACTCGGGCGCGATCGCGAGGGCCGCGAGGGCGAGGAAGGCGACGATCGCGGCCCAGGCGAGGGCCACGTCGGTATAGCCGTCCGAGCGGTCGGCCAGCACGGTGACGATCTCGCCGGCGCTGTGCATTTCCGCCTCGCCCACGGCGGCGCTGATGCGCTCGTGGTCCTCGGCGGAGAGATAGACGGGTATCGGCATCGTTTCTGTCCCCCTTACCAGCTGCCGCTCGCGCCGCCGCCGCCGAAGCTGCCGCCGCCGCCCGAGAAGCCGCCGCCACCACCGCCGAAGCCGCCGCCGCCACCCCAGCCGCCGCCGAAGTGATCGTCGTCATCGTCGCCGCCGAAGCTGCCGGGCATCCAGATAATCGGACCGCCGAAGCCGCCGCGTCGCCGTCCGCCGCCGCGCGCCTCGTTGATCATCGGCATGACCACGAAGAACACGATGATGAGGATGAAGACGATGGTGCCGATCGGGAAGCCGCCGCCGGAGCCCTGCTTGCGCGCGGCATTGGCGTCTGCCGCCACCTTGCGGGCCTGATCGGGCGGCAGGGTGAGCTGCTTGACGAGGGCATCCGTGCCCGCCGCGATGCCGCCGGGATAGTCGTCGGCCTTGAAGCGGGGGAGGATCTCATTGTTGATGATGAGGAAGGAGAGGCCGTCGGTGATGATCGGTTCGAGGCCGTAGCCGACCTCGATCCGCACCTTGCGCTCGTTCGGCGCGACGATCAGCAGGGCGCCGCTGTTCTTGTCCTTCTCGCCGATGCCCCAGGCCCGGCCGAGCTGGTAGCCGTAGTCGGAAATCTCGTAGCCCTGGAGGCTGGGCAAGGTGACGACGACCAGCTGGCGACCGGAGTTCTTCTCCAGCGCCTCCAGCTTCTGCGTGAGCTGGGCCGTCTGCTGCGGGCTCAGCAGCTTGGCATCGTCGACGACCCGGCCGGTCAGCTTGGGGAAGGTGGGTTCGGCCGCCGCCTGCTGGGCAAGCAGCGCGCCGAACGCCAGAAGGATGGCCGCGAGGACGGCCCGGAAACGGATCACGGTATCAGATCTTGCCTTCGAGGCTCGGCGCGTTTTCGGCGCCCGGCGTCGTCGCCTGATAGGGCACCAGCGGGTCCGCGCCGCGCAGCTTGGCGCCGATCATGGTCGGGAAAGTGCGGACTTCGGTGTTATAGTCCTGAACCGCGGCGTTGTAGTCGCGCACCGAGATGCGGATGCGGTTTTCCTGGCCCTCAAGCTGGGTCTGAAGCATCTGGTAGTTCACGATCGACTTGAGGTCGGGATACTGCTCAACGCTGACCAGCAGGCGCGAAAGGCTCTGGCCGAACTGGGCCTGCGCGGCCTGGAACTGCTGCATCTTGGCGGGATCGTTGAGGTCCGTGGCATTGACCTGCACGCTGGTCGCCTTGGCGCGCGCCTCGACCACGCCAGTGAGGATTTCCTTCTCCTGCGTCGCGGCGCCCTTGGCCACGGCGGCGAGGTTGGGGACGAGGTTGGCGCGTTCCTGGAAGGCGGCCTGCACGTCGGCCCACTTGGCCTTGGCGGCTTCCTGCTTGGTGGGGACCGAATTGAAACCGCAGGCAGCCAGCGACAGCGCCGCCGCGAGGGCCAGCACATTGCGGCTCTTGCGGGCCAGAGCGGAAAGGGACATTCGTGATCCTCCTGATCGGCTTGGCCATGGGGCCATGCCTCTAGCTGGAATAGATAGCAGCCGTCCGGCCCGGTTCAAGGATGGTCGCTCTCCTGAAACGACGCCTGCAACCGTTTGTTACCCGGGCGATTGTTACCTGATGACCGATGTGGCAGGTTTGCCGCCAATCGTGGACCGCACAGGATCGAGGGGAAACCGACCCATGCTTCAGGAATTCAAGACTTTCATCGCGCGCGGCAACGTGCTCGACCTCGCCGTCGGTGTGATCATCGGCGCGGCTTTCGGCAAGATCGTCGCCTCGCTGACCGACGATGTCATCATGCCGTTCATCGGCCTCATCACCGGGGGCATCGATTTCAGCAACAAGTTCGTGGTGCTCGGCACGGTCCCGGCGGGTTATACCGGGCCGATGACTTATGCCGGTCTCAAGGCGGCGGGTGTCGCCATGTTCGGCTACGGCGCGTTCCTCACGGCGATCATCAATTTCCTGATTCTCGCCTTCGTGATCTTCCTGATCGTGCGCCAGGCCAATCGCCTGCTGCCCAAGAAGGAAGAACCGGCAGCGCCGACCGGCCCCACCGAAGTGCAGTTGCTGGCGGAAATCCGCGATGCGCTGAAGAAGGACTGAGCCGAAAAACGGCCGTGAGAAATCCGCTGTGAATTGCGGAAGGGCGGGGTCATTCCCGCCCTTTTCTTTTCCGGCGGGCACCCTATATGAGGTCCTGCCAGCTTCGGCTGGCTATGATGATAAACTGCGCCGTTCAATAGGCACAGCGGACCCGGGGGCGGTACCCGGCGGCTCCACCATCACCCGTCCTGCCATCCGGCCGGACAACCCTGTTGTCGCAGGGGTGATGACGGGGCCGAACTAGGATCGACGTGTGTTGAAAAGCGGTGTTTTCATTCGGGCTGAGTAACCCGTTCAAGGCTCAAAACTCACAAGTGCCAACGACAACGAAGCACTCGCTCTCGCCGCGTAATTCTAGGGGCTAACGCCCTGACGTTACAAAGCTAAAGCGCGGTTGGACCCACCGGGCAACAGAAGGGATTCCAGGGGCCCGGGGTGAGCCTTGCAACAGAATCACCCCACCCTTCCGACATATCCGGGTTTATCTCAGGCGGCGTTTGCGCGGTCGGGGATTATCTCGTCCACTTCGGGTGCATTTTCCGCTTCTTCGGCCAGCTTTTGGGCCTGTTCGAACTTCAGGCAGTCGAGGATTTTCGCCCCGGCCATGAAGACCGCGCCGGTGCAGGCCAGGAACAGCAGTCTTCCCCCCCATCCCGGAAAGCGTGTGAGGTAGACGCTGCCGCGCTCCACTGCGCCCAGGGCGAGGGCGTAGATGATCATGAACGCTTCCCAGCGCGTCTTGATGACGAAAAGCCGGCTGATCTTGCGAAGCATTCCGATCCTTCCAGTACCGCGCGTCCTCATGCGCAAGTGGGGGAGCCGCTCGAAGGTTCCCGAAGCGAAGGGAATGTCGGTTGTAAGTCGTTCCGGCGCAAGGTGTAAGCTGGTCGTACGGGGTACCACTTTGGGACCGTATCGATGAGCGGTGGCGAGTTCGCATTTGCCAATAGCATCGGGATCGGGCATAGCAGGGCCAATCCTCCCCAGGACAATCTTGAACAGATGTCACGGTCGCCGCACGTGCTTTTGTGCCTGCGTGCCTGGAATGCGAGGAAAGATGACAGACAGAATCGAACGTTCGAGCCTGCGGGTCGATGCTGCCTTGGCGCGCTTCGTCGAGGAGGAAGTCCTGCCGCCGATCGGTCAGGACGCGGCCGGGTTCTGGGCGGGGTTTGCGGCGCTGGTGGCCGAAATGGCGCCGCGCAACCGGGCTCTGCTGGAGCGGCGCGACGCGCTGCAAGCGGCGATCGACGCCTGGCACCTCGAACGCCCCGGCAAGCCCATCGATCAGGCCGAGTATCAGTCTTTCCTGCGCGAGATCGGCTATCTGGTGCCGGAACCCGGCGATTTTGCCATCGGCACCACCGGCGTCGATCCCGAGATCGCGACGATGGCGGGGCCGCAGCTCGTCGTTCCCGTGCTCAATGCCCGTTTCCTGCTCAACGCCGCCAATGCGCGCTGGGGCAGCCTCTACGATGCGCTCTACGGCACCGATGCGCTCGATGCTGAGCCTGCGCAGGGGCGGGGCTACGATCCGGCCCGCGGCGCGGCGGTGATCGCGGAAGGACGGCGTTTCCTCGACAAGGCGCTGCCGCTGGCCTCGGGGAGCTGGGCCGATGCCGGGAGCCTCGACGTTGCCCTGGCCGATCCGGCGCAATATGTCGGAACGACGCAGGCCGGGCGATTCTATCGCTCGAACGGGCTCGGGATCGAGATCGTCGTCGATGCGGGCAGCGAGGTCGGCCGGTCCGACCGGGCGGGTATCGCCGATATCGTGCTGGAAGCCGCGCTCACCACGATCGTCGATCTGGAGGATTCCGTCGCCGCGGTCGATGCCGAGGACAAGCTGGCAGGCTATGCCAATTGGCTTGGCGTGATCCGGGGCGACCTCACCGAGACCTTCGAGAAGGGCGGCCGCACCCACAGCCGCGCGCTGGCGCCGGACAAGACGGTCGAGACGCCCTCGGGCGAAGTTCTCGAACTGCCGGGGCGCAGCCTGCTGTTCGTCCGCAACGTCGGCCATCTCATGACCAATCCGGCGATCCTGCTGGCCGACGGATCGGAAATCCCCGAGGGTATCCTCGATGCCGTTCTGACGAGCGCGATTTCGGCGCAGGACGTCAAGGGTCTGACCCGCTTCGGCAACAGCCGCGAAGGCGCGATCTATATCGTCAAGCCGAAGATGCACGGGCCGGAGGAATGCGCCTTCACCAACGACCTGTTCGAGGCGGTCGAGGACATGCTGGGACTGCCGCGCCGCACGATCAAGGTCGGCGTCATGGACGAGGAGCGGCGCACTTCGGCGAATCTCGCGGCCTGTATCCATGCGGTCAAGGATCGGATCGTCTTCATCAATACCGGCTTCCTCGACCGTACCGGCGACGAGATTCATACCTCGATGCGGGCCGGGCCGATGATCCGCAAGAATGCGATCAAGGGCTCGGGCTGGATTGCCGCCTACGAGAAGCGCAATGTCGCAATCGGGCTGCGGCACGGGCTTTCGGGCGTCGCGCAGATCGGCAAGGGCATGTGGGCGGCGCCGGACCGGATGCGCGACATGCTTGAACAGAAGATCGGCCATCCGCGCACCGGGGCGAACACCGCCTGGGTGCCGTCTCCCACCGCCGCGACGCTTCATGCCATGCACTATCACGAGGTCGATGTCTTCGGCCTGCGTGGCGAGATGGCAGGCGCGGAGATTCCCGGTCTCGATCTCCTGCTGCAAGTCCCGCTGGCGCAGGGCGCCAACTGGTCCGAGGCCGAAGTGCGCGAGGAGCTGGACAACAATGCGCAAGGCCTGCTCGGCTATGTCGTGCGGTGGATCGACCAGGGCGTTGGTTGCTCCAAGGTTCCGGACATCGATGACGTCGGCCTGATGGAGGACCGCGCGACCCTGCGCATCTCCAGCCAGCACATGGCGAACTGGCTGCTCCATGGGGTCTGCTCACGCGAGCAGGTCCTCGATTCGCTGCACCGCATGGCCGCCAAGGTCGATGCGCAGAACGCGGGCGATCCGCTCTACGAGCCGATGGCAGGCAACTGGGAGACCTCGTTCGCCTTCCGCGCGGCCTGCGATCTCGTCTTCAAGGGCGTGGACCAGCCGAGTGGCTATACCGAGCCGCTGCTTCATGCCTGGCGCCGCCGGAAAAAGATAGCGGCAGCCGTGCCTTCGCTGGCGGAGGTGTGACCGCAAAAGCCTCACCCCCGCGTTAACTTTGATTTGATCTATCGCGTGTAAGGCACTATTCAACGTGGTGTTCGCTAGGGGGGCCCGGCGTTGAAGAAGTCCAGTGCTGATCGTGCCCATGGGCACGCCATTCCCGGCACGCCGTCCGTCGGCGTTCCGGCCGACGGTATCAATTCTGAAGAAGGCGCGCGAGTTGTGCGTCTCGACTCGGTTCGCGCCGAGCGGGAGCGCGCGGGTCGCGAAGTGCTGCCGGTCGCCTTGGCGGCGGAAGCGCTGCGTTTCCAGAAGGAACGCGGCGTTGCCGGCTTCCTTGCGTCTGATGGACCGCTGGTAGGCCGTCTCGTCCAGTTCGGACTGATGGGGCTTGGGCTTGCCGTGGCGGTCTGGGTGGGAACGCAGCTCGCCAAGCCCGACCTCGGTGCCGTCAGACAGCCCGTTTCCGCCGAAGCGGCGCTGTAAGTCCCGCCCGGTCCGATCAGGACCGGGTCAGTTTCTTGGCCACGCTGACGAATTCCGCGACAGACAGCGTTTCCGCGCGGCGCTGGGAATCGATCCCAAGGCTCTCCAAAGCATCCAGCGCGCCGGGCACACCCTTGAGGCTCTGGCGCAGCATCTTGCGGCGCTGGCCGAAGGCGGCTTCCGTCACGCGCTCCAGCACCCGCATCGACACGCCTTCGGGCGCTTCGCCCGGCTCGACATGGACGATCGCCGACATGACCTTGGGCGGCGGGGTGAAGGCGCTGCGGTGGACCTTCATCGCCAGCTTCGCCTGCGAGCGCCACTGCGCCAGCACCGCAAGGCGGCCATAGGCGGAAGTATCCGGCTCGGCGACGATGCGGCGGGCCACTTCCTCCTGGAACATCAGCGTCAGCGATGACCACTGCGGCGGCCAGACCTCGCCCGAGAGCCAGCCGGTGAACAGCGCCGTGCCGACATTGTAGGGCAGATTGGCGACGACTGCGTAAGGCCCGTCGAACAGGTCGGCAGGGGCGATCTTCATCGCGTCGCCCTCGATCACCTTGAGCTTGCCGGGGAAGGCGGCCTCGACTTCCGCCAGCGCGGGAAGGCAGCGGCGATCCATCTCGATCGCGGTCACGGTGGCGCCCGCACGCAGCAGGGCGCGGGTAAGGCCGCCGGGGCCGGGGCCGACTTCCAGCACCTGCCGCCCTTCGAGGCCGCCGGGAATGGCGGCGATGCGGTCCAGCAACTGCTCGTCGAACAGGAAGTTCTGGCCGAGCGCCTTGGAGGCGGAAAGGCCGTGGCGGGCGATCACTTCGCGCAGCGGAGGAAGGGTGGTCATGCAATGGTCTCCGGCGAAAGCCTGCGCGCGGCGCATTGGCCCGCCATGCGGATAGCGGCGATCGTCGCGCCCGCGCTCGCCACGTTCCTTCCGGCGATGCCGAAAGCGGTGCCGTGGTCGGGCGAGGTCCGCACGATCGGCAGGCCGAGCGTGACATTGACGCCCGCGTCGAAATCGAGGGTCTTGATCGGGACGAGCGCCTGATCGTGGTACATGCAGAGCGCGACGTCGAACCGGTCGCGCTCATGCGCTGCGAAAAGGGCGTCGGCGGGATGCGGGCCGGTCACGGCCAGTCCCTCGGCGGCGAGGGCGGCAATGGCCGGGGCGATGGTCTCGATCTCTTCCCGGCCCATGCGACCGTCTTCCCCGGCATGGGGGTTGAGGCCGGTAATGGCGATACGCGCGGGAGAAAGGCCGAAGTCGCGGGCGAGCGCGCGGGCGACGATCCTGGCCTTGCCCTCGATGAGTTCGCGGGTGACGAGGGCCGGGACCTGTGAGAGCGCGACGTGGACGGTCAGCGGAACCGTGCGCAAGTTGGGTCCGGCCAGCATCATCACCGCGTCGCCATGCGCAACGCCGCAGGCATCGGCGAGAAATTCGGTCTGGCCGGGCTGGGTGAAGCCCACTTCGGCGAGCTTCGACTTGGCGACGGGGCCGGTGACGACCGCGCTGGCGGCGCCGGACAGCGCGAGCTGGGTCGCGCGGGTCAGCGAATGGAGCGCAAGCGCCGCGCCGCTGCGGTCGGGCTGGCCGAACCGGGCCTGGGCATCCTCGTCGCCGAGCACCGGCAGCGCCTCGGCGAAGACTTGGGCGGCTTCGTGCGGGGCGGCGATGCGGACGACCGGGAGGTCGATCCCCCGGCTACGCGCGGCGGCTTGGAGCACGTCAGCCCCCCCGACGGCGAAGAAAGGCGCGAGTCCCTCTTCATGCCGCACGGCCCAAGCCTGCGCAAAGAGTTCCGGACCTACGCCCGCCGGATCGCCCAGCGAAACGGCGAGAGGCGAAACCGCCAGGGGCGGCGCGCCGTTGGTATTGGCCGCCATCGTGCCGCCCCCGTTTTCGTCAGTTGTACTCGATCACCGCGTCGCGGCGAAGATCGCGCAAGTACATCTGCGCGCGCTTGTTGATGCGGTCGTCTTCGAGCTGGGACATGACCTGCTCGAAGTTCGGACCGGAATCGGCCTGCGGGTCGTCGCGGCCGCAGAGCATCAGGATGCGGACGCCTTCGGTCAGCGAGCCGAACGGCGGCAGCGTCTCGCCGGGCGAGAGGTTGAGGATCGAGGACTGGATCGGTCCCGGCAGATCGCGTGCCTTGACCTGGTCGTTGGCAACGACTTGCGCGCCGATGGTCGCGGCGACCTGATCGACGTCGCCGCAGCCCTTGGCGGTCTTGATCGTCTTGGCGAAATTCTCGGCCTTGGCATTGGCCTGCGCTTCGCTGACGCCCTTGGGGAACTCGATCGAGATCTGCTTCAGCGCCAGCACCGCATCGCGAGGGTCGGCGGTGAGGACCTGGCGCTTGTCGATCAGGTAGACGATGTCGTAGCCGCCGGGGATGGCGATCGGTCCGGCCAGCTGGCCGGGCTGCATGTCCCGCACGGCTTCGCCGACTTCGCCGGGAAGCTGGCCGAGGCGGACCCAGCCGAGATCGCCGCCGACAGGCGCGGTCGAGGCCTGCGAATATTGCCGGGCATAGGCGACGAAGCTGCCGCCCTGGCGCAGCTGCTGCATGATCTGGTTGGCATTCGCCTCGACCTGCTGCTGGGATTCGGCGGTGGCGGCCAGATAGATCTCGCCGAGGCGGTATTCCTCGGTGCCCTTCGAGGCCTTGAGGCGCTCGATATACTCGTTAACTTCGTCGTCGGAGACGTTGATGAAGGGCTGGACGTTGCGCTGGAGAAGGCGCTGCCACGAAAGCTCGCCGCGGATCTGGCGCTTGAGCGAATCCGGCGAGGAGCCGACGCGCTTCAGGTAGGCGTCCATCGCCTGGGTGTTCTGGTTGAAATTCTGCGAGGCGACGCGGGCGTAGGACTGGTTGACCTCGGCTTCGTCCACCGCGACATCGGCGGCCTTGGCTTCCTGGATCTGGAGCGTCTCGTCGATCAGGTTGCGCAGCACCTGGAGGCGCAGGCGCTTCTGTTCGTCTTCGCTGATCTTGCCCTGGTTGGCGGCGAGGATCAGGGCGAGTCGCTGGTCGACATCGGTGCCGGTGATGACCGAGCCGTTCACCACGGCGGTGGCGCGGCGCAAGTTGGGATTGTCGTTGCCGAAGATCTTTACGTCATCAGGAATGACGATCTCGCCCTGCGGCGCGGACTGGGCGGAAGCGGCGCCGGACGAGAGCGCTGCGGCCAGCGTGCCGCAAGTGGCGACGGCAGTGCAGGCAAAGGCCGCGCGCTTGAAGAACCTGTTGCGTTGGATAGCTTTCACCTTGACCTATATCCCGTATTCGACCTGCACGGCCGCTGCCGCTCGATGGAGAATTTCGCCGAGGGACGCATTACCGGCCCTATGTCGGCACGCGGCTTAACCGAAACTGAGCACGTCCGATAGCCGCTTTGGCGATGGCGGCTCCGGCAAGGACCGCTTTGGCAAGTCGTGCCCGATCACCATGCTCCGATGTTCTTGAGCGCGAAGCCCAGCTGGAACGAGTTGCCCTTGCGGGCATCGCCGAAGGTCACATAGTCGCGCCGCCAGGTGAAGGAGACCTGGAGGCAGTCGTCCTCGTAGGCCATGCCGACGCGCGAGCGCAGGGGCTGGAAGCCGTCCGAGCCATAAGTCGGGTCTTCCTTGCGGTCGGTCAGGTTGACCACGGCGGAGCCGAACAGCGACCAGTAGTTGGCGAAGGCGACACGGCCGGCGGCGCGCACTTCCTCGCGGTCCTTCAAATCCTCGATATCCATCGAGATGTCGCGGTTGAGCTTGGTATAGCCGAGTTCGAGATAGGTCTGGTTGTTGCCCAGCGAAATGTCGAACTCGTTGCGGCGGACCGCCAGCGTGTCCTTGTCGACGCGGAAGCGGTGGATGATGTTGAAGAAGTTGCGATAGCGCAGTTCGGTGCGGCCGACGATGTCCGAGGTCTTGCTGGCAAGGCCGGTGCCGTCGGGCAGGATCGAGGGCTTGTTGCTGAGTCGGATCGACTGACCGACGGTCGACTTGATGCGCCAGCGCGAACGCTCGAACATCCAGTCGACGCCGTAGGTGAAGCGCACGCCGTCTTCGAACCGGTCGTAGCCGGGGAAGCGGTTGAGCGCGAAGAGGTTGGAGTCCTCCAGTTCGATCGCGCGCGAATCCTCGTTGGGGATCGCCAGGTTCTTGACCTTCGGCGTGGCGACGAACTGGACGCGCGGGGTCAGGATCTGGCTGCCGCCGAACACCTGGCCGACCAGCGGCCACTTCACGTCCACGGCGGCCAGTGCGATGCCGCGCGTCTGCCAGCCCGGCTGCCCGCGATAGAGCGCGGTCGTGGTCAGGTCGTTCTCGTCGGAATGATAGACATCGCCGCGCACGAGGCCGGTCAAGGTCACTTCCTGGCCCATGCCGGTCAGCTTGCGCAGCGACCACTGGGTGCTGGCGAAGGCGCGCTGGGTGTCCTGCCCGTCGACGCGGGTGACGCCCATCGTGTTGACCTGGGTCTCGATCTTGCCGCCCAGCAGCGATTCGTTGAAGCGGTGGCGATAGTCGAGCACCGGGAAGGCGACCGGAATCTGCCCCTGGTCGCGGCTCGATTGCAGGGTCTGCGTGGCATAGCCCGCAAACGAGAAGTAGCTGTCCTGGTCGATCCGCTCGACTTCGACCGAGGAACGTAGCCGGTCGTCGCGCGAGATGTCGTAACGGCGCACGAAGGTGCGGTCGGTGGCGCGGCGGATCGAGGCGGTGATGCTCCAGTTCTCGTCGAGCTGGAACTTGCCGTTGGCGAAGATATAGCCGCGGAAGGCGCGTTGACGGTTCGGGTCCGGATTGCTGCTGTTGATCGGGATGCGGTTGCTCGACGTGGCGTAGCCGGTGATCTGGTAGGCGCCGATATCGGTCAGCGCGCGGTACTGGAACGAGGCCATCGGCGCCGCCTTGGTATAGGCGTGGAGCGAGCCGGTGAGATCGCGGTTGTCGGCGATGCGCCAGTAATAGGACTGCGCAACCTCGATCCCGTTCGACGGGCTGGTGCGCAAGTCGGGCACCAGGAAGCCGGAAACGGCGCCACCGTTGGTGCTCACCGAAAGACCGAACAGCGGCAACTGGACCACGCCGAACAGTTCGAGCCGGGCGTCGCTGAAGCGCACGCGATTGCGCTCCTCGCTATAGACCACCGTCTTGGCGACCACTCGCCAGGTCGGCTTCTTGGGGCAGCCTTCGTCGTTTTCCACGGCGCAGCCGGTATAGGCCGCATGCTGGAGCACGACATCGCCATTGGCGATTCGCTCGCCCTTGTTGGCGGCAAGGCGACCGCCCTGGCGCATGACCAGCAGCAGGTTCTCCATCATACCGGTCTTCAGCTCGTCGGTCAGCTCGACGCTTTCGGTATAGAGCTGGTTGCCGTCCTGATCGACCATGCGGACATTGCCGCTGCCCAGGATCTGGCCGGTCTTGCGGTTCCACGTCACCTTGTCGGCGCGGACGGACTGCTTGTCCTTGCGCAGCACGACATTGCCGGTGGCGGTCACGAATTCGTCGTTCTGGTCGTATTCGACGGTGTCCGCCTCGAAGGCGATCGGCACTTCCGTATCGGTCGAAGCCGGAGGCGCGGCAGGCGCACCCTCGATCGGAGCGGTATCGACGGGACGCGAAAGGTCCTGGGCAAAGGCCGCCGAAGGCAGGCCGAAAGCAGTGATTCCAAGGGCCATCGCGCTCAGCGATACGGGTCGCAAGCGGCGAAGGGGGGCTTGCAGCAGGGTCGGCGCGGCAGGGAGCATCACTTGCCTATCGCACCGCCTGTGCCTAACTGCAATCCGCTGTTGCGGCGAAGCGCACAACATCGACGCTCGCCCCCGTGATTCAGGAGATCCCATGAATATCCAGTTCCTTGACGCTGCTGCCGCCGCCCCGGCGCGTCTCGTCGCCCGCTTCGTGAACCAGGATGCGATTCCCGCCGACATCGAGCAGGTCCTCGTCGAAGGCGCCAAGGCCTCGCGCTTCACCGGCAAGGCCGGGCAGGTCTTCGAGGGCTTCGTGGAGCGTGACGGCAAGGCCGTGCGCGTGGCGCTGGCCGGGATCGGCGCTGCTGATGCCCCGAATGGTAAGGCGGACCGCAAGGGCGCCGTCGAGCGCGCGGGTGCGGCCGTCGTCGCCAAGTACCTGACCTCGGGCGAGACCGCCGTGACGCTGGACCTGACCGGCGCCGGTCTCACTGCGGACGAAGCGGCGGGCGCTCTGCTCGGCGCGGTGCTGCGCGCCTGGCGCCTCGATACCTATCGCACCAAGCTGGCCGAAGACGCCAAGCCGAGCCTCGTGGACATCGCCGTGGTCGGCGCGCCGGAAGGCACCGAGGCGGTCTGGGCGGTCGAGCAGGCCATCGTCGCGGGCGTTTCGTTCACCCGTGAACTCGTGACCGAACCGGCCAATGTGATCTACCCCGAATCCTTCGTCGCCCGCGTCGAGGCGAAAGTGGCGGGCAGCGGCCTCAAGGTCCGCGTGCTCGACGACAAGGAAATGGCCGCACTCGGCATGGGTTCGCTGCTCGGCGTGGCGCAGGGCTCGGTTCGTCCGGCGCGCCTGCTGGTCATGGAATGGCTCGGCGGTAACGCTGGCGAGGCTCCGGTTGCCTTCGTCGGCAAGGGCGTGACGTTCGACACCGGCGGCATCTCGATCAAGCCGGCTGCGGGCATGGAAGACATGAAGTGGGACATGGGTGGCGCCGGTGCGGTGGCAGGCACGATGCTCGCCCTCGCGCTGCGCAAGGCCAAGGCCAACGTGATCGGCGTCTGCGGTCTTGTGGAAAACATGCCCGACGGCAATGCCCAGCGTCCGGGTGACGTCGTTACCTCGATGTCGGGCCAGACCATCGAAGTCATCAACACCGATGCCGAGGGCCGCCTGGTGCTCTGCGACGCGCTCACCTGGGTGCAGCGCGAGTACAAGCCCGCCAAGGTCGTCGATCTCGCCACGCTGACCGGCGCGATCATCCTCAGCCTCGCGCATGAATATGCCGGTCTGTTCTCGAACAACGACGATCTCGCCGCCCAGCTTGCCGCAGCGGGTGACGCTTCGGGCGACCGCCTGTGGCGCATGCCGATGGGCCCGAACTACGACAAGATGATCGACAGCCCGATCGCCGACATCAAGAACGTCGGCCCGCGTTTCGGCGGCTCGATCACCGCGGCGCAGTTCCTGCTGCGCTTCATCGAGAACGACACCCCCTGGGCCCACCTCGACATCGCCGGTACGGTCTGGACCGACAAGCCGGGCGCGACCTGGGACAAGGGCGCCTCGGGCTTCGGCGTGCGCCTGCTCGACCGCTTCGTGCGCGACAACCTTGAAGCGTAATTGGCTCGAAGCGTAAGTAAAAGGGCAGGGCCGCGACATGCGCGTCGATTTCTATCAGCTCAGTCGTGACCCTGCCGAAAGCGCTCTGGCGCTGATCGCCGGAAAGGTCGCGGGGAGCGGCGGGCGTCTGCTCGTCGTCTCCGCCGACCTCGGCCAGCGCCAGCGCATCTGTCAGGCGCTCTGGTCCACTGGGCCGGAGAGCTTCCTCGCCAACGGCTTTGCGGGCGAGGGCAACGAGGATCGCCAGCCGATCCTCCTGTCCGACGCGCCCGAACCCGCCAATGGCGCGAAATTCATGGCCATCGCCGACGGCCTGTGGCGCGAGGGCGAAGTCCCCTTCGAGCGCACGTTCTTCCTGTTCGACGAAAACACGCTCCAACACGCCCGCGACACCTGGCGCATGCTGCGCGGCCGCGAGGGCGTGGAGCATTACTACTGGAAGCAGGAAGGCGGCCGCTGGATCCAAGCGGCCTAGGGTGCGCGGGGATTCAGCCCATGCGGGCCTGCGAACGGCGGCCTTTCGCGCTTCCGGTGCTCACGTACTTGAAGTACGCTGCGCTCCGGGTCACGAAAGTCCACCATTCTTGGCTCCACCTGGCCTAAAACCCAAACACCCTAGATCAGTATCCGGACTGCCGGAAGTTAATCCGCGCCCGCCTTGCGGTCCCGCGCGTTCCCGGCTACTGGCCCGCGCAAGATTCCAACCCTTTTTAAGGAACCCACCATGGCGGTTACCCGCACCTTCTCGATCATCAAGCCCGACGCGACCCGCCGCAACCTGACCGGCGGCGTCACCAAGCTGCTCGAAGAAGCCGGCCTGCGCGTCGTCGCTTCGAAGCGCATCCAGCTCTCGCAGGAACAGGCTGAAGGCTTCTACGCCGTCCACAAGGAGCGTCCCTTCTTCAACGATCTCGTTTCCTTCATGATCTCCGGCCCGGTGGTCGTGCAGGTTCTCGAAGGCGAAGACGCCGTCAAGACCAACCGCGACGTGATGGGCGCCACCAACCCGGCCGACGCCGCCGAGGGCACCATCCGCAAGACTTTCGCCGAATCGATCGAAGCCAACTCGGTCCACGGTTCGGACTCGGAAGAGAACGCGGCGATCGAAATCGCCTACTTCTTCAAGCCGGAAGAAATCGTCGGCTGAAGCAAGCGCTTCAATCGATAATGAAAAGGCCGTCCTTCAGGGCGGCCTTTTTGTTTTTGGAGCCATTTTGTTTTTGGGAGAGAGCGGTTTTGCGTTAGGTTCTCCGAAAAAGTCGGAGAGCGAAGATGCAGGGCATGCGTACCTCGGACGAAGTCTGTCCGTTCGAGTTCAATTTCGATGCGAAGAGCTTCAAGGTCGGCGATACCGTCAGCTACCGCGTGAACGGCAGTCTCGAAGGCTTTCCTTTCGTTGGCAGGCTGGTCGAAGTGCATGATGACCACGTGGTCATTGCCGGGGACGCGGCCGAACCCGACAAGCGCTATCGCGGCACGCGCGAGAGCCGCCCGCAAGTGGACTATTCCGAGATCTGACGATTGATCCCGCGCAAGGCGGGAACGGACAAGGCAGGATAACCTGCGATCACGTTATGGATGCATCCAGAGCGAAGAGGAGAGCCGATGTCCCACAAAGCCCACGAACTCGCCGCGGAGTTTCCGGAGGATCTGGAAGTCCTGCATCACCTCAAGGCCACGCGCGGCCACTTCGCGGTGCTGGCCGACCGCTACGACGAGGTGAACGGAGCGATCCATCGGATCGAGGCGGCGCTGGAAGCGGCCTCGGATGCCCGGTTGGAAGACCTCAAGAAGGAGCGGCTCTGCCTGCTCGACCAGCTTGGCCGCATGATCCGCGATGCGGGGGCTGTCGGCGCCTGATCGGGCGGTCACGAATACCGCCGGTTTTAGAACTGGTCGGCGGCATCCATCAGTGAGGTCAGCTTCTTCGGTGCGATCGCACGCCAGGAGCGGGACAGCCATTCGCCGATCGCATCCCAGTCGTTTTCACCAAGGTCCAGGCGGATGCCGATCCAGCCGTCGCCGAAATAGGCGGGGCGGAAGTAGCGGTCCTCGTCCTGTTCGATCAGCATGGTTTGTTCGTCGGCGCCGCTGATCTTTACGAGCAGGGCGGTGCGCCCGTCGGCATGGTGGTTCGAGGTGAAATAGGCGAATTTCTTGCCCTTGATGACGCCGAAGCAGGGCATGCCGTGGCTCTCCACTTCGTCCGCCTCGGGCAGCGCCATGGCGCGTTCGCGCACGCGTTCGAGTAGCCATTCCGGGCTCGATTCGCGCACGACGAGCGCGGCCAGGCAGCGCGAATAGAGTTGGTGCTCGGCGATCAGCACGCGCGCCGCCAGCGTGTCGGCGGTATCGCCCGGCACGATGGCGACCGGAACCTGGCCCAGGATCGGGCCTTCGTCGAGTTCGGGAATGACGAGGTGGACGCTGACGCCGCCGTGGCTGTCGCCCGCGTCGATGGCGCGCTGGTGGGTGTGGAGGCCGGTGTACTTCGGCAGGAGCGAGGGGTGGATGTTGACCATCCGGCCTTCCCAGCCCCGCACGAAGCCCTCGGTAAGAATGCGCATGTAGCCCGCGAGCGCGACCCACTGCGCGCCGGATTCGCGGATCGCCGCATCCATCGCCGCATCGTGGTCCTCGCGCGAGAGGCCCTTGTGGCTCAGCGCGAAGGTCGCCACGCCTTCGGCGGCGGCAAGGGCGAGGCCGCCCGCATCCGGCTTGTTGCTGGCAACGAGGACGATCTCATAAGGACAGTCCTCGTCCCGGCTGGCATAGAGCAGGGCGGCCATATTGGTGCCGCTGCCCGAAATCAGGACGGCGACCTTTGCTTTCCTTGGGGCCTTCCCGGAAGCCCTGTCAGGCAAGATGCACCGCTTCCCAGTCCTCGCGGGCGGACCAGACTTCGGCGCCGCCCTGCACGGTGCAGCCCTTTTCGCCTTCCTCGACGATGCCGATCACGAAGACGGTCTCTCCGGCGGCTTCGAGTTCGGCCTTGAGCGCGGCGACGTCATCGGCCGGAACCGCGAGCACCATGCCGATGCCGCAGTTGAAGGTGCGGGCCATTTCGCCGGGTTCGATATTGCCCTGGGCCTGGAGGAAGGCCATCAGGCGCGGCTGCTCCCAGGCACCGGCATCGATGCGGGCATGGAGCCCCTTGGGCAGGACGCGCGGGATGTTCTCCAGCAGACCGCCGCCGGTGATGTGGGCGAGGGCGTTGATCCGGCCCGAACGGATGAACGGCAGCAGGCTCTTCACGTAAATGCGCGTGGGCGCGATCAGCGCGTCGATCAGCAGGGTGTCCGAATCGAACAGGGCCGGACGGTCGAGCTTCCAGCCCTTGTCCGCGGCGAGGCGGCGGACCAGCGAGTAGCCGTTCGAGTGTACGCCCGAGGAGGCGAGGCCCAGCAGCACGTCGCCATCGGCAACCTTGTCTCCGGTCAGCTGCTCGCCGCGCTCGACGGCGCCGACGCAGAAGCCTGCGAGGTCGTAGTCGCCCGCGGCATACATGCCCGGCATCTCGGCGGTTTCGCCGCCGATCAGGGCGCAGCCGGAGATCCGGCAACCCTCGGCGATCCCGGCGACGACGCGCTCGGCGACGCCGTTCTCAAGCTTTCCGGTGGCGAAGTAGTCGAGGAAGAACAGGGGCTCCGCGCCCTGGACGATAAGGTCGTTCACGCACATGGCGACGAGGTCGATGCCGATCTTGTCGTGGCGGTCATGATCGATCGCCAGCTTGACCTTGGTGCCGACGCCGTCGTTGGCGGCCACCAGCAGCGGGTCCTTGTAACCCGCGGCGCGCGGATCGAAGAAGCCGCCGAAGCCGCCAAGCTCCGCATCGGCGCCGGGGCGCGCGGTCGATTTGGCGAGCGGGGCGATGGCCTTCACCAGCGCGTTGCCGGCGGCGATGGAGACGCCGGCCTGCTCGTAGGAATAGCTCTGCGGGGTGTTATCGTCGGACATTGCGCGCGCATAGTGTGCAAACGCGCCGCTGTCACGCCCGAGCATGACTTTCGGCAGGGATATTTCCGGCAATTCGGGCGGAAAAATTTCTCGCGGATCGCCGTGTTCAAGCTGTTCCGCCGATTTCACCTGTGCGTTCTTTGTCGATGGAACGCCGAGACCTGGATTACGGCTTGGTTTTCCGGATCGGTTTGGGCAAAAGGCGACACGGTTTGATGATGGCTCTGACGTTTTCCCCCAAAATCCGGCGTGTGGCCGGCAGCGCTCCGGCTTCTGCGCGGCGCATGGCGCTCATGGCCGGCGGCGCGGCGATTCTCGCGCTCGGCGCGGCGGGCGGCTATCGCCTCGTGGCGCAAGTGGAGGGCGATCGCGGCATCGCCCCGCTCGCCAATTCCGAGGATATCCAGGTCAACGGCATCAAGGTCGACGTGACCGCCAAGACCGGCGCCGATGCGCGCTTGGAAGGCTGGAAACAGGCCGAGAAGGAAGCCTGGAAGAAGCTTGGCGGCCCCGACATGCCGGTCGAGGCGATCGACGCGATGGTCTCGTCCGTGGTGATCGGTCAGGAACAGGTCGGCCCGCGCCGTTACATCGCCACGCTCGGCGTCATCTTCAACAAGGCCCGCGCCGGACAATATGTCGGTGCCGGCGGCGCGACGATCCGTTCGGCGCCGATGCTGGTGCTGCCGGTGCTCTATTCGGGCGGCGTGCAGCAGGTCTTTGAGGTGCGCGGCCCCTGGCAGCGCGCCTGGGCCGAGTTCCAGGCCTCGCAAAGCCCGATCGACTATGTGCGCCCCGTGGGCGCGGGCGGCGAATCGCTGATCCTCACGGCAGGGCAGGCCTCGCGCCGCAGCCGCCTGTGGTGGCGCAACGTGCTCAACCAGTTCGACGCCGCCGACGTGGTGATCCCTTATGCCCGCCTCGAACGGCAATGGCCGGGCGGCCCGATCCACGGTACTTTCACCGCGCGCTACGGCCCCGACAACACTTTCCTCGGCACGTTCGAGATGGACGCGGGCAGCGAGCAGGAACTGCCCGCCATGCTCGAAAAGGCGGTCCAGCGCATGGACGGCCTCTACCGCGACGCGCTTTCTGGTGGCCAGCTGCGCCCCGATCCCACGCTGACCACCAGCGGCCAGGTG
>Ga0209050_1001041_pt1 | contig 34372 bp, 33 predicted proteins | sample Araplavi_mTSA_r2_FD_184276 | JGI IMG/M metagenome (GOLD analysis project Ga0209050, IMG submission 184276) | Arabidopsis root microbial communities from North Carolina, USA - plate scrape MF_Cvi_mTSA_r2 (SPAdes) (version 2) | ecosystem: Host-associated > Plants > Roots > Endosphere | place: USA... | reverse complement strand
CTCCTTTGTTGCACTGCACATAGGACATTTTGTCCAATCCCGCGACCGTTCATGATCGCGCAGGGGCATTTTCATTCCGGGCGATTTTGCCCTATGACCGACTCGTGCCGCCGCATCTTGTCTTGCGGAGGGCGCCAGCTCAAGGATTGTTACCATGGCTGCCGATACCGTGCCCACCACCGAGGTCGAACGCGACGCCCGCGCCCTCCACGACGACGGCCACCGCATCGACCCCGCCGAGATCGCGATCGGCGTCATCATCGGCCGCACGTCCGAATTCTTCGACTTCTTCGTCTATGCGATCGCGTCGGTGCTGGTGTTCCCGAAGCTGGTCTTCCCGCACCTCGATCCGCTGACGGGCACGCTCTGGTCGTTCGCGATCTTCGCCCTCGCCTTCGTCGCGCGCCCGGTCGGCACGATCATCTTCACCGCGATCGACCGCGCCTATGGCCGCGGCGCCAAGCTCACCATTGCGCTCTTCCTGCTCGGCGGCTCGACCGCAGCGATCGCCTTTGTGCCCAGCTATGAAACGGCCGGTATCGGCGCGGCGCTGCTGCTCGCGCTGTTCCGCATGGGTCAGGGTGTCGCGCTCGGCGGATCGTGGGACGGCCTCGCCTCGCTGCTCGCGCTCAACGCACCCGAAAACAAGCGCGGCTGGTACGCGATGATCCCGCAGCTCGGCGCGCCGCTCGGCCTGATCGTCGCCAGCCTGCTCTTCATGTTCCTGATCGCGGCGCTGCCGGCGGAGGATTTCCTCGCCTGGGGCTGGCGCTATCCCTTCTTCGTCGCCTTCGCGATCAACGTCGTCGCGCTCTTTGCGCGGCTGCGCATCGTCGTGACCCCCGAATATGCCGAATTGTTCGAGAACCGCGCGCTCCAGCCCGCGCCCTTGCTCGAAACGGTGCGCTCGGAATGGAAGACGATCGTCGTCGGTACCTTCGCGCCGCTCGCTAGCTTCGCGATGTTCCACATGGTCACCGTCTATCCGCTGTCGTGGGTGTTCCTGTTCACCGAGGAAACGCCGGTGCGCTTCCTGATGATCGAGGCGATCGCCGCGGTCGTCGGCATCGGGACGATCGTTGCGTCGGGCGCGCTCGCCGACCGCTTCGGCCGCCGCACCTTGCTCGGCGCCACTGCCGCCGCGATCGCTGCGTTCAGCGGCTTTGCGCCGCAGCTGCTCGACGCCGGGGAAATCGGCGAGGCGACCTTCATGATCCTCGGCTTTGCATTGCTCGGCCTGTCGTTCGGCCAGTCGTCGGGCGCGCTCTCGTCGAACTTCCAGCCGCGCCACCGCTACACCGGATCGGCCTTCACCTCCGACCTCGCCTGGCTGTTCGGTGCGGGTTTCGCGCCGATGATCGCGCTATGGCTCTCCAGCCAGTTCGGGCTGATTGCGGCGGGTGCCTATCTGCTGTCGGGCGCGGTCGTCACACTCGTCGCGCTATGGCTCAACCGCGAACTGGCAAGCACGATCGGCTAAAGCGCAAGGCCGGGGGCTGCCGCGCGCAACCCCGGCGCGCCGATCATTCGCGGCGCGGCTTGTCCACCGCCTCGATCGCCCTCCGCAGCTCGTTTTGGCCGAACGGTTTGCTCAGGCGCAGGACGGCGGGGCCGATATCGCTCGGCGTTTCGCCATAGCCGGTCGCGAGGATGATCGGCAGCTCGGGCCTTTGGCTCCGCGCATGCGCGATCAATTCGCTGCCGGTCATTTGCGGCATCGCCTGATCGGTGATCATCATGCTGATGTCGGGCCGCGAGGCGAGCTGCTCCAACGCTTCCTCGCCCGAATTCGCCTCGATGACGACATGTCCCAAATCCTCGAGCAGCGCGGCGCTGTTCATCAGGATCAGCGCATCGTCGTCGACAATCAGGATGACTTCGGCTTCGCCCATACCCCGCTCGTCGGGAACGGCGGGAGTCTCCTCTTCGCTCCCGCTCTCCACGCCGCTGATCGGAAGCCAGATATGCGCGTCGGTGCCGGCGCCGACGCGGCTTTCGAGCTGCAGCATCCCCCCGATCTGCCGCGCGAAGCCATGCACCATCGAAAGGCCGAGACCCGTTCCCTTGCCGACGCCCTTGGTCGTGAAAAACGGATCGGCCGCGCGCGCCAGCGTTTCGCTGTCCATTCCGCTGCCATCGTCCGAAACCGTCAGGCGGACATATCGGCCTTCGGCGAGATCGGCCGGATCGCCGCGCGGCGGCTCGCACACCTCGGCGCTGATGGCCAGCCTTCCCGCACGCCCCATCGCATCGCGCGCGTTGACCGCCAGATTGAGCAACGCCATCTCCAGCTGGTTGATGTCGGCGACCACTGAAGGCAGGTCGCCCGGAAAGCGCGTCACGATCCCAAAAGTTGGCCCCAGCGACCGTTGCAGCAGCTCCATCATCCCCGAAACGAGCTGCGCGATATCAACGCTCTCGGTCTCCAGTTCCTGACGCCGCGCGAATGCGAGCATGCGCTGTGTCAGCGCGGCGCCGCGGTCGGTGGCCTTCACGGCATTTTCGAGCAGCCGCATGGTCTGCGGTTCGCTGGGAACCCTTTTCTCGAGCAATTCGAGCCCGCTGCGAATAGCGGTCAGCAAATTGTTGAAATCATGCGCGATGCCGCCGGTCAGCTGGCCGATCGCCTCCATCTTCTGCGACTGGAAAAGCGCCTCGCGCGCCAGTTCGAGTTCGCGCTGCGCTTCCTCACGTTCAGTGACGTCGCGCGTAATCTTGGCAAAGCCGATCAAAGCGCCGCCGTCGTCGTGAATGGCGTCGATCACGACGCTTGCATGGAACCGCGTCCCGTCTTTGCGCACGCGCCAGCCCTCGGCGGCGAAGCGTCCCTCGCGCCGCGCGGTTTCCAATGCCCGCGCCGGCTCGCCGGCTTCGCGATCCTTTTCTTCATAAAAGGAGGAAAAATGTCGGCCGATGATTTCGTCCGGCCGATACCCCTTGATGCGCTCGGCCCCGGCGTTCCAGCTCGTCACCAGCCCCGTCTCGTCGAGCATGTAGATCGCGTAATCGGTGACCCCCTGGACGAGCAGCCGGAATTGGGTCTGGCTGCGTTCCAGCGCGGTGGACCGCTCCTCGATGCGCGCTTCGAGCGTTTCGTTGAGGTTCTGCAGTCGTTCGGCCGCGGTGCGCAATTCGGCTTCGGTCGCGACCCGCTCGATATGCGCCCAGCTGCGCTCGGTCACCTCGCGCAGCGTCGCGAGCTCGGCCGCGGTCCAGCGATGCGCCTCGCGATGGTGGACCGCCATCAGCGCGGTCAGGCGCCCTTCCTTGACGAGCGGCATGCAGATCGTCGCGCCGATGCCGATATTCCGGAACGCCGTGGCGGCCTCGGGGGGCAGCTCGGTCAGATTGTCGTTCACGATCAGCGGCTGGCCCGTATGAAGATTCCGCACCGCCATCTCGCCAAAGGCGGCAAGGCTGTATCGGCCGACGATCGACCGAGAGCCTTCGGCCACCCAGTCGCCGCGAATGGTGAAGCCGTCCTGGTCCGCGTCCATATCGGCATAGGCACAGATCGCGACGCCGAGTTCCTCGCCCGTCATGCGCGTAACGATCGACAGGATATTGTCGGCGCTGGTGCTGACGGCAACCGCCCGGCCCAGCCGGTCGAGGAACCGCAGGCGCGTCTCGCTCTCGCGCAACGCCGCCGCGGCTTGGATCGCGTCGGTAACCTCAACGACGACCGCCAGGACGCCCGCGGGCGATCCCGTGTCGTCATAGACGGGCGAATAGTCGAGGTTGAGCCAGACATCCTCGAACACGCCGGTCCGGTTGAGCCGCAGCACATGGTCCTTGTACGCAAGCGTTCCGCCCGCAAGCCCGACCTTCATCACATTGTCGTTGAAGTCGGCGACCTCTGGCCAAGCCTCGCGCACCCGCATGCCGAGGATGCGCGGATGATTGTCGACCGCGAAGCGCGAATAGCCGTCGTTGTAGATCATCGTGCCCTCGTCGCCCCACAGCATGACGAGCGGAACCGGCGAATGGAGGAGGAAAGCGACGATCGCGCGCAGGCTTTGCGACCAAGATTCGATCGGGCCGAGCGGCGTCGAACGCCAATCGAAATTCGCGACGCGCCGACCCATTTCCCCGCCATCGCCGAGAAAGGCATAGTCTTCGGACGGACCGGCCAGCCTGTCGAGCATCCTGCTGTTTTTCCCCTTTGGCGGCATTTATACGAAATAACCCTCTCTCGGTTCCCGGCGCCGCTTCGGCCAGTCGCGTCCCATCCCGCCGATCAGCGTCGCAGGACGCTCGCCCGCGCGAACGATGTCGGCAACTTTCGCATTATCGCGCGTGTGGCGCATCAGACCGGCCTCCGACATCATCCGCTCGCGAGGACCCGGCATCCGGCTGCAATTCCCCCATCAAAGGCCCTGATGCGCGGTATGGAACGCGCTCACATAAATACAGGTTAAGTTTGCGGCGGACGCGGATGTTTTTGTCGGGGCGCCCTGCAGTCGGTCGATCGCGCAACCGGTTCGCGACCGCTGCGTTCCTTTGACATGTTCATGACCAACCTCTTCGCATGACGCCGCGCTGGCCTTCGGTCCTGTGGGTCGTTCGCCATGGCCAGAGCGCGGGCAATGTCGCGCGCGATGCGGCCGATGCCGCAGGCGATCTGCGCATCGCGCTCGACCACCGCGACGTCGACGTACCGCTTTCGGCGCTGGGCGAAGAACAATCGCGCGCGCTCGGCGAATGGTTCGCATCGGGCGAGGAAGACGGACGCCCCGAAATCATGCTCGCCTCGCCTTATCTGCGCGCGATCCAGACCGCCGAGATCTTCCGCACCGCGGGCGGCTGCGCGCGCGATGAGAAAATCTGCATCGACGAACGCCTGCGCGAAAAGGAGTTGGGCATCCTCGACGGACTGACCCGGCTCGGCATCACGGCGACACACCCCGAACAGGCGGAATTCCGCTCGGCGCTCGGCAAATTCTATCATCGCCCGCCCGGCGGCGAAAGCTGGTGCGACGTCATCCTGCGCCTGCGCTCGCTCCTCGACACCGTCTCGCTCCACTATGGCGGCCGGCGCGTGATGATTGTGGCGCATCAGGTCGTCGTGCTGTGCCTGCGCACGATCATCGAGAATCTGGGCGAAAGGGAGATTCTCGCGATCGATAAGGAAGGCGACGTCGCCAATTGCGCGATCACCGAATATCGCTTCGATCCGCGGGTCGGCCGCGACGGCAATCTCGTCCTGTCGCGCTATAATGTGACGGCGCCGATGGCGGGCGAGGTCCCCGTCACCCGCGAACCCGATGCGATGGTCGCCGCGCGTGGCTGACCCCGTCCCGCTCGACACGGCCTGGCTCAAGGCCAACCCGCTTCCCGATCATCACGACAATGTCGACAAGAACGGCCGCGGGCGCGTGCTCGTCATCGGGGGATGCCGGCGCGTGCCGGGCGGGATGCTGCTCACCGCAGAGGCAGCGTTCCGCGCCGGCGCCGGCAAGGTCACGATCGCCACGATCGCATCCGCCGCGATCCCGATCGGCATCGCCTTTCCCGCGTCCGCGATCGTCGCGCTTCCCGAAACCGCCGACGGCGAAATCGCGCCCGAAAGCGCCGACCTGCTGCTTGCGGAAATCGCGGGCCATGATGCGATCGTCTTCGGCCCCGCGATGATCGACGAGGACGGCGTGCGGACGCTGCTCGCCGCACTGCTCCCCGCGCTGCCCGATGACATGTTTCTGCTGCTCGACGCCTTCGCGCTTCGCGCTGCGACCGATCATGTGGACGCCATCGCCGAACGCGGCCGCCATATAGTGCTGACGCCGCACGAGGGCGAGCTCGCCGCGCTGCTCGATATCGAAAAGGACGATGTGTCGCGCGATCCGCTGGCTGCGCTCACCCGGGCGGCCGAAACCTATGATGCGACCGTGATGGTCAAGGGCGCCACCAGCCATTTGATGGCCGGGGAAACATGCCTCTCCTATGCCGGCGGCGGGCTCGGCCTTGCCGTCAGCGGGTCTGGCGACATACTTGCGGGTCTGATCGCCGGGCTCGGCGCACAGGGGCTTCCGCCGCTTCAGGCCAGCGCATGGGGCATATGGCTTCATGGCGAGGCGGGGCGGCGATTGTCCGAAACCGTCGGGCCGATCGGCTATCTTGCGCGCGAGTTGCTGCCGGTCGTTCCCGGACTGATGCGCGGCGTTTAAGCCGGAGATGGCGAGCCAAGTTTGCCAAGGAAGTGGCCAAGACGGTCCTCGACCTCGCCCGGCGCCTGGAAGCCGCTCGCCGTCAGGGCTCTGATACCGTTTTGAGCGGCCTCGCGGCCGAGCGATGCGATGCAGGCGTCCCACCCGGCGCCAAGTTCAACGTCGGGAGGCAAGCTGGTGTTCACCAGCCGCTTGGTCTGGCCGATCGCCCATTTATCAAAACCGGCAATGCGCGATGCGAACGCCTCGACATGGGCGTCTAGTTCGGCATCGGGCAAGGCGCGGTTGACGTAGCCATAGGCCTCCGCCTCGGCGCCCGTGATGTCGTCGGATCCGAGCAGCACTTCCATCGCCCGATTGCGCCCGATCAATTGCGGCAGCCGTGCCATCGGCCCGCCGCCGGCGACCATGCCGACCCCGACTTCCCACTGCGAGATGACCGTCCTTTCGCGGCTCGCGAACGCCATGTCGCATGCCAAGGCGATCTCGCTGCCGTTTCCGGTCGCCCGGCCGCGGATCAAGGCGATCGATACGACCGGCACGCGCGTCAGCCGCACCAGAAAATCGGGCCATGGCGGCAGGCCCGTTCGGCCGGGCGCCATCGAGGTCAGTTCCTCGATCGGCGCCATGAAGTCGGAATGATTGAGGAAAAAGCCGTCGACCGCGCTGTCGAATACGACGACCTTCAACTCCTCGTCACTCTCGATATCCGCGATGAGCTTCTGGAACTGCCGAACCATCTCGGGGCCCATGACGTTGAGCGGCGGGTTATCGATCGCGACCCGCCAATAGCTGGGCGAATGGCGGGTCACACGAAGCTGCAAGGTCGGTTTTCCGGCGTCCATTTCTGCCTCCTGCCGCAAGTGATGCGAAAGATCGGCAAGATGTCCGCGACCTGTCGGAGCGAACAGTGGACGATGGTATCGCCGATACCAATGTCTGACTGTGGGAGACGGCGGCCGATGTTATTTTTCGGGCCACAGACCCAGCAAAGGAACCACTCCGATGAACAAAACCACCCTCGCTCAGGGCGTCCTGAGCTGCGCTCTTTGCGTCGCCACATCGGCATCGGCGCAAAGCCTTTCGCCAACCGAGATCGGCTCGGTCCGCTCCGAGGCGATCCGTTTTGAACCCTTTGCGGCCTTCCCGGCCGGCGCCGAGCTGGCCAAGGTGGTCGGCGAGCCGACGAAGCCAGGCCCTTATGTCGTCCGCGTCCGCGTGCCCGACCAGGTCAGGCTGATGCCCCACATCCATCCCGAAGACCGGATATACACGGTCATGTCAGGCGTCTTCTATATCGGTTTTGGCAAGACGTTCGATGCCGACAAGCTGATGGCCTACGCCCCCGGCAGCGTCGTCATCCTCCCGCACAATACGCCGCATTTCCATCAGGCTTTGTCGGGCGAATATATCACACAGGTCACGGGCACCGGGCCGTTGGGGATCGAATATCTCGACAAGAATGACGATCCCCGCAATCATTAGGCTGCGGTTTTACCAGCCATAATAGCCGAAGCCCCAGCCCGGCCCCCACGGTCCCCACGCACCCCAGCGCCAGGCATCATCCTGAAACCGCAGCGCGTTGTCGGCCTGTTGATCGAGCAGGTTCTTCGCCTGCATCGCTTTCTGATACTGGCCATAGGCCTCCTGTGTGCCGACATAGAGGCAACCGCAGGCTTTCGGATCGGCATAGACATAGGTCACCGTATCTCCGTCGACGCGCTGCACGAATTTGTTCGCGGGAAGGCGCATCAGCATCGCGGCACGCTCGGGCGTGTTCGCCGGTTTTACGATGAAGCCGGCCGCAGCGAGATTGTCCTCAGTGCGCTCGATCGATGCCGTGGATTTGGCATGTGCCGGGATGGCGGCCGCCGGCACGATCATCGCCGCTGCCGCCAGCGCCACCATAGCGCGGGGAAGGAAGGATTGGGGGATCATCTTCATATCTCCTTTGTCTAGTTGTTCGCGCCCGTTGCGACAGGCGACTTTTCAGCTTGCGGGAAATCGGTCGAGATCGAGACGGAGCGCCACGCGTCGAGGATCGCCCGGTCGGTGCGATGTTTTTCCTCGATCGCCGCAACCGTATCGCTTCCCAGCGGCAACCGGACCGGCGGGTTGGCCGCGTCGACGATGTCGATCAGAATATCGGCAAGTTTCGCGGGATTGCCGGGCTGCTTGTGGCTGACCTCGGCCGCGACGGCGCGCATTTTGCCCGCGGTCTCGTCATAGTCGGCGATCCGGGCCGGGCTTACCAGCAGCGAAGAGGCATCGAGAAAATCGGTCCTGAAAAAGCCCGGTTCGACGCTCGTCACATGGATACCGAGCGGCGCCAGCTCCGAATGGAGAGCTTCGGACAGGCCTTCAACCGCGAACTTCGTCGCGCTGTAGACCCCGAACCCGGTCACGGCACTATATCCCGTAATCGACGAAATATTGATGATATGGCCGGATCGACGCTCGCGCATATACGGCAGAACCGCTCGCGTGACGGCCAGCAGCCCGAACACATTGGTTCGAAAAACGGTCTCGACCTCCGCCGCGCTCGTTTCTTCCACCGCGCCCATCAGGCCAAAGCCGGCGTTGTTGAGCAGGATGTCGATCCCGTCAAACCGGTCCACAGCGGCCCGCGCGGCGGCGATGGCTTGCGCCTCGTCGGTCACATCCAGCGCCACGGCGAGGAGGTTCGGATTTTCGCCGAAACGGTCGGTCACCGCCTGCGGATTGCGTGCCGTTGCGACAACCCTATCGCCCTTTTTTAGCGCGCGCTCGACGACGAGCGCCCCAAAGCCTCGCGAGGCACCGGTAATGAACCAAGTCTTCATGTCTAAATCCTTTTCTTGATGGTCTGCGAATTCCGTGCGCTCGGTGCCGCACGCGATGCGATGAGGTCGCGCCCGCTAGCCAAATTCGAATCCCGTCAGGTCGATGGAGACCATCAACGGATCGAATATTGGCTTCAGATCGTATCCGCGCTGGTAGGCGCGGCGACGGGTCGGGAGATGGATTCCCTCGACTTCGACAAAGTCGGAAACGAGGTGAGCCGCTGCAAATCCGCCCGCGACATCGACGTGATAATCGTGGCGCCGCAGCAGGCCGTCGGGACCGAAATAGAAATCCTGCGTCCGGCTATGCGTCGCGATCCTGCCTGGAAAAGTCGCGCGCAGCCCTCGCCACTGTTCGCCGTTCCCGTCGATCGCGGCGATATCCTCGATCGCGAAACCCGGCTCGGCGAGCACGAAAGGTGTGTTGAAATAGGTCCAGAGCGCATAGCCGTTGAAATAGGCGCGGTGCAGCGGATCCCATGGCGTCGTCAAATCATGCCCGGCGAAGGCCGCGCGCGGATCGAACCGCTCCGCGATCACCGCCTTGCTCCGATCCTCGATCGCGATGCGGCCCGGGGTGAAGACCGATATCCAGTCGGGATTGCCATAAGGATCGAGCGACGCCCATTCGCGGCGCAGCGCGACGGTGCTGCGCCGGGGATCGGAATCCTGCACAACGCCCTTCATCGCCCACAGCGCCCCGCCGGTGACGATCGTCGCCGACAGCAAGCCGAAACGCCGCCAGCGATCGAGACCACCATGCGCGGCGAGCGCTTCGGCGAGCAGCGGGTGCATCGTCATTGACCCTTCCCCTCCGCCGCATTGGCCGCGCCAGTATATTTGGCGAGGTTGGTTTCGACGTCGGGATTGGTCTGCAGCCCCGCCTTCATCAGCGCGCCGATCAGCCGCTGCGCCGCGGGACGCTGGACCGACGCGATAAAGGCGGCCCATTCGGCGCCGATGGCCTCGTCGGGCGGCAGGCTCGCCTGGTTGACCAGCGCCTTGATCTCGCCGATCGACTGCCTGTCGAACGAGGCGATGCGCCGCGCCAGCGTATCGACGAAATCATCGAGCTCGGCGTCGGGCAGCGCGCGGTTCACATAGCCGTAGCGTTCGGCGATCTCGCCATTGATGTCGTTGCCGCTGAGCAGGATTTCGAGCGCGCGGCCGCGCCCGACGAGCCGCGGCAGCCGCGCCATCGGCCCGCCGCCCGGCACGAAGCCCGCACCGATCTCGAACTGCGACAGCACCGCCTTCTCGCGGCTCGCGAAACGCATGTCGCTCGCGAGCGACAATTCGCTGCCGACCCCGGTCGCGCGGCCGCGGATCGACACGATCGACACCACCGGCGCCTTGCTGAGCCGCACGAGCATGTCGGGAAGCGGCGGCAGGCCGGTGGGCCCGGGGGCCATGCTCGTCGTCTGCTCCAGCGGCGGGACGAAGTCATAATGGGTGAGAAAGAAGCCGGGGACCGCGCTGTCGAACACCACGACCTTGAGCTGCGGATCCTGTTCGATGGCAGTGATCACGCGGTCGAGCTGCGGCATCGAATCCGGGCCATAGATATTGAACGGTGGATTGTTGATCGTGACGCGCCAATAGGCCGGCGTCACCTTGGCGATGCGAAACTGCTCGCTCGCGGCGGGCTGCGCGGCGGCCCCCGCTTTCTGTTTGGCTTCGGCCGCATTGGCCCCAAACAACGCCACGAGCGCAAAAGCCGCAGCCGCTTTCCTTGCCATCGTCATAATCCGTCCTTCCCTAAAAATAGCCAGGTTTCGGGGGACAGATGGGCCGCGCGCAGGCGCCTCCTATTGCACCTTGGTATCGCCGAACGCGCCGCGGCGGCCGTTCGATACCAAAGTCTATAAATACCATCGCACAATGGCCGCGCGCCGGGCCCGCCCCACATCCTTGCCTGATCGGAGGGTCGATCGGTGGACTAAGGGCGCGTTCGTGGCATTTGCTGGCATACAGACAATCGCTCCGTTTCTGATTGCGCCGCTGCTCGCGGCGATGCCCGCGCTTGCGCAGGAAGCGAGCGAAAAAGACCATGCCGAACAGGACCCTCCCACGCTGACGGGCAGCCTGTTAGGCCTGCGCCCACGCCTCGCCGAAGCCGGGGTCGACCTGACCGGCCACTATGTGTCCGAAACCGCCTGGAATTTCCGCGGGGGCGAGCGCCGCGACGTGACCGAAACCGGCGAGTTCGGGGTCGGGCTGCGGTTCGACATGCAACGGATCGCGGGGACCGACGGCGTCTTTCAGGCAACCGTCACCTATCGCCACGGCCCGCAGCTCGATGCGAAGGCCGGGCTCGGCACGTTGCAGGAAGTGCAGGAAATTTACGGCCGCGGCCAAACATGGCGGTTGACGCAATTCTGGTACGAACAGCGTCTCGCGGACGGCGCCATCGCGATCAAGGCGGGCCGCACCGCGCCGAGCGAGGATTTCTCGGCCTTCTCCTGCACGTTTCAGAACCTCAGCTTTTGCGGATCGCAGCCGGGAAATGTCGTCACCGACTATTGGTACAATTGGCCGGTCAGCCAATGGGGCGTGCGCCTACGCGCCGCGCATCGCGGCCTTTACGCCCAGATCGGCGCCTATGAGGAAAACCCGCGCAACCTCGACAAGAGTTTCACCATCGGCCGGTTCAAGGGCGCAACGGGCGCGCTGATCCCGGTCGAGTTTGGACTGACGCGGGGCGGCGACGGCGGCATGGTCGGCAGCTACAAGGTCGGCGGCTGGATCAGCACCGCCGATGCCCCCGACCTGCTTTTCGACCTACACGGTGAGCCCGCGGTGCTGACCGGCCGCTCGCCGCTGCAGCGCGGATCGGCGCGCGGCGTGTGGCTGGCCGTCGAGCAGCAAGTCAGCGGACGATCGGCTCGCGGCACCAGCATCTCGGGCCTCAGCTTTTTCGTCAACGCGCTTGCCGCCGATCGCCGCACCTCACGCATCGACAACCAGATCGTCGCGGGGCTCTTCGCGCGCAATCTGCTGCCGGGCTTCGCAGGCGACATGCTCGGCTTCGGCATCGCGCGCACCCACGTCAACAAGCGGTTCGAGGAATCGGAATTGCTCGCCGGCCGGCCGCCGCGCGGCGCCGAATATGCGGTCGAGCTTTTCTACGGCTTCAAGCCCGTGGGCTGGCTCGACCTTCGCCCCAATGTCCAGTGGATCCACCATCCTGGCGGCCGCCGCGATGCGCGCGCGGTCGGCATCGCCGGGCTCAAGGCGGTGCTCCGCCTCTAGTTTTTCAACGAAGGAGAAGAAGCATGTCGATATTTCACTCCCTGCTTGGCCGGCGCAATTTTCTCACCTCGGCCGCCGTCGGATCGAGCCTGATCATGCCCGTCTGGGCGCAGGCCAGCGAAGCGGTGGACGAAGCTTTGTCGAGCCCCTCGGGCTCCGGCGGCGCGGGCATCCGGCCATTCAAGTTCCGCGCGACCGAGGCGGCGCTCGCCGACCTTAAACAGCGCATCGTCGCGGCCAAATGGCCGAGCCCCGAACTGGTCCCCGACGCATCGCAGGGTGTGAGGCTGACGACGATGCGCAAGCTCGCCACTTATTGGGAAAAGAACCACGACTGGCGCAAGGCCGAGGCCAAGCTCAACGCGCACCCCCAGTTCATTACCAATATCGACGGCGTCGATATCCACTTCATCCACGTCCGCGCGAAAAATCCGAATGCCCTGCCGATCATCATCACCCACGGCTGGCCCGGATCGATCATCGAACAGACGAAGGTCATCGAGCCGCTGACCAATCCCACCGCCTTCGGCGGCACCGCGGCCGACGCCTTCGACGTCGTGATCCCGTCGCTTCCCGGCCACGGCTTTTCGGGAAAGCCGACCGAACTCGGCTGGGATCCGATCCGTATAGCGAAGGCGTGGATCGTGCTGATGAAGCGGCTCGGCTACAACCGCTATGTCGCGCAGGGCGGCGACTGGGGCAATGCTGTCACCGAACAGATGGCGCTGATCGCGCCGCCCGAACTGGTCGGCGTCCACACCAACATGCCGGCGACCGTTCCCGACGATATCGCCAAATCGCTCTCGGCGGGTGGCGCGGCGCCAGCGGGGCTGAGCGCTGACGAGCAATATGCCTATGACCAGCTCGACACCTTCTACAAACATGGCCTCGGCTATGCGCAGGAAATGGCCGGGCGGCCGCAGACGCTCTACGCGCTCGAGGATTCGCCGATCGGCCTCGCCGCATGGATGCTCGACCACGACGCGCGCAGCCAGGATCTGATCGCGCGGGTGTTCGATGGCGCAAACGAAGGCCTGTCGCGCGACGACATTCTCGACAATGTCACCCTCTATTGGCTGACCGGCACCGCGGTGTCGTCGGCGCGGCTCTATTGGGAAAGCAAGCTGCCCTTCTTCGCGCCCAAGGGCGTCAAGATCCCGATGGGCGTCAGCGCCTTTCCCGACGAAATCTACACCGCGCCGAAAAGCTGGGCAGAGAAGGCCTATCCGAAGCTGGTTCACTACAACCGGCTTCCCAAGGGCGGCCATTTCGCGGCGTGGGAACAGCCGGCGGCGTTCACGTCGGAACTGCGTGCGACCTTCAAGTCGTTGCGATGAAAGACCGGGAGGGACCGGATCACCGGCCCCTCCCCTCGCCACGCCTCAGGGCCGGGGGTTGACGTCCCCGAGGCGGCGATCGAGAAAATCGAGCGTGAGGCCGGCGACTTCGTCGGCCTTTTCGTCGAGCGCGAAATGCCCCGCATCGAGCAGGTGGATTTCGGCGCCGGGAACGTCGCGCGCATAGGCCTCGGCACCCGGCACGATGAACGAGGGATCATAGCGTCCCCACATCACAAGCAGCGGCGGTTGGCGCTCGCGGAGCCACGCCTGCCACGCGGGATAGGATGCGACATTGGCGCGGTAGTCGTAAAGCAGATCGGCCTGTATCGCCCGCTGACCGGGCTGTGACAGAAACGCATATTCGTCGGCCCAGCTATCGGGATCATACCGCTCCGGGTTGGGGCTAAGTCCGATATGGCGCTGCTTCGCCCCTTCCAGCGAGATGAACTTGTCGACCTGATCCTCGTGCGCCGCGCGGTCGGCCCAATATTCGGCGATCGCCGCCCATTTGGGTCCGAGCCCTTCTGCATAGGCATTGGCGTTCTGGACGATGATCGCCTCCACCTTCTCAGGGTTCTGCATCGCGACACGAAAGCCGACCGGGCCGCCATAATCCTGCAGGAACAGCGTATAGCGGTCGACCTTCAACGCCTTCAGAAAGCTGTCGGTCGTCTGCGCCAAATGGTCGAACGTATAGCTGTATCGCTCGGGCGGCGGCGCATCGCTGTGGCCGAAACCCGGATAGTCGGGCGCGATCAGGCGGTAGCGGCCGGACAGACGCCGGAGCAAGGGCTCGTACATGCGCGACGACGACGGATAGCCGTGGAGGAGGACAACGACCGGCGCATCCTTCGGCCCCGCCTCGCGGTAGAAGATGCCGGCTCCGTCCACGTCGATGCGCTGATAGGTCACGGGCGACGATGCCGCGAGCGCCGCCGCCGCGAGCAAGGCGGCCGCGCTCACCCTGCCGCCACCGTCGCCGACACCGCGCCGAGCAGTTCGGCGGTCGTCAGGATCGCATGCGCATAGGTCGGCCCGTTGAGCTCGTGCGCCGCGTGCATCATGTCCTTCGAATAGGCGGCGGTCGCGTCGCGGATCAGCGTGACATGATAGCCCAGCTCCATCGCATAACGCCCCGTCGATTCGACGCAGGTGTTCGCGAGCAGGCCGACGAGAATGACTTGCGTGATCCCGTGCTGGCGCAGCTGCTGATCGAGGTCGGTGTTCGCGAACCCGCTCTGCCCCCAATGTTCCTTGGCGACGATATCGCCGGGCTGGGGCGCAAAATCGGGATGCCATTCGCCGCCCCATTCGCCGCGCGCGAAGCTGTGGCGGTCCATGATACCGACCTGCGTCGGATTGGGGTGGTCCCAATCCTCATAATCGCCGGGTTCCCAGCGCCGGTGCGGCGCGATGAAGACGCGGATGTTCGCGCTGCGGATCGTCTTCACGATCGCGCGCAGATTGTCGAGCAACCCGATCTCCTCGGCGATCGGCCCGACGCGCGGCCAGGCCTTGCCGCCTTCGGACAGAAAGTCGTTATAGGGATCGATGAACAGCAGGGCGGTCGACGCCCTGGTATAGGTCGGCAATGCCATCGTCCGCCTCCCTCAACCGCGCAGCGCGAAGCGTTCGATGCTCTCGGCAAAGAGCGGGGTTTCGCCGGCATTGTGCGCGAGCGACATCGGCTTGCGCTGCGCCGCGAACGCCTCGAACGGGATGCCCTGCCGATCGAGATAGGTCATGAATTCGTCGGTCGCATGCGTCTGGACATGGTTGACAAATTCACAGCGTCCATCGTCGAGCGCCTTCACGCTGAGTTCCCATTTAACGTGGATCGTCGTCCGGCCCGCGGGCGGGAAGATGTCGGACACCGACTCCAGCACCAGATGATCCTTCTCGGCGAGCGTCTCGACATAATGCTGGACCATCAGCGTCCCGCCGATGATCTCGACATTGATCGACATGCGCCGGCCGTCGGGCGCGGTGGTGGCGCCGGCGGCGACATGCGCGGGCGAGCAGCCCTGATATTCATGCTCGGGGAGCGAAAAGGCCCAGGCGGGCAAGTCGATCTTGTCGATGGACGCGTTGATAATCGCGGTGAAGCTGGAGTCGACGATTTCGGGGTTGGCCATGTCTCTATCCTTTACCGGAGGGGGAGCGGCATCGTCGCGCGGACGGCGGGAGCGATCCGCGCACCGAGCCTGCGATGCGAGATAGGTGGCGGCCGCCCGCCCCAGTATTGAACTTTGGTGTCGGCGGATCTGCATCACCGGAAAGCCCGCGAAAGCTATCGATACGATGGTGTCGACAACACAAACGTATAATCGATCCGCGCCATTTTCTGCGCGATAGTGACCGCATCAGACATTCGGGTAACCGAAAACCCGATCGAAGCGAATTCCCGGTGTGGCGCCGCTGACCGCGCCGGGCAAAGGACGCGGACGGACTCCACTCCCTCCCCCGGCCCAGTCCGTCCGCGTCCGACATCCGGCCCGATCGGCCCAGACAAAAGGGGTATCAGACGTGCAGCTTCCCGCTTTCGAACAAGGCCTGTCCGACCGCCGGCAATTCCTCGGCATCACCGGCGTCGCCGTCGCGGCGCAGCTCGGGCTTGGGATTGCGACCGCCGGCGCATTCCCGCAGCCGGCGAGCGCGCTGACCGCTACGCCCGCAGGGGGCTTCCCGCCACTCAAGAGTGTCGAAGCGGGGCTGCTCAACATTTCCTACATCGACATGGGGCCTGCCAAAGGCCCGGTCGCGATCCTGCTGCACGGCTGGCCCTATGACATCTACGCCTTCGCCGATGTCGCGCCGCCGCTGGTAGCCAAGGGCTACCGCGTCCTCATCCCTTACCTGCGCGGCTATGGACCGACGCGTTTCCTCGCCTCCGACAGCCTGCGCAATGGCCAGCCCGCGGCGCTGGCGCAGGACCTGATCGATTTCATGGACGCGTTGAAAATCAAGCGCGCCGTGCTGGCGGGCTTCGACTGGGGTGCCCGCACCGCTGATATCGTCGCGGCGATCTGGCCCGAACGCACGACCGCGCTGGTCGCGGTCAGCGGCTATCTCGTCTCAGGCCAGGAGGCGGGCAAAGCCCCGCTCCCGCCCGAGGCCGAGCTGCAATGGTGGTATCAATTCTATTTCGCGACCGAGCGCGGGCGCGTCGGCTACGACAAGAACCGCAAGGACTTCAACCGGCTGATCTGGAAGCTCGCCTCGCCCAAATGGAATTTCGACGAAGCTACCTATGCGCAGAGCGCCGCGTCGTTCGACAACCCCGACCATGTCGACATCGTGATCCACAATTATCGCTGGCGGCTCGGCCTCGCCGAGGGCGAGGCGCGCTATGCCGATCTCGACCGCCAGATCGCGGCCGCACCGACGATCGGCGTTCCGACGATCACGATGGAGGGCGACGCGAACGGCGCGCCGCACCCGCCGCCAGCCGCCTATCGCGCCAAATTCACCGGCCGCTACGAGCATCGCGATATCGGCGGCGGCATCGGCCACAATCTGCCGCAGGAAGCGCCGCAGGCCTTCGCGCAGGCGGTGCTGGACGTCGGCCATGGCTGACCAGGATCAGGTGATCGGACGCGATCTTTTCGACCTTGCGCCGCCGACGCGGCAGCAGCGGCACGACCTTGCCGCCACGCTGACCGACGAGGAACGCGGACTGCTGCTCGACCATGCCGAGGAGGCGCCCTATTGCGGCCTCTTCCTCTACGAAGAGCGCGAAGGCGTCTATTGCTGCAAGCTCTGCGGCCTGCCGCTGTTCAAGGCGGGCGCGAAATTCGAAAGCGGCACCGGCTGGCCGAGCTTCACCGCGCCTTTCGAGGCTGGCCATCTCCAGACGCTGAACGACACGCGCTATGGCATGGTGCGCACCGAGATCGTCTGTGCACGATGCGGGTCACATCAGGGGCATGTTTTCCCCGACGGTCCGCCGCCGACTGGCCTTCGCTATTGCATCAACAGCGGATCGCTCGATTTCGTGGCGGTCGGCGAAGCGCTGCCCGACAAGCTCGGCCGCGGCGCGCCCGAAGGTCGGCTACTCGCGGGCTGAACCCGCTTTCCTTCAGAGAATCTCGAACAGGCTGTAGACGGGGCCCTCGGGCAAGCGATGTCCGATGCCGACCGCAAGGATGCGGTTCAGCCATTCGTATCTCGGATCCGAGGTCGAAAAGCGCGGCGCGATACGGAAATAATAGTCGGCCGGATCGACCGGCTCGCCGCGCGCCAGACGTGCGATGGCATCCGCGGGGCCGCTGCGGATCCCCGAATAGTCCGTCGCAATCTCGGCGCCATCATCGGTGCGCAGCACCACGCGCGCGTCGAGAAGAACCGCGCCGTCAGCGCGCACGATCTGCCAGTCGGCCCCGCCGGTCAGGACATCGCCCGACAGGCGCTCGCCCGCAAAACGCCCGGCCAACATCTCACCGACGCGCCGGTCGATGCCCGCAGGGCCGCCGATCTTGTGGATATGATCGACGCCAACCTTCATCACGAAAAGCGGCCGCGCCCGCAGCTCGCCGAGCGCGGCAAAGGCTTCGCCGAAATCATCCATCGTTCTGCTCCATTGCAATTGTCAGTTCCGCGGCCAGCGCTGCAACAATGTCGGCGGCGGGCAGGCTGCGGGCCTGCGCCGCGCCCTCTCCCGCCCATTGGGCGCCAAAGCCATAGTCGCCGCGCGCCTTCGCGGCCGCGTTGAGCGCCTTTCCGAGGTCGTAGGCGATCGGATAATCGGGGATGTCGGCCCGGTCGACATCGGCATCGAGCGCCGCGAAGCGGTTCGCCAATATCCGCGCCGGCCGCCCCGACACCGCGCGCACCATCATCGTGTTCTTCGCCGCATCGCCGGCGAGCGCAGCACGGTAGCCCGCGTCGGCGAGACTCTCCTCGCTCGCGAGGAAGGCGGTGCCGAGTTGCACCGCTGCAGCGCCCAGACGCAACGCCGCCGCAATACCGGCACCGTCCATGATGCCGCCCGCTGCGATCACCGGCAAATCGACCGCACCGGCGATTTGGCGGACCAGTTCCGCCATCGGCAGCCGCGCGTCGGGCGCGTCGGGGTCGAATATGCCGCGATGGCCGCCGGCTTCCCACCCCTGCGCGACGACGGCGTCGATGCCTGCATCGGCGATCGCGCGGGCCTCAACCACATTTGTCGCCGAGGCGAGCAGGACAATCTCCGCGTCGCGGAGCGCGGCGATGGCATGGGCAGGCGGCAGGCCGAAATGAAAACTCACGACCGCGGGCCGCTCGGCGATCAGCATCGCCAGCATCGCCTCGTCGGTGACAAAGCTCTGATAGATTTCGGTGAGCCGATCGGGCGGTTCGGCACCCTGCTCGGCGAACAGGGGCCGAAAACGATCGATCCACGCGCGTTCGAGCGCCGCATCGGCGACCGCCGGCCTATGGCAGAACAGATTGACGTTGAAGGGCTTTGCCGTCCGCGCGCGGACCTCGGCAATCATCCCCTGCGCCCCCTCGGCGTCGGTCGCCCCGACGCCGATCGAACCGAGCGCACCGGCGTTGCTGACCGCGGCCGCCATTGCGGGCGATGAGACACCCGCCATCGGCGCCTGCACGATCGGCAATTCGATACCGAGCAACTGGCTTAGATGGCGGGTGGTCATCATGGTCTCCAAGGTCGAAGGGATCAGCCGGCGGCTGCCGCGAGCTTCTTGCGATACTCGGCGACCGGCATACCGCCCCAGCCCCAATCTTCCATCTCGACTTCCTGAAAGACAACCCATGTCCATTCGGGCGGCTTTCCAAGCACGTCATACAGAACCTGGCTGATCCCTTCGTAGATCGCAGCCTTCTGTTCGGCGGTCACATGGTCGACACCGGGTTCGGTGCCTTCTTTCGTGACCTGGACGGTTACCATCGGCATGATCTTTCTCCTTGGCTGATCGGATTAATGGCCGGCCGACTGGCCGCCGTCGACGTGCAGGATCTCGCCCGTCACGAACTGCGCATTCTCCAGATAGAGCACCGCGTCGACGATATCCGAGGTGTCGCCCATATGGCCGACCGGATGCAGCGCCGAGAGGAACTCGTGCGTTTCTTCGGCATGCATCGGCGTCTTGATGATGCCGGGCGAGACGGCGTTCACGCGAATACCGCGCTTGGCATATTCGATCGCGAGGCTGCGCGTCGCGGCGTTGATCCCGCCCTTGGTCAGCGAAGCGAGCACCGACGGCACGTTCGAATTGGCATGGTCGACGAGGCTCGTCGTGATGCTCACGACATGACCGCGCCCCTGTTTTTCCATCGCTTCGACCGCTGCCTGGGTGATGTGGAAGAAGCCGGCGAGATTGGTCGAGATGTTCGCGTCATATTGCTCGGCGGTAAAGGCCGTGAACGGGCTGGCGGTGAAGATGCCGGCGTTGTTGACCAGCGTGTCGATGCGCCCGAAACGTGCGAGCGCTTCGGCGATCACGCGCGGGCCGGTGGCGGGATCGCCGATGTCGCCGGCGATCGCAAGAACGTCGGGATTGCTCGACGGCTGGATCGAGCGCGATGTCGCGACGACGCGGTAGCCGCGATCGAGATAGGCGCCGACGAGGGCGGCGCCGATACCCTGCGATGCGCCGGTGATGACGGCGACTTTCTGTGCATTGCTCATGATATTGGACCTTTGCTTGTGTGAAGACGGGTCGAGGCGGGCTCACCCGTGCGGCGCCCATCGCGCCGACGGGGGCAAGGTAGGTCGCCTGGCATATGATGATAATCCGCCCGATGCGGCAGACATTCTGCCGAATTTCGGGATAATGATCGGACTAGAGCTCGCGGGCGTCGATCGCCAGACGCGCGAAGGCGGCGCGAAGCCGGGGCGCCGCGAAATCGGCAAAGGCGCGCACTTTCGGCGCCGCCATGCGGCCGCTGTGGGAAAGCAGGTGCACCGGCTGTGGTGCCGGCTCTGCTGCGGCCAGCAGGATCTGGAGGCCGCCCTCCTTCACCTCGCGCGCGACATGATAGGAATAGACGCGCGTCAGCCCCCGCCCCGCCACCGCCGACCCGACGGCGGCGCGCACCGTGTTGACGACGAGGCGCGGCGTGAAATGGATGGTGCGCGTCTGCGCGCCGACCCCGAACGCCCAGGACTCGATCCCGAAGTGGGTCAGCGAAACGATCTGGTGCCCGGCGAGGTCCGCCGGTTCCTCGATCGGCGGATGCGCGCCAAGGTAGCGCGGCGAAGCGACGATCACGCGCCGGACCCCCTCGCCGACGCGCGTCGCGACCAGTGATGAATCGGGAAGCTGCCCGACCCTGAGCGCCATATCGACGCCTTCGTCGACCAGATGGACCGAGCGGTCGACCAGCAGCAGGCGCGCCGACACCAGGGGATAGGCGTCGAGAAACTCGTCGAGGATCGGGCGCAAAATCTCTTCGCCGCTGATCGGCGGGGCCGACAGCGTCAGCATACCGCGCGGCGCCGAACGTTCTCCGCCCGCGAGCAGGTCGGCCTCTTCCAACTCGGCGAGGATACGGCGGCACGAGGCGGCATAATGCTTCCCCGCTTCGCTCAGCTGGATGCTGCGCGTCGTGCGGTGAAGCAACGCCACGCCGATATGCGCCTCGAGCGAGGCAATCGCACGGCTGACCGCCGTCGGCGAACGACGCAGCCTCCGGGCAGCTCCCGCAAGGCTGCCCTCGTCCACAGCCGCCACAAAGATTTTCATCGCGTCTATGCGATCCATGGCTAGCTCCGAAGATTCGTGCGTCGGCGGCCATGCTACGACAGCCGGCCGGGTTGGTCGAGTTTCGGGGCCTTGCGAACCGCTCCTGCCATGACGCTCCTCCTGTGCTGCCCGACGTCCGATAGGGGGGAGCTGTGATCCGCGTTGGCGGATCGCCATTGGACGATGGTATATTGATACGTTGGTATCGGGCCGGCGCGATCGCGGCGCTTCAACGCCACCGCGAGCCACCGACACCAAAGTATCAATGGACGCCCGACCGGGATTGGCTCATCTTGGCGGCATAGCGGGCAGGAAACACACCGATGAAGACGGACTTCAGCCGCGTAATGGACGCGCTGCCCGGTCTGGTTTGGACCATGGATGACTATGGGCGTCTCGAATATGTAAATAATCGCTGGTCTGAATACACTGGCCGGACCTGCGAAGATTTGCGCAGCGAAGGACTGGATTCGGTTCTCCATGCCGACGACCGGACTTTGCTTAACTCAGTATTTCGTTCGCGAAAAAATCCTGCACCCCAAGATGAATTCGAAGCACGGGTCCGGCGGTTCGATGGCGAGTATCGTTGGTTCGTTTTTCGTTTCGCGCGAATGGAGGAAGAATGCGCCGCTGCGCCCTGGTGCGGCATCGCCTCATTTGCCGACGAAGCGGCAACCGGAATTGGCGGGCGCAAAACCGCCGAACATCGTCTCCAACGTTTTCTCGACGACATCCCCATCCAGGTCGTGCTCTTCGACGTCAATGCCGAGGTTGAATTCATCAACCAGCACGCGCTGTCCTATTTCGGAAAGTCGTTCGAGGAGCTGCGAAACTGGACGACAGCCGATGTTATTCACCCCGACGATACATCGTTCGTGAAAAATCGGCTCGCCCGCGTCACCGCCGAGGGTTCGAGCGATTCAGCCAACGGCCGCATGCGGGGAAAGGACGGCCATTTTCGCTGGTTCCGTTCGACGCTGGTCCCGTCTCGTGACGCCGGCGGCAACATCGTGCGGTTCGTCTCCATTCGCGCCGATATCGACGACTTGAAACGCGCCGAAAAACTCCTGACCGGCGAGGTGGAACTGCTCAAGATGGTCGCGCGCGGCCGTTCGCTTGCCGAAGTGCTCGACGCCTTGTGCCGCCTGGTCGAGGATATTTCTCCGGGATCCTATTGCAGCATATTGGGTGTCGATCTGGATCATCGCTGCTTTCGCGCCGGCGCAGGACCGAGCCTGCCCGACAGCTACAACCAGCTCTTCGACGGCAAGGCAATCGACCCCGGCTATGGTCCCTGCTCGCTGGCGGCGACCCGGAACGAAGCGATCGTGACGGCCGATCCGCTGACCGACCCGCGATGGGCCGGATCGACCTGGCCGCCGCTGATGGAGTCGATGGGTCTGCGGTCCTGCTGGTCGACGCCGATCCTGTCGAGCGCCGAGAAAGTGATCGGCGTCTTTGCGCTCTACAAACGCGAAGCCGTCGGGGCGACGCCGCTCGAACAGGACCTCGTCGATCGCTTTATCAATATCGCATCGCTCGTGATCGAGCGGAAGCAGGCGGACCGCGCGCTGCGAAAAGCGACCGACGACCTTCAGCGTTCGAACCGTTTCCTTGCTGAAACCCAGCGACTGACGCTGACGGCGAGTTTTACTTGGGACGTCGACCGGAACGAGCATATCTGGTCGGAGGAAAATTACCGGATATTCGAGTTCGACCCGGCATCGGAAGTCAGTCTCGACAAGATCCTCGCGACCGTCCACCCCGACGATCTGCCCGAGGTTGAACGGCTGCTCGGTCAGGCCGCTGGCGGCGACGATTTCGAGCTGGCGTTTCGCCTCGTTCCGGCAAGTGGACAGATCAAATACGCCCATGTCGTCGGCCGCCGTATCGAGCATATCGGCGACCGTCCCATTTTCATGGGCGCGATCCAGGACGTTACGGCGCGCAAACTGACCGAGGAAGCGCTCGAGCGGGCCCGTTCGGAGCTGGCACATATGGCGCGCGTCACAACATTGGGGGCGCTGACTGCCTCGATCGCGCATGAGGTGAGCCAGCCGTTGTCGGGGATCATAACCAACGCCAGCGCGTGCCTCCGCCTGCTCGCGACCGACCCGCCCGATGTCGAAAAGGCGCGCGCGACCGCCGAACGCACAATCCGCGATGGCAATCGCGCGTCGGAGGTGATCACGCGGTTGCGCGCCATGTTCGACGCCAACCCGCTCCGCTTCGAACCCGTCGACCTCCATGAGGCCGTTCGCGAGGTGCTGACGCTGTGCAGCGCGGAGATCCGCGCCAATGGGGCAATGTTGCGGCAGGAATTCGCGGCCGTGTCGCCGGTCGTGATGGGCGACCGCGTCCAGATCCAGCAGGTCGTCCTCAATCTCGTCCTCAACGCACTGGACGCGATGAGCGATGTTACCGACCGGTCGCGCAGCCTGCTTCTGTCGACGTCGAGCGTCGCTCCCGGCCGGGTCGAGCTTTCGGTCCGCGATTCGGGCATCGGGCTCGACGACCAGACCGCCGAAAAACTGTTCGAGGCCTTCTACACCACCAAAGCGCAGGGAATGGGCGTTGGCTTGGCGATCAGCCGGTCGATCATCGAAAATCATGGTGGGCGCCTGACCGCCGCCCGCAACAATGGGCCCGGCGCGACATTCGCATTTTCAATCCCGCTCCACCAACCCGAAAGCCAAGAGGAGCGTATCGCAGCGACGTGTTGAATTTGAATAACGGAAGGGACCTCGAGGAAATAATATGCCTGATAACAAAATAATAGCGGTCGTTGACGACGATGAATCGGTGCGGGAGTCGCTGCCCGATCTGCTCGAGTCCTTCGGGTTCCGGACGCGCGCCTTTTCATCGGCCGCCGCCTTTCTGCGGTTCGACGGGAGCGAGCCGATCGGTTGCCTCGTGCTCGACGTCGCAATGCCCGAAATGACGGGTCCCGAATTGCAGCAGGAACTGATCCGCCGAAAGCGTAACATTCCCATCGTCTTTATCACCGCGCATTCGCACGACGGCGTCTGGCCGGCGCTGCTGAACAGCGGCGCGGTCGCCTGCCTCGTCAAGCCTTTCAGCGAAAGCGCGATCGTCAGTGCCGTGCGCACGGCGCTCGCGCCCGATACGGGTATTTCCCGATGAATAGAGGAAGCGGTCATGTTAAATTATAGCAGCACCTACAGGAACGGACCGACCGTGATGCACGACACGAGACCGACGGTGATCGTCGTCGATGACGATGTCTCGACCCGCGAAGGGCTGGAGGCCTTGCTCGACGCCGCCGGCATGGCGGTGCGCAGCTTCGGGTCCGCCTCGGCTTTCCTGTCGTGGGCGCCGCCGCCGGGTCCGGCCTGCCTGATCCTCGATGTCAGCCTGCCCGACCTCAACGGTCTCGACATTCAGGAACGCATAGCGGGCGAGCGACCCGAAATGCCGATCATCTTCATTACCGGCTATGGCGATATCCCGATGACCGTCCGCGCGATGAAGGCGGGCGCGGTCGAGTTTCTGACCAAACCGCTCAGCGAAGATGTCCTGCTCGCCGCAGTCGAACGCGCACTCGAAGCGAGCCGCGTCGCCGTCGAGGAAAAGGCCGATCTTGGCAGCATCCAGCAATGCTATGCCTCGCTGAGCCCGCGCGAACGACAGGTCCTGGCGCTCGTCGTATCGGGCCTGCTCAACAAGCAGGTCGGCTGGGAACTCGGCATCAGCGAGATCACCGTGAAAGCGCATCGCGGCCGTGTCATGGAGAAAATGTCCGCTTCATCCTTCGCCGATCTCGTCAAGATGAGCGCGCGGCTGGAACTCGAGATCCCTCCACCAAGGACTAGCGTATCCAACTGATACGAAGGTATCCTCCACACCAACGTTCAATAGCACCGGGGCACATTTCCTGACTTGATCCGCAAAGGAAACAGGCAGGAGACTGGTGATGTTGGTACATGGCACGACAGCGGACACCCAAACGCTTCCTCCGGCTTCGCTCAGCCTGGTCGAAGAGATCAACCACCGCGTGATCAACGAATATGCCGAGGCGATCGCTATGCTGTCGATCGCCGCCGCCCGCGCCGACCAGGGCGTCCGGGCGACGCTCAGCAGCGTTGCCGAACGGCTCCGCGATCATGCCGACGCCCACCGCGCGCTGCTTCCCCCGATGACCGAGGGATATGTCAATCTTGCCGACCATGTCGCCGCGATTTGCGGCAGCTATGCCCGCGCAACGCTCGCCGATCGCGCCATTCACCTGATCCTCAAGGCCGACGACATCCTGCTTCCCGCCGACCGTGGCTGGCGCGTCGGGCTGATCGTCGCCGAACTGGTGCGCAATGCCACGCGGCACGGCCTGAAAGGAAAGGCCGGCCTGATCGACGTGCGGATTACACGGCAGGGCGACCGTATAACCTGCCTCGTCAGCGACAGCGGCCGCGCCGAACCCGGCCGATCGCCGGGTCGCGGGCAGCGGCTGGTGCGCGCGCTCGTCGCAGAGCTTGACGGCGCGGTCCGCTGGTCCTTCACCCCGACCGGCAGCTTCGCCCTCGTCCATATTCCGGTGACCGAAGGAAGCAGCCTCGGGGAGGTCGCCATATGCTCCGCCCCCGATAGCTACGCCGCCCAATGACGCGGATCAGCGTCATACGATGGTACCGGCGATACCATCGTTCACTTCCGCCCCTCCGGCAGCCGGACCATCTCCAGCGCGAAAAGTCCGGCGTCGGCCGGTGCCATCGGCAGGAGGTTGGCGATGCGTCCACATCATTTTACCGCGGCGAAACAAAAGGCCGACAGGCGCTCTGAGGGGACCGCGCGATGACCCGGCAGATCCGTCTCGAATATCCCGCGCCCGGTTATTGGCACGCGACCTTGTCCAATCCGCCGATCAACCTGATCGACCTCGACACGATTGCTGAGCTCGACGAACTCGTGACCCGGCTGGAGCGCGATCCCGACGTCAAGGTGATCGTCTTCGCGAGCGCGGACCCCGAATTCTTCCTCGCGCATTATGACGTGCTGATCGACAAGGCGCGTACCGCGGCGATGCCCAAGGGGCCGACGGGGATGCACCCCTGGCTCGATGTGCTCGCCCGGCTGAGCCGCATCCCGGCGGTATCGATCGCCGCCATTCGTGGCCGCGCACGCGGCGCGGGCAGCGAGTTCGCGCTCGCCTGCGACATGCGGTTCGCGAGCTCCGAAAAAGCGATCCTCGCCCAATTCGAGGTCGGAGTCGGTGCGGTCCCCGGCGCCAACCCGATGGCGCGGCTCGCACTTCTCCTCGGCCGCGGCCGCGCGCTAGAGGTCGTGCTCGGCGCCGACGACATCCCCGCCGAGCTTGCCGAACGCTATGGCTATATCAACCGCGCGCTCCCCGATGCCGAGCTTGACGGTTTCGTCGACCGGTTCGCGCGCCGCCTCGCCGGCTTCGAAAAATATGCGCTCGCCGAAACGAAACGCTTCGTCGACCAGCTCTCGCTCCCCGACGACAGCGTCTTTCCGCCCGCCCTCGACCAGTTTTTCGCCTCGACCGCGCGCCCCGCAACGCGCGAGCGCATGGCGCGGCTGCTTGGTCTTGGCCTCCAGACGCGATCCGACGTCGAACGCGAACTGGGCCGCTATGTCGACACGACCGAACCTTGATCGCTGCGAGCGTCCCTCAGTATCGAAACGCGAACTGGACGCCATAGGTTGAGGGGCGCGCCGCGATGCGGAAACGCGTGTCGACAAATTGAAACACATTGTTCCAATAATATCGGTTCGTCACATTGTGCGCGAAAGCGCTGATCTGCCACCGGCCATCCTCAGGGCCAAAGCCCGCCCGCAGATCGAGCGTGAGATAGGGCCGCAGCCGGAATGCGTCGTCTTCGCCGAGCACCGCCCAGCTTTCGCCGTGCCAGTTCAAATTCGCACCGACGAAGGCGCGGCGTGCGCGCGTCGACGTCCATTCATATTGCGCGTCGGCGACCGCTTGCCACCGCGGTGCATAGGGAAAGGACGAGCCGCGGAAATCGCGCGTCTGTCCGGTGGGCGTGATGCCGGTGAATTCGAGCACCCGGCTATCGACCCAGCTTGCCGAGGCGCTGAGCGCGAGCCCCGGCAAGGGCCGCGCGCTGATCCCGATCTCGGCGCCCTGCACGCGCGAGCGCGGTACATTCACCAGCGTCTCGAGCGCGCCGAAGAAGGGATCGAGGATGCGCCCACGAAGCTGTTTGTCGCGGTAATCATAATAAAAGACCGCGGCTTCGATCCGCGTCGAACGGTCCAGAACCGGGGCCTTGATCCCCGCTTCGAACGCGAGCACCGATTCCTGCGCCGCGGGGTCGAATTGCGCCGAGTTCGAGGCGGCGACGCTCGAGAAGCTCCCCGATTTATATCCGCGGCTGAGATTGCCATAGACGAGCGTGTCACCCGGCGTGCGATAATCGAGCCCGAGCCGGAAAGAGACATTGTCCTCGACCAGCCGGTCCCGCGTTTCCTTTTGCTCGAGGCTCTGCTCGTCGAACTGGATACAGTCCGGCGGCGGCGGAACATTCGGCAATTCATTCCGGAGCAGCGCCCCCAGATAGGCGAACAGTCGGCCGAGCGTCGGATCCGCGCCCGTGCTTGTGCACGCCGAAAAATTCTGGGCGGATCGCGTATAGCGGATGCCGGCGCTTGCCTTCAGCCGTTCGGCAAGACGATATTCCAGATGCGCGAAGCCCGCATAACTGTGCGTCTCGAACGCATAGCGTCCCGCCGACGACGGGAAAGGCTCGAACAGGTCGGGCAACGGCCGATTTGCGGAAACCAGATCGGTCTGACCGGCAAAATTTTCGCGCACATCGACCGAGGAATAATAGCCGCCGACGATCCAATTGAGCGCCGGGCCATGGCCCGCGAGCCGGAGTTCCTGATTGAATGTCGTCGCCCGCCCCCGCTGGCGAAAGGTGTTGACCACGAGCGCCGTCGCATCGGCATCGAGGAACTTGTCCTGCCGGAACCGCTGATAGCCGGTGATCGATGTCAGCGTGAGCACGCTATTCAGGTCGAGCTCGGTGCGCAGTACGGCCTGACCGAAGGCGTCGTCGACCTTCATCGGATAATCCGCGTCCCAATCGGCGGCGCGCGCGCGTTCGGGGGCGAGCGGATAGACCGCAAGTTCGGGTGCGCAATTGGCCGGGATCCCGCATTCGACAGCCGTAAGCTGAAAGGCCTGCATGTCGGACGTGTCGCGCCAACCGTTGAGGGTCAGCGACAGGCGGGCGGTTGCCGCCGGTTCCCATTCGAGGATCATCCTCGCGGCCGTCTGATGCACCTCGCCCAGCGTGTCCCGGCGCGTATAGCTCTGCTGCCAATCGCCACTTTGCACCGTGCGGACGGCAATGCGGGCGCGAAGCGCCGGCGCAAGCGGCCCGCTGGCGAAGGCTTCGGCCTGAAGCGTCGAGAAACGGCCAAAGCTCGCCAGGCCGCCGGCCGAAAATTGCGACGTGGGACGCGCCGCGACATAGTTGATCGCACCGCCCGTCGCATTCTCCCCAAACAGGGTGCCCTGCGGCCCTTTCAGCACTTCGACGCGCTCGATATCGATGACGCCGACCTGCGCGAAGACCGGCAGGGCGAGTGGCGCTTCGTCGACGTAGAGGCTGACCGCGGGGGTCGCCGCGAGCGCCGCGTCATAAAAGCCGATGCCGCGCAGCGTCAGCACGGGCGGCCCGAACGGCGTCTGCGTAAAGGTCAATCCCGGCGAAATCCGGTCGAGCCCGGCGATGGAATCGATACCGCGGGCGCGAAGATCGTCGCCCGATACCGCATCGATCGACATGCCGACCTTGTCGATCGCCTCCTCGCGCTTCTGGGCGGTCACGACTATTTCGGCGGGCGCCGGTTGCTGCGCCACCGCGGATGCACCAAGGAACAGGGGCAGGAACCCCAAAGCGGCGCGGGCGCGGTTCACGAAAGATATGTTCTCCGCACGGCGCATGGCGGCACCGGCCCTATTGCCCCGACGCGGACGCGTAGGGGATCGAAAAAGAGAAAGTGGCCCCGGCCTCGTCGTTGGCCGACGCCGACAATGCGCCTCCATGTCGGTCGATGATCGATCGGCTCACCGAAAGACCGATCCCCATCCCGTTCGCCTTGGTCGTGAAAAAGGCCTCGAAGACGCGGCCGGCATCGTCGGCCTTCAGTCCGCCGCCCGTGTCGCTGATGCTCAGCTGTGCCGCGTCTGCAGCGCGCGTCGAGATCAAAAGGCGGCGCGGTCGATCGTCGAAGCCCTCCATCGCGTCCGCCGCGTTCAGGATCAGGTTCAGGATGACCTGCTGAAGCTGGACCCGGTCGCCATCGACAAGCGGCAGGCGATCGTCAAAGTCCGTCCGCACCACGATGCCGCGCCGCAACAGGTCGTGCGCGGACACCGCCATAACCTCTTGCGCGGCCTCGTTGAGATTCACCTTCTCGACAACGAAATCCCGCTTCCGGAAAAGCGAGCGAAGGCGCGCGAGCACTTCCGAGGCGCGATTTCCGTCGCGAAGCGTGCGCTGCGCCGTCCGGATCGCCCCGTCGATGTCGGGCCGCTCGGCGCCGAGCATGCGCAAGCAGGCGTTGGCGTTGGTGATGATCCCCGACAGTGGCTGGCTGACCTCGTGCGTGATCGAAGCGGTCAGTTCGCCAAGCGTCATGACCCGCGTGACATGGGCCAGTTCGGACCGCACCTTGTCCAGCGCCTGCTCGGCGGTCCGGCTTCGCGTGACGTCCTGAACGGCGCCGACACAGGCAGGACGGCCATCCGGCTGTTCGATCATCTGGGCGAAAACCCGGACATATTTCACTTGGCCGTCGGGCATCAGATGACGCAATTCATATTCGATGCTGTCCGACCCGTTGACCAGCTTTGCCACCTGCATCTCAAAGATCGGCATATCGTCCGGGTGAAAGCGGCTCCGGAAATCCTCTGCGGTCAGATCAGTATCGCCGTCGAGACCATGTATTCGGGCCAGCTGTTCCGAATACGCCATGTCATCGGTCTCGATATTCCAAGCGAATGATCCGGTAACGCTCAGCCGCTCTCCCGCCGCGAGGAAGTCCGCGCTGCGCCGCAGTTCATTCTCGGTATGCTTGCTCTGGGTGATATCCTGGATCGACCCGATGACGATCGGCCGCCCTTCGCTTTCGGGGATGAACTGCGCGACGGCGTGGAGATATTTGATATTCCCTTGCGGTGCGACGATCCGGAAGACCTCGTCGAATTCGCCGCGCTCCGAGAGGGATCGCGCGAAACCCGCGTCGAACTGCGCAACATCTTCGGCATGAATCCGCGCCCGGAACGCCGCGAAATTTGGGGCCTTGCCGCGGTCGAACTCCAGAATTTCGTAAAGCTCTTCCGACCAGATATGCGTGTCGGCGATCACATCGGTCGTGAAGCTTCCGGTGTGGCTCAACCGCTGCGCCTGGCTCAAGTGCCGATGGGCTTCACGAAGTTTCGCCGCACCTTCGCGCAAAGCCTCGTCATCGCGCGCGCGTTCGATCGCAATACTCGCAATATGGGCGGCGCGGCTGATGATATCCTGATCTTCAGCTTGCGGGATCGATGCCGCAGAGCGGTAAATGCAAAGCGTGCCGAGCACACGCGCTTCGCCCGCGAGGATCGGCGTACTCCATACCGCACGAAGGTCCTGCGTCAGCAGCCGTTCCCGAAGCGTAGATCCGTGCCAGCGCCGGTCGACTTCGATATCGTCCACAATGACCTGGACGATATTTGTCGCCGCCATCCCGCACGGCGAGGTCGCGCCATCGACCGGCAATCCGGTGACCGCTGCGACAAGCGTTTCGGGAAGTGTCGGCGCGACCCCATATTCGAAGCTGCCCTTGCGATCGTCGATCGTCCGAATTTCGCAATGGCACGTCGGCAAAATCTGCTCGACGACCTCGCAAAGCTTCGCGAGCACGTCGCTCAGCGGCTTGCCCGACGCGATCAGTTCGAGAAGCCGGCGTTCCCCCGCGAGCATTTGCGTCGCGCGTTTGCGATCCTCGATGTCGACGTTGACGCCGTACCATTTCACCACATCGCCCGATGCGTCGCATAGCGGGCTCGCATGAAAGGAGAACCAGCGATAGACCCCGTCGTGACGCTTGATCCGGGCTTCGACCACGCCAGCGGTCCCCGCCGCGCGGAAATTCTCCCATCCGTTTGCGAGCGCGCCCATATCGTCGGGATGGATCCGTTCCATCCATTGCCAGTCGCGCACATCGTCCTGCGTCAGCCCGACATAGTCGAGATAATGCTGGTTGAAGAAATCGCCGGTGCCATCGGTGCGGGCCGTCCACGCCAGTCCGGGAATGGAATCGATGGTGACCTTCAACTCACGCTCGCTCGCCGCCAGCGCCTCTTCGGTGCGTTTTCGATCATCGATGTCGATCAGCAGCACGTACCAGGCGATGATCTGCCCCGCTCCGTCGCGCATCGGCAGGCCGCGATTCTCGAACCAGCGGAATTCGCCGTCGAAGCGGCGGAGCCGCTGCTCGATAGTATAGGGCCGCCCGGCAGCGATTGCGGCGCCGAATATCTCGCCCACGTGCGCGATATCTTCGGGATGGACGGTGCCGTTCGTACCCCAGTGCCGCAGTTCGTCGAGCGTCTGGCCGCAATATTCCGCGATTTGACGGTTTATCTGCTCGACGCCGCCGTCCGGCGCGAGCACCGCGACCAGCCCCGGGAGCGCGTCAAGCATCGCCGCGCCACCAGCGCCTCGCGCACGTGTGTCCGCGTTTGGGCGCGAGCCGCCATTGATATCAGACGCTTCTACCAAGTCCCACCGCCCGTCTAATTCATCATGGCGCAGAGCCGGATGACAGAATGCGCCGCCGCGGAGTCGAGCGCTATCGGTACCAAGGTATCGGTTTGGCGCAAGGGAACGCGCGAATCCGCTCTTCACGCCCGATACCTTGGTCTTTCCGATACCATCGTCCGATTCCCCGCTTCGGCTCGCGATGCCAATCTCGCGGTCTCCATGGAAGCGAAGGACTGGCGACATGAAAATCCTGATGGTGTTCACCTCGCACGACATATTGGGCAAGACGGGTCGCAAGACCGGGTTCTGGCTCGAAGAAGGCGCGGCGCCCTATTATGTGTTCCGCGATGCTGGCGTCGAACTCACGCTCGCTTCGCCCAAGGGCGGCCAGCCGCCCATCGACCCGAAGAGCGATCTTCCCGAAAACCAGACCGACGCGATGACGCGCTTCAAGCAGGATCCGGCAGCACAGAAGGATTTCGCCAATACGGTGAAGCTGTCGGATATGCGCAGCGACGGCTTCGATGCGATCTTCTATCCCGGTGGCCACGGCCCGATGTGGGACCTGGTCGACAATCCCGATTCCATCGCGCTCATCGAATCCTTTTACAACAGCGGCAAGCCGGTCGCGGCCGTCTGCCACGCACCCGCGGTCCTCCACCGCGTGACGTATAAGGGCGAACCGATCGTGAAGGGCAAGCGCGTCACCGGCTTCACCAACACCGAAGAGGAAGAGGTCGGGCTCACCGACGTCGTCCCCTTCCTCGTCGAAGACGAACTCAAGCGGCTCGGCGGGCTCTTCGAAAAAGTCCCGAACTGGCAGAGCTTCGCAATCACCGATGGGCGGCTGATCACCGGACAAAATCCTGCATCGTCGACCGCGGGAGCACAGGCGCTGCTGAAGCTGCTGGGCGAGATGAAGGCCGCGACGTGAGAAACGCGTGCAGCCTGACGAGCAACGCGCTCCCGCCCGCGTCGGGCGCGCGTCGCGAGAGGACAACTCTATGAAGCCCGAGGAAGCGCAATCCGCGCCGGAAGCCCCGGACATGGTATCGATGGAGATGAGGCTCGAGCTCATCCTGATCCCGGTTTCGGACATCGAGCGCGCGAAGCTCTTCTATGCCAGTCTGGGCTGGAGCCTCGACATCGACTTTTCGTCGGGTGCTGATTACCGCGCGGTGCAGTTCACGCCCCCGGGATCCGGATGTTCGATCATGTTTGGGGCGGGCATCACGACCGCAGCGCCCGGATCGGTCCAGGGGCTGCACCTGATCGTTTCCGACCTTGTGGCAGCGCGCAAGTTTTTGCTCGGCCGCGGGATCGACATCGGCGAACCATTTCACGACGAAGGCGGCGTGTTCCACCACATCGACGCAGCAAGGCTGACATCTGGCGTCAATCCCGAACGAAAAAGCTACGCATCCTATGCGTCGTTCAGCGATCCGGACGGGAATCTGTGGGTGCTTCAGGAAATCACTGCGCGGCTGTCCAGCGAACTCGAGGCAGGCGACCGCCGCTTCACACCACAAATCGTCGCCTGGCTGACGGGCACTTAACGCGAACCGCGCCTCGGTACGGCGAATATCGAACGTGCACCGAAAATAAGACCGGAAGCATTTGCGGCGTTTGGATGCAAGCCGCGATCATGCGCACCCATCCTCAGTCGGACTGGTGCAAGTGGTCGCCTGAAACGCTGCCCTGATCGGCCCCGACGCGCTCGACAAATTGCGCGCGCGTGGGTCCGGGTTCAAATCGATCGGCAAAATATTGCGTTTCGTGGATCACCAGCCCGTCTTCAAACTCCATGATGCTGACGACGTACGAGGGTTTCCCACTATAGGTCAGAACATATTCGGTCACCCACAGGTCGCCGCTGCCTACGATCCTCTGGATCGCGAACCGCTTCTTATCGGGCTGAACTCGCCGGCTCTCCCGAATATTATGTCGGCCACGAATGCGCTCACCGGACTGCGGATAATCGAGCACAGCGTCTTCGTGGTAAATCTCGTGCTCCGCATCAAAGTCATTGGCATCCGAGGCATCCCAATGCTGCTTCAGCGCGATGTGCGCGGCTCGACTGTCCATAGCGATATCCGTCTCGACATGGCCTCGGCATCGAGACCGGCGAACCCGGATAGGATAGCAGAGTCCACGACGTCGGTCGTCCCTGCATTGGATTTGAGATTGAGAAGGCGGCGCATATTCGCCGCTGAAAGGATGGTGGCAGGGCTTGTATCGAACCTTAGATTTACTACCTGATTTATCAGTATTTTAGGTCGTCAAGAGGGCTTGATTCCCCCACATTTTCCCCCACACATTTCTTCAGCTGGCGAAAAAAATTCG
>Ga0209050_1001037_pt1 | contig 34453 bp, 31 predicted proteins | sample Araplavi_mTSA_r2_FD_184276 | JGI IMG/M metagenome (GOLD analysis project Ga0209050, IMG submission 184276) | Arabidopsis root microbial communities from North Carolina, USA - plate scrape MF_Cvi_mTSA_r2 (SPAdes) (version 2) | ecosystem: Host-associated > Plants > Roots > Endosphere | place: USA... | reverse complement strand
AAAGGTCGTGCTGCATCTGGCCCACGATGCGGCGGAACACCGGCAGATAACGCGGCAGGATGTTCAGCATGGTCATGCGCCGCAGTTCGTGCACGATGCCGCGCGGCTGCTGCAGGATCTGCAGGAACAGCTTGCGGTTGACCGGGTTGCGGCGGAACTGCGCGTCGATTCGGTGACGAGAATGCCAGATGGCGCGCAGCGTGCGCGCCGACATGCCGGTCAGCTCGGGGTGCTGCTGCATCACCAGGAAGGCGCGCAGCAGCAGGGTGGGATTGCGCTCGAAGCCGTCGTCCCGAATGATGTCCAGGCGGTCGCGCAGGTTGCGGAAATCGTCATCGATGTCGCGCGCGTCGCTGTCGGGGCGCGGGAACAGCCGTTCCTCGATGTTCTGCACCAGGATGCCGTTCAGCTGCGTCACGAGCCGCGCCGCCCAGTAGTAGCGCTGCATCAGCAGTTCGCTGCCCCGCCGCGTGGCGGTGGCGTGGATGCCGTAGACCTCGGCTAGCGCAGGCTGCAGATCGAACAGCACCCGGTCTTCGCGACGGTTGGCCAGCAGATGCAGTTCAATGCGCAGGCGCTTGAAAGCCTGCTCGGCCTTGCGCAGGTCGCGCGCCTCGGACGAGGTCAGCAGCCCCGCCTGCGCCACCGAGCGCCAGTTATTGCCGAAACCGGCTGCACGCGCCATCCATAGAATGACTTGCAGATCGCGCAAGCCGCCCGGCGATTCCTTGCAATTGGGCTCCAGCGCGTACGGGGTGTCGTGGTAGCGCGCATGGCGCTGCTGCATTTCGACGCGCTTGGCCAGAAAAAACGCCTGCGGATCAAGCCGGGACTTGGTCGCGGCATCGAATTTGCGCATCAGCACGCGGCTGCCGGCCAGCCAGCGGGATTCCAGCAGCGCGGTTTCCACGGTGATGTCCGCGTCCGCCTCGCGCTCGCAATCCTCGATGGTGCGCACGCTGTGGCCGGGCTCCAGTCCCAGATCCCACAGCGAAGCCACCAGTTTTTCGATCGCGCTTTCTTCGTCCGGCGTCGGGGCGTGGGGCAGCAGGATCAGCAGGTCGACGTCGGAATGGGGGTAGAGCTCGCCACGGCCATAACCGCCCACGGCAGCCAGCGTGGCGCCGATCGGCAGCGGACAATGCTTGACCAGATCCCGCAGGGCGGCATCCACGATGCGTCGCAATTCGGTCAGCAGGATGTCCGGCCGTTCGTGTTCCCGGAACTGGGCCACCGCGGCCCGCCGGGATTCCTGGATACGTTCGCGCAGCTTGGTAAGGATTTCGGCGGTCATGGGTGGCTGCGGGCTTCAGACGGCGGGAATGACGATGGGTTCGGTGATGAACGCGGGCGGCTGGGGCATGCCGGGCGAGAGGGTCAGGACCTCGTAGCCGGTTTCCGTCACGCAGACGGCGTGTTCCCATTGCGCGGACAGGCTGTGGTCGCGGGTGACGACGGTCCAGCCGTCGGCCAGTTGGCGGATCTCGCGGCGTCCGGCGTTGATCATGGGCTCGATGGTGAACAGCATGCCGGTTACCAGCTTCACGCCCGTGCCGGGCTTGCCGTAGTGCAGCACCTGCGGGTCTTCATGGAAGCGTTCGCCGATGCCGTGGCCGCAGAATTCGCGCACCACCGAGAAGCCGTTCGATTCGGCGTGCTTCTGGATCGCATTGCCGATGTCGCCCAGTGTGGCGCCGTTCTTGACCTGCTGGATGCCTTTCCACATGCACTCGAACGTGATGTCGGACAGGCGCCGGGACAGAATGGACTGCTCGCCCACCGCGTACATCCGGCTCGTGTCGCCAAACCAGTCATCCTTGATGATGGTGACGTCGATGTTCAATGAGTCCCCGTTTTTCAGGACCTTGTCGCCCGGGATGCCGTGACACACCTGATGGTTGACCGAGGTACAGATGGCGCCGGGGAAGGGCGGGTAGCCCGGGGGCGCATAGCCGACCGTGGCGGACTTCACCTTGAGCTCGTCGGTCAGGTATTCCAGGCACAGGCGGTCGAGTTCGCCCGTGGTGACCCCCGGCTTGACGTGCGGGGTGATGAAATCGAGAACTTTGGCGGCGTCCTGGCAGGCGGCGCGCATCTTGGCCAGGTCGGCCGGATTGGTGATTGTGCCCATGGAATGCTTGCGACGAGTCGCTTGAATGTCTGCTTGAAAGAATAGTAGAATTATAGGCTTCCCTAAAAATTTGGGGAGCAATCGGGTTACCGGCAAGAAGAGTCAGGACAAGAACATCCGTCAGGGTGGGAACATCCGGGCTCCCAGCCAAACCCGGCGGGTGCTGGCCTTTGGGTCCAAAGCACAGGTCTAGAGCAGAGGTTCTAGTGCACACCCGGCAGGAAATCTGGTTTCGCGCGGTTCTTTCTTGAGATACCGCGGCAAGCCCTGAAGTTTCACCGCAAGCGAAGGTTGTGGAGCGAATTCGGGCAGGCTGCTGGTGTTGAGGAAAAAGTGGGCGAAAAACGGAGATCCGGCTGGATGCGCTTAGGGCATGAAGCTTTTGGCATGGCGCTTGGGGCATGGATGCCGACACTGGCTGGGCGCGGTGTGCTTGCAAGCCCGGAAGTGTTTTCGAGCGGCGATGCAGGTTCGGTATGGGCGCTGGATTAAGTTCTTGGAATCGTGCTTAGAAGCGTGTGCTGAAAAGCGTGTGCTGAAAAGCGTGTGCTGAAAAGCGCATCCTGAAAGGGATCCTTAAGAACTGCCACAGCGGCCTGATGCGCGGGCGGGCCTAGCGGCCACGTTCGCGAAGAACTGGATTTCGCCGCCAACAAAACAACTCCGGGTGCGTCTCGAAGAAACTTCCAGGAAACTCCTGGAGTGTCGGACAGGCGCAATGCAAGTCTCTTGTCGTGTGGCGGCCGTCTGGGTTTATCGCGGCAGCGTAGTAGAAGTCGTTAAAGGCGCGCCGCTACAGGCAACACGCCTGGAGCGTCGTAGTTATTGCGGCAGTGATCGGCCGGCCCGGTTAAAATTTTTGTCATCCCGCGTTTTTGCGGGAAATCGCGCGCAACACCACCCAGGGTGTCAGCAGGATGCTGATGCAGGTGCGGCGCAAGAAACCAACCCTTGGAGAATTAAATGTCTTTGATGCGCGAAATGCTGGAAGCGGGTGTCCACTTTGGTCACCAGACCCGTTACTGGAACCCCAAGATGTCGCAGTACATCTTCGGCCACCGCAACAAGATTCACATCATCAACCTCGAAAAGACGGTTGATAAGTACCAAGAAGCCACCAAGTTCGTGAAGCAGCTGGCTGCTCGCGGCGGCAACATCCTGTTCGTCGGCACGAAGCGCGCCGCTCGCGAGCTGGTCGCCGCCGAAGCCGCCCGTTGCGGCATGCCCTTCGTCGACGCCCGCTGGCTCGGCGGCATGCTGACCAACTTCAAGACGGTCAAGACCTCGGTCAAGCGCCTGAAGGACATGGAAGCCGTTGTCGCCGAAGGCGGCGCCGAGCGCATGATCAAGAAGGAAGGCCTGCTGTTCCAACGCGAACTGGACAAGCTGAACAAGTCGATCGGCGGCATCAAGGACATGAACGGTCTGCCCGATGCCATGTTCGTGATCGACGTCGGCTACCACAAAATCGCCATCGCCGAAGCCAAGACGCTGGGCATCCCCGTGGTCGCCGTGGTTGACACCAACCACTCGCCCGAAGGTATCGACTACGTCATCCCCGGCAACGACGACTCGGCCAAGGCCATCGCGCTGTACGCCAAGGGCATCGCCGACGCCGTCCTGGAAGGCCGCGAGCAAAACCTGAACGGTCTGGTCGAAGAACTGGGCGAAGGTCAGGAAGAGTTCGTCGAAGTTCAAGACAACCAGGCCTAAGCCGGTTGTCATGTCCGGCGGGTAAGGTCTGGAAGCGGCGCCGAAACCGGCCCGTTTCCGCCCCGCCGGCGCTGCGAAGCTGGGCTCCCATCTTCCAGGCCCGCCCAGTGCGGGCGTCCCATCGAATCAAATCACAGCCCCGGCCCGCCGGGGCGTGTCTTAGCAAAATTTGGAGCAAACATGGCTGAAATTACCGCTGCCCTGGTCAAGGAACTGCGCGAAAAGACTGACGCGCCCATGATGGAATGCAAGAAGGCCCTGACGGAAGCCGAAGGTGACCTGGCCCGCGCCGAGGAAATCCTGCGCGTCAAGCTGGGCAACAAGGCCAGCAAGGCTGCTGCCCGCGTCACCGCCGAAGGCCTGATCGGTCTGTTCATCTCCGCCGACGCCAAGAAGGGCGCCGTCATCGAAATCAACTGCGAAACCGACTTCGTCGCCAAGAACGACGACTTCGTCGGCTTCGTGAACAAGCTGGCCGAACTGGTCGCGACGCAGAACCCGGCCGACGTCGCCGCGCTGTCGGCGCTGCCGTACGGTGAAGGTACCGTCGAAACCACCCGCACCGCCCTGATCGGCAAGATCGGCGAAAACATCTCGATCCGCCGCTTCGAGCGCATCGAGACCGCCAACTCGCTGGCCAGCTACGTGCACGGCGGCAAGATCGGCGTGCTGGTCGAATACACCGGCGCCGAAGAAGTGGGCAAGGACCTGGCGATGCACATCGCCGCCACCAAGCCCAAGGCCCTGAACGCCGACGGCGTGAACCCGGCCGACATCGCCGCCGAGCGCTCGGTTGCCGAACAGAAGGCCGCTGAATCCGGCAAGCCGGCCGACATCGTCGCCAAGATGGTGGAAGGCTCGGTCGTGAAGTTCCTGAAGGAAGTGACGCTGCTGTCGCAGCCCTTCGTCAAGAGCGACAAGCACACGGTCGAACAGCACCTGAAGGAAAAGGGCGCGTCGATCAGCAAGTTCGTGCTGTTTGTCGTCGGCGAAGGTATCGAGAAGAAGACCAGCGACTTTGCCGCTGAGGTTGCCGCCGCCGCCGCTGGCGCCGCCTGACCTCTAGGTAGTGCTTAAAGGCCGGCGCTAGATTAAATTCTAGTCCGGCCTTTTTCGCCGCATGGGCCCCCAAAGGCAGACGCCTCGGGGGTGCCCAACCCGCCTCGCGGGCGCGGCGCTGGGGGTCAACCCCATTCTTGACTTACACTTTCGTCGGATTGTTCTTCGGGATATCACCTATGAGCAGCAGGGCATACAAACGGGTTCTTCTCAAACTTTCCGGCGAGGCGCTGATGGGCGACGATGCATTCGGCATCAATCGCTCCACCATCGTCCGTATGACCGATGAGATCGCTGAAGTCGCCGCCACGGGCGTCGAACTGGCCATCGTCATCGGCGGAGGCAACATCTTCCGTGGCGTCGCCCCGGGTGCGCAGGGCATGGACCGCGCGACCGCCGACTACATGGGCATGATGGCCACCATCATGAACGCGCTTGCGCTGCAAGACGCGCTCAAGCACAAGGGTATCGACACCCGGGTACAATCCGCGCTGAATATCGATCAGGTCGTCGAGCCCTACATCCGGCCGAAGGCTTTGCGCTACCTCGAAGAGGGCAAGGTCGTGATCTTCGCCGCGGGCACCGGCAACCCCTTCTTCACCACCGATACGGCTGCGGCACTGCGCGGCGCCGAGATCGGCGCGGAGATCGTGCTGAAGGCCACCAAGGTGGACGGCATCTACAGCGCGGATCCCAACAAGGATCCCACCGCAACGCGCTACGCGCGCATCAGCTTCGACGAGGCGATCGTCCGCCGTCTGGAAGTCATGGACGCCACCGCGTTTGCGCTGTGCCGCGACCAGAAACTGCCGATCAAGGTGTTTTCGATCAATAAGTCCGGCGCGCTCAAGCGAGTCGTGAGCGGCGAGGACGAAGGCACGTTGGTACACGTTTAAAGAAAAGGAAATTCCATGAGCGCAGCAGAAATCCGCAAATCCGCCGAGGCCAGAATGGCCAAGTCGCTTGATACGCTCAAGACCAACCTGGCCAAGATCCGCACGGGCCGCGCCCACACCGGCATCCTGGACCACGTGCAGGTCGAATACTACGGTTCGCCCGTGCCGGTGGGCCAGGTCGCCAACGTGAACCTGGTCGACGCCCGCACCATCAGCCTGCAGCCGTACGAAAAGCACATGGCCGGCCCGATCGAAAAGGCCATCCGTGAGTCGGACCTGGGTCTGAACCCCATCTCCATGGGCGACACGATCCGCGTGCCGATGCCCGCGCTGACCGAAGAGCGCCGCCGCGACCTGACCAAGGTCGTGCGCAGCGAAGGCGAAGACGCCAAGATCGCGGTGCGGAACCTGCGCCGCGAGGCCAACGAAGCGCTCAAGAAGCTGGTCAAGGACAAGGAAATCTCCGAGGACGACGAGCGTCGTTCGCAAGATGACGTCCAGAAGCTGACGGATCGCGCCGTCGCCGACATCGACAAGATGGTCGTCCAGAAAGAAGCCGAAATCATGACCGTATAATCCCAGCACGCCACGAGGCGCCGCATTGCGGCCCGCCTGGCGTCAGGATTTCATTGCACATGCGCCGTCCCGTCCATTGCCTCGCGGTACTTCCTCGTAGCGATGGAATCGACGGCGCAGGTTTTTTCCCGTATTCGTCTTTTTCGCCGGTCCGCCGCGCGCAGTCCCCAAACTAATGGCAACCAGTTCGACTCAGGCGGTCCCCGATATCCGTGACATCCCCGAGCACGTCGCCATCATCATGGATGGCAACGGACGCTGGGCGACGCGGCGCCTGCTGCCTCGCACTGCCGGGCATGCCAAGGGCGTGCAGGCCGTCCGGCGCGTGGTCGAGGCCTGCGGACGCGCAGGCGTGCGTTACCTGACGTTGTTCGCGTTCAGTTCCGAGAACTGGCGCCGACCGGCCGAAGAGGTGTCGCTGCTGATGCGCCTGTTCGTGCAGGCGCTTGAGCGTGAAGTCGGCAAGCTGCAAGAGCAGGGCGTGCGTCTGCACGTGATCGGCGACCTGAGCGCCTTCGAGCCGCGCCTGCGCGAGCTCATTGCCGCTGCCCAGGAACGCACCGCGCACAACGACCGGCTGCACCTGACTGTCGCCGCCAACTACGGCGGCCGTTGGGACATCCTGCAAGCCACCCGAGCCATGCTGGCGGCCGAGCCCGACCTCGCGGCGCACCCTGACCGGGTGGACGAAGAGCGCCTTTCCAGGCATCTTTCCATGGCATGGGCTCCCGAGCCCGACCTGTTCATCCGCACCGGCGGCGAACAGCGCATTTCCAATTTCCTGATCTGGCAGATGGCGTACGCGGAGTTCTACTTCACGGATCGCTATTGGCCGGATTTCGGCGCCAATGAACTCATGGCCGCCTTTGATTGGTACCGCACGCGCGAGCGCCGCTTCGGCCGCACCAGCGCCCAAGTCAGCGAAGCCGCCGCCAAGTAGGCTGATCGCGACGCGCGCGTCTTTCCAGGCAGCACAAGAGGAGACCGTCACATGCTGGGCCAGCGTATCGTTACCGCCGTCGTTTTGTTGGCCATTCTGGCCGCCGCCATGGCGAGCGCCAATCCATGGTGGTTCGTCGCGTTGCTGGCCCTTGCGGCCGCCTGCGCCAATTGGGAGTGGCTGCGCCTGACGCTGCCGCAACCGCCATCCTCCGTCATTTCCATCGGCGTCGCCGTGCTGCTGTTCGCCGGCATGCTGGTGTTGACCTCCGCCTGGCTGGCGGGCGACCGTAGCGGCGCCGGCGATCCGGGCTGGGTGCTGCGCTACCTGGTTCCTGCCGTCTCGGCCGTCTGGCTGTTTGGCGGCGTGACCGCCGTGGTGCGCGGGCGTTCCGATGCGCCGCCGGCCAGCCTGGCCTGGTCGGTCTTCTCCGTGCCGGCCGCGTTTGCCGCCTGGGCGGTTCTGGCCCAGATGTACGTCGCGCGCGGCGCGGTGTTCGTCGTGTCCCTCCTCGCCCTCGTCTGGGTGGCTGATATTGCGGCATATTTTGCCGGCCGGGCCTTCGGCAAGCGTAAACTGGCTCCGCGCGTGAGTCCCGGCAAGACCATTGAAGGCGCCATTGCCGGCGTCCTGGGCGCGGTGGTGTGGATTGGCTTGTCCAGCCTGTGGGACGGCACCTTCGGTCATGCCCTGGTCGAACGCTGGACCTTCTGGCTTGCATTGCCGATCGCCGCTGTTCTGGGCGTGCTGTCCATTGTGGGAGACCTGTTCGAATCGCTGCTCAAGCGACGCGCGGGCCGCAAGGATTCCAGCACGCTCTTGCCTGGCCATGGCGGTGTGTATGACCGCATCGATGCGATCCTGCCCGTCGCGCCGTTCGCGCTACTTTTGTCTGGAGTCTTGTTTTGACGGCTTTTCAACGTGTCGTCGTGCTGGGATCGACCGGATCCATCGGTGAAAGCACGCTGGACGTAATTGCTCGCCATCCGGAGCGGATGGCGGTTTATGCGCTGTCGGCGCACAGCAGGATGCAGCGCCTTGCCGAGCAGGCGCTGGCCAGCCGGGCTGCCGTCGTGGTGGTGCCCGACACCGCCGCCCGTCAGAAATTCATCGACGCGTGGCAGGGCGGACAGCCCATGCCCGAGATCCGCGTCGGCGCGCAGGCGCTGGCCGACACGGCCGCGGATCCCCAATGCGACGCCGTCATGGCCGCCATCGTCGGCGCCGCAGGCTTGCCGTCTGCACTGGCCGCCGCGCGTGCAGGCAAGCGCGTACTGCTGGCCAATAAAGAGGCGCTGGTTGCCGCCGGCACACTGTTCATGCAGGCAATCCGCGATAACGGCGCCGAATTGCTGCCTATCGATAGCGAACACAACGCCATCTTCCAGTGCTTGCCGCACCAAGGACGCGCCGATGCGCCGCATAGTCCGGCAAAGGGTGTGCGGCGCCTGTTGCTGACCGCGTCGGGTGGCCCGTTCCGCGGGCGCGATCTCGAAGACCTGCACGACGTCACCCCCGAGCAAGCTTGCGCCCATCCCAACTGGAGCATGGGTCGCAAGATATCCGTCGACTCGGCCACCATGCTGAACAAAGGCCTGGAGGTCATCGAAGCCCATTGGCTGTTCGCAATGCCCGCCGATCGGATCGACGTGGTGGTGCACCCGCAGAGCGTCGTCCATTCAATGGTTGAGTACGACGACGGCTCCGTTCTCGCGCAGTTGGGACAGCCCGACATGCGCACGCCCATTGCCTACGGTCTTGGATTCCCCGATCGCATCGAGAGCGGCGTCGGTCCGCTGGACCTGACCCGCCATGGCCGGCTCGACTTTGAAAAGCCGGATCTGACCCGGTTTCCTTGCCTGGCCCATTCGTTCGCCGCAATGCGGGCGGGGCAGGGCGCCTGCGTGGCGCTCAACGCCGCGAATGAAGTTGCGGTCGACGCCTTCCTGGAAGGGCGGCTTGCCTATACCTGGATTCCGCGGGTCATCGAGGCGGCGCTCGAGTGGCAAGCGCGGCAGGCATCTGTTACGCTCAGCAGTCTTGACGACGTACTTGCGCTTGACGCCGAGGCGCGCGCCTTTTCGGGCAACCTCGGACTGGCCTGATAGCGGGCCGCGCCTGCCTCTGATTTCCTAGATTCCGACCCCATGCTTTTCACCCTGCTGGCCTTTGCCGTAGCGCTTGGCTCACTGATCATTTTCCATGAGCTTGGGCACTATTGGGTTGCCCGCCTGTGTGGCGTGAAGGTCCTGCGTTTCTCAGTCGGCTTTGGCAAGGTCATCCTGCGCCGCACCGACCGGCACGGCACCGAATGGGCGGTTTCCGCGCTGCCGCTGGGCGGTTACGTCAAGATGCTGGACGACGCGCCGCCCGGGGCTTCGCCCGCCGTGGCGGCGTCGGCGTTCAACACCAAGCCGGTCGGGCAGCGCATCGCCATCGTGGCGGCCGGTCCCATCTTCAATCTGATACTTGCGGTGTTTCTGTATGCGGGCCTGAATATGGCCGGCACCGAGGAGCCCGTCGCCATCATCGCGCCGCCCGCCGCCGAGACGCCTGCCGCCCGCGCGGGTCTGCAGGGCGGCGATCGCATCCTGGCCATCGACGGCCAGGAAGTCGCATCGTGGTCCGACGCCCGCTGGCGCCTGATGGACGTGATGTCCACCGGTGGGCGCGCCAGCATCGAGGTCAGCACCCCGTCCGGCGCCGTTCAGCAGCGCGAACTCGACCTTCCCCCCAACACGATGGACCCGGCCGAGGGCGACCCGCTCGCCGCCGCTGGTGTTCGTCTGGCTCAACCCAAGCCCGCGGTGCGCGCCGTGATCGACGGCGGTGAAGGGCAGGCCGCGGGCCTGCGCGCCGGCGATCTGGTCGTGGCCGTGAATGGCCAGCCGGCCCCTGATACCGGCGCACTCGTCAAGCAGATCCAGGAAAGCGCCGGGAAGCCGCTTGCGCTTACCGTGGTGCGCAACGGCGCCAGCGTCACCCTGAACGTCACGCCTCGCCCCGAAGTCGTCAACGGCCAGGAGATCGGCCGCGTCGGCGTGCAGCTGGGCGGCAACGTGCCGATGGTGACGGTGCGCTATGGCGTCTTCGACAGCCTGTGGCGCGGCGCCGTCCGCACCTGGGATACCGCCTGGTTTTCGCTGCGCATGATGGGCAGGATGGTGACGGGCGACGTGTCGTGGCGCAATGTCAGCGGTCCGGTCACGATTGCCGACTATGCCGGCCAGACCGCCCGGATTGGCATTGTTGCGTATATCGCCTATATCGCATTGATCAGTATCAGCCTTGGCGTTTTAAATTTGCTTCCCATTCCTATGCTGGATGGTGGCCATCTGCTGTACTATCTCGTCGAAATTGTGCGGGGCAGCCCCCCGCCTGCCAGATGGATCGACATCGGACAACGCGCTGGCATAGGCATATTGGCGAGCCTTATGGGGCTTGCGCTGTTCAACGATTTCACGCGTTTGTTCACTTGAACGCGATTTAGCATAAAATCCCCCGCCATTTGCACGACCGAGGATACTCAAGGATGTCTTTTCGCCGGATGTTTCAACACAAAAAGGGTGTACTGCCGGGTCTCGTTGCCGCCGCATTGATGTTGCCGGCCTTGGCCCACGCCTTCGAACCCTTTGTCGTGCGGGATATCCGCGTAGAGGGTATTCAACGAACCGACGCCGGCACCGTCTTTGGTTATCTTCCCGTCAAAGTCGGCGAGAAATTCACCGAAGAAGAGGCCACTGAAGCCATTCGCCGCTTGTATGGCACGGGCTTTTTCACCGACGTTCAGATCCAGACGGACAATAATGTCGTCGTCGTGGTCGTCCAGGAACGTCCGACCATCGCCTCCGTTAATTTCAACGGCATGCGCGAGTTCGACTCCAAGGCCATCACCACGTCGCTCGCCCAGGTCGGTTTTGCGGAAGGCCGCATTTTCGACCGCTCCATGCTCGAGCGCGCTGAATACGAACTGAAACAGCAGTATCTGTCCAAGGGCAAATACGGCGTCGAAGTCACCTCCACCGTCACGCCGCTGCCGCGCAATCGCGTCGGCGTCAGTTTCGATGTGTTCGAGGGCTCGGTCGCCCGCATCCAGGAAATTCGTTTCGTCGGCAATAAAGCCTTCTCGGAAAGCGATCTGCTGGACGAATTCAAGCTCACCACCCCAGGCTGGCTGACCTGGTACACGGATACCGACAAATACTCGCGCGAAAAGCTCGAGGGCGACCTCGAACGCCTGCGCTCGTTCTACCTGGATCAGGGTTACCTTGAGTTCTCGGTCGAGCCGCCGCAAGTCACCATTTCGCCGGACCGCAAGGATATCCGCATCACGATTACCGTCCATGAAGGCGAGCCCTACAAGGTGCGCAGCGTAAAGCTGGCGGGCAACCTGCTGGGCCTGGACAAGGAAATCAACGACCTGGTGCAGATCAAGGCTGGCGAGACCTTCTCGGCCGCCAAGACCAACGATTCCGCCAAGGCGATCACCGACTACCTGGGTGAACTGGGCTACGCGTTCGCCAACGTCAACCCGAACCCGCAGCTCGACCGCGCCAAGCACGAAGCCGACCTGACCTTCTACGTCGATCCGAGCCGCCGCGTGTATGTGCGCCGCATCCAGATCGGCGGCAACACCCGTACCCGCGACGAAGTCGTGCGCCGCGAAATGCGCCAGCAGGAAGCCGCTTGGTACGACGCTGCCGACATCAAGACTTCGCGCGACCGCGTCGACCGCCTGGGTTACTTCAGCGACGTCAATGTCAAGACCGATCCGGTCCCGGGCTCGCCCGACCAGGTCGACGTCAACGTCGACGTGAAGGAAAAGCCCACCGGCATGATCAATCTGGGCGTGGGCTACGGCTCGTCCGAAAAGGCGATTCTGTCGGCTGGCATCAGCGAAGACAACGTCTTCGGCAGCGGCACCAACCTGACGCTGCAACTGAACACCAGCAAGACGAACCGCGCGGTGGTGCTGTCGCACACCGATCCGTACTGGACCAAGGACGGCATCAGCCGCACCACATCCGCGTACTACCGCGTGACCGAGCCCTGGAACAACAACGACGGCGATTACCGCGTCAAGGCCATGGGCCTGGGCATGAACTTCGGTATCCCGATCTCGGAGTATGACCGCGTCTTCCTGGGCGCCAACTTCGAACGCAACCAGATCGACCTGTACAACAACTCGCCGGCGGCCTACGAGCACTTCGTCGACCAGTATGGCGATTCGACCAATTCGGTGATTTTCAGCGCCGGCTGGTCCAAGGACACGCGTGACAGCGCGCTGGCGCCGACCAAGGGTTCGTACACGCGCCTGAAGGCCGACCTGTCGACGGTCGACCTGCAATACACCATGCTGACCGCGCAGCAGCAGTACTACGTGCCGCTGGGCGGCTCGTACACGCTGGCGCTCAACGGCATGGTTGATTGGGGCCGGAGCTACGGCAGCAACGATTACCCGGTCATCAAGAACGTCTATGCCGGCGGTATCGGCACCGTCCGCGGCTATGAAGGCTCGTCGCTGGGTCCGCGCGACGTCAAGACGGGCGACTACCTGGGCGGCACGCGCCGCATCGTGGCAAACGCGCAGCTCTACCTGCCGTTCCCGGGCGCGTCCAAGGACCGCACGTTGCGTTGGTTCATTTTCAGCGACGCCGGTCAGGTGTCGGCAGGCAGCGGCCTCTCCTGCACGGGCGGCCGGGACAATACCGAGGTCGAAGATCCGTGCGGCTGGCGTTTCTCGGCGGGCGTGGGCCTGTCCTGGCAATCGCCGATGGGTCCGCTGCAGTTGTCTTATGCGCGGCCGCTCAATTCCAAGCCGGGCGACGACAAGCAAAGCTTCCAGTTCCAGATCGGGACCGGATTCTAAGCGAGGCGTTACTCTTGAAAACAAGGGCAGGGCCCACCGGCCCAGCGTCCTTGCTGTTTAGTGGCACAATACACACTTTGGCTTTGCCTTACTGGAAGGTGAGATTTTCATGATGTCTGATTTCGCACTTAAATCATCGAAGACGCTGGGCGCGAAGCGCCGTGGCAAGCTGGGCGGCTCCATTGCCCTGGTGGGTGCGCTCATTCTCGGTTCGGCTGCCGCGATCCCCGCCCAAGCGCAAAACACCAAGATCGGTTTCGTCAATACCGAACGCATCCTGCGCGAATCGGGTCCGGCCAAGACTGCCCAGAGCAAGATCGAAGCCGAATTCAAGAAGCGCGACGACGAACTCCAACGCCTGAACAACAGCCTGCGCTCGCAAGCCGAGAAGTTCGACAAGGACGCCCCCGTCCTGTCGGAATCCGACCGCGTCAAGCGCCAGCGCGAACTGGCCAACCTGGACACCGACCTGCAGCGCAAGCGCCGCGAATTCCAGGAAGACTTCAACCGCCGCCGCAACGAAGAATTCTCGGGCATCGTGTCCAAGGCCAATGACGCCATCAAGCGCATCGCCGAACAGGAAAACTACGACCTGATCATCCAGGACGCAGTGACGGTCAACCCCCGCATCGACATCACCGACAAGGTGATTCAGAGCCTGGGCAAGTAAAGCGATACCCGTCTAGTCATGCCGGTTTTACTGGATCTTGCCCGCGCGCCGACACTCGAAGCAATGTTGAGCGCCGCCAATACCCAGGGTATGGACTGGCGTATCAGTGCGGTTCCCGGCGCAGACCCCATGCGGGTCTGCGGCATCGGGACCCTGTCTTCGGCCGGTCCTCAGGAAATCTCCTTCCTGTCCAACCCCCGCTATCAAAGCCAGCTTGGCGCAACCGGAGCAGGGGCGGTCATCGTCTCTCCCGACGTCGCCGAGGCGCTTGAGGCCCAGGGCACCGACCGGCCGCCGTTCGCATTGGTCGTCTGCAAGCATCCCTATCTGCTTTACGCGCGCGTCGCGCAGTGGTTTGACACTGCCCGCAGACCCGCCTTGCCCGCAGATACGCATCCCTCCGCCGTGATCGCGCCAGACGCCATCATCGAAGAGGGTGTGCGCGTCGGCCCCAACTGCGTCGTCGAAGCTGGCGTGCGCATCGGGCGCGGCACGGTGCTGGGTCCGGGTTGCGTCATCGGCGCTGGTTCGTCCATCGGTCCCGACGGCCGGCTGCATGCCAACGTCACGCTGTACGAAGGTGTGAAGATCGGCGCCCGGGTCATCCTGCATAGCGGATCGGTGCTGGGTGCCGACGGCTTCGGCTTTGCGCCGGATCCTTCGCTGGGCAAGGGCGCCTGGGGCAAGATTCCGCAGTTTGGCGGCGTGTCCCTCGGCGACGACGTTGAAATCGGCGCCAACACCACCGTCGATCGCGGCGCACTCGAAGACACCGTTCTGGCTGACGGCGTGAAGCTCGACAACCAGATCATGATCGGCCACAACTGCCGCATCGGGGCGCATACCGCGATGGCGGCGTGCGTCGGGGTGGCAGGCTCCACGACCATCGGCGAGCGCTGCACCATCGGTGGCGCCGCGATGCTTTCGGGCCATCTGGTGCTGGGCGACGACGTGCATATCTCGGGCGGCACGGCTGTGACGTCCAATATTTCCAAGCCTGGCCGCTATACCGGGGTCTTCCCGTACGCGGAGCATGGCGAATGGCAGCGCAACGCCGCCGTGATACAACAGTTGGCGCAATTGCGCCGCCGTTTGCGCACGCTGGAAAAGGACTAGGGCGCGTTCGCCGCCCTGGCGCGCGCGCCGCCACCTTATTTAATTTCGCAGGAACGCATAGAAAAATGGAACTCGACATCAAGGGGATCATGGAGAGGCTGCCGCATCGCTACCCGATGCTGCTGATTGACCGTGTTGTGGAAATGGTGCCTGGCAAGTCCATCGTCGCCATCAAGAACGTCTCGATCAACGAGCCGTTTTTCAACGGTCACTTTCCTCACCATCCGGTGATGCCGGGCGTGCTCATCGTTGAAGCTATGGCCCAGGCCTCGGCGCTGTTCTCCTTCACGGACGAGAACGGCGGCCTCAAGTGCGAAGGCGCCAAGACCGCCTATTACCTGGTCGGCATCGATGGCGCGCGCTTCCGCCGTCCCGTCGTTCCGGGCGACCAACTGCGTATCGAGGTTGAAGCTGAACGCCTGAGCCGCAGCATCTGTAAGTATCAAGCACGCGCGACCGTCGATGGCCAGGAAGTGGCGTCGGCCAAGCTGATGTGCGCGATTCGCAGCCTGGAAGAGTAAATGGCAGGAAACATCCATCCCACCGCTGTTGTCGATCCGGCGGCAAAAATCGACCCGACCGCGGTCATCGGCCCGTTCGCAGTGGTGGGGCCCGATGTGACCGTCGGTGCGGGGACCGAAATCGGCCCGTACTGCATGATCGACGGCGTGACCACCATCGGTCGCGACAACCGGTTCTACCGGTACTGCTCCATCGGCGGCATGCCGCAGGACAAGAAGTACGCGGGCGAGCCCACCCGGCTGACCATCGGCGACCGCAACACGGTCCGCGAATTTGTCACGCTGAACACCGGCACCACGCAAGACGGCGGCGAAACGACGTTGGGCGACGATAACTGGATCATGGCCTACGTTCACGTGGCCCATGACTGCCACATCGGCAGCCACACGATCCTGGCCAACTCGGTGCAGCTTGGCGGCCACGTGCACGTGGGCGACTGGGCAATCATCGGCGGCCTGACCGGCGTGCACCAGTTCTCGCGCGTGGGCGCGCACACCATGACGGGCGGCAACAGCTCGCTTATGCAGGACACCCCGCCGTTCGTCCTGGCCGCCGGCAACCCGTGCCGTCCGGTGGGCGTAAACGTCGAAGGCCTGAAGCGTCGCGGTTTTTCCGCCACCTCCATTTCGGCCCTGCGCGAAGCCTACAAGATCATCTACCGCCGGGGCCTGTCCCTGGACGCGGCACGCGCCGAATTGCGCGACCGCCAGCAGGCCATCCCCGAAGCTGCGGAACACCTGCAGACGTTGCTGGACTTCCTGGACGTCGCCTCCCGCGGCATCATCCGCCCATGAGCACCCGGATCGGCATGGTGGCCGGCGAGCCTTCGGGCGACCTGCTGGCCGGGCGCATCATTGCCGGTCTGCAAGCGCGCGACAACGGCGTGCGTTGCGAGGGTATCGGCGGGCCGCAGATGCAGGCCCGTGATTTTGAAGCCTGGCACCCGATGCACGCGCTGACCGTGTTCGGTTACGTGGACGCGCTCAAGCGCCTGCCCAGCCTGCTGGTCACCTACCGCGACGTCAAACGCCGCTGGCTTGCCGAGCCGCCCGCTGTGTTCGTCGGCATCGACGCGCCCGATTTCAACCTGCGCCTTGAGCATCAGTTGCGGCAGGCGGGTACGCCGACGGTGCATTTCGTTGGGCCTTCGATCTGGGCGTGGCGCTACGAACGCATTCACAAGATCCGCGAATCGGTATCGCACATGCTGGTGCTGTTTCCGTTCGAGGAAGAGATCTACCGCAAAGAAGGCATTCCGGTTACGTACGTGGGCCATCCGCTGGCCGGCGCCGTGCCGATGCAGCCTGACCGCGCCGCCGCCCGCGAACGCCTGGGTATCGACCAGAACGCCCGCGTGCTGGCGATCCTGCCCGGCAGCCGGTCGTCCGAGATCCGCCTGCTGGCGCCGCGCTTCCTGCAGGCCGCCCAGCAACTGCTGAAGAAAGATCCGGCCTTGCAGTGCATCGTGCCCATGGTCAATGACCAGCGGCGGGCTGAATTCCTTGAAATCCTGGCGCAGCACCCGGTGCCCGGCCTGCGCTGCGTCACCGCGCAGGACCTGCACGGCGAGGGCGGCGACCGCAAGGCGCCGGTGGCCTGGTCCGTCATGGAAGCCGCCACGGCGGTCCTCGTCGCCAGCGGCACCGCTACGCTCGAGACGGCGCTGTTCAAGCGGCCCATGGTCATTTCCTACGTGTTGTCGCCGTGGATGCGGCGCATCATGGCCTGGAAGTCCGGCCAGCAGCGCCCGTACCTGCCGTGGGTGGGTCTGCCCAACGTGCTGCTGCGTGACTTTGTTGTCCCTGAGCTTTTGCAGGACGACGCGACGCCCGATAAACTGGCCGAAGCGACTTGGCAGGCGTTGACCGACGACGCGCTCATCGCACGCGTGGAGGCGCGCTTTACCGCCATGCACCAAGACCTGTTGCGCGATACGCCGGCGCTGGCCGCGCAGGCGATCCTGGAGGTGGCCGATGGAGCAGCCTGAGCTTTTCGTGGCGCCCGAGCAGCCTGCGTTGCTGACCGCAGGCGTTGACGAGGCTGGCCGCGGCCCACTGGCAGGCGAGGTCTACGCGGCCGCCGTCATTCTTGATCCGTCACGTTTCATCGACGGGCTGGCCGATTCCAAGGTGCTGACTGCGGTCCGCCGCGAGGAACTGGCACTGCAGATCAAGGAACGGGCGCTTGCCTGGTGCATCGCCAGCGCCACCGTCGCCGAAATCGACAGCCTGAATATCCTGCGCGCCACCATGCTGGCCATGCAGCGGGCCGTTCAAGGCCTGGCCACCGTGCCGCAACTGGCCCTGGTGGACGGCAATCAGGCGCCCAAGCTGCGCTGCACCGTGCAAACCGTCATCAAGGGCGACGCGCTCGTGCCTGCCATCTCGGCCGCCTCCATTCTTGCCAAGACCGCTCGCGACGCGGACCTGCTGCGCCTGCATACGTTGTATCCGCAGTACGCGTTCGATCAGCACAAGGGCTATGGCACGGCGCTGCATCTGCAACGGCTGCGCGAGCACGGCCCGTGCGCCGAACACCGGCGCAGCTTTGCTCCCATCAAGGCTTTCGGCCTGGTTTCATGAAGCACATCAGTTCCCGGGACAACCCGGCGGTCAAGGCGCTGGTCAAGCTGGCCGGCACGGCCGGTAAGCGCGGCGCACCCGTGCTGCTCGACGGCGTCCATCTGTGCCAGGCCTGGCTGCAGCATTACGGCCCGCCGGATCGGGCGATCTTCGACGTGGACCGCCTGTCCCAGCCCGATATCGCCGCGCTTGCCGCGGCCGTGCCGGACAACGTCAGCCTCGCGCTGGACGCGCGGCTGATGCACGCCGTGGCCGCGGTGGAAAGCGGGCAGGGCGTTGCCTTCCTGGTCACGCCGCCCGTTCCAGTGCTGCCTGCGCAGGTCGATGAAACCTGCGTCCTGTTTGACCGTATCCAGGATCCCGGCAACGTGGGTACGCTGTTACGCACGTCCGCCGCAGCGGGCATCAAGCGCGTGTTCCTGGCAACAGGGACGGCGGCGGCGTGGTCGCCCAAGGTGCTGCGCAGTGGCCAAGGCGCGCACTTTGCTCTCGAGATCCACGAGCACGCCGACCTGGAGGCTCTGCTGCCCCGCCTGCGCGTGCCGCTGGTGGCGACCGCCCTGGACGGCTCGCGCGATCTTTTCGCGGACCGCCTGCCTGAACAGTGCGCATGGATTTTTGGCCACGAAGGCCAGGGCGTGGCGCCGGCGCTGCTGGCGGCCGCCAGCCTGAAGGTGCGCATTCCGCATGACGCCGTGGCCGTGGAGTCGCTGAACGTCGGCGCCGCCGCGGCGATCTGCCTGTTCGAGCAGCGGCGCCAGGCGAGCGTGCGCAGCCCCGCCTGATCCGGCGCAGGACCCCCCGCTTTTCCGCCGATTGAAGGCGGAGCCCTCCCCGTATACTGCCGCGCTCATGCAACATGGGCCGCGTTCAGGATGCGCTGCCCGCTTATCTGGACCCGGGGAGGGGATACATGAAGAACTGGATCAAACTGAGCCTGGCTGCGCTGGGCGCCGCAACCTTGCTGGCGGGCTGTGCCGGGCCGCGATACGCCGACGTGTCGGCAAAGATCTCCGCGCTGGAGCCGGGCGAAGGCCGGATCTATTTCTACCAGCCCAAGACGGCCAATGGCGACAAGGTTCGGCCGCCGGCGATCCTGGTGGACAACGCCCGCGTCGGCAAATCCAAGGCCGGCCACTTCTTTTTTGTGGATCGCGCCGCCGGCACGCTCGACGTGATCACGTCAACGGATCGCAAGGAGCGCAAGGACCCGCTGGTGGTGCCGCTCGTGGCAGGGCAGACCCAGTACGTGAGGGTCGACATCGACGGCGGCAAGCAGGTGCTGCGCCTGGAACCCTCGGCCGAGGCTGCGCAGCAAGCCCTGTCCGGACTGCGGTATTGGGGCGCCACCAACCGCGAACGCGAGGCGCTGCGCTATTGATCGCGCGACACGTTTTGTAGATTTCTGACGCACCCCTATACTTACGCACTTCGTTCGTAGCCGGGGTAACAATGGTGTCGTCGGTAGTTCCGAAAGTCGCGGGCGCAGCCCGCTTAGGCAGGTTTGCGGCGTTGGCCTTCGCGGGCATGCTGTCCTTGAGCGCATGCATGTCCGTCTCCACGCAGAAGGTCAGCCTGGTTCCCGTTGCGGCTTCAGAGCCGGTCAGCGTGATCCAGTTGTCTCGCATGGTCAGCGCCCAACTGCCCAACGACAGCATCGCCAATCTGCCGGCGGCGTCGCAATGGCAGCGTGTGGGAGCCCTGCCGCACGGTGGCGTCTACCGTGCGCTCGACGGGCTGTTCACCGTCCAGACGCGGCGCCAGGGCGAGGCCTACCTCGTGGCGTCTTCCGGAAAGCTTGTCGGCTTTTACCTGCCCGGCGAAACGGCTTATCTGCCGCTCAACCGTCCTGTCACCTTGCCTGTGGAAATGCGTCAATGAAGATCTGGCTGAAATTGGCGGCAACGGCCGCAACGGTGGTCGCATTGGCCGGTTGTGCCGGCGCGCAGTATCAATCCTTGCAGGGGCGCATGCCGCCCGTGGAGCAAGGCAATGGGCGCATCTACTTCTACCAGCCCCAGGCCCAGCCCTCGGCTGCCGCGTCGGCGCAGCATAAGCTGCGCGTGAACCAGGATGTCGTCGGCCGCAACAAGCCGGGCAGCTTCTTCTTCGTGGACCGTCCGGCGGGCAATTACGTCGTGACCAACCTGTATTGGACGGGCGATGGCGTCAGCTTCAAGCTCGACCCCGGCCAGACGCGTTACGTGCGCATCACGGCCGAATCGTTGGGCAGCACCGGCACTGTCGGCAAGCTGTCCATGGAACTGGTGGATCCCCCGGAAGTCGCCGAGGCCGAACTCCTGAAGATGCGCTATTGGGGCGCCGCTTCGTCCGAGCAGGTTTCGGGCCTGCGCTAGTCTCTGACAGTAGAGATATCCGATGACCCGCAGTTTCAAGATGATCGCTGCCGCCGCGTTGGGCGCCGCCCTGTTGGCCGGTTGCGGCGGTCCCCGCTACAAGGATGTGGCGGGCACCATTCCCGTCATGGTTCCGGACACCGGCCGCATCTATTTCTATCAGCCGCCGGCGCCGCTTGGCGTGGTGTCGAGTCAGCCGTATCTGCGCGTCAATGGCATGAAGGTTGGCCGGTCCAAGCCGGGCAGTTTCTTCTACGTGAACCGCCCCGCGGGCAAGTACGAGATCGATACGCTGCGCGACGGCGAGTCGCTGTCGTTCACCCTGGCGCCAGGACAGACGCGGTACGTGCGTCTGAGCATCGAAGGCGCAACCGGCAATGGCAGCGTGGGCCGGCAGGATATGCGTCTGGAAGAGTCCGAAGCGGTGGCTCAGCATGAACTCTCGCCGCTGAAGTACTGGGGCGCTGGATCTCGCGAACGCGTCAAGCTACGTCCCTGATTTCCCGCCGCAGAAGCAGGGCGCGCCTTGGCGCGCCCTTTTTTATCCGCGATCCAGTCCAACTTCCTGCAGCACCGTGGTGGCGATCTCTTCGATCGACTTCGTGGTGCTGGACAGCCAGGAAATGCCCTCGCGACGCATCATGCGTTCGGCTTCCGCCACTTCGTAGCGGCATTGTTCCAGTTGGGCGTAGCGGCTGTTGGGGCGGCGTTCGTTGCGGACTTCCGCCAGGCGTTCCGGCTGGATCGACAGGCCGAACAGCTTGGCGCGGTGCGGCGCAATGGTGGAGGGCAGGGTGCCGCGTTCGAAGTCGTCCGGCGTCAACGGGAAGTTGGCGGCCTTGATGGCGTACTGCATGGCCAGATACAGGCTGGTGGGCGTCTTGCCGCAGCGCGAGACCCCGACAAGGATCACGTCGGCCTGATCGAGCTGGTTCACGAACTGGCCGTCGTCATGCGCCAGGCTGAAGTTGATGGCGTCGATCCGGTTCCGGTATTTTTCCGAGTTGGCCTGCATATGCGACCGGCCGATGGAATGGCTGGACTTCAACCCCAGCGCCTGCTCGATGTGGCTGACGAATGTGCCGAACAGATCCAGGAAAATTCCGTTCGCCTGTCGAACGCGGGCCAGGATTTCCGGGTTGACCAGGGTGCTGAAAACGATGGGCGGGACGCCCGCGTCCTGGGCGCTCCGGTCGATCCGCATGGCGACTTCCGCAGCCTTTTCCAGCGTGTCCACGAAGGGCAGCCGGATGGGCTTGAAATTGACCTCTTCGAACTGCGAAAGCACGGACTGGCTGAACGTTTCCGCGGTGATGCCGGTACTGTCGGAAACGATGTATACCGTGCGTACGATAGGGGTAGATGTCATGTGTAAAAAATTCCAACCAGGCAGATGGCCGGACGTACTCCACCGAGTACAATCAGGCCCCTATAAGTCACCCCAAGGGCGGTCCAAGGCCAGTTTGGTCAGCGTCTGAAATCGGTTCTGTGAAGGCCGGAAAACGCGGTTTTTCCGGCATCAAAAACAGCACGATTCAGCCATTGACCAAACTCGCTTTCATTCCATTGTAAAAGGTGACTTCAATGTCGTATGTTGTTTTGTTCGAGCAGCTCCGCATGACGGACGTGGACTCGGTAGGAGGCAAGAACGCATCTCTTGGCGAAATGATCAGCCAGCTGTCTGGCGCGGGCGTCCGCGTGCCGGGCGGCTTTGCCACGACCGCTGACGCCTTCCGCGATTTCCTGAAGGCCTCCGGCCTGGACAAGCGGATCGCCGAACGCCTGACCACGCTGAATCCCGAAGACGTGCGCGAACTGGCCACCGCCGGCGCGCAGATTCGCCAATGGATCGTCGACGCGCCGTTCTCGCCCGAGTTCGAATCGCAGATCCGCGAAGCCTTTGCCAAGCTCGATGCTGACGGCAAGGGCTCGTTTGCCGTGCGCTCCTCCGCCACGGCGGAAGACCTGCCCGACGCCTCGTTCGCCGGCCAGCAGGAAACCTTCCTGAACGTCGTGGGCATCGATGACGTGCTGGACAAGATCCGCCACGTGTTCGCGTCGCTGTACAACGACCGGGCCATTTCCTATCGCGTGCACAAGGGCTACGCCCACGCCGACGTCGCCTTGTCGGCCGGCATCCAGCGCATGGTGCGTTCCGACAAGGGCAGCGCCGGCGTCATGTTCACCATCGACACCGAATCGGGCTTCCAGGACGTCGTGTTCATCACGTCCTCGTATGGTCTGGGCGAAACCGTCGTGCAGGGCGCCGTCAACCCCGACGAGTTCTACGTCTTCAAGCCCACGCTGGAACAGGGCCACTATCCCATCGTCGGCCGCCGTATCGGCTCCAAGCTGATCAAGATGGAATTCGATCCCGAGCGCCCCGAAGGTCGTGCCGTGCGCACGGTGGATGTGCCGGTGTCCGAGCGCAACCGCTACTCGCTGACCGACGACGAGGTCAACGAACTGGCCCGCTACGCCGTCATCATCGAAAAGCACTACCAGCGTCCGATGGACATCGAGTGGGGCCGCGACGGCATCGACGGCAAGATCTACATCCTGCAGGCGCGTCCGGAAACCGTGAAGTCGCAGCAGGGCGTCAATGACGTGCAGCAGCGCTACCGCCTGAAGGCGACCGGCCAGGTCCTGATCACCGGCCGTGCCATCGGCCAGAAGATCGGTTCGGGTCCGGTGCGCGTGGTGGGCGACATCTCCGACATGGACAAGGTCCAGCCGGGCGACGTTCTGGTCACCGACATGACGGATCCCAACTGGGAGCCCGTGATGAAGCGCGCCTCGGCCATCGTGACGAACCGCGGCGGCCGCACGTGCCACGCGGCGATCATCGCGCGTGAGCTGGGCATTCCGGCGGTGGTGGGCTGCGGCAACGCGACCGACCTGCTCAAGGAAGGCCAGGCCGTGACCGTGTCGTGCGCCGAAGGCGACGAAGGCCGCATCTATGACGGCCTGATCGAAACCGAGGTCGAGGAAGTGCGCCGCGGCGACATGCCCGCCATCGATCTGAAGATCATGATGAACGTGGGCAACCCCCAACTGGCGTTCGACTTCGCCCAGATTCCGAACGGCGGCGTCGGCCTGGCTCGCCTGGAATTCATCATCAACAACAACATCGGCATCCACCCGAAGGCGGTCCTGGACTACCCGAACGTGGACGGCGAGCTGAAGAAGGCCGTGGAATCGGCCGCCCGCGGCCATGCCAGCCCGCGCGCCTTCTTCGTCGAGAAGATGGCTGAAGGCGTGGCGACCATCGCCGCCGCCTTCTACCCCAAGCCGGTCATCGTGCGCATGTCGGACTTCAAGTCCAACGAATACCGCAAGCTGGTCGGCGGCTCGCGCTACGAGCCCGAGGAAGAGAACCCCATGCTGGGCTTCCGCGGCGCGTCGCGCTACATCGCCGAAGACTTCGCCGAGTGCTTCCGCATGGAATGCGAAGCGCTCAAGAAGGTGCGCGATGAAATGGGCCTGACGAACGTCGAAATCATGGTGCCGTTCGTGCGCACGCTGGGTCAGGCCGAGAAGGTCGTGAACCTGCTTGCCAAGCACGGCCTGGCGCGCGGCGAAAACGGCCTGAAGCTGATCATGATGTGCGAGGTTCCGTCCAACGCCATTTTGGCCGACGAATTCCTGCAGTACTTCGATGGCTTCTCCATCGGCTCGAACGACATGACCCAGCTCACGCTGGGCCTGGACCGCGACTCGGGCATGGAACTCTTGGCCGCCGACTTCGACGAGCGCGACGAAGCTGTCAAGTTCATGCTGCGCCGTGCAATCAAGGCTTGCCTGGCCGCCAAGAAGTACGTGGGTATCTGCGGCCAAGGCCCCAGCGACCATCCGGACTTCGCGCAGTGGCTGAAGGACGAAGGCATCCTGTCGATGTCGCTGAACCCGGACACCGTTGTCGATACGTGGCAGCGTCTGGCCAAGAACTGATTGGCCGGTTGAAGGGAAAGCCCCGCGTCCTTATGGGACGCGGGGCTTTTTTTATACGGCGTGGGAATAGGGCGCAGCCGCGCTAATGGAAAAGTGCTCGTCGAGCCTCGGCGACGAATGCTCTCTTCAGATGCCCCCGATCAAAGTAAGAGTCTTCTGATATCCATAGATTGGATCGTGTGACGTAATGGACCCCGTATTCCATTCGCGTCCGTTGCGAAATTCTTCATTTGCAGCGGACGCGTTTCCATAGGCGGACCGCGCGCTCATGGCAAGTGCGAAAGGTCTGTCGCTGCGGGAGCACGTCATTCCTACCCAATCCGATCTGCGGTTCACTTTCACCATTGGCGACGAGTCATTTGAAGTCGTCGAATTTACGCTGCAGGAAGGGTTGTCCGAGACCTTCCTGCTGGAAGTGGACCTGGCCAGCGCCAATTCCGCCATCGATTTCGGCGTGGTGCTGGACCGCGCCGCGTTGCTTACGATCTGGCACGGCTCCAAGCCCGTGCGCTACGTGCACGGCGCGGTCTCGTCGTTCGTCCAGGGCGACACGGGCTGTCGGCGCACGCGCTATTCCGCCATCGTCGAGCCGCGCCTCGCGCGTCTGAAGCTAAGTTCCGACTGGCGCATCTTCCAGTCGCAAAGCGTCCCGCAGATCGCTGAGGCGGTGCTCAAGGCGCATGGCCTCAACCAGGATTACGAGCAGCGCCGCACCACCGAACACCAGGCGCGCGAATACTGCGTGCAGGCCGGCGACACCGACTATCACTTCGTCGAGCGCATCATGCGCGAGGAAGGCTTTTTCTACTCCTTCCGCCATGGTGCCGAAGGCCATAAGCTGATCCACAGCGACCGCCTGTTCATCCATGGCCGCGTCGGTGATGAACCGGTTCAGTACAACCCCACGCCCGGCGGCGACCAGCCGCGGCCAGCGCTGCGCCGCTTCTCGTACACCGAGAACGTGCGCACCGCGCGCCAGACCCAGCGCGACTACACCTTTCATCATCCGCGCTACACCCACCAGCACAGCCGCGATGGCCGAGATCTGGACCATCAAGGCCGCCGTTACGAGCGCTACGACTATCCCGCTCGGGCCAAGTTCGACGAAGCCGGCAAGCCCTTCGCCGAGAACCGTCTGCGCGGCCATCGCCGCGATTCGCGCGTCGCCTTCGTTGAAGGCGATGACCCGCGGCTCCAGCCAGGCATTTCATTCACCCTCGCCGATCATCCGCGCGAAGACCTGAACCGCGGCTGGCGTCCGGTGCGCATTGTCCACCGGGGCATCCAACACACGAGTCAGGCCGAGGAAAGTGCACAAGCCCAGATGGGTACGCACTACAGCTACGAAGCCGAACTGGTCCCGGACGACGCCGAGTGGCGGGCAGAACCGCTACCCAGGCCCCGCATCGATGGCCCGCAGAACGCCATGGTGGTCGGCCCGCCCAATGAAGAGATCTATACCGATGAGTACGGCCGGGTGAAGGTCCAGTTCCCGTGGGATCGGCTCGGCAAGGAGGACGAACGCAGCTCCTGCTGGATCCGCGTTTCGCAGGACATCGCCGGCGCGACCTGGGGTCACATGGCCATCCCGCGCATTGGGCAGGATGTCATCGTCTCTTACTTCGATGGGGATCCGGACCAGCCTGTGATCACCGGCCGCGCCTACAACCGCCTGCAATTGCCGCCCTACGAACTGCCGCGACATAAGACGCGGATGACGATCAAGAGCAAGACCCACAAGGGCGAGGGGTACAACGAACTGCGTTTTGAAGATGAGAAGGACCAGGAAGAAATCTACGTCCATGCGCAGAAGGACCAGAACATCCACGTCAACAACGACGAGTCGACGTTTGTGGGCCATGACCGCAGCGAGCAGGTCGAGAACGATGAAGCCATCATCATCGGCCACGACCGCATGGAGACGGTGGGCAACGACGAACAGGTCAACATCGGCCAGGACCGGCGGCATGACATAGGGCGCGATGACTGTTTGACCGTGGGGCGCAATCACATCATCCACACCGCCAAGGACCGCACCGAGGAAGTGGGCAACCACCGCCGCGACAAGACCGCAGCAGATCATTGGGTGAGTATAGGCGGACACCAGGAGCATACGGTCGAGGGGCACTCGGAACTGCAGGCGGGGCAGGCGATCCGGCAGCGCACGAAGGTTTTTGAGAGCCAAGCGGCAGAGAGCCTGACTATCAAGGGGCCGGGGGGAACCATCCGAATCGACGCGTCAGGTATCACGCTTGATGGGGTCGCCATTCTGATCGAGGGTCCGATGAATCAAAAGCCCGGTGGCGGCACGAACTCTATCTCCGTCAACGGCACGCCGGAGCCCGGCGAACCCGTTTGTGTGGGATGCCTGCTGAAAGCCATCGCAGAAGGCCGCAGCATCGTGCGGTTCGGTGGATAGGCCACACATGAATCCATTTTCTGAAAGCGTCGTAAACGAACTGCGCCAGCTCCCCGATCATGGGCTGACAGCCATCATCGAAATGGCTCGCATGAAGGCTGATGTCCGAAGGCACCTGATGGAGCGATTCTCCGGTTGGCCGCTACTGCAGCAGCGAGAGTTGGAGAATCTCCGCGAGATTGGCCCATGGTTGTTCACGCCTTCCGCCCAGAACAACCTGCAAGGACAGTACGACTTTCTCTGCGACGTTGCTGGCATTGCCGGAGACGCAGTTTGCGTCTGGCTGACCAGTGCCATGTCGCCCCCTCAGTTGGCCGAGCACCTTGGCCATGCCACGACAGCGAAGGGCCCGGATGGCGCTACCTATTTGCTGCGCTTTCACACGGAATTGGCCTTTCCCGTGCTTCATGCGCGCCAGGATCTCCCGGGAATCTCGGACTGGCTGGCGCCGGTCCGATCATGGTGGCTGGTATTTCCCCACCGAGAGCGCAAGGCCTGGAAACACTTTACAGGTCACGGTTCGACCAAGCCGTATCGCACGCCAGTTATTCAATTGGACGAGTCATGCTGGGAGGCGCTTGCGGGCGACCCGCTCACGTACCGTCTGGCGGACCAGCTTCGGGCGCCGCTTGAAAAGAAGGGCGACCGCGAAAACTGCCATGGCACCCGGCTTGGACTCGTACATGACTTGTTAGCTCAAGCGGATCGCATCGGTCTGAGCCGACAGAGCGACCGAATCGACTACGTGACCCTGATGGCGTTGCAAGGCAAGGCGCTCGAAGGTTCTCCGGCATGGAACGACGCATTGCACGAGGCGAAAGCGCTGCGAGAACCCCTGGCGCAGGCGCTGCAAGTGCGCATGCGCAGAGAAAATGGTTGAGGACGTCAATGTTCGATTGGAACGACACCTTTAATGCGTGTGCAGAGAATCGCACGCTTCTCGATGGAATCTTGAATCGCGGGGCGGAGGTAACTTGCACTCGGACCTTCACGATACTTCCGCTGCGGTATGGCGCCGTGGGAGGTAGCGCCGAACGGCGCAAACTCCTTCCGTCCTTGCCCGAGCATTTGAATAAGCCAAGCAGAGTGGGCAGTCTGAGCGAATCGACTTACGCCATACGCCCGCTGCGTCAGGGATTCCTGTACGTCCTTGTGCAGCGCGTGAGCGCGGGGACCTATGAATGGCACAGCCAGTACCGGGTATCGGAAGCCGGAACCCTCGCCTACATGAATGCCGACGAGCCGTGGGAGCCGAAACCCGCCGCGGGGCAGGGCATCATGGATGCATACACCGGCTGGAAGTGGATGTTCAAAGTCCATGACGTAGACGACATCAAGGATCTTCGCCTGCTCTTTAGCCCATGCCCTTTGACCAAGGAAACGCTGCGCAGATATCGCTCGCTCCCGGCAAGCAGGGATAAGTTGGTCTCGGTGGATGTCGCCAAACTTGCGTCGCTGCCTACCGAAGAAATGGATTGTGTCCGCTCGCAAGACGGCGTGCTGACTTTTGATCAGCTTGATTGCGTTGCCGACTTCGCGGCTGTAAACCAGCCCAGATTGAGTACGCTGCTCAAAACGCAGGCGTTCAGTATTCTTGCGCCACCCCTGCAGGCGACCCAGGCTGAAATGCGGCCCACGGCCGCGCACAATCGGTTCCGTGGTGCGGCCATCGTCGTAGAGGACGCTCTCGGCATTACTCAGGAACTGAACGCCTGGCGCAATGCGAGTGTCGACGCACTCGATGCATTCATGGCGTACGAGGACAACGAAAAGCTTACCAACCATCGCAAGTTCACGATCGCTTTCGGCATTGAGAACATCAGGAAACTGGTAGAGGACGAAGCCGAGAAACTCTATTACAAGGAGCAGCAGAACTACGGCGTGCGTTACTCGGATCGCGGGTACGAGATGAGCAACAACCACATGACTTTGCAATCGCGGGGTGATTTCATCAACTTTCGCAACCCGCAGCATCAACGGCAAGTTCAGGAAGCCGCAGCCAAGGAGCGCCGTGCCAAAAGTTGGAGCAAGTACGCCGACTACATCGATGAGGAAATGCGTCAGGATTTCCTGAAGCGCTATCGGGAAGAAGTCGATAAGGCGGACGCGGCCAAAGACGCGCGGGCCTCGGACCACCTTCTCTGGCTGCAGAGCGAACCGCTTCTCGACGCGCTCGACACATTTGACCGCAACGATACCGAGCAAGCCTTGCTATTTGAAGACCAAATGGGAAAGGCTATCGCCGGCATGAATGCCACGGCGGTTGCGAGGAACTGCTTGATCGCTGGCGCAAAGCGGGGATATCCAGAGAAAACCTGTTCTGGCGGTCGTTGGCGCAGAACCAGGAGAGCATGGAAAGCGAAGTGAATCGACTTTTCGGCGAGCGCGAGACGCTGAAATCCGTCGACCCCGTCGCGTTGCAGAACCGACTAAAGAAGCTGGCGGATCTTTACGAAAAGAGCCACGCCATGCTCGATTCGATGGCAGATGCCTCAACGGGCGTAGGTCCACCGTCCGGCCACTTGGTCGGCGGTGCGATGCTGATCAACACGCTAGGCAACTCAACGTTCCAGGGCAAGACTGCTGCCGCCATTGTCGACGCCCCATTCAACAAGCTCGCGGCGTCAGTGCTGCTCTCGCGCCTGGGTCGATACGCGCAGCATTATCGCCTCGAATTGCGGAACGGCAAGGAACTGAGCCGAGGGTCAATGGCACGCATGGGCCGCTCCGCCAGTCGTCAGTTCGAGGAGGCCCTGCGGACGGGAGCAAAAGGTCCAATGACTGAAATCCGCATTGGAAGCACTCTGGTCTTCTTGGAAATGTGGAATCTGTACAACAGACTGACGGCGGAAAACAAGCGAAGCAAGGAGTATGTGGAGATTGTCGCGGCGCTGGTGGCGCTAACTGCAACGGGTTTCGAAGTGGGTGCGGGCGCGGTGAGCTTTGCGGAGAAAAGTGGCAGCGCTGCTGTGCAGCAAGGTGCCAAGGTACTCCGCAGTGGCCTTCGCTTGACGGCGGGGATCTTGGCTGGCGCAGCTTCGCTAGTCGGGGCAACCTATGACTTCCAAGACTTCAATAAGAATTTCGTCTTCAGAAGATTCTCGATAGCTGGCTTTTACTTTTTGCGGGCTAGCGCCCAGCTAGGTGCAGCCACACTATCCGTTGCGGTCGGGATGGGTGCGGCGGGCGCTTACTTGGAGCATTTATCGCGAAGGTATGGAACCAGTCGAATGTTAGGGCGTGCGCTCAACGCGGGCTCCAGGCTGTCAACAGCCCTGGCTGGCCGGATGGTCTTGATGCTCCGCATATTCCTGAGCGTGAATCTCGCGATCTTGGCTTTTGCTGCGGTTGAAATATATATCCTTCCTGATGCTCTGGAACTATTTCTGGATCACTGCTCGTTTCGTAAAAACCGCCGCAACGGTCCAGTGGCGACAGAAGAAATGGAGATCGAACTCATGCAACGATCAGTGAAGGCAGTGTACTGATGTATTTATTGGAGCGCGGTTTTCAGTGGTCGCGAAATTTGATGAGCTACGAGGAAGCGACTGAAGAATTGGGCAAGCAACAACGCCAGCCGGGGCAGGCAGAAATTCGTGCTCCCGAAGGTGTTGGCGAGTGTGTTTGCAGCGACGTCTACGACAATGAGTCGGTATATGCCTTGACCGACTCGGCTATGGATCTTCGCACGCCAAACGATGAGAAGAGAGGAGTAATCACCGCATTTTTAGGATGGATTTATGGGTTTCTGATCTACGCGTGCTTGCGTACCGTGATCGTGTCCGTGGACTACATCCGTCAAGGTCATGGCTACTATGATGATTTGCCACTGGATGGTGAGGATTACTTTTTCCTGATACTTTTTCCGGTGCTCTGGTTTGCGGTCCTATGTATTTTCTTAAAATACACATTACGGTATTTTCGGTTGGAATCCCTCACCGCTCGTCGCATCATCGTTCGTTTCAACCGAGCTACCCGCAAGGTTTACTTGCTACGCCCCGAGCATCTAGGCGGCATCCGTATCATGGATTGGGATAAGACCGAGGTACTTATGGACAAAGGCATGAGCGAACTGGAGGGCACCGGAGGTTTTGTCATTCTGGTTTGGGATCGGGGCGATGGTGTGGATTTGCAGGGAACGCCTACCGATAACATCGAAGTCACCTTCGTGGGTAAACCTACTCGCAATGCCAGCGAGCTCCTGGCGTTTTGGGAGTACATCCGTCGCTACATGGAGGACGGCCCCGCTGCCGCGCCTGCGCCGAAAAGGCTTATCAACAAGTTCCCCTGGCCCTGGCTTTCGTTCAAGGCGGCCTGGGGTTTGGACACTCAGTTCCTGCGCCACAGCCGCTTATGGGTGTTTGTCGTAGCGAACCTATTGATGTTGCCCGCTATCTTGATCCATGCTGCCGGCCACTGGCTTTCGCTGCTGCTGTGCTATGAGCCCAGATTTCCCCGCGACATCGAAGAGGCGGGACGATAATCCCGAAGCTGCTTTTAGCGCACCGAGGGGTCTGGGGCCCAGATCAGGCCGCGCACAGATCAGGCGGCCCGCGCTTCGCGGGCAATGAGTTCGCGCTTGCGGTCAATGCCCCAGCGGTAGCCCGCCAGCGATCCGTCCGTTCGCACTACGCGGTGGCAGGGGATGGCCAGCGCGATGTTGTTGGTGGCGCAGGCGCGGGCGACGGCGCGTACAGCGGCGGGTGCGCCGATGCGTTCGGCCACTTCGGAGTAGGTGGCGGTTTCGCCGAGCGGGATCTCGCACAGCGCCTCCCAGACCTTGCGCTGGAATGCCGTGCCGCGCACGTCCAGCGGCAGGTCCAGGCCGCGCGAAGGATCTTCGACAAAGCCGACCACGTCCGCCACCCAGCTTTCGAACCGGGGGTCGGCGCCGATCAGTTTCGCCGCGTGGAAGCGGTCCTGCAGATTCTGGACCAATCGGCCCGGGTCCTCGTCCAGCGCGATTTCGCAGATGCCGGTGCTGCTGGCGGCCACCAGCAGCGCGCCCAGCGAGCACTGCGCCACCGCGAACCGGATGTCCACGCCTTCGCCGTTCTTGCGGAACGCGGTGGGCGTCATGCCCAGGATGGCGGGGGCGGCTTCGTAGAAGCGTCCGCTTGAATTGAAGCCGGCGTCGTACATGGCGTCGGTGACGCTGGCGCTGTCTTCCAGGCGCTGGCGGGCGCGGCTGGCCCGCAGGGCGTTGGCATATGCCTTGGGCGTGATGCCCGTGGCGGCCTTGAAAATGCGGTGGAAATGGAAGCGACTCATGCCGGCCTGTTCGGCCAGCGCCGACAGATCGGGCGGCTGGTCGGCTTCCAGGGCGCGGCAGGCGCGCTCCACGGCGGCGGCGTGCTGTTTGCTCAAGGGGGCGGCGGCGGGGCTCATAAGGGACTCCTGGCTCTTGCGTGATTTCGTACGCTTGGCGCTATGGTCTCAAGGCTGGCCGGCCTGCGCACTCCGCTTGTTGCGGCTGCCCCTGCCGGCGGTCTCCGCATTGCCGGCGGAGCCGCGGGCGTGGGCGTCAGGCGCCGGGCGCGTAGGTTTCCAGGAACCGGCGCAGCAGGCCGGCCGCCACGGGCGTCGCGCGCACGTTGGCGGACAGCCCCGGCACGTCGAGGTTTTCGGCTGCGTAGCGGCGGCCATAGCGTTCAAGGTGGGCCCGGATGAAGTCCGGGCCGAACTCGGGGTGGAATTGGGTGGAAAAGACGTTGCGGCCGATGCGGATCATCTGGTGCTCGTCCAGGTCCGAGCGCGCCAGCACGGCCGCGCCCGCGGGCAGCTGCAGTACGGTCTGCGCGTGCAGCATCTGGGCGGGGAAGGTGGTCGGCACGCCGGCCATGAGCTGATCGCCGCCGGCCGTCGGCAGCAATTCGACGGTCTGGGTGCCGACTTCGCGGCCGGCGGGGTTGTAGCCGACCTTGCCGCCGAACGCGTGCGCCAGCAATTGATGGCCGTAGCAGACGCCAAACATGGGCAGGCCGGCTTCCAGGGCCTCGCGCAGCCAGGCGGCGGTGTCTTCGCTCCAGGGTTCCTTGTCGGAGACCATGGCGGGCGAACCGGTAATCAAAGCGGCGCGGTAGCTGGAGGGAGCCTGCGGACGCTGGCCTTCGTAGACCGCGACGATGTCGACGGCGCTGGGGGTCAGTCCGGCCGCCTGCATGATTTGTTCGGCATAGCCGCCGAACTGGCTTTTGAGCGTGTCGTCCGGATCGCCGGTATGCAGGATCAGGACGGGGAGAGCAGAAGAAGTTGCAGCGGTCATAAAAGCGTGTGGATGAATAAGGGCGGCGCGAAGGTCCCGCGACCCGGCGCGCCAGGGGCACATCATAATCCAGCGAAAATGTTCCCGTCGGCGCACGGCAATTCCCGCTCCGTCCCGGAAATACGTACAATCCGCTCAGATACTCATCCTTACAGACGATTCTCGAGACTATGTGGATTTGGCTGGGATTGGCCGCGCTGGCCCTCATCGGTGAGCTGGCGACAGGAACCTTCTATTTGCTGCTGGTCGCCTTGGGTCTGGCCGCCGGCGGTATTGCCGCCTGGCTGAATGCGGGCCTGCAATGGGAGCTGGTGGCGTGCGGCGTCGTGCTGCTGCTGGGACTCGTGGTGCTGCGCAAAACGCGGGTACTGAAAAAGCGCGAGGTCAACTCCGCCCGCAACGCCGACGTCATTCTGGACATAGGCCAGACCGTCACGGTCGAGGCCTGGTCCGACAGCGGGTCGACGCGCGTCTGGTACCGCGGCGCACATTGGCAGGCTGAACTGGCCAAGGGGCATGCCGCCCAGCCCGGCGAACACACCATTACTGAATTGCGCGGCTCGATCCTCGTGCTTACTCCCAAGCGCGGCGGCTCGGCATAGCAGAACGCGCCCGCGCAGCGCCGCGGGCAAACGCTGGAACCCTGGCCGGCATGGCGGGGCAGGCCAGCGCACCCACTCGAAAAGAGGCTTCACACCATGATCGATACTTCAACCATCGTGCTGCTCGTCATCGTTGCACTGGCAATCCTGATAGTCGTCAAGGCGATCGCCATCGTGCCGCAGCAGCATGCCTGGGTGGTCGAACGGCTGGGCAAGTTCGACCGCGTCCTGTCGCCGGGCGCCGGATTCGTGATTCCCTTTATCGAACGCGTGGCCTACAAGCATTCGCTGAAGGAAATTCCGCTGGACGTGCCCAGCCAGGTCTGCATCACGCGCGACAATACGCAGCTTCAAGTCGACGGCGTGCTGTACTTTCAGGTCACCGACCCGATGCGCGCGTCGTACGGTTCGTCCAACTACATTTCGGCGATCACGCAGCTGGCCCAGACGACCCTGCGCTCGGTCATCGGCAAGATGGAACTGGACCGCACCTTTGAAGAGCGCGATTCCATCAACAGCAATATCGTCTCGTCGCTGGACGAGGCGGCGCTGAACTGGGGTGTGAAGGTGCTGCGCTACGAAATCAAGGATTTGACGCCGCCCAACGAAATCCTGCGCTCGATGCAGGCACAGATCACCGCCGAACGCGAGAAGCGCGCGCTGATCGCCGCCTCCGAAGGCCGCCGTCAGGAACAGATCAACATCGCCACCGGCGAACGTGAAGCCGCCATTGCACGTTCCGAGGGCGAGAAGCAGGCGCAGATCAACCAGGCGCAGGGCGAAGC
>Ga0209050_1001036_pt1 | contig 34488 bp, 38 predicted proteins | sample Araplavi_mTSA_r2_FD_184276 | JGI IMG/M metagenome (GOLD analysis project Ga0209050, IMG submission 184276) | Arabidopsis root microbial communities from North Carolina, USA - plate scrape MF_Cvi_mTSA_r2 (SPAdes) (version 2) | ecosystem: Host-associated > Plants > Roots > Endosphere | place: USA... | reverse complement strand
CAGGTTATAGCCGTTCAACTCGTTGGTCAGGTTGTCCATTGCGGCGCAGCTCCTTGATTAATGTGAAAGAAAGTGTAATGCTCGGCGCTTTCCCGGGTGTTCGGATTCCGACCATGCAAGCCTCACTTCCTGCCGCGCCAAAGCGGCGAAAACCGACACAGTCGCGCGCTCGCGCCACGGCGCAGGCCATCGAGCAGGCTTTCGTGCAGCTTCTGGTGGAGAAGGGCTATGCGCAGGTGTCCATTCGCCAGGTGCTGGCGCTGGCCGGCGTCGGCGCGGGCAGCTTCTACGAATACTTCGCCAGCAAGGAAGCGCTGGCCGCGGTCAGCATCCGCCAGCGCGTGCGCGCTATTGCCGATGCCCTGGCAGTTGCGGCACAGGCTGCGCAGGACCTGCCCCTGCCTGAGCGGGTCGACGCGCTGCTGGAAGCGCAGCTACAGGCGCCGCTGGCAGAACCCGAACAGTGGGCTGCCCTGTTCCACCTGGAGCGCCAGGTGTCGAAACCGCAGGCGTTCCGCGAGCTTTACCGGGAGTTTGTCGTCCTGTGGGAGCGCGGCCTGGGCGCCGGTGCGGACTGGCCGGACGGTGCACCGCTGGCCGATGCCGCATTCGCAGCGCACGCAATCGCTTACAGCCTGGTGTCGCAGACCCTGATGGCGCGCAGCGAGCGGCCGGAGGCGGCTGCCCTGCGCGCGCTGGTGCGGCAGGCGGTGCATGGATATTTGTCCGTGGTGGCGCCGCGCGCTTACCGCGGTTGTCTGGTGTTCTGAAAGGAGAAGGCATGGCGAGCAGGAGGCAGGTGTTGGGCATGGCGGCAGGCGCGTTGGCGGCCACTGTGGCGCGGGCTGGCGAGACGGCGCAGGCAGTTTCATCAGCCGCCCCGCTGGCGATTGGCGAAACCTTCACGATGGAGTCGAAGGTCCTCGGCGAGACCCGCCGCATCAATGTCTACTCGGCGCGCGCCTGGGACGTGAAGCCGGCCGCCCCGCTGCCCGTGCTGTTTATGCTCGATGGCGGCGTGGCGGAAGACTTTGTCCATACAGCGGGCCTGCTGCAAGTCTCGGTGGCCAGCCTGGTGACGCGCTCATTCATGCTGGTGGGGATCGAGAACACCCAGCGCCGCCGCGACATGACGGCTCCCACCGAAAACGCTGAAGACAGGAAGATCGCTCCGGTGGTCGGCGGCTCGTCCGCCTTCCGCCGCTTCATACGCGAAGAGTTGATGCCGCAGGTGAAAGCGCGCTACAACACGACCGGCGAAACTGCCCTGATCGGCGAATCGCTGGCCGGCATGTTCGTGCTGGAGACTTTCCTGCAGTCGCCGGAGATGTTCGACACCTTCATCGCCATCGATCCAACGCTATGGTGGAACAATCGCCAGATACTGAAGACAGCAGCCGACACGTTGCGCGCCCGCAAGCGCCTGGACAAGACCCTGTTTGTCGCCACCAGCGGCGAGAAGGGACAGCCGGAACTGGCAAAGCAGCTGGAGCAGGCGCTGGGCAGCGTGAAGGTGGACGGCTTGCAATGGCAAATGGCGCCGATGCTCGAGGAAACCCATATGACGATCGGCCATCCGGCCGCCATGCGCGCCTTCCGCTCGGTGTTCAGGCCGGCTGCGTGAATTGCGCCTGCAGGAAGCTGGCGATCTTCTGCTGAGTGGCGGGCAGGTAAGGGATATTCAGGTGGTCGGAATCAGGAATGATTTCGTCGTGGTGCAGGCAGGTCAGCTTGCTGACCAGCTCATTGGTATGCGAGTGCGGCACGATGTCGTCGCTGGCCGCGCGCAGCACATAGGTCGGCGCCGCCAGCTGGGTTGCATGCTTGACCGACTCGAAGCGATGCTGCAGCAGCATCGACACCGGCAGGGCCGGGAACTTGCGCTGCGCCAGCGCCAGGATCGAATCGTAAGGCGTGATCAGCACAGTAGCCTGCACCCGGCGCTGCATTGCTGCCTGCACCGCCACGCCGGAACCCAGGCTGCGTCCCACCACCGCAATGCGGGTCGGGTCGACTTTGTGATGCTTGCACAGCCAGTCCAGCTGCATGCAGGCGTCGGCCACCAGCAATTCCTCGCCCGGCTCGCCGTGCGAATCGCCGTAGCCGCGGTAGTTCAGGGTCAGAACCGTCATGCCGGGGAACAGGTTGCCGGCGTCGCGCACCAGCCAGGACACTTCTTCCGAGCGCCCGCCGAAGTACACCACGGCCGGCCGCACGCCCGGTTCGCGCGGCGTCATCAGCCAGCCGGCCAGGCGGGTCCCGTCCGCGCCGCGCAGCACGATGGCGCGCGTGCGGTGCCCGCTGCTGCGCGGGCTTTGTACCTCGCGCTTGACGGTGGGGTTGAACAGCAGCTTGCGCTGGCCGGCCATGAGCAGGGCCGTCAATCCGGCCCAAACGACGCCCATGGCGCCAGCTGCGGCGGCCACTTTGCGTGAATTGTTCATGTGTTCTAGTATGCTCCTAATGCTGAGCAAACTGCGTTAAGCAACGCACCGATGTCAGATTGCGGCAACACACTTGATAGGATGATCATGCCCACCATTGATCCACGCGTCGACGAATACATCGCCAACTCGGCCGAATTCGCCCAACCCATCCTGGCCCACCTGCGGGAAGTGATCCACGCGGCTTGCCCCGAGGTCAAGGAAACCATCAAGTGGAGCATGCCGAACTTCGACTATCACGGAATCATTTGCAGCTTTGCAGCCTTCAAGCAGCACTGCGCCCTGAACTTCTGGAAGGCCGAGCTGCTGATCGCGGCCGAAGACGACAAGGGCAAGGAAGCCATGGGCCAGTTCGGCCGCATTACCTCCATCAAGGACTTGCCGCCGAAGAAGGAGCTTACGGCCTACGTCAAGAGGGCCATGAAGCTCAACGAACAGGGAACCAAGGTCGCGCGGCCGAAGGCGGCGCCGCGCGAACTGGTGGTGCCGGATTATTTCATCTCGGCGCTGGAAGCCTGTCCGGCCGCGTATGAAGTGTTCAACAATTTCTCGACCAGCGCCAAGCGCGAATACTGCGAATGGCTGACCGAGGCCAAGACCGAGGCCACGCGCGACAAGCGCATGGCCCAGGCGGTCGAGTGGATTGCCGAAGGCAAAAAGCGGAACTGGAAGTACGAGAACTGCTAGTCGCCGTTAAGGCATCACCATCAGCTGCAGGCCCGACGCCGTGCCCGGCGCGTGGTAGACGCGCTGGGTGGCCTTCACGAAGTCTTCCGGTTTTGCGGCCGGAATCCGGGTGAAGGTTTGCGGGTTCAGGTCGACCAGCGGGAACCAGCTGCTTTGCACATGCACCATGATGCGGTGGCCGCGGCGGAAAGTGTGCTGCACGTCGCCCAGCTGGTAGCTGAGCGGCTCCACCTTGCCGGGCACGAAAGGCTCGGGCTTCTCGAAGCTGTTGCGGAACTTGCCGCGCAGCGGATTGCCCCGCACCAGCTGCTGGTAGCCGCCCATCTTCACTGAAGGCGGTGCCACGTCCTTGTGCTTGTCTTCTTCCTTGTCCTGCGGGTAGTCGTTCGGGTAGACGTCGATCAGCTTGACCACGAAGTCGCTGTCGGTGCCGGTGGTGGAGACGAACAGTTTCGGCGTCACCGGGCCGGCGATGGTGACGTCTTCTTCCAGTACTTCGCTCTGGTACACCAGCACGTCCGGGCGCGAGGAGGCGAAGCGCTGGTCGGACACCATGTATTCGCGCGGCACGCCGGTCGCCGGGTAGCCGATGAACGGCACCGGCTTGCGCGGGTCGCTGACGTATTCATCGAAGGTGCTGCCGGCGCCGGGCTGGCTCCAGCTCAACGTGCCGTTCGGACCCAGGTACAGCATCTTGGCCTTGGCCTGCACCGGCGGCCATGCGCTGTACTGGCGCCAGACGTTGGTCCCGGTTTCGAAGGTGTTGACCGCGGCAATCGGTTGCGCCGGCTTGATGCCTTTTAACTGCTCTTCGAAGAAGGGGAACAGCAGCTTCTTGTTGAAATGCTCGCTGGTCTTGCTGTCGAATTTCACGTGGCCCAGGCGCTTGCCTTCGCCCCCGGCCCAGCCGCCGTGCGACCACGGGCCGATCACCAGGCCGTTGAAGATGCCGGGGTTGTTCTTGCCCACCGCGCGGTAGATCGAGAACGGACTGGCCGGATCTTCCGCATCAAACCAGCCGCCCACCGTCATCACGGCGGCTTTGACGTTCTTCATGTGCGGCGCCAGGTTGCGCGTCTTCCAGAATTCGTCGTAGGTGTCGTGGTCGATGGTCGGCTTCAGGTAGGCGAGCTGCTTGGGCTGCATGCCGGCCAGGATGTTCGACATCGTCAGGCGCTGCAGGAAATAGTCGTAGCCGCTGGTGGTGCCGTAATCGAAGTCGCTCCAGCTCTTGGGCAGCGGCGAGGGATTCTGTTCTTCGGTGAAGGCGGCGTAGAAGTCGAAGTTGGCTGCCAGCATGAAGGCGCCGCCGTGGTAGGAGTCGTCGCCCATGTACAAGTCGGTGACCGGCGCTTGCGGCGAGGCGGCCTTGATTGCCGGGTGCGAATCGATGATGCTGGCCGCGGTGTAGAAGCCGGGATAGCTGATGCCGTAGATGCCGACCTTGCCGTTGTTGTTGGCCACGTGCTTGAGCAGCCAGTCGACGGTATCGTGCATGTCGCGGCTCTCGTTGCCTTCGCCCGCTTCCAGCGCGGTCTTGGCATGCGGCGTCATTTCCTGCCACTTGCCTTCGGACATATAGCGCCCGCGCACGTCCTGCTCGACGAAGATGTAGCCGGCGTCGCTGAAGTCTGCGGATGGGCCGAGGCGCCGTGGGAAAAAGTCCGGGCCGTATTGCAGCTGGCCGTCGACGTTCGCGCCTGCACTGTAGGGCGTGCGTTCGATCAGGAAGGGATAGGCCTTGCTGGCATCCTTCGGCACGTAGACGGCTGTAAACAGGCGCACGCCGTCGCGCATCGGGATGCGGAATTCGTACTTGGTGTAGGAGGAGCGCAGGTCCGGTTTTTCATCAGGTGCCGCGTGGGCGGCGCCTGCGAAGGCCAGTGCAAGGGAAAGGGTGAGGGGGCTGAGTTTGTTGAGCATGATTCCTTTACTATGCCGGTGCCAGGGCCCAACACGCTGCGCGTGTCAGGCACTGGCACCGGAGACTTCATCTTGTTATTTAGATTTCTCCCGGTCGAAGACGGGCTCGCGCTTCGTACAGGCGCAGGCTGGCCAGCTTGCCGGCGTAGATAGCGCTGTCGCCGCGCGTGGTGCTGTTCATCAGGGCCAGCGTCATATGCCGGTCCGCTTCCTTCAGGTTACCCAGCAAGAAAGAGGCTTTGGCCAGCCAGAAGTGGAACTCGTGGTAATACGGTGCGCGCTGCACTTCGCGCACGAACATCGAGCGCGCCTTCTGGTAGTCGCCGTCGGCCATGGCTTTCTGGCCGATGTGGAAGAAGTAGAACGGCGGATAGGGTTCCAGTCGTGCCAGTTCGGCCTTGAACTTGGCCGATTCCTCGGTCTTGCCCAGCGCATTGGTGATCTCGGCCAGGTTGAACAGGATGACCGTGTTGAGCGGGTCATGCTGGTGGGCGAAACGCAGCGTGCTTTCGGCCATCTTGACGTCGCCGTGGCGCTGGTAGATGGTGGAAAGGGTGTTATACCCCATCAGGAAACCGGGCTCGTATTCGATGGCGGAACGGGACCACCAGTACGCTTCGTCGAGCTTGCCCTGCACCAGCGATTCCGCAGCGCGGTTGTTCATGTACATGGCCACCACGGTGCGCTCCGAAATGGTTTCGGTCGGCATCAATTCGGCGTCAGGCGGCGGCAGGAAGTCGATGGTCACGTACTGGGCGGTGTCGTAGAAGCGCGCTGATTCCGATTTCGGCCGGCTCAATACCAGGTTGACGTGGCCGCTGCTGAAGTACAGCGAGCCGGAACGGCTCCAGGTGTCTTCGCTTGTGATGCGCTGGAACTGCACTTCGAGCCCCAGTTCCCGTGCAAAAGCGGCAGTCATGATCACCAGCGACATGCAGTTGCCGGCGCGCGCTGCAAAGGCCTCCGAGGCCGTGCGCGTTATTTCGGAATCATATTCAAGGCGCAGCTGGTCGCGGTGGTATAGCGCTTCATACAGCGCCTGGTGCTTCGATTTGCCGTTAAGCGAAGCGCGGATCCTGGCTGCATAGGCCTTCATTTCCGGCGACAGCTCGAAAACCTGTTCCGGCGTGGTCATGTCGGCCGGTTTGCGGAAAACAGCGTCGGTAAACAACGCTCTTTCAGGCGCAGTCACTGGTGCCGGACCGCTTGCGCAGCCGGCCAGCAATGCAGCGAAAATCAATATTGACAGTAGTTTCATGGTGGCGTCTCCTCACCTCTATGAAACAAGTATGTGCGCGTCTCAGGGGGCTGTCAATTCGACGGTAATGTCGTCGATTCCGAGGGTGGCCAGGGCGTCGCGCAGGTCGTCGATCTCCGCTTCCACGTCGTCGCCGACGTCGAGGCGGCGGTCGGCATGCGCCAGCTCGCCGGCAGCGCCGACCAGTTGCACGCCCAGCGCCGCGTCTTCCTCGGTTTCCACCAGGGTGATGACGGCGCGGGCGGGGCCATGGCTGTCGAGGGCGGCGCCGAATCTGGCCATCATGGCCAGCATCCAGTGTTCGGTTTTGCCTTGCTGCAGGGCACCATGGAACAAGTCCTGGTACAGGAAGTTCAGGCGCAGTCCAGCGGCCCGGGCGGCGCCGGCCAGGCAGCGCTGCACCAGCGGCGCGGCGGAAACGGTCCAGTCCTGGTAGCGCTGCATGCGTGCTTCGAACCAGGCATCCTGCTTCTTGCCGGCGGCCGGCATGGCATAGAACGGGTCGTCGGCGCGCTTGAGTGCGAAGCCGAGCAGGAAGCGCAGCTCGACTGCTTCGTCGTCGGCGCTGAAGCCGGATGGCTGCCAGCCGACGATGCTGCGCAGCAGGGCTGGGGCTTCCGCAACCTTCTTGTCCATCAGGGCTGCTGCCGCTTCATGCACCATGGCGTTCAGCTGGCTGGCGCTGATGCGTTCCATCTCGGCCAGGTCGTAGGCGTGCTGCACCAGCACGACCCTGGCTTTCGGGCCTTCCAGGCCGGCGCTGGTAAAGCTGTCCAGCAGGGCGGCATACGCTGCCTCGTCCTGGAAGCCGTCCGCTTCGCGCAGGCCGCCCTGGCTATGCACGAACACTGGAATGGCGAAGGCGTTGATTTCCATTTCCGGGCCGTCGCCTTTGCGCAGCAGGACGGTGCCGGCGTCTTCTTCGATGGCTTCCTTCAGCGTGCGGTAGGCGTCGGCGTCCTCGCCGCGCGCCAGTTCGAGGGCCCCGTACAGGACGGCGTCCTTGCCCTGGCGCAGGTAGCGCCGCACGGCGTGGCGCAGGTCATCCTCCTGTGCCAGCGCAAGGCTGAACAGTTCCTGGCTCAGGGTTTCATCTTTGTCGGCGGGCGGGTGATTCGGCTTGCGTGGTGCTGGGCGCTTGTTCTTCGTCTTTTGCATGCGGCTCAGTGTTCAATGTGGAAGGTTTCGTGTAGTTCGTCCAGCAGGTCGGCGGTTTCGTCCTCGTTGATGCCGAGGTGGCGGCAGGCCGCCTCGCCGCCCTTGTCCCACTCCAGCGACTCGCCATTGCCGTGGTAGCGCTGGATGGCGCGTTCGGCCAGCACCGCGCCGGCGACCAGCGAGCGGATCGCGTCGTCGGTGGCGTCGTCGCACAGCACTTCGTAATCGTGATGGTGCAGGATGGCCCAGGACACGTCCGGCGACAGGCCCCAGTTGCGCGCCAGCAGGCAGCCGATGGCGGCGTGGTTGGTGGTGTGGCGGGCATCTTCGATTTCAGTGAACTTGCGGGTGGCGGCGGCGTTGCAGATGTCCAGCGTCTGGCCGTAGTCTTCAAAGCGTCCCATCAGGATCGGGATGCCGATGTCGCAGAACAGGCCAAAGGTATGGGCGATATCGGGTGGCGCCAGGCGCAGCTTGCGCGAAATGAAGACCAGGGCCTGGGCGCGGCAGGAAGACACTTCCCAGAACTGGTTCAGGGCCGGGTTGTTGGCGCCGACCGCTTCGCGTGCCAGGATGCCGGTCAGCATGGCGGCGCACTGGTTGATGCCGAGGAAGTTGATGGCCTGTTCGACCGATTTTGCCTTGCGGGTCGCGCCGTAGAACGGCGAGTTGGCCAGTTTCAGCAGGGCGCCCGACATGCCTACGTCGTTGCCGATGATGCGCGCGATGGCGCGCGGCGACGGATCGTCCTGCGCCAGTTCGCGCTGCAGGTCGACCAGCAGGCTGGGACGCGGCGGGATACGGATGGAGCGCAACAGCGCGTCTTCTGCGGTCGTGTTGTGGGCCGGGAGGCGGGCTGCTGCTGTTGTCATTTTGCTTCGAGGTTGTTCTGCTGGGCGGGCCCCGCCATTATCACCTGTTTTTTGCCTGCAACCCGCCGCACCAATGAGTTTTTTTTCATGCATAAATGGCAGGATTGCTACAATCCGTAGCATGTCTTCTCACATTTTGGCCGGGATCGATTTCAGTGCACCTGCTCAGCAAGTGGCGCGCCGCCTGATCGGCGTGACGGTGCTCGTCAATGGGGTGGGTGGCCGCATTGTCGAAGTGGAAGCCTATGACCGGGAAGATCCGGCTTCGCATGCCTTTGTCGGCAAGACGGCGCGCAATTTCGCCATGTTCGGGCCGCCGGCCCATGCCTATGTCTACCTGTCGCATGGTATCCACTGGTGCATGAATTTCGTCTGCCGGGAGGAAGGGCACGGGGCTGGGGTACTGATCCGCGCCATCGAGCCGCTGGCCGGCATCGAGCAGATGCAGGCGCGGCGCGGCATGGACGACGTGCGGCTGCTGTGCTCCGGGCCGGGGCGGCTGGCGCAGGCGATGGGCGTCACGCGCGAACAGAACGCCATGTCGCTGGCCGCGGCGCCGTTCGAACTGTTGCCGCGCAAGGGCCGGGTGCAGGTCGCGGTCGGGCCGCGTATCGGTATTTCAAAGGCGGTGGAGGTGCCCTGGCGTTTCGGCCTGGCCGGCTCGCCGTTTGTCAGCCGCCCATTCCGCTAGGCCCTGCCGCGCACGCATCGGGCTGTTCGCCGCGCGCCGTTCGCCATCGGCGCCCGGCACACGCTGCCCGGGCGCAGGCCACGCCCTGGGCCCGCCGGGCGATGGCCCGGATTCGTCGCCCAGTTCGAACACCGCAACCGCCTGCGCCAGCCCGGCCGCCTGTTCCTGCAGGCTGGCCGCTGCTGCTGCGGCCTGCTCGACCAGGGCGGCGTTCTGCTGGGTGACATCATCGATCTGCCCAACCGCCTGGTTCACTTCCGTAATCCCGCGCGCCTGCTCCGCGCTGGCATCGCTGATGCGCTGGATGATGCTGCCGACCTGCCGTACCGAAGCCACGATGTCTCCCATGCTGCCACCCGCCACGCCCACCGATTCCGCGCCGCGGTCAATCGTCGCCACCGACGCGTTGATCAGCGCCTTGATCTCATGCGCGGCCGTGCCGCTGCGCTGCGCCAGCGTACGCACCTCGGCAGCGACAACGGCAAAGCCGCGTCCCTGTTCGCCTGCCCGCGCCGCCTCCACGGCGGCATTCAGGGCCAGGATATTGGTCTGGAACGCGATGCCGTCGATCACCCCGATGATCTCCACGATCTTGCGCGAGGAGGAACGGATCGCTTCCATGGTCTGCACCGCATCGGACACCGCCGCACCGCCCCGGGCCGCGAGTTCGTTGGCATTGGCCGCGACCTGGCAAGCTTCGCGCGCATGTTCGGCGTTGCTGCGTACCGCCGCCGCCAGGCTGTCGACTGCGCTGGCCGTTTCTTCCAGCGAGCTTGCCTGTAACTCAGTGCGCGCCGACAAATCCATATTCCCTGACGCGATCTCGTGTGAGGCCAGGTCGATCTGCTGCACCGCCCCGCGAATCGAGCGGATGGTGCCGTTGAGCTGCGCCATGCTGCCATCCAGTGCGCGCGCCGTATCGGCAATCTCGTCGCGCCCGAGCGCCGGCGACCTTGGCTCCAGCTGGCCCGACGCCAGGCTGCGTACGCCGTCGCCGATGGCATGAATGTCGCGCAGCAGGGCGCGCCGCACCAGCATCGATACCGTCAGCGACAGGGCCACCGACAGCAGCAGCAAACCCGCCATCGTCATGCCCAGCAAGCGGAACTCCTGCCTCGCCCCGGCATAGGCCGCCTCGCTTAGCGCCTTCTCCAGCGCCGCCAGTTGCGACAACTGCAGGTCCAATGCCGCAAACTGGCGCTCCGCCTTCGCCATGGCATTGGTGGCGATCGACTGGTCCACCTGCGCCAGTTCGATGGTCTCCTGTACTGCCTTGCGGTAGCTTGCCAGCGCCTCCTGCGATCCCGCCAGCAGGCCGCGCTCGTCGGCTACGGCAGCGCGGGAAAGCTGCTCCAGCCCTGTGCCGACCGCGCCATGCCGGTTGCGGATCTGGGCCGTCAGCGCATCGAGCCGGGGCTGCGCAAAGCTGCCGTTGATCCAGGCCAGCAACTGGTAGATGTTTGCATGCGCCATGCGCGCTTCGCCGGCCACGTCGGCCACCGATTGCAGCCGCGCCGCGCGCAGCTGCACCAGGTTTTCCATCGATGCGTTCTGCCGCACCATGCCGAACCAGGCGCATGCCGCTGTTGCCAGCAGTAGCGCCAGTACCACGCCCGGCGCCAGCAACAGCTTGGGTCCAATCCGCAGTCGGTTCAGCATGGCGGCCTCCTACTTCTTGTAGATGCCTGCTTCCAGCACCGCATCGCCGACGCGCTGGATGTAGGTGGTTTTGGGTTCGATCTTGCCGGTGGTGGGGTTCTTGTACATGTAATCGACCCAGCCCTTGCCCTTCTTCGCGGCCAGCTCGATGATCTCGCGCCGGTACTTCTTGCCGCTGGCATCGGGCACGTCGGTCAGGTCCTTGCCGACGATGGTAGGGTTGACCGGGTGCGCCAGCACGATGCCCGACTGCAGGTCGCGGATGTCGACGTACAGCGCGCCCTGGATGAATTCCGGATCCTTGGCCGACACCTTCTCGATGAACTTGTCCTTGCCATGCTGCTTGATGAAGGCGGCGCCTTTTTCCACCATGGCGATGGCGTCTTTCTCGGTGGGTTCGCTGGCGTGGGCTGCCGCCGTGATGAGGAAGAGCAGGGATGCGGTCAGGATGCGTTTCATGCCGGGCTCCTTGGGGTGGGATGGAAGCCCAACTGTACGTCCGGGTACCCGGCCGGGAATTGCGCAAACGCAAGCTCGTAGGACTTTTCCGGCTAGGCATTGAGCTACGGCAATAGGCCGTTTCTTAACCGGACCATCATGAAGTCCTAGCCCACCCATTCAGGAGTACGCCATGACCGCCGATGCCCTGCCCAAGTTCAAGCCGTATACCCGCCAGACCATCCGCCAGGCGCCGCAGTGGGAACTGCTGACGCCCGAGCAGCAGGAGGCGGTGCAGGTCATCTCGCATGTGCTGCCATTCCGTACCAACCAGTATGTGCTGGACCAGTTGATCGACTGGGACAATATCCCCGACGACCCGATCTACCGCCTGGTGTTCCCGCACCGCGACATGCTGCCCGCGCACGAATACTGGCAACTGCGCGACCTGGTATTGGTCAAGCAGGATGACGCGGCCGCGCAACAGCTGGTGCGCCAGATCCGCCTGCGCATGAATCCCCATCCGGCAGGGCAGATGACGCACAACGTGCCGCGCGTGAACGATGCGCCCTTGCGCGGCCTGCAGCACAAGTACAAGGAGACGGTGCTGTTCTTCCCCAGCGCGGGACAGACCTGCCACGCCTACTGCACATTCTGCTTCCGCTGGCCGCAGTTCGTCGGCATGGACGATATGAAGTTCGATGCGCGCGAAACCACGGAGCTGGTCGAGTACCTGAAGAACCACAAGGACGTGACGGACGTGTTGATCACCGGCGGCGACCCGATGATCATGAACACGCGCTCGATGGAGGAGATCATCTCGCCCTTGCTGGGGCCTGGCCTGGAGCACATCCAGAATATCCGCGTCGGCACCAAGTCGGTGTCGTACTGGCCGCAGCGCTACGTCAGCGACCGCGATGCCGACGATTTGCTGCGCCTGTTCGAACGCGTGGTCGCGTCGGGCAAGAACATGGCGATCATGGGCCACTACAACCATGCGGTGGAATTGAGGCAGGAGGTGGCGCAGCAGGCAGTCAAGAGGATTGTCGGCACCGGCGCGACGCTGCGCATGCAAGGGCCCCTGATCAGGCATATCAACGAGGACCCGGCCAGTTGGGCCGAGCTGTGGCGCACCGGCGTGCGGCTGGGTGCGATCCCGTATTACATGTTCGTGGAGCGCGATACCGGACCGCGCGAATACTTCCAGTTGCCGCTGGCCCGCGCGCATGAAGTGTTCCAGCAGGCTTACCAGATGGTGTCCGGACTGGCGCGCACGGTGCGGGGGCCTTCCATGAGCGCCTTCCCCGGCAAGGTGGTGATTGACGGCGTGGCGCAGATCGGCGGGGAGAAAGTGTTCGCGCTGCAGTTCCTGCAGGCGCGCAATGCCGACTGGGTGCGCAAGCCGTTCTACGCCAAATACGATCCGGCTGCAACCTGGTTCGACCAGCTTCGGCCGGCATTCGGGCGCGACAAGTTCTTCTTCGAGGAAGGCGAGCAAGGGACCGGGCATGAGCCGGGCGGGGCGACGGTGCCGGTGCTGCCGCGGCGCGTGATTCCGCTGGTCGCATAGGGCCATGGCATGCGCCCGCCCGCCGCCGGTTCCGTGCCGCCTCAGCTCCCCGGCGAATGGCGCAGGCATTGGTCCGCAGCACCGGCGCGCTGGTGGCGCGGGCGCGAGCGCGTGCCTGGCACGCTGTCCGGTTCCGCCACGCTGCTCCTGGTGTTCATTCCCTTCGCGCTGGGGCACTTCATCTCCTGGCTGCTGCGCAGCGTGAATGCCATGCTGGCGCCGCAGCTGGTGGCGCAGGCAAACCTGACGCCTGCGCAGCTTGGCATGCTGACCAGCACTTACTTCCTTGCCTTTGCGTTCGCCCAGCTCCCGATCGGCATTGCACTGGACCGCTACGGCCCGCGCCGCGTGCAATTCGTACTGCTGCTGGTCGCCGCCATCGGCACCCTGGCCTTCGCGGGCAGCAGGGACTTCACCGGCCTGGCGATTGCCCGTGCGCTGATGGGATTCGGGCTTGCCGCCTGCTTCATGTCCGCCATCAAGGCGTTGACCACCTGGCTGCCCGCGCACAAGGTTCCGTCGGTGCAGGGCTACCTGATCGCAGCCGGCGGCCTGGGCGCCGCAACCGCCACCCTGCCGGTGCGCCTGGCCTTGCACCATATGAGCTGGCAATGGCTGATGATCGGGCTTGCCGGCGCCTGTATTGTCGTCGCGCTGATGATCCTGCTGCTTGCACCCACGCCGCCCGCCACGCCGCCGCGCCCATTCACCCGCGGCGCGCTGGTGGATACTTTCACCCACCCGGTGTTCCGCGAAACGGCAATGCTGGTCCTGTTGCCGCACACTGTTTTCTTCGGCGTGCAGGGGTTGTGGATCGCGCGCTGGCTGGCCGATGTGCCGCGCTACGGCGAGCAGGCGATCGCCTGGCTGCTCTACCTCGGAATGGCGGCGGTAATTTTCGGCTCGATCGCGGTCGGCATGCTGACCGAATGGGCGGCAAAGCGTGGCTGGCGGACATTGGATGTGGCGGCGGCCGGCGTGGTGCTGTTCGTGTTGATGCAATGCGTGTTCGCATCCGGCTGGCGGCCGGCGCAGCAGGTATTGCCGGTGCTGTTCATGCTGGTCGGCTGCGTCACCGGCATGGAATACTCCATCGTCGCGCAAGCCATGCCGCCAGCATTGACGGGGCGCGCGTCGACTTGCCTGAACCTGCTGATCTTCATCGGCGCCTTCATCGTGCAAGCGGGTTTCGGCAAGGTGATCGGCTTGTGGCAACCGTCTCCGCTGGGTCATTACCCGGCCGTCGCTTATCAATTCGCGTTCGCTTTGCTGGTGCTGATCCAGTTGCCGGGCCTGTGCCGCTACCTGCTCCGACGCTTCCGGTAGAATGTCGCCTTCAACAAGAAGGAAGATGTTATGAAACTGGTTCGTTACGGCCGTATAGGCAAAGAAAAACCTGGCCTGATCGATGAATTCGGCAAACTGCGCGACCTGTCCGGCGAGATCAGCGACTTCGCTGGCGCCAACCTGTCCGACAAGGTGCTGCGCAAGCTGGCCAAAATCGATCCCGAAACGTTGCCGGTAGTACGCGGCAATCCTCGCTTCGGCGTGCCGGTTGCCAAGGTGGGCAAATTTATCGGCGTGGGCCTGAACTACGCCGACCACGCGAAGGAAGCCGGCCTGCCGATTCCGAGCGAACCGATTATTTTCATGAAGGCAATCACCTGCCTGTCCGGCCCGGACGACCCGATCATGCTGCCTAAAGGCTCGAAGAAGACCGACTGGGAAGTGGAACTGGGCGTGGTGATCGGCACCCGCGCGCGCAATGTCAGCGAGGAAGAGGCGGAAAAGCATATCGCCGGCTACTGCGTGGTGAACGACGTGTCGGAACGGGAGTTCCAGCTGGAGAGCGGCGGCACCTGGGACAAGGGCAAGGGTTGCGATACCTTTGGCCCGGTCGGCCCGTGGCTGGTGACGCGCGACGAGGTATGGGACCTGGATAAGCTGGATCTCTATCTTGAGGTGAACGACAAGCGCATGCAGACCGGCTGCACCGAAACCATGATTTTCAAGGTGCCGCAGCTGGTGGCTTACATCTCGCGCTTCATGACGCTGGAGCCGGGCGATATCATCGCCACCGGCACGCCGCCGGGCGTAGGCCTGGCGCGCAAGCGCTTCCTGAAGAAGGGCGACTTCGTGCGCCTCGGTATCGCCGGCCTTGGCGAGCAGCAGCAGGATGTGATCGGGTACCAGGAATTTTAAACCCGTAGACCTGGGTCTGACCCAAGGGTCAGACCCGACACGCGGCCGTCCCGTCTGACCCAGGTTTTTCGGTTTTAGCCCGGCCGCACTCGCAACAAAGCCCGCTCCAGCCCATCGCTCAAACGCCCCACAATCTGCTGCAAATCCGCCTCCGTCGCAATGAACGGCGGCGCCAGCAGCACGTGATCGCCCCGCCTGCCATCGATGGTCCCCCCCATCGGATACACCATCAGCCCGCACTCCATGCAGGCATCCTTCACCGCCGCATGCAGCCGCAAATCCGGATCGAAAGGCCGCTTGCCCTCCCGGTCCTGCACCAGCTCCAACGCCAGCAGCATGCCGCGCCCCCGGATGTCCCCCACGTTCGGATGCATCCCGAACGCATCACGCAGCATGCGCCTGAACGACGCACCGCGCACGGTCACCGCGCCCAGCAGCGAATCGCGCCGGATCACCTTCTGCACCGCCAGCGCCGCCGCCGCGGCAACTGGATGCCCCACATAGGTATGCCCATGCTGGAATACCCCGCTGCCTGAGCGCAGCCGTTGCACAATGTGGTCGCGCGCCACCACCGCACCAATCGGCTGGTAGCCCGCCCCCAGCCCCTTGCCCAGCGCAACGATATCCGGCACCACGCCTTCCTGCTCGATCGCATACAGGGTGCCGGTGCGCCCCATGCCGCACATCACCTCATCGGCAATCATCAGGATCCCGTATTTGTCGCACAGTGCCCGCACGCCCTTGAAGTAGCCCGGCGTTGGCGGCACTGCACCGCTGGTCGCGCCCACCACCGTCTCGGCGCAGAAGCCGATCACATGCTGCGGTCCCAGGTCCAGGATCTTGGCCTCCAGCTCCTGCAGCAGGTTGGCCGTGTACTCATGCACGTCCTGCCCGGCGCGGCGCTCACGGTATTCAAAGCAGGGCGATACGCGCGCCACATCCATCAGCATCGGTTCGAAGTGGCGCCGGCGGTACTCATTGCCGCCCAGTGCCAGCGCACCGAGCGTATTGCCGTGATAACTCTGGCGCCGCGCGATGAAGACGCGGCGTTCCGTTTCGCCGTGCTCCACGAAGTACTGGCGCGCCAGCTTCAGCGCCGCCTCGATGGCTTCCGATCCGCCGGATACCAGGTAGGCGTGATTCAGGTCGCCTGGTGCGTCCTGTGCCAGCCGTTCGCCCAGTTCTTCCGCCACCTCGGTGGTGAAGAAGGACGTATGCGCATAGGCCGCCACCTTGAGCTGCGTCTGCATCGCCGCCAGCACGTCCGGATGGCTGTGCCCCAGCGAGGACACGGCCGCGCCGCCACTGGCATCAAGATAGGTCTTGCCCTCGCTATCGCGCACTTGCATGCCGAAAGCGCAGACGGCGACGGGCGGCGTGCGGCGCAGGTCACGGTGAATCAGGTGGGTCATGGCAGCTCCTCGCAGGGTTGGTGGTCCAACGACATTAGCGCGCACGCTGCCGTGGCGTTTTGATTTTTCTCCTGTCCTGTGCGACCATTTGCCGCTATGAACGAACGACTAGGCCCCATACCCACCGCCGCCATGACGGCCGAACAGCGTGCGGCCGCCCAGGCGGTAATCGACGGCCCGCGCGGCGCATTGTACGGGCCCTTCGTGCCCCTGCTGCACAGTCCCGAACTGATGGCCTGCACCCAGCGCCTGGGCGAATACCTGCGCTACCGCAGCGCAATCGGGACCCGGCTGACCGAACTTGCCATCCTCGTGACCGCCCGGCAGTGGGACCAGCAGGTGGAATGGGCTATCCATGCTCCCATCGCAGCCCAGGAAGGCGTGCCGCAGCCCGTCATCGACGCCATAGCGGCGCGGCAGGCGCCCCAGGGCCTTCGGCCGGACGAGCAGGCGGTCTACGACTTCTGCCATGAACTGCACACGACGAAGCAGGTCAGCGATGCCACCTGGGCCGCAGCCATGCTGCAATTCGGCGAAAAGGGCGTGACGGACCTGATGGGCATCAATGGCTATTACACCCTGCTGGCCATGGTGATGAATGGCGCGCGCTCGGCAGCACCGCCTTCGACTGTAACCCCGCTCGCCGAATAGTCATTGTGTGCGCGGGCTAACGGAAGCCCGCCGCCTTACACGGCACCATCGATATCGCTGCTTTTTTCCGGGGAGCGAACGATGCCTGACCGCCGAAGTTTCCTGCAATCTGCGCTGGCCGTGGTCGGCGCCACCCAGGTGCCTGCCGCCACCGGCGCGCCATTGCCTGCCACGCCGGCTCTTGCTGCCGCACCGCCCCAGCCGGTTCGCCTGAACATTAACGGCCGCGACTACAGCCTGTCGCTGGAACCGCGGGTGACGCTGCTCGACGCGCTGCGCGAGCATATCGGTCTGGCCGGCACCAAGAAGGGCTGCGACCGCGGCCAATGCGGCGCCTGCACCGTGCTGGTGGACGGCCGTCGCATCAACTCTTGCCTGACGCTGGCCGTCATGCACGAAGGCCAGCGCATCACCACCATCGAAGGCCTGGCGCAAGGCGACAAGCTGTCGCCGATGCAGCAAGCTTTCCTTGAGCATGATGCCTTCCAGTGCGGTTACTGCACGCCGGGCCAGATCTGTTCGGCCACGGCGCTGCTGGAGGAGTTGCGCGCCGACGGGACCGGCTTCACCGATGAGGAAATTCGCGAGCGCATGAGCGGCAATATCTGCCGCTGCGGCGCATATCCCAATATCGTCGCCGCCATCCGCGAGGTGGCGCTGCGGCGCACCTGAGGGGCGCGCACCATGCAATCCATTTACTACGAACGTGCCCGTGATGCGGCAGATGCGCTGCGTCTTGCGCAGCAGGATGGCGCGCGCTTCATCGGCGGTGGCACCAACTTGCTGGACTTGATGAAGGGCGATGTCGAGCATCCGTTGCGGCTGGTCGACATCACCCACGCGGGACTGGACCGCATTGAAGAACTGCCTGGCGGCGGCCTGCGTATCGGCGCCGGCGTGCGCAATGCCGACGCGGCGCGCCATGCGGTCGTCCGCCAGCACTACCCCTTGCTGGCGCAAGCCATGCTTTCGGGCGCCTCCGCCCAGTTGCGCAATATGGCGACCATGGGCGGCAACCTGATGCAGCGCACGCGCTGCCCCTATTTCACCGATACGGCTTTCGGCCATTGCAACAAGCGCCAGCCCGGCTCCGGCTGCGATGCCCTCCAGGGCTTCCAGCGCATGCATGCCATCCTCGGCGCCAGCCCGGCCTGCGTGGCAGTGAATCCCTCCGACATGAGCGTGGCGCTGGCGGCGCTGGACGCGGTGGTGCTGTTGCGGGGGCGGCAGGGCGACCGCGAAGTGGCGCTACGCGACTTCCATCGCCTGCCGGGCGACACACCGCAACATGAGACGGTGCTGCAGCCCGGCGAGCTGATCGTCGCCATCGATTTGCCGCCATCGCGCATGGCGCGCCACAGCCACTACCTCAAGCTGCGCGACCGCGCCAGCTATGCGTTTGCCCTGGTATCCGTCGCGGCGGCGCTTGATATGGATGGCGGCATCGTGCGCGAAGCCCGCATCGCATTGGGCGGCGTGGCGCACAAGCCGTGGCGGCGCCCGGAGGCGGAAGCCATCCTCCAAGGCCATCCGCTGGATGACGCGCAATGCCGTGCCGCCGCGCAGCGCCTGCTGGAAGGCGCGCGGCCGCTGGAGGGCAATCGCTTCAAAGTCGAACTCGCGCAGCGCGCCATCGTGCGTGCGCTGCGCATCGCAGGAGAGGGCGCATGAAACAGATCGGACAAGCCATCCCCCGCACCGACGGCCGCCTGAAAGTCACCGGTGCCGCCACCTTCTCCGCCGAGCATGCCTTGCCGCGCGTGGCACACGGCGTGCTGGTGCTCAGCACCATCGCCAAGGGCCGCATCAGCGTAATCGACACGGCACGCGCAAGCGGCATGCGCGGCGTGCTGGCGGTCATGACCCACAAGAATGCTCCGCGGCTGCCGCGCGAAAAGCCCGGCGGCGAAGAGCAGAAGCCGCCACCGCCAAAACTGAACCTGCTGCAGGATGACGAGATCAAATACAACGGCCAGCCGATTGCGGTCGTGGTGGCGGAAACTCTGGAACAGGCGCAGGATGCGGCGCGCGCCATCAAGGTGCGCTACGCGCCGCAGCCGGCGCTGCTGGACTACCAGGCTGCCAAGCGCAAACTGCGCAAGCCAAAGGAACAGCCGGACCGGCCAATGCAGACGCAGCGCGGCAACGTGCAGGCCGGCTTGTCGCAAGCTGCGCAACGGATCGACGTTCAGTACACCACGCCTGTTGAGAATCACAACCCGATGGAGCCGCACGCCACTATCGCTGCCTGGGAGGGCGACCGCCTCACGCTGTACGACGCTACCCAATACGTATCGGGCGTGAAGAAGAACTGCGCCCGCGCGCTCGGCATCCCGCCGGAAAAGGTGAGGGTAGTGTCGCCTTACGTTGGCGGCGGTTTTGGCTGCAAGGGTAATATGTGGTCGCACGTGGTGCTGGCCGCAATGGCCGCACGCATGGCGGGCCGCCCCGTCAAGCTGGCACTGGAGCGGCCGCAGATGTTCGCGCCGGTCGGGGCACGCCCGATGACCGAACAGCGCTTCCGTGTTGGCGCCAGCGCCAACGGCCGCCTGCTGGCCGTGGTGCACGACACGATCTCCCACACCTCGGTGCAGGACGACTTCACCGAGCCATGCAGTTCACCGACCCGCATCCTGTACGCCAGTGACGCCCTGCAGACTACCCAGCAGCTGGCCACGCTGAACGTCGGCGTGCCGACCTATATGCGCGCGCCGGGAGAAGCGACAGGCAGCTTTGCCCTCGAAAGCGCAATTGATGAAATGGCCTATGCGCTGAACATGGATCCGGTAGCCCTGCGCTTGCAGAACTACGCCGAACAGGACCCCGAAAAGAACATCCCCTTCTCGGCCAAGCAGCTGCGCGAGTGCTACAGGGTGGCTGCCGAGCGTTTCGGCTGGGCCAAACGCACGTCGGCGCCGCGCTCGATGAAGGCTGGCCGCCTGCTGGTCGGCTGGGGCATGGCCACTGCAACCTATCCGGCCAACCGCATGCCTGCCAAGGCCTGGGCCAGCATAGCACCGGACGGAACGGCGCTGGTACGTTGCGGCTCGCAGGATATCGGCACCGGCACCTACACCATCATGACGCAGGTTGCGGCGGATGCGCTCGGCCTGCCGCTCGAGAAAGTGCGCTTTGAACTGGGCGATACGGAAATGCCGGAAGCACCGGTGTCCGGTGGCTCCATGACTGCGGCCAGCGTGGGCCCGGCCGTGCACCGTGCCTGCACGGCTGCACGCGACAAGCTGGTGTCGCTCGCGGTAGCGGACAAGGCATCGCCGCTGCATGGCTTCAATGTGGCGGAAATAGAGGCGGCGGGCGGCTGGCTGCGCCTGCGCGCAACCCCGGAACGCGGCGAGCCCATGGCGGCAGTCATCGCACGCAACGGCGGGCAGGCTGTGACGGGCGATGCAGAAGCCAAGCCGGGCGAAGAGAAGAAACAATATTCCATGCATTCCTTCGGTGCCGTCTTCGTGGAAGTCACCGTGGACCCCGACCTGGGCACTGTGCATGTGCCGCGCATTGTGGCCTGCTACGACGTCGGCACCGTGCTCAATGCGAAAACCGCGCGTAGCCAGTTCGTTGGCGGCATCGTCTGGGGCCTCGGCATGGCACTGATGGAGAAGACCGAAATGGACTGGCGCTATGGCCGTGCCACCAACGCCAACCTGGCCGATTACCACGTGCCCGTGAATGCCGATATCGGTGACATCGACGTGGTGGCGCTGCCCGGCAACGACACCCATTTCAATGAACTGGGCGCGCGCGGCATCGGCGAAATCGGCATCGTCGGTGTGGCCGCAGCAGTGGCGAATGCGGTCTACCACGCCACCGGCAAGCGCGTGCGGGACCTGCCGATTACCCTCGATAAGTTAGTTTGAAACCTTGTTGTAGGCGACCTTGCAGCTCGGGCATTGCCAGGCGGGCGCGTAATCTTCAGGTTTCCGGGTGTACCGGCACTTGGGACATGTCGATACGCGGGGCAGGTCTTCGAGCCGCGTGCGGGGGGCCGGTTTCGCGCTGACAGTTGTTCGCTGCGATACGTTCCTGTGATCGTCCATTGCCCAGCGCCTGGAGAACCAGCGCAAGGTGTGGGGCAGCAAGGCCATGGCGCACAACAGTGCAACCTTCCAGCCCGAGCTTTCACCTTTGTCCAGCGTGGCGAATAGCATGATGAAGCTGATGACGTATGCCCAGGTCCGCAGCACCTGCCCGATGTCGATCGGGTAATCCATGATCACTTCGTAACTGGTACTTGACGAAAAGAAGCCCTTGTCTTCGCCGGCATACCGGACGCGCATGCTGGCTGTCGGAATAATGGGGAGGTACGCGAAAATGATCCATTTGGTCGTGACGAATGATCCGTCCGGCTCGAATGCTGCCTGCCCATAGAAAGTGGTGCCGATGCCGTTGATCGATGATGCCATATAGAACTTTGTGTGATGAAAAAGATAACTCGCGATCATCACACGCGCCAAGTCGCTTTACAACGTTTCCCTTCAATAAACATGCAATAAGTGAAGAAATTGCCACAATTTTCGAACGGTCGTTCCTGAAAAATAATTTGCACACTAACGATTAGTGCGCTATATTTCAACTCATGCGCTGAGCGCGCTAATCATTAACACACTAATCAATAGGAGTTTTGCCATGAAATCGACCATCAAATCCGCCTTGTTCGCTGCTTCCCTGGTTGCCGGCGCCGCCCTGGTTCCCGCCCACGCTGCCGAAGACACCACCGTCGTGCTGGTGCACGGCGCCTTTGCCGACGGCTCCGGCTGGAACAAAGTGATCCCGATCCTGCAGAAGCAGGGCGTGAAGGTGGTTTCCGTGCAAAACCCACTGACTTCCCTGGCGGACGACGTGGCCTTTGTCCAGCGCGTGATCGATGCGCAGAGCGGCAAGGTGGTGCTGGTCGGCCACTCCTGGGGCGGCGCCGTGATTACCCAGGCCGGCGCCAGCGACAAGGTCAAGTCGCTGGTCTACGTTGCGGCATTCGCCCCGTCGGAAGGCGAGGTTGTTGGTGAACTGGGCAAGGACTTCCCTGTGCCGCCGGGCATCGCCACCCTCAAGCCTGACAATAACGGCTTTATCTACCTGTCGGCCGAATCGATGGCAGTCAACTTCGCGCAAGACCTGACTCCGGCCGAACACCGCCTGATGACGGCGACGCAAGGCCCGATCAAGGCCAGCGCCTTCGGCGACAAGGTTGACGTGGCGGCCTGGAAGACCAAGCCAAGCTATTACATCGTGGCATCCAAGGACCGCATGATCGACCCTGGCCTGCAGAAGTCCTTCGCCGCCAAGATCAATGCGACCACCACTACGCTGCCGACCAGCCACGTGCCGATGGCATCGCAACCGGAAGCTGTGGCCAAGGTCATCCTGGCTGCGGTCAAGCGTTAATTGCAACAGGGGGCTGTGCTACAGTACGCGCCATGGAAAAACGCACGCCCCCAACGCTGGACCAGCATCTCTGCTTCAAGCTGTATTCGACTTCGCTGAAGATGACGCAGCTGTACAAGCCGATCCTGGCTCCGCTAAACCTCACTTATCCCCAGTACCTTGTGATGGTGGTGCTGTGGGAGGAAGAGGGCCTGGGCATCAAAGGCCTGGCCGAGCGCCTGCAGCAGGATCCGGGTTCGATCACGCCGCTGGTCAAGCGGCTCGAGGCGGAAGGCTACCTGCTACGCGACCGCGACCCGAACGATGAACGCAACCGTGTCCTGACGCTGACCGACAAAGGCCGCAAGTTGCGCGCCGCGGGCTTGAAGGTGAGCGAGCAGATCGCGGAAGCATGCGCGATCACCGCCGGGGATGTGGAACGGCTTGCCACCGGCCTGGATAAGTTGAGCCGCAACCTTGGCTGAGTAAATCGGTCATGAAAGCCCGCCTTCATCTGCTAGCCAAGATCCTGCTGGCGTTGTTTGTCCTTGGAGTGTTGGCAGTAACCGGGGCCTGGGGCTACCTGCTGACGACGATCTGCTCAAACCCCCGCATCCCCGTGCCGGCAACCCAGAATGTTATTGCCTACAACTGCCATGGGATGAAGGTTTTCATTTCGCCGCTTCAGGAAGGCATGCTCCATTGGCTCATTCCGCTTGGCCTGCTCTTCATTGTCCTGATGGTGTTGGCTGCGGCAGGCGCCATACTGACGGCGCCGAATGTGCGGGTCAATGTGCAAGTGCAGATCAACGATATTTCGGACCATTCCAATGGAACACATCGAGACGCTTGAGGATTTGGAGAGATTTCTTGGGCGGGACCTGTCGTTGTACGAGGCTGGTTCAAAAATCGACCATCCCGGTATCCGCATCTCCCGTGCGCTCGATCATGTTGCTCGGCACATCAGGAACGGCGACCGGACTGCCGCAGAAGTCGGCTATCAGTTAATCCTGAAAGACCCGCATCTTCCATTCGGGAAGCTCATCAAGAGCGCCATTGCACGGGCACTTAAGCATCGGATTGAGCTCTTATCTGAGGCTGAATCGCTTGGATTGATTGAGAAAACGCGGGAGCTCCTGAGTCTTCGGTTTTGTCCACGGGAGACTGAGGACTACTGCAAGTTCGTCAGGAAAATTGGGCCAGCGGCCGCACAAAATGTGCTGGCGAATGTCGACGCCAAGAATGACAAGTCAAGGCGGCTCTTGGCTTATCTGGGGCAACCATTCGCCGATTAGCGCGGCCGTCAATTCACGTTCGCAGGTTTATGCGAACACTTTCTTCAGCCATGCCGAGATATGCTGCACTTCTTCGGCGCATGCCGAATGCTGCATCGGGTAGTCATGCCATTCGATCTGGTAGCCCAGCTTTGCCAGCAGGTCGCGCGAAGCGGTGGCGCGGGCAATCGGGATCACAGGGTCCATGCGGCCGTGCACCATGAACACGGGCGTGTCCTGGTTGGCGGCATGGCGTTCGGCAGCCACCTTGTCGGCCAGCGGCACATAGCCGGAAAGGCACATCAGGCCGGCCAGTTTCTTCGGATAGCGCAGGCCGGCCTGCAGCGTCATCGCGCAGCCTTGCGAGAAGCCGCCCAGCACGATGCGGTGGGCAGGAACGCCGCGGGCGATTTCGCGCTCGATCAGCGCGTCGACCAGGATCTGCGACTCGCGCAGGCCCTTTTCATCTTCCTGGCGGCCCAGGTCGGTGTGCACGATGTCGTACCACGAGCGCATGACGTAGCCGCCATTGATCGTTACCGGCATGGTGTTCGCATGCGGGAAGATGAAGCGGATGCCCGGCAGGCCGCTCAAATCCAGTTCATTGACGATAGGCGCCCAGCCTTCGCCGCTGTCGCCCAGGCCGTGCATCCAGATCACGGAAACTTCGGGATTGGGCTTGGTGTCGATGACGATGGAATCCAGCAGGTGGGTCATGCGTTGTCCTTCTTGCGAATGGCGGATTTGGGGCGGAATGCCTTGCACACGGCGTCGTTGGTTTCGGCGTACGGGCCGCCGATCAGGTCGATGCAGTAGGGGACGGCTGCGAATACGCCGCCAACCAGCTGCTTGCCCTCGGCGTCCTTCAGGCCTTCCAGCGTTTCCTTGATGGCTTTCGGCTGGCCGGGCAGGTTGATGACCAGGGCCGCATGATCGGCAGTTTCGCGGATCACGGCCACCTGGCGCGACAGGATGGCGGTCGGCACGAAGGCCAGGCTGACCTGGCGCATCTGTTCGCCGAAGCCCGGCATTTCCTTGGTGGCGATGGCCAGCGTCGCTTCCGGTGTCACGTCGCGGCGCGCCGGGCCGGTGCCGCCGGTGGTCAGCACCAGGTGGCAGCGCACCTGGTCGACCAGCTCCACCAGGGTGGACTCGATCTGCGCACGCTCGTCGGGAATCAGGCGGGTTTCGAAGCGCAGCGGCGTGGTGATGGCGCTGCGCAGCCATTCTTCCAATGCCGGGATGCCCTGGTCCTGGTACACGCCGCCGCTGGCGCGGTCGGAGATCGATACCAGGCCGACGACCAGGGTTTCGTCACTCATCTTCATCGCCTTCAGGCGCGTCGACGTCGACGTCCGGGCCTGGCGACGGCTCGGCGGCGGACTTCTTGTCCAGGTCCTTCAGGATCTGGAAGATTTCGCGGTAAGCCTTCGGCGGTTTGTTCTCGGCCTGCTCCTTGCGGGCGTTGCGGATCAGGGTGCGCAGGTGCTGCACGTCCAGGTGCGGCGCTTCTTCCAGCAGGACGGTCAGGGCCTTGTCGTCGGCCAGCAGCTTGTCGCGGCGGCGTTCCAGCGCGTGCAGCGCGGCGGTATCGGCCTTGGAGGCGCCTTTCCAGCCTTCGATGGTGCGCTTGATGATCGCCACTTCCTCTTCAGACAGGGTGCGCATCTTCTTGCCGATGAATTGCATCTGGCGGCGGCGGCCTTCGTGATTCTTGATGTTTTGGCATTCCAGAATGACATCGCGCACGTCTTCCGGCATCGGCACCCGCTTGACGCGGTCGCGCGGTGCTTCCACCAGTTCCCGGCCCAGGTCTTGCAGGGCGTCGGACTGGCGTTTCATCTCGGTTTTGGAAGGGCGTTCGTATTCTTGTTCGAACTCGCTGGACTGGAAGCCGCAGGAGCCACGGTTTGGATTAGGCATGATAGGAGAGGCAGGGGCTGTCACACCCTACCTGTAAAAACGGTAAACGGCTGCTATGATAACTGTTTTAACGCCCAGACCCCCAAAAAGACCCCATGAGCGAATCCGCCTTCTCCTACTCCCAGGACCAGTTGAAACAGCTTGCCCGCGACGTTTTGAAGTACGCGCGCGAGCAGGGCGGTACCGATGCTGCCGTCGAAATCAGCGAAGGCAGCGGTCTTTCGGTCTCGGTCCGCAAGAGCAAGATCGAAACCATCGAGCAAAACCGCGACAAGGGCATCGGCGTCACGGTCTTCATCGGCCAGAAGCGCGGCAATGCCAGCACCTCCGATTTCTCGTCGGCTTCGCTGAAGGCGACCGTGGAAGCGGCCTACAACATCGCCCGTTTCACGGCGGAAGACGATTGCGCCGGCCTGGCGGAAGAAGAACTGCTGGAAAAGAACCCGCAAGACCTGAAACTGTTCTATCCATGGGCCATCTCCACCGAGGAGGCCGTGGCCCTGGCGCAGCGCGCCGAGGCGGCGGCTTTCGCGGTCGATCCGCGCGTGACCAATAGCGAAGGCGCCGGAGTGCATGTGCAGCAGTCGCACTTCGTGTCGGCCAACTCGCGCGGCTTCATCGGCGGCTATCCTTATTCGCGCCACACCCTGTCGGTGACCCCGATTGCCGGCAAGGGCGCCAAGATGCAGCGCGACGACTGGTACACCTCGGTGCGCGATCCAAAGAAAATGGCCAGCGCCGAAGCGGTCGGCCGCTACGCCGCCGAGCGTTCGCTGGCACGCCTGAATGCGCGCAAGCTGGCAACCCGCACCTGTCCGGTGCTGTTCGAAGCGCCGCTGGCTGCCGGCCTGCTGGGCGCTTTCGTGCAGGCTACCTCGGGCGGTGCGCTGTACCGCAAGTCGTCCTTCCTGGTCGATTCGCTGGGCAAGGACATCTTCCCGTCCCATATCCAGGTCAAGGAAGATCCGCATGTGGTGGGCGCCATCGGCTCCGCGCCGTTCGACGAAGAAGGCGTGCGCACCCACAAGCGCGACGTGGTCAAGAACGGCGTGCTGCAAGGCTACTTCCTGTCGACCTACTCGGCGCGCAAGCTGGGCATGAAGACCACCGGCAATGCCGGCGGCTCGCACAACCTGTCCATCACGTCTTCGCTGACCAAGAAGGACGACGATTTCGAGGGCATGCTGCGCAAGATGGGCACCGGCCTGCTGGTCACCGAGCTGATGGGCCAGGGCACCAATTATGTGACCGGCGATTACAGCCGCGGCGCCTCCGGCTACTGGGTCGAGAATGGCGTGATCCAGTATCCGGTGGAAGAGATCACCATCGCCGGCAACATGAAGGACATGTTCAAGGATATCGTCGGCATCGGCACCGATGTCCTGGTGCGTGGCACCAAGCAAACAGGCTCGATCCTGATCGAGAAGATGGTGGTTGCTGGAAACTAAATATTTCCATACACTGTCCCGAGATAAAACCCCTTATAAGGAGACAGTGCGTATGGAACGTCGTTCCTTTATCAAGAAGGCCGCAGCAGGTGCGGGCGCAGGAGTTATCGCCGCACCGGCCATCGCAGCCGAACTGCCCGCCATCACCTGGCGCCTGGCATCCAGCTTCCCCAAATCGCTCGATACCATCTACGGCGCTGCCGACACGTTCACCAAACGCGTGTCGCAGCTCACCAGCGGCAAGTTCAACATCCGCGTCTTCGCCGCCGGCGAGATCGTGCCGGGCCTGCAGGTTCTTGATGCGGTGCAGGCGGGCACTGTGGAATGCGGCCATAGCGCTTCGTACTACTACTACGGCAAGGACGCGACGTTCTCCCTCGACTGCGCGGTGCCGTTCGGCCTGACTTCGCGCCAGCATACCGCCTGGTACGACCAGGGCGGCGGCAAGGAACTGCTGCGCGCGTTCTACAAGGATTATGGCGTGATGAACTTCATCGCCGGCAATTCGGGCACCCAGATGGGCGGCTGGTTCCGCAAGGAAGTCAAATCGGTGGCCGACCTGAAGGGCACCAAGATGCGCATCGCCGGCCTCGCCGGCAAGGTGATGGAGCGCCTGGGCGCCGTGCCGCAGCAGCTCGCTGGCGGCGACATTTATCCGGCGCTGGAAAAAGGCACCATCGATGCGGCGGAATGGGTCGGTCCGTACGACGACGAGAAACTGGGCTTCTACAAGGTTGCGCCGTTCTATTACTACCCGGGCTGGTGGGAGCCGGGCGCCTCGTTCACACTGTACGTGAACATCAAGGAATGGGAAAAACTGCCGAAGGAATACCAGGCCGCCATCGAAGCTGCTGCCTACGAGGCGCACGTGGTGATGCAGGCCGAATACGACTTCAAGAACCCTACCGCCTTGGGCCGCCTGATGAAAAACGGCGTCAAGCTGCGCAACTACTCCAACGACATCATGGAAGCGGCCTACAAGGCTTCCAATGAACTGATGGCGGAAGAGGCTTCGAAGAACGCCAAGTTCGCCAAGATTTACGAACCGTGGAAGCGCTTCCGCAACGACCAGAACCAGTGGGCTTCGGTCGCGGAATCGACCATGCAGAATTTCCTGATCAAGGCTGGCCGAGGAGGCAAGTAATAAAGGCACGCGCCGCAGCCGTCATCCGGCGCTGCGGCGTGTAGATCAGGGAGAAGGGCCGGCTGCGGCCCTTCAATTCCGGCAGCACTTCCACCAGCACGCCGCGTTCAAGGCGGTCCTGCGCGATGAAGCGGAAAGTCTGGCAGATGCCCAGGCCTGCCTCCGCCAGCGACACAACTCCCAAGGCATCTTCCGTCACCTCCAGCGCCGATGTGGGCTGCCAGTCCAATTCCTCTCCGTTGCGCATGAATTGCCAGGGGAAGCCGCGTCCGGTGCGCGGCAGCAGGAAGGTCAGGCAGTGATGTTGCGGCAAGTCTTCCACTCTGCCAGGCATGCCCTTGCGCATGGCGTAAGCCGGCGAGCAGACCAGCACCAATGGGGCGTCTTCCAGCTTGCGGGCAATCATGCCGCTGTCCTTCAGCGCACCCTGGCGGATGGCGAAATCGAAATTCTCCGCCGCCAGGTCGACGTTGCGGTTGCTGATGTTCAGGTCCACGCGCACCGCCGGATAACGCTCGGCGAATTGCTGCAGCAGGGCAGGCAGGCGGTAATGGCCAAACGTGGTGGGTGCGCTGATGCGGATGCGACCTGTGACTTCGCCGCCTTCGGCCTGCACTGCGCGTTCAGCATCGTCGATCAGCGATAGCGCTGCGCGCGTCTGCTCCATGTAAAGCCGGCCAGCGTCGGTGAGGCCGAGGCTGCGCGTGGTCCGGCGCAGAAGCTGCGTGCCAAGGCGCGTTTCCAGCCTGGCCAGCGCGCGGCTGATGACCGAGGGCGTGGTGGACAAGGCAACGGCCGCTGCCGTCAGCGAGCCGCGTTCAACGACGGTAACGAAGGTTTCGACGTCGCTCAGATGGTCGTACTTCCGGCTCATTATTGCCTTTAAAGGAAAAATGGTTTGGCATGGCGATAGTTTATCGCCGCTGGAGGTTTGAATAAAGTAGCACCATCAACTTCCCAAGGAGCAAAACCATGATCAAGAAACTCACCGCCCTCGCCCTCGCAGCTGCCGCCATGAACGCCAGCGCCGGCAACGTGCTGGTCGTGCTGTCCGACGAAGCCACGCTGGACCTGAAGGCCGGCAAGACCTTCCAGACCGGCTTTTACCTGAATGAGCTGATGCAGCCGGTGAAAATGCTGCTCGATGCCGGCCACGCCGTCACCTTCGCCACGCCGAACGGCAAGGCGCCGACCCTCGACAAGGGCTCGGTCAACCCGATGTTCTTCGGCGGCGACCAGGCCGCGCTGGATGTCCACCAGAAGCTGCTGGAGCAACTGCGCCTGACCGACAGCGCCAATTCGCCGGTGGTCAGCCTGGCGCGCGTGGAGCAGCAGGGCTATGGCAAGTACGACGCGGTCTATGTGCCGGGCGGCCATGCCCCGATGCAGGATTTGCTGACCAGCCCCGCGTTGGGCAAGGTGCTGGCAGCCTTCCATAAGGACGGCAAGCCGACCGCCCTGGTGTGCCACGGCCCGATCGCGCTGCTGTCGGCCATGCCGGACGCCAAAGGTTTCACCATGAAGCTGGCGCAAGGCGCAACCCCGACGCAGCCCAAATGGATTTACTCCGGCTACAAGGTCACCGTCTTCACCAACGATGAAGAGGAAGCATCCAAAGCACAGTTGGGCGGCGGCGAAATGAAGTTCTATCCGCAAACCGCGCTGCAAAAGGCCGGCCTGCAGTTCTCCAAGGCCGCCAACTGGCAGGGCAATATGGTGACCGACCGTGAACTGATCACCGGCCAGAATCCTGCCTCGGCGCCACTGGTGGGCAAGGAATTGCTGGCTCGCCTTCAAAAGTAATATGATGGGCGCATGAGCTATGCGCCCCATCCCGAAGGACTGCGCTCCGCCTTTGCCGCGGAGCGTTTTGCGTTTGAAGAGACCTCCATCCAGTTTTCGCTGGCCGAAGCCGGCCTGCTGGCAGTCGGCTCCGGCAAGATCGCCGCCGGCGACCCTCAGTCCGAACCCGGGCCGCAGGCCTTCACGCAATGCGTGCCGAACGGCGAATATCCCGTCACCCTGGCCGTGGCCCGTTTCGAAAACGGCGACGAGCGCATTGCGTACGCGAGGGTCCTGCTCGGCCAAGCGCCGGTCGCCCGCTGGTATCCGGCCCTGGACGCCACGCAGGATGCCCGCATGCTCAAGCCGGGCGAGATTTTCGGCTACCGCGTGGAGTCGGGCAACGGCTGCTTCATGGACCCGCAAGCCGGGCCGGATAGCATCGTGTCTTTTTCGACCAGCGGCAGCGGCGGCCCATACGCCTCCTATTTCGGTTACAGCGCGGACGGCCGCGCGGTCAGCCTGGTTACTGACTTCGCCGTACTTCCCGCCACACATGACGCGCCGCCGACAGGCCGGAGTTGGTGGAATCGCTTACTGTCCTTCTGGAAGTGACAATCTGCCAGATTTGAAGGCACTCCTGCCGGGTAAGATTGTGGCATGGATAATTTGTCGATCAATGAACGCGTCTTATGGAGCGGCACCCCGCGACAGGGCCTGGTGCTGCGCGCTTCCGACTTGCTGATGATTCCATTCAGCCTTTTATGGGGCGGCTTCGCCCTGTTCTGGGAATACTCCGTCATCAGCTCCGGTGGGCCGCTGATGTTTCGCCTGTGGGGCATTCCCTTTGTGCTGGTCGGGCTGTACATGATTGCCGGCCGCTTCGCGGTCGAAGCATGGCAGCGTGCCTATACAGACTATACGGTGACCAGCCAGCGCATCGTCATCCGCTCGGGCATTTTCCGGCGCCGCATGAAAAGCCTGGACCTGCGCGCCATGGGCGAGTTCTCGCTGACCGAAAACGGCAAGGGCGAGGGCACGATCGCATTCGGCGTTTCGCCGGCCGGGAATATGTTCAGTGGACTGGCCTCCTGGCCGGGCGTTGAAGAATTCCCGCGCTTCGACACCATTGCCGAAGCGGGCAAGGTCTACGAGATCATTCGCAACGCGCACTCCGCGGCTCACCACACGCGACCATTCGGGCAACGTCTGGGTTGAGCAGGTAGTTGGCGTGTGCGCGGTCGCCGCCACGCCAATTGCAGCCGACGAGCAAGGCGCAAGCCAGCAGGGAAAAAAATAGCCTCATGATCGCGTCCACAAAGGCCCATGATCGGCGCAGATCGCAGCACGGCTTTTGCGCCGGCCCAAAACTGGCAACTTCCGGGGCCCGAGCCTAACATGAAGCATGACCAGCAAACGACAAATCGAACGCCTGCCAGCCCTGTACCTGGAGCCGGAAGCGCCATCCATGATTCCGCCGCACTTGCGCGCGCCGGGCCAGCCGGGCTACCCGCAAGCGCGTGAGCTGGAACGGCTGCGCCGCAAGCACGTCACGCGCGTGCGTCAACTCAACCGTAAGTAGTCACAGTTCGATCACGCGTGCGCCCCGGCTGCGCATGAACCGCTCAATGCCATCCACCGTCACGGTCGTGATATGGCCTTGCATGCGCTGGCCCATTGGATGATCGTCGAAGGCGACGTTGGCGCGGAACATGCGGCCGCCAAGCCGCGTCAGGGCGCCGATTTCCACCGGCTGCGGATGGAAGCCGGCCTGGCCCAGCCACTGTTGCGCTTCTGCGCGCGTTTCGACGCGGCCGGCATCCGCACTGGCGGCCGCCAGCGTCTCCAGCGCCCACTGGTTGGAATTCTGGTAGCGCGTCGACCAGGCATAGGACAGCATGTTGTAGCGCGCCTGGTGCAGGCGCAGCGGCGTGCGCGAAGCCAGCACCTGCGCCAGCCGTTGCTGCACCTCCGGCGGCGGCAGCATCAATTGCGCCTTGTACTGGTAAAGCCCGGACAGGAAGAAATTGCCCAGGCCATCGTTATACAGGGCTGAATCGGCGGTACCGCATTCGTTCAGCAGCTGCACCACCACCCAGCGGCCGGCAGGATGGTCGCGCCACGCCAGGCCGACGTGGGAATAGCGCAAGCCATACCTGGACAGGTCCTGCCCGGCGCGCGCAATCACGGCCACTTGCGCGCCGCTGTCATCAAGCGCCCGCATGCTGCGCTGGGCCAGTTCCAGGGATCGTTCCACTTCGTCCACCGACATGGGCTGGTGTTCGCATTGCTGGCCCGCGTGGGCGGCGCCGGCCATTGCGCCGGCGATAGAGAGGGCAAGGAGCACGCGCTTCATGGTCAGCTCACGCGGCTGTGATGCAACAGCGCCTTGCCCAGTTCGTTCGGGATGAAGGCGATCACTTTGCCCGACACCACCAGCGCGTGGCCGGCCGACATGGCCACGGCGCTGACTGCCGTGCCGGCAGCCACCGAGACGCCTTCCAGCGCCTTGCCGCTGAATTCCACGGTCGCCTTGCTGCCATCGCCCACGGCCTTCAGCACTACCACGACGCCTTCGCCGACCACCTCGACGGATTCGACCACCAGCGAGCCGCCGGCAAAAACGGTCAGCACAGAACCCGCCACCACCACGGCGGACAAGCCGCCCACGCCCTTGCTTAATGTTTCCGAACCGTCCGCCGCCTGGCTGCTGGCGCATGCGACAGCGAGCAGGGCGGCGATCAGGGTGCGTTTCATTTTTTTGCTCCACAGGTTGAAGGAGCGGTCATCTTGCTGCCCTGCCAGCGGCGGGGCAATCGCTGCGCGCACTGTAGTGCCGGCTCATGCCAGTGGTATCATATTTCGATACTTTATCGTCAAGGAATAAATGCATGTCCAACGTCATCCGCCTGGTCGACGCGCTGAAACGGCAGCTCAAGGCGCGCGGCATCACCTATGCCGCCCTCGGGCAGAAGATCGGCCTGTCGGAGCCCAGCATCAAGCGCATGTTCGCGTCCCGTAATTTCACGCTCGACCGGCTGGAGCAGATACTGGCCGTGCTGGAGATGGATTTCGCCGAACTGGCGCAGGCCAGCGCCGACACGCCGCAGCTGATTTCCCAGCTCACCTACGCCCAGGAAAAGGAAATCATCAGCGACACCAAGTTGCTGGTGGTGGCCGTGCTGGCGCTGAACCAGGTGCCGATCGAGGAAGTGGTGAAAAACTATAAGATCAGCGCCGCCGAAGCGACCGCCTGCCTGCTAAGGCTCGACAAGATCGGCTTCCTGATGCTGAAGCCGAACAACAAGGTCAAGCTGCTGGTATCGCGCACCTTCAGCTGGCTGCCCAACGGCCCGATCCAGGGCTTCTTCCGCGACGAAGCGTACAGCGATTATTTCGACAGCCGCTTCGACGGCCATCATGAGGTGCAGCGCTTGGTGAGCGTGATGCTGTCGCAGCAATCGACGCGCGCCCTGCTGGACCGTTTGAAGCAGGTGGCTGACGAATTCTCGCTGCAGCACCAGGATGATGCGCGGCTGCCGTGGGAACAGCGCCGCGCCGTGACCATCATGCTGGCAGCGCGCCCGTGGATACCGAAGGCATTCCGGGCGCTGCTGCGCTGATCACCGGTCCCAATAAGGCGGGCTGCCGAAGGCGTCGCGCAGGTTTGCGACAAGCTCCTGCAATTTTTTGGAGGCCTTGCGGCCCTCGGGATGGGCGACATAAATAAGCTCTTCCTCAGCTTCGCGCCCGACGTCGACCCTGACAAGCCGCCCGCCCTTCACGTCAGGCCCGACGATGAAGCTTGGCAGCAGGGCCAGGCCAAGGCCGGCCAGCGCGGCATCGCGCATCATGTCGCCGTTGTTGACTCTCAGCGCCGCCGGTGGACGTACAAAGACTGCAGCGTGTGCATCGAGGAAGCGCCAGTCTGCGACATTCCGGTTGGTGTAATAGATGGCCCGGTGGCCTGCCAGGTCGTCGAGCGAGTCCGGCGTTCCATGGCTTGCAAGGTAGGCCGGGGATGCCACCAGCATGCGCCTGCTGGGCGCCAGCGGCAAGGCGACCAGCCGCGAGTCTTCGACCACGCCATGGCGGATCACCGCATCATAGCCCTCGGCCGCCGCGTCCACGCGCCGGTCATCCAGTTCCAGCGTGAGCGAAATGCCCGGGTGGCGGGCCAGGAACGAATACAGCGCAGGTCCCAGGTGCATGCGGCCAAACGTGACCGGGGCCGACAGGCGCATTGGGCCACTGAGCGTGCCACGCCGCTGGGAGACCTCGGCCAAGGCGTCCTGTACTTCCCATACGATGCGATTCGCGCGCTCGAGGAAGGCGGTTCCGTCTTCTGTCAGGCTGAGCTTGCGCGTGGTCCGGTGGAACAGGGGCGCGCCCAGGCTTTGTTCAAGATCCGCGAGGCGTTCGCTAACCACCGATTTGGAAAGGTGCAGCCGCCTCGCCGCCGCGCTGATAGAGCCGGCTTCCGCTATCGCTACAAAGCTCGAGATGCCATCCAGTTTTACCATGATTGTTCGATTATACCGAACATAAGTTCCGCTTTTTGACGACTTAT